>VOFD01000451.1_pt1 | contig 46000 bp, 56 predicted proteins | sample 5384101 | NCBI WGS metagenome assembly VOFD01 (sample SAMN12384723, study PRJNA508395) | human gut metagenome | isolation source: healthy gut C | host: Homo sapiens
GCTTTGCATTTTACAAAAGTGTTCTATTTGCCTGCAAGCACAAAACACACAACGGAATATCGCATATACGGATGATAACGTGAGATTCACAGTCATCTCGACAGGGCTCTCCGCTTGGAATATGCTCTGGATGGGAGATTTGTAGACGACAGATCGCACATGGCTATCAATCGCCTGTATCCTCCAAGTAGATTACAAACTGAAAACAAGGAGGATGGGTTGAAATAACGACTTCTAAGATGAAGATGCGTTATAAGAAAAACAGCGGACGGTTACGGATAAGAACTTAATTATCACCGCAGCTAAAGAAATGCTGCCTTTTTTCCTCAAACCCGGTATGCAACAGAAGGGTAACGAAAGGTACTTATCGTACATTGGATGGTATGGATGGTGATACGCAGACACAGACTTGGGTGGCTGATACAAAGAAAGGGTGAAAAAACTGAAACTGGAAGATGGTCTGCTGGCTACGGACGGCTGGACTTTCATCGATGATTCGCAGGACTTCTGTTTGATAATGATAAGGATTGGGATTGGGTGAAAGAGCGTCCGGCTAATGGCGGGCAGGACTGGTACTTCATGGCTTATGGACATGATTATAAAAGCAGCTCTGAAAGATTATACTCTTTGCCGGAAAAGTGCCGTTGCCACCCGCTATGCGTTCGGTTACTGGTGGTCGCGCTATTGGCTGTACTCTGATAAGGAATTCCGTAATTTGATTGATAATTTCCATACGTATCAGATTCCTTTGGATGTATTGGTAGTAGATATGGACTGGCATTATACGGAACAAGGAAAAAAGGCGGTTGGACTGGTTGGACCTGGAACAGGGACCTGTTTCCGAATCCGAAAGGATTCCTCGGATACCTCAAACAAAATGACGTGAAAATAACCTCAACCTGCACCCTGCGGATGGAGTGGCTTCTTATGAAGAAAAATATCCTGAACTGGCAAAGGATATGGGAGTTGATCCTCAGTCCAAACAAACGATTCCATGGATAAACTCAGATAAGAAGTTTATCAAGAATATGTTCAAGAATGTATTGACTCCGATGGAGAAAGACGGGGTTGATTTCTGGTGGCTGGATTGGCAACAAGGATCTATGACCCGAAAATGAAGAATTTGAGTAATACCTGGTGGATTAATTATGCTTTTTTCAGTAATATGGAAAAAGAACCGGGATACGCGTCCTATGTTGTACCATCGTTGGGGAGGTTTGGGAAATCATCGCTATCAGGTCGGTTTTTCAGGTGATGCGGTTGTATCATGGAAATCATTGGATTTTCAGCCTTATTTCAATTCTACGGCTTCTAATGTATTGTATGGTTATTGGAGCCATGACTTGGGCGGACATATCGGCGAAAGTATCGATCCGGAAATGTACACTCGCTGGTTGCAATTTGGAGCTCTAAGTCCGATTATGCGTACGCACTCGCAAAAGAGTGCCGGTTTGAATAAAGAACCGTGGGTGTTTAACAAAGAGTATTGTGATATTCTTCGTAAGACAATCCGGCAGCGTTATGAGATGGCTCCGTATATTTACACGATGGCCCGTAAAGGGTATGATGAAGGGTTGTCACTTTGCCGTCCGATGTATTATGACTATCCGGAAAGTAAAAGAGGCTTATGAATTCCGCAGTGAATATATGTTTGGAGATGATATTTTGGTTGCTCCGCTACGGCTCCGGCAAAGGATGGTTATGTACAGGTGCGTGCGTGGTTGCCCGAAGGTGAGTGGTATGAACTGCATACCGGTACTTTACTGAAAGGCGGTCAGATTGTAGAGCGTCCTTTTTGCTATCGACGAATATCCGATTTATGTAAAGGCAGGCGCTGTATTGCCAATGTATACAAGCAAAGTAATGAACTTGAATGGCAATGACGAAGAAGTTGTAATTACCGTATTCCCCGGTGGAAATGGGGCGTCTTCCTTTAGTTTCTACGAGGATAATGGAAACGATAAGAATTATGCGTCAGAATATGCTGTGACTAAACTGACGGCTTCCCGCCGGGGACAGGAACAAACAATTGTTATTGGTAGGCGTGAAGGACAATATAAAAATATGCCTGTTTTCCGTTCATTTAAAGTGAAGGTGCTCTCATCGCTTGTCCCGCAATCTGTTACTGTGAACGGACAACCTGCAAAATACGAATACTTAGGTGAAGAGTTTGCTCTTTCTGTCGATTTGCCGATTTTGTCTTGCGACCAGGAAAAGGTCATTAAGATAGTTTATCCTGCGGAAACGGCTGATATGAACGGTTTATTGGGAGCATCGAGACGAGTTGCCAAATCTATGGAGCAGTTGAAATATCGTGATTCATATATTTGCTTTAAAGAAGAATTTGGTAAGATGGGAAGTTTAAGTGAAGCAGTTACTTATGCTCCGGACAAGATTTCTTCTTTAGTTTCCGATTTCTGGAAAAGTTATAATGATTTTCCGGAAGTTCTGAAACGCCAAGGTTTGAATGACGATAATAAGGCGTGGTTCTTGCAGTCTATTTGCTGGAAATAAGAGTGTAGATGGACGGAATGATGAAGAGGAAACCCTTTTCGGACACTTTCCTCTTTTGTTTTCAGGCTGAAACCTGTTAGGGACTTGACAAATGCATTTTAATGTTGTATCTTTGTAGCTCAAGGAAATGGATTTCTGCCTGATAATAACTGAAAAATTAGATAAAAATGAATATAGAAGTAGTATAATATAGTGACAATTGTTCTCTCTCTTCTTGGACTATACCAAGAAATAGAATATCTGATATAGGCTAAGGCTGCGGAATTCCACAAAATTCGCAGCCTTTTTGTTGTAAAAATAGACGATAAAAAGTCGAATTCGCAATTTGAGATTTTATAATAAACTTGGATACCGTTTATAATAAACTGCTCAAAAGTTTATTATAAATGTATCATACGTTTATGTACTAAGCTGTAATGATATTTGATGGAACGTTTTCCTTTGTGTGGTATCTTTCGGAATTGAGGTAATTATAGTATACAAATAGCCGAAGTCTCTTAGTCGTCGTATGCGCGTGATCGGAAAGATACGGTGAGGCGTTCCATTGCATTTCGCAGCAGGGAAAGTCCTTTGTCATCCGGTCGCGCATAAATGGATAATAACTTGCTGCTCATCTGTGCATTGCAGTAGATACCGGGATGATCGGCATAGCGCTTTTCTTGTATACGGCGTGCCTGAATGACTCTGTTCCGAATGGCACTGCTTGACTTCTCCCTGTCGTTGATCGGATATCTTGTCAAAGGGTACTGGGAACTATCTCTATTTGAATGTCTATACGGTCTAATAACGGACCGGATATCTTATTCAGGTATTTTTGTACTTGTCCGGGACTGCATACGCATGCTTTTGTCGGATGATTGTAATATCCCACATGGGCATGGGTTCATAGATGCAACCAAGCATCAGATTGGCGGGATAACTATACTGCTTTTTATGCGGGAAATGGTGATGCTGCCTATCTTCCAACGGTTGGCGTAGTACTTCGAGTACGTTTCTGCTGAATTCGGGCAGTTCGTCAAGAAATAAAATCCCGTTGTGCGCTAGGCTTATTTCTCCGGGCTGGGGAAAACTCCCTCCTCCCTACCATGGCAGTTTGTGAAATAGTGTGGTGTGGGTCTCGGAAAGGGCGTTGGGTTATTAGTGAGGAATTTCGGTTTAGCTTTCCGGCTACGGAGTGTATTTTGGTTGTTTCGAGGCTTTCTCTAAAGAGAGGGAGGAAGAATCGAAGGTAATCTTTTTTGCCATCATTGACTTCCCGCTTCCGGGCGCACCTATCATAATCAGGTTGTGACCGCCGGCTGCCGCTACTTCCAATGCCCTTTTACATTCTCCTGCCCGTTTACATCGGCGAAATCAAATTCAAAGTTACTTTGTTGGGCGTAGAACTCTTCTCGAGTATTGACTATGGTTGGTTCTAATTCTCGCTCATTATTGAAGAATTCGATGACTTCTTTAATATTGCTGACGCCATAAACTTTCAGTTGATTGACTACGGCAGCTTCCCGTGCATTCTGCTGTGGGATAATCAATCCGTCAAATCCGTCTTCTCTTGCTTTGATGGCAATAGGGAGCGCTCCTTTGATGGGCTGTATGCTTCCATCAAGACTCAGTTCTCCCATTAGCAAGTAGCGGGAGAATTTCTCGGAAGATATAGTTCCGTTGGCTCCCAGAAGGCCGATGGCAAGGGGGTAAATCGTAGGCTGAACCTTCTTTGCGAATATCTGCCGGTGCCATGTTGACTATCAGGTTACTGGTCGGTATCTTATAACCGTTAACTTGAAGAGCGGAGATTATGCGTTGATGGCTTTCTTTGACCGCAGAATCCGGAAGGCCGACCAGATAGAACATACAGCCACGTGAGCTGTTTACTTCGATTGTGATGAGTGTTGCACCAATCCCTTGAACAGCCGCTCCGAATACTTTGATTAACACGTTTGGTTACTGATTATTTTTTCTTTTTGTTGTCTTTTTTTATCTTTTCTTCTGCTGCTGGAAACGACTTCTTCGATTTTCTTCTTCAAATCTTCTCCACTGAGGTTTTTAGCCAGGATTTTTCCGTCTGCCGACAGAAGAATGTTTGCTGGGAATTTGCTTGATGGTATATTGTTTGGCAATCTCTGAATTAAGTCCGCTGAAATCACAGACTTGTTCCCAATCCAACGTGTCACGTTTTATTGCGTCTTTCCATTCTTTCTTGTCCACGTCGAAAGAGATACCGAGCATACCTATATATTTGTTCTTTTTGTACTTCTTATAAAGTTCCTTTAGTTCATTGTTGTTGCGACGGTTGGAAATACTATCTCCCAAGAAGCCCAGAAGTTGATTAACAGATTTTTCTTTTTGAAATCTTCTGATGAACGGGTAATTTTTTCTCCTTTGGTATTAGGCAAACTAAAGAAGGGGGCATATTTCCCTATTTCGGTTTTTTCGGACTTGGGATATGGTTTCGTTCAACTTCTCAATATATAATTTGTCTTGCAATATTCCTGTCATGACTTCAATTAATTTTTTATCTTGTTGAAGTCAGGAGATTCTTTCTGGACAAAATATTTATCCAACAGATAAAGGCTGACAAAAGATGAATGATGTTGCTGTGATGAATTCTTCTGCTTTTTGCTCTAAATCTTTTTTCGGAAGGGTTGTTTAAACTACTCAGCTCTTTCTGAAAGGCTGTGAACTCTTCATTATATCTATTCCCGTTGATGTCCAGAAATTCGGGGTGGTCTATATTTCCTTTTATCTTGATTTTATTTCCTTTATCGAGGAAGATCGGATATTCTATTTGGTTGTCAATCAGCAGATAGGCCGAAGTTATGGTATCTATTGGAGGTGGTGTAGGAGAATTTGTCGTCCTTTCGCGAAAATAGTATCTATCCGGTCAAAGGATTCGTCCATTCCGTACAGATAAAGCGTATCTGTACCCAGTCCTTTAATTTCTCCGGTTATGCTTGTTTTCTTAGACGATTTGCCACAACCGCACAGACAGATAATGATGAGGATTAAAATACTACTCTTTTTCATTGCTTTGAATTCTTTTCTGCGAAAGTACGGTTTTTACAGATAAAAAAAGAATTGCCCGTCATTTGTAATGACGAGCAATTCTCAATATCTAAAATAGAGTGGTAATTCTCTTATTTGATGATGCTCATGAAGTCTGCATTTGTGAAGTATTTTGCAAATTCCAGGTCAGTAGCTGCTTTCTTAGCTAATGAAGAATCTTTAGCAACTGCGCTCTTCAAGCTGCTTGTTACCATAGAAGAATTGTTAGTTCTAGCACCTAGAACTGCCATCAGGTAGTCTGTGTAAGCATCTGGTTTTTTACGCCTGCCAGTGTGTTTTTAGCTTTGTTGTAGTCCTTAGCAAGGATTTGAGCCAAAGCAGCACTGTTAGTCTTAGAGTCACCGAATGAGTTAACTGCTCTTTCATATTGACCTTGAGCGATGTACAGGTTACCCATAGATTCGCCAAGTTCTTTTGTTCCGGCAGCTTTACCGAAGTATGCTTCTGCAGCAGTTTTGTCACCCTTCATCAAAGAGATCAAACCTAAGTTCATGTTAACTTCAGGAGTAGCATTAACGCTGGCAGCTTTCTTGAAGTAAGATTCAGCTTTGTCAATGTTACCAGCCTGGTAAGCTAATTTACCCAAGTTGTTGTAACCACGGTAATCGTTCGGGAATTGTTTGGTAGCTTGAGTATAGATAGCTTCTTGTTTAGCAGGATCGCTAGTCAGTGTAGCAGCATACAGCAATTCTTCTACATTCAGTTCAGAAGGATTAGAAGAAGCCAGTTTAGTGATTTCTTCGTCAGACTTACCGATGATTTCATAGTTCAAAGTCAAACGAGAACGACGCAATTGAGGAAGAATAGTGTTAGCCAATTCTTTGTATACAGCAGAGATGTTCTTGATTTCGCTTTCTCTTTGAGCAGGATCCTGATACATAGAGATTACACGAAGGATCAATTCTTTTATCTTGGATGTTTGATTTAGAAACCAGTTCCTGGAAACCTTCCCAGTCCTGTGCAGTGTATTTAGCATCAACCGGAGCATCGATTTTAGCTTTCTTCAAGTCTTTGTTCAACAGCTTAGTTGTGTTGCCTTCACGGTTTTCAGCAAGAGTAGTATTTAAACTTACACCACCATCAGGAGAAGCATAGGCAGAAACTTCGATGTTGCTGATCTTCTTGTTGGCAGCTTCGTTTATGTTAGCTACTTCCTTGTTGAATTCCTTAGCAGTTTTCAACTCGCTGGAACGAATGTTAGCCTGTTGGATCAAGAACATGATGTTAGCATCGTGTTTTTCCTTAATGATACGTTGGAAAGCGTCTTCGCCCAATGCCGGGTTAGCGTTACCTAATGTATTGTTTACTAATTCAGAAGTAGAAATTACACCATCAGCTATTTTCACAGCAGGAATAGTAACTTCTTTCTTACCGATAGTAGCTTTGAATTCCAGGTACAATTCAGACTTAGCCATTTCAGGAACATAGTCGAAAGATGTTTTCATCGTATAGCTACCGCCCATCTTGTAAGAGATAGACTGGTCGTTACCTTCCACTTTTTCACCTTGGAAAGTAGCTGGTTGGCCTTTAGCTTCACCGCCATTCCATTTCAAAACCGGAGTAACTTCTACTACAGCTTTTTTGTTGAAATACTTTTCAGGAAATTTACCATTGATGGTAGCAGGAACTTTACCACCTACTGCTTCCAACACTTGTGGAGTAACAGTGAAGTAGTCAGCTGACAGCGGACCCATTTTTTTGCTGCAAGAAGAGAATAGTGCAACAACAATTGCCATGAGTAAAGGCAAGTACAACTTCTTAGTCATTTTAGGTATAAATTAAATGTTTGTAATTGAAATATCGTCTATTTGTCAACCTCCTTCTGCTCGCACAGAAAAAGTAACGCAAAGATATTAATTCTTAATATAAATATATAGATAAGGGGCTGATTTTATCATAATTTAATGAAATAACTCCTCTTTTTTTCTTTCCGGTACTTGATATTTCGTGGGTGATGCTCGATAATCTCACTACGAAGCATATTGCGGTCGATGTGGGTATAGATTTCCGTTGTCGCAATGGATTCATGTCCGAGCATACATTGAATGGCTCTCAAATTGGCTCCACCTTCCAGTAAATGAGTGGCGAAGGAATGCCGGAAAGTGTGCGGACTGATGTTTTTGGTAATACCTGCTTTTTCCGCTAATTCTTTTATCATGTGAAAGATCATAATCCGGGAAAGTCCTTTGCCTCTCCGTTGGCTGACGAAAACGAAATCCTCATGCCCTTTTTTCACTTCAATCTGATTACGGTCTGTGATGTAAAGCTTTATTTCATTAATAGCCCGGGGGGAGATTGGTACGAGTCGTTGTTTGCTTCCTTTTCCTTCTACTTTGATAAAACCTTCATCAAAATAAAGGTCGGACAGCTTGAGAGTGACAAGCTCCGATACGCGAAGTCCGCAACTGTATAATGTCTCTAAAATAGCTCTGTTTCGCTGTCCTTCGGTTTTGCTGCGGTCACGGCAGAGATGATCCGGTCAATTTCCTCTACTGTCAGTACTTCAGGAAGTTTAAAGCCTATTTTAGGTCCTTCTAACAACTCACTGGGGTCTGCTTCCAAGTAGTCTTCAATGATGAGAAAACGGAAGAATGATTTGATTCCTGATAAGATGCGGGCCTGTGAACGAGGGTGAATGCCAATATCGTGTAATCCGGCTGCAAAATGTTGAAGATCAGATAAACATACGTCTAATATATCTATCTTTTCCTGCTTCAAAAAACTCATCAGTTTGTCCAGATCCGTAAGATAAGCTTCCAGTGTGTTAGGAGATAAGGACTTTTCCAATTTAAGATACTGCTGATACTTTCTGATAATCAGTGCTTGTTGTTCCTTCTTCTTTTTTTTTCGTTGATTTCCATTTCTTTTTCTCTATCTTTGCACCTTGAAATATTGTTCTTTGGATACAAAGGTATATAAAAAACAGGATTGTGCGATGAAGATACAAATTATTAATGGCCGAATATTAATCTGTTGGGTAAGCGTGAACCTTCCATTTACGGAAGCGTTACATTTGAAGATTACTTGGCTGATCTTCGCAAAAGATACGTTGACGTGGAGATCGACTATTTTCAATCGAATATTGAGGGTGAAATGATAGACTGCATACAGCAGGTGGGATTTGATGTGGATGGCATTATTCTGAATGCAGGTGCGTATACACATACTTCCATAGCCTTGCAGGATGCTATTCGCTCTGTGACGTCTCCGGTGATTGAGGTACATATTTCCAATGTGCATAGTCGGGAGTCTTTCCGACACGTATCGATGATTGCTTGTGCCTGCAAGGGAGTGATTTGTGGCTTTGGGTTGAATTCGTACCGTTTGGCCTTGGAAGCTTTGTTAGATAGATAATAAATAAGGTAATATAATATATAATAGGTAGAAAGGCTATGTTACTGAAACAGACAAAAATTGTAGCTTCCATTTCGGACAGACGTTGTGATGTGGATTTTATCAAACAACTATTTGATGCCGGAATGAATGTGGTACGTATGAATACTGCTCATGCTAGCCGTGAAGGTTTTGAAGCTTTGATTGCCAATGTACGTTCCGTATCCAACCGGATTGCAATCCTCATGGATACCAAAGGACCGGAAGTACGTACAACTGCCAATGCGGAACCGATTCCATATAAGACAGGTGATAAAGTAAAGATTGTAGGTAATCCGGATTTGGAGACAACCCGTGAATGTATTGCTGTTTCATACCCGAACTTTGTGTCCGATCTGAATATCGGTGGTACGATCCTGATTGATGATGGTGATCTGGAACTGGAAGTTATTGATAAGACTAACGATTATTTGTTGTGTGAAGTCAAGAACGATGCTACGTTGGGAAGCCGCAAGAGCGTGAACGTCCCGGGTGTTCGTATCAATCTTCCTTCATTGACAGAGAAAGACCGTAACAATATACTTTACGCGATTGAAAAGGATATCGATTTCATCGCTCACTCTTTCGTGCGCAACCGTCAGGACGTACTTGATATCCGTGAAATTCTGGATGCTCACAATAGTGATATTCGGATTATTGCCAAGATTGAGAATCAGGAAGGGGTGGATAATATCGATGAAATTCTGGAAGTGGCTGACGGCGTTATGGTTGCTCGTGGTGACTTAGGTATAGAAGTGCCTCAGGAACGTATTCCGGGTATCCAGCGTGTGTTGATTCGCAAATGTATTCTGGCAAAGAAACCGGTAATCGTTGCTACTCAAATGCTTCATACCATGATCAACAATCCTCGTCCGACCCGCGCGGAAGTGACCGATATCGCCAATGCAATCTACTATCGTACGGATGCTCTGATGTTGAGCGGTGAGACTGCTTATGGCAAATATCCGGTAGATGCAGTCAAGACAATGACCAAGATCGCGGCCCAGGCTGAGAAGGATAAGCTGGAAGAGAACGATATTCGCATTCCTTTGGATGAAAATAGTAATGATGTTACGGCATTTCTTGCTAAACAAGCTGTTAAGGCTACATCTAAACTGAAAATACGTGCCATTATTACTGATAGCTATAGCGGACGCACCGCCCGTAACCTGGCAGCTTTCCGTGGAAAGTATCCGGTGTTGGCTATCTGTTATAAAGAAAAGACCATGCGTCATTTGGCTTTGTCTTATGGTGTGGAAGCTATCTATATGCCGGAGCTGGCCAACGGACAGGAATATTATTTTGCCGCTTTGCGCCGCCTGTTGAAGGAAGGACGTTTGCAGCCGACTGATATGGTAGGATATCTGAGTAGCGGTAAGGCAGGTACACAAACTTCATTCCTCGAAATCAATGTCGTGGAAGATGCGTTGAAACATGCGGGAGAAACTGTATTGCCTAACAACAACCGTTATCTTTAATTTTTAAAGAGGTAAGTTTTATGCAGGAAACCGAATCGATAGACGAATATATTTTGCAGCATATTGATCCCGAGAGCGATTACTTGAAATCGCTCTACCGGGATACGCATGTGAAACTGCTTCGTCCCCGTATGGCTTCCGGGCATTTGCAGGGACGGATGCTGAAGATGTTTGTAGCAATGATTCAGCCTCGTCAGATATTGGAAATCGGAACGTATAGCGGCTACTCCGCCCTTTGTTTGGCGGAAGGTCTGCCGGAAGGTGGACTGTTGCATACGTTTGAGATCAATGATGAACAAGAGGACTTTACCCGTCCATGGTTGGAAAAATCACCATTTGCCGATAAAATTCGTTTTTATATCGGTGATGCTTTAGAACTTGTTCCGCGTTTAGGTGTTACCTTTTTGATATGGCTTTTATTGATGGTGATAAGCGTAAGTACATTGAATATTACGAGATGACGTTAGCGCATCTATCTGCAGGCGGATATATCATTGCTGATAATACTTTGTGGGACGGTCATGTTCTCGAACAGCCTCGCAACACGGATGCACAGACGATTGGTATTAAAGCCTTCAATGATTTGGTAGCGGAAGATGTGCGAGTGGAAAAGTGATATTGCCTTTACGTGACGGATTAACGATCATAAGGAAGAAAATAGTAAGTAGTAAATCGTAAAATAGTAAATAACTTTATGGAAACAACCAGACAGAATAAGATATCTCGCCTATTGCAAAAAAAGAACTAAGTGAGATATTCCTGCTTCAAACAAAGTCAATGCCGGGTATATTAATATCGGTCAGCGCAGTTCGTATCAGTCCTGATATGAGTATTGCGCGCGTGTACCTGAGCGTTTTCCCGTCAGAGAAAGCAGAAGAAATGGTGAAGAATATCAATAACAATATGAAATCCATTCGTTATGAGCTTGGGACTCGTGTACGTCACCAGCTACGTATCATTCCTGAACTGAAATTCTTCGTGGATGATTCATTGGATTATATTGAGAAAATAGATTCTTTGCTGAAGTGAAATAACTCATTGCAGAGGTGAACTTTCCTTTTTATATAGCCAGGCGTTATCTTTTTTCAAAGAAAAAGCATAATGCTATTAATATCATATCCGGCATTTCCGTATGTGGGGTGGCTCTTGCTACACTTGCTTTGGTTTGCACTCTTTCTGTTTTTAATGGTTTTCAGGATATGGTGGCCAGCTTTTTTACGGCTTTTGATCCGCAGTTGAAAATTACGGTCCGTGAAGGAAAGGTTTTTGATGCACAAGATGAACGGATTCGTGCCGTTTGTGCGCTTCCTGAAGTGGAGGTGTTTACAGAGACGCTCGAAGAGAATGCAATGGTGCAATACAAGGACCGTCAGGCTATGGTTGTACTAAAAGGGGTGGAAGATAATTTTGAAGAGTTGACGGCCATAGACAGCATACTTTATGGCGCGGGAGAATTCGTTCTTCATGACTCTATTGTGAACTACGGGGTCATGGGAGTGGAACTGGTTGCGACTTTGGGTACAGGTTTGGAATTTGTTGATCCTCTTCAGGTTTATCTACCCAAGCGGAATGCCAAAGTGAACATGGCGAATCCCGGAGCTTCTTTTAATCGTGATTATCTGTATTCTCCAGGTGTCGTATTTGTGGTGAATCAGCAACAATATGATGGAAAATATATTCTGACTTCTCTTGATTTTCTTCGTCAGCTTCTGGATTATACAACAGAAGTCTCTGCGATGGAATTGAAATTGAAACCTAATGTAAATACTTCATCGGTACAATCTAAAATAGAAAACATACTAGGTGATGATTTTGTTGTTCAGAATCGTTATCAGCAACAGGCAGATGTTTTCCGTATTATGGAGATAGAGAAACTAATCTCTTATTTGTTCCTCACTTTTATTTTAATGATAGCCTGTTTTAATGTGATAGGCTCTCTTTCTATGTTGATCTTGGATAAGAAGGATGATGTAGTAACTTTGCGGAGTCTTGGAGCTAGTGATAAACTCATCTCCCGAATATTCCTCTTTGAAGGACGTCTCATTTCTCTTTTTTGGCGCTATCTCCGGTATTGTCCTGGGCTTAATCCTATGTTTTATCCAACAGAAATTTGGTATAATTTCATTGGGAGGCGGTGGTGGTACTTTTGTTGTAGACGCCTATCCTGTCAGTGTTCATGTATGGGATGTAGTATTAATCTTTGTGACAGTCTTAGCTGTCGGTTTTTCTCTGTATGGTATCCTGTACGTTATTTAAGTAAGAGACTTTTTGTAGTATTTGTTGTATAAGTTTTCTGTAATTGATAACTTTTAATTCATTTCTTTAATACGTTTGCCTATGGAAAACAAATTGGATATTATGGCGTACAAAAAAATCGGATAAATATTGATATATTTATCCGATATCAATTCCTTAGTTAAATTAATAAATCCAAAATTGTTAACCTAAAAAGAAATTTTGCTGTAAAAGAAAACTATTTTTTTACAGCAAAAGAAAAGATTTAATCTTTTTTTGCATAATAAGTGTCTTTATTATGATTCCAATGTCTTCATTTATAAAACGAGAGAACAGTTTCAAGGCGTGAAACAAATAATTTCTAAGGATGAAATAAGTCCCATATGTCGTGGATATCCTGTTGGTTTGGAAGGAAAAGCAGGTCAATAGCAATTATAAGTAAAGGCATAGAAAGAGAGTTGATTCTCTTGTCTACGCCTTTATTATTTTTGTGGATTGAAGCAGTGAATTACTTCACTTCCCAAATATCATTTGTCATCAGTAATTCCTGGAAATTATGATATTTTTTCTTGCCTTTGACTTCTTCAATCTGTTCTGCTACAGCGTCATTGTAGGTAGGTGCCTCTACTTCACGAATCACACCGAGTGCAATCGGGAAATCGGGGCCTTCCATTAACGCTAGTTTCAACTGAAGCGTATTATCTTGGCAGTGGGCATCGTGAATAAGAATATCTTTTTCTGTGATACCATTTTCACCAAGTTTCACCACTTTCAAGCCGAAACCTTCCTGCATCAGGCCGAACTCTTTGTTTTCGCCGAATAACATCGGTTTGCCGTGTTCCAGATAGATTGCGTTTTTAGAACGTCCTTCTTTGGTGGCTACAGAAGCATGAGTGCCATCGTTGAAGATCACGCAGTTTTGCAGTACTTCTACGACAGAAGCGCCTTTATGGTTGGCTGCTGCTTTCAGTACCTCTACAGAAGCGGCGCCATCAACAGCTATACAACGGGCAAAGAAACGTCCGCGTGCACCGAATGCCAGTTCTGCCGGATGGAATGGATCTTCTACGGTACCGTAAGGAGATGATTTCGTAACAAGTCCACGTTCCGAAGTCGGTGAATACTGTCCTTTGGTCAGTCCATAGATACGGTTGTTCAGCAGAATCATGTTCAGGTCGATGTTACGACGAACAGCGTGGATGAAGTGGTTACCACCGATAGCCAGACCGTCACCGTCACCGGAAATCTGCCAGATAGTCAAATCCGGATTAGCCACTTTAGCACCTGTTGCAACAGCAGCGGCACGTCCGTGGATGGTATGGAAGCCATACGTGTTTACGTAATAAGGCAGACGGGAAGAGCAACCGATACCGGAGATCACGGCAATGTTGTGCGGAGCTACTCCCAGTTCGGCCATTGCCTTGTGCAAGGAGTTCAGGAAAGCATGGTCACCGCATCCCGGACACCAGCGAGGCTGACCTGATTTATAATCTTTTGCTGTATATACTGTTTCGCTCATCTCTTATTCCTCCAATAATTTAGTAAATGCATCTATCAATTCTCTCGTAACGAAAGGCTGTCCTTTCACTTGGTTGAACTGGCTGATATTCAGTCCGGGTATCTTCATCCGTAAATAACCTGCGAATTGTCCCAAGTTCTGTTCGGCTACTACGATCTTCTTATATTTACGCAATACATCGGCTGTATTCTTCGGCAGCGGGTTGATGTACTGGAAGTGTGCGAATGCAACCTTCTTTCCATGTTCGCGCATGAAGTCCATAGCCAGACGGAGATGCCCGTAGGTGCCGCCCCAGCCTACAATCAGTAAATCTGCATCTTCATCACCCAGTACTTCAAGTTCGGGGATGTAGTCTGCAATTTTGTCTACTTTTGCCTGACGCAGGTGAACCATCTTGTTGTGGTTTTCTGGTTCGGTAGAGATCGCACCTGTTTCATTGCTCTTTTCAAGACCACCGATGCGGTGCATGAATCCTTCCGTTCCCGGAATCGCCCAGTAACGTGCACCGGTTTCTTCATTGCGTTGGTATGGAGTCCAGTTACCAGCCATGCCCGGAGTCACGTATGGAGGATTGATGGCAGGATATTCGTTTAAGTTAGGAAGTTTCCAGGCAGCCGAGCCGTTAGCAACGAAAGCATCTGTCAGCAATACGACCGGAGTCATGTGTTCCAGAGCAATTTTGGCTGCCATGTAGGCGGCATCGAAACAGTTTGTCGGTGAAGTTGCGGCAATCACCGGCATCGGACTTTCACCATTGCGTCCGTAAAGTGCCTGCAATAAGTCTGTCTGTTCTGATTTAGTAGGCAAACCTGTTGACGGACCGCCACGTTGCACATTTACAATCACTAATGGAAGTTCGCCGATAACGGCCAGGTTCATGGCCTCACTCTTCAAACAAACACCGGGCCCGGAAGTTGTCGTTACTGCCAGCGCACCTGCAAAAGCTGCACCAACGGCAGAAGCACAACCCGCGATTTCGTCTTCGCACTGTACGGTTTTTACTCCCAGTGATTTATGTTTAGCTAATTCGTGCAGAATATCAGTGGCCGGAGTGATAGGATAAGAACCCAGATACAGTTCCAAACCGGCTTTTTCGGCAGCAGCAATTAAGCCATAAGCAGTTGCTTTATTTCCGTTGATATCTGTATAAAGTCCTTTTGATTTCGGAGCTTTGCTTTCAATCTTATAAGTAGAGGTAGAAGCGTGTGTGTTGGCACCGTAGTTGTAACCATCGTTCAATACCTTAATATTTGCTTCTGCGATTTCCGGTTTCTTGGCGAATTTCTCGCGCAGCATTTTCTCTGCTGCTGCCAGGTTACGGTTGAACAGCCAGCAAACCAGTCCGAGCGCAAACATATTCTTACAACGGAGTGCCGTTTTATTGTCTAGTCCGGAATCTTTCAGACTTTCTTTGCACATAGAAGAGATGGGAACTTCCAGCACTTCCTGTTTTATGCCTAATTCCTCAAAAGGATTGTCGGTCTTAAATTGTGCTTTTTCCAGGTCTCTGGCTTCGAACGAGTCGGAGTCGGTAATGATAAGTCCTTGCGGTTTACAGAATTTGATTTGTGTTTTCAGTGCGGAGGGGTTCATCGCTACCAATACGTGGCAACGGTCTCCTGGAGTGTACACCTGTCCTGCGCCTACGTGGATCTGAAAACCGGAAACACCGGTCAGTGAACCTTGCGGGGCACGGATGTCTGCCGGGTAGTCGGGGAATGTACAGATGTCATTTCCTACCGTAGCCGACACGTTCGAGAAGATGTTGCCTGCCAGCTGCATACCATCGCCGGAGTCGCCGGAGAAACGTACTACGACTTCCTCCAATTCTTTAACCATCATTTCGTCTGCCATAACTTTAATTACTATATTTAATTTAAAAACTGATTTTACTTTCAATTTGTGAGCGCAAAGGTCGGAAAGTTAATCGAATTATCAAAATAAATCGAACTTTATTGTCCTATTGACGCCAATTATTTGAAATATCTGAAAGGAACCTGTATTTTTATTCTTGTTAAATCGACAGAAACCGTTATCTTTGCAAGCAAATTTGAAGCGGCCTTGTAGTTCAACGGATAGAATAGAAGTTTCCTAAACTTTAGATAGGGGTTCGATTCCCCTCGGGGCTACTACGGAGAATCTGTGAGAAGTTGTTTTGGTTTGCTTTCATGCTGTATCTGGTTTTAAGTTTAACAATGGCTTCTTTTTAAGATGAACGTCTTATAGCTTCTATTTGTTTTAATAATCAATAGAAAAAGCCTCTTCCGAATTGTTCGGAAGAGGCTTTTTCTATTTCTGGAATTTATTATTCTTCCGTAGCTGCTACCACTACTTTTTTGTTCTTCATCATGTTGTATCAATACGATCAACGTACTCAATGAAGTATTGATGGTACGAGCCAAAGTGTAGTATTCAGAGAGTCGTTAAACAACTGACGCTTGTTACGTTTCGGATACAAGCCGAAGAACTCACGTACACGGTCAAAGATAACCACCTTGTCATTGATAGAGTAACCGATAGCTGTCAAAATAGCACCGATGAAAGTTTGGTCAATTTCCAATGAGAACGGAACGATACCCCATAACAATGAGTAAGTATGCACCGATAATCATGATGGTATCGCATGAGCTAGAGCTACGATAGAGCCAATACTATATGCGATGTTGCGGAAACGGATTAAGATATACAGACCGATAGCGATCAATGCCAATACTACAGAATAAATAGCACCTGTCTTGATATCGTCTGCGATACTAGGACCCACTTTTCTGAGAACTTATGATACTACCACCAGTGTGATTATCACGGTCGATAAAGGTAGCTAGAGTGATGTTTTGAGTCAGCAAGTTACAGGTTTCAAAGTCTCATATAAGTATGCTTCGATTTGAGAGTCAACATCGTTTCCTGCATCTTCTTAATACGGTAGTTGGTACTGATACGGACAGTTTTCTTGTCTGTACCGATAGCGATAACACTAACGTTAGCATCACCGATTTACTTCTGGAGATCAATTCACGCAATCTGTTCGGGTTCTACCTGATTCTCGAATTGTACTACGAAATTACGTCCACCGGTAAAGTCAATACTCTGCGCCAAACCACGGATAAAGAATGAAATGATACAGATAACGATAATCGCTCCGAATGATGATGAATGGATTTTTTGTTTGTTCCCATAAAGATCAAAATGTCACGTTGGTCATCAGTTTCTTTGAAACAGGGGTTGTGAATGTAAAGTTCAGCCACTTGTCCTTGTTCATGAAGTGCTCATAAACTATACGAGTCAAGAATACTGCTGTGAAGAAGGACCAGAGGATACCGATAATCAACGTAGTGGCAAAACCACGAATCGGACCGTACCGAAGTTAAACAGAATGATACCTGTGATAATTGATGTCAAGTTTGAGTCAAAAATAGCAGAGAATGCGTTAGAATAACCGTCTGCTAAAGCAGCCTTAACAGTTTTACCGGCTCTCAATTCTTCTTTTGTACGTTCATAAATCAACACGTTAGCATCTACAGCCATACCCAATGACAACACCATACCGGCAATACCAGACATGGTCAGTGCAGCTTGGAACGAGGTAAGGATTCCTAATGTGAAGAAGAAGTTAACAACCAATGCGCAGTTGGCAACCATACCCGGAATGAATCCGTACATAGCGCACATATAGATCATCAACAGGATCAGAGCCACTACGAATGAGAATACACCGGATTGATAGATTCTTGACCCAACGACGGACCAACGATATCTTCCTGTACGATGTGAGCCGGAGCCGGCATCTTACCTGACTTCAATACGTTTGCTAAGTCTTTTTGGCTTGTTCAGGAGTAAAATGACCTGTAATCTGTGAACGTCCGCCTGTAATTTCTGAGTTTACGTTTGGTGCAGAATATACATAATTATCAAGAACAATAGCAATAGAGCGGCCGATGTTCTGTTTGGTCAACTGTGCCCAGCGACGTGCACCGTCAGAGTTCATGGTCATGCTTACAGCCGGTTTGCTGTATTGGTCGAATTCGTCTTTTGCGTCTGTTACTACATCACCTTCCAACGGAGCTTTGCCGTTACGTTCGGTAGACTTGATGGCGTACAATTCGAATGTCTGTGCTTTCGGGTCGTATTCAAAAGGAGAAACACCCCACTTCAGGCGCAGGTCTTTCGGGGAGTTCTGCTTTAACTTCCGGCATAGCCAGATACTTGTTTGATATCAGCAGTATCTTTATAGTTTGCATAACCGATAACAGGACCTTGTCCGCTTGAGTTCAGTTGCAGCATAGACAACAGAGGATATTGTTTTTTAATTTCTGCTAGGTTGGCTGTTGAATTCTCTTCAGCAACTGCATCTCCTTTCAGGGCAGCAGCAAGACTGTCGGCAGCACTTACGCTTTTTTCTTGCCGGAGTAGCTTCTGCAAGCAGCAACAGTTCTTTGGAAGAATCTACAGCGGCAGAGTACATCTGTCTCCAATGGCCAATATAGCGCGCAATTTGCGTCAGCAGACTGCATGGAAGGAAGAACTTCCTTGGCTGTATAAGTTTCCCAGAATTCCAAGTTAGCAGAACCTTGGAGAAGTTTTCTCACACGTTCCGGTTCTTTGATACCCGGCAGTTCCACCATGATACGCCCCATCTTGTCTTCCAAGGCTCTGGATATTCGGCTGAACAACACCGAAACGGTCGATACGGGTACGAATACATTGTATGAGTTCTCAACGGCTGCTTTTACTTCTCTCTCAATACTTTTTCAACTTCAGTGTCTGATTGATTTCTGGTTAACTTTATCTTTCAACTGTTGTGTTGCGAAGAGTTCGGAAAGTTTTGCCGTTAGGAGCAGCTTTGTGATATTCTCTTTAACAAAAGAGTGATGATATCGTCCTGGCTGTTGACAGCCTGTTTTGCAGCTTCTGCCAATGCATTGTTAAAAGCTTCCTCCGGCTTGTTGTCAGCCAATGCTTTGATAACATCCGGTACAGACACTTCGAGGATAACGTTCATACCTCCTTTAAGGTCCAGACCCAGACCGATCTCCATTTCGCGACACTGTTTCAGCGTATAGTTACCCAACCAAACTTTCTCATTGGAGAGAGAGTCAAGGTAGTCTTGTTCTACTTTCGGGTCACCGTTCGCAATTTTTTCGCCTTATTAGTATAATGGCGAGTCGCGAAGGAGAAATGAGAGGTAGAACAGGCATACCAAGCGTGAGTAGTACCGCAAAAACCTTTACAAATCCTTTGTTTTGCATTTTACTTTTAATTTATGATGATTACTTTTTTAATTTAATTTTCAGTTAAATTCTGTCGTACACAAGTCCATTTTGCCGCATACAAGGCTGCAAATATAGTTTTTTTTCACATTTATATGTAAGAAGCCCTCAAATATTTGATGTTTAAGGGCTTTTTTGCTGATTTTATTTCATTCCTCTGTTTTTCAGTAGTGGTTCCAGGCTTGGTTCCGTTCCTCGGAAATTTTTATAAAAGCACCATCGGATCTTCGCTGTCTCCCTTTTCCAATACGTTGTAGCGGAACAGGTCGGCAGTGTTTTTATCAAAGATTCCATGTTCTTTGAAGGCTTCGAAGGCATCATTGTCCAGTACGTTGGCCCATAGGTAGCTATAGTATCCGGCCGCGTATCCGCCAATGATATGGTTGAAGTAAGTCACACGATAACGCGGTGCTATTTCGGGAATCAAATTAAGCTTGTCCATCGCTTCTTTTTCGAAAGCAAGCATATCCAGATTCTTTACATCTGTCATCATGTGCAGGTTCATGTCGAGGATGGCGGCAGCCAGTAACTCGGTGGTCATGAAGTCCTGGTTGAACGTTTTCTGTTGCAGAATCTTCTCGATGATTTCATCGGGGATTACTTCTCCTGTCTGATAGTGTTTGGCATACATTTTCAGCACTTCCGGTTCAGTCGCCCAGTGCTCGTTGATTTGAGAAGGAAGTTCTACAAAGTCACGTACCACATTGGTTCCTGATGTTCCTTTGTATTCACATTTGGTCAGCAGTCCGTGCAGTCCGTGGCCGAATTCATGGAAAAGGGTTTCCACTTCATCCATGGTCAATAAAGAAGGAGTGTCGCCTACCGGCTTGGTAAAACTACAAACATTGCATACCAACGGACGGGTTGTTCCACATTGCTCACGGTAGTTGCTCATCCATGCACCCCCGCTTCTTGCCGGGACGCGGGAAGTAGTCTACGTAGAAGATGCCTAATTGCGAGCCGTCTGCATCTTTTACCTCGAAGACTTCTACATCCGGGTGATAAGTCGGTATGCCTTCCAGTTTGCTTAGGGTGATGCCATATAATTTGTTGGCTACGGCGAAAGCACCATCGCGTACATTTTCCAGTTTGAAAGTAAGGTTTTGTATCTTCTTCTGACAGATTGTATTTTTCTTTCCGCAATTTTTCGGTATAATACCACCAGTCCCAGGCTTCCAGCTTCTCGCCTTTGCCTTCTTTGTCCATCAGCTTCTGGAGTTCGCCAGCTTCTGTTTTCGCTTTGGGGAGTGCATAGCTCCAAAGATTGTTCAGAAGGCCCATTACGTTGCTCGCGTTTTTAGCCATGGTTTCATCCAGGACGAAGTTTGCGTAACAGTCGAAACCTAATAAGTTCGCTTTTTCCAGGCGGAGAGAAACGATTTTGCGGATATTTTCCTTGTTGTCATTTCCATCGTTGTTGTTGCCGCGGTTGATGTAAGCTTTGTATATTTTCTCGCGCAACGGACGGTTGGCTGAATATTGCAGGAACGGGAGACGGCTGGCGTTGTGCAGCGTAAACAGCCATTTTCCCGGTTGTCCGGCTGCTTTTGCTTCTTCGGCAGCGCTTTGGCGGAACCATTCAGGCAATCCTGCCAGATCTTCTTCCTTGTCAACGAAAAGTTGGAAAGCATTATTCTCATTCAACACATTGTTGCTGAAAGTGATACCAAGTGTAGAAAGCTCCTTGTTGATTTCGCGGAGGCGAGCTTGATCTTTTTCGCTAAGGTTTGCTCCGGAACGGACAAATCTTTTATAAGTCTTGTCCAGCAGACGTTCTTGCTCCGACGTCAGATTCAATGAATCTTTCTTTTGGTAGACATCGTTCACCCGTTTGAATAGTTTCCCATTCAGGGAGATATTATCATTATGTTCCGAAAGAACCGGTGCCAGTTTGATGGAAAGTGCGGTCAGCGAATCAGTAGTTTCCGCATCCGTCATATTGAAGAAAATGGCGCTTACACGGTCCAGAATGGGTGCGCTGCTGTCCAAAGCTACAATCGTATTGTCGAAAGTAGGCACTTCCGGGCTTGCGATAATGGCTTCGATGTTTTGATTCTGTTCTTCTATACCTTTTTAAAAAGGCAGGTTCATAGTGCTCTAATTCAATCTTGTCAAAAGAAGGAACACCATACTCTGTTTGAAATTCAGTGAAGAAAGGGTTGCTTTCTGTTTTTGTTCCACAGGAGTACATCATACAACTTACTGCTAAAATGGTTAGTGTCTTTTTTAATCATCATAAGTGTTTTTTTATTAGAGTTTTCAGTTCTCATCGTTTACTGATATAGCACCAGATCGGGTAATGGTCTGATGCCTTGATAGACCGGTCTACGGTGCAATTGTAGGCTTTCTGGTTGGGGCTGATCAGAATATTGTCTATCCGGAAATAGAATTTATTCAGATTATAGGAGATGCCCAGTCCCCTGCCGGATTGTGTAAAGGCGTCATCCAGCTGTTGAGTCAGGATGCGATGGGTATATGAAATGGAAGCGTCGTTGAAATCACCGCATACGATGGTTGTCGGGTATTTACTTTCGGCAATGACTCTCGCCACGGAATCTGCTTGGGAGGCACGGATAGCCGATGCTTCCCCTAGTTTTCTTATTAACTGTCTGAGTCCGGTTTTTACTTTTCCTGGCATTCGGGTCTTTTATCATATCTTCATAGATCACCTTGTCTTCTTTCGTCAGTTTATTGGATTCCAGGTGGTTGTTGATTAATGTAAGAGTGTCATTATTTACATTCAGCACATATTTCATGGAACCGTTATAATTACTTTTATATTCGATAGGATGTGTCGAAAGTATGGGGAATTTGGAGAAACAGGCAAGCTGAACATCTCCTTTTCCTTGCTGGTGGATGGATTGGTAAGGATAGGCCTTCAATGCTTTTTTTACATCCTGTTCTGTCAGATACTTTTTTGTTGGTAGCAGTGTTATATTCTTGCAGACAGATAATATCGGCATTGCTATCTGCAAGATAAGACAATATCGGGTTCTTTCCGCCTTTCTTCTCCAGATTGCTGAAACTCATTACATTGTACGACAGGATTTTGATGCTTCCTTCCGGAATAGTTTTAGTGGTGGAGTTAAAAGGAATATAAGTTCGTATCTGCGGAATACAAATCAGAAAACCGATGGCGGGCAAGAGCGTATAGCGGTAATTGACGAATGCCCAGAAGCCGATAAAAATCAGATTAATCGTCAGGAATATCGGAAATGCAAGTCCCAAGCTGGAAGCAAGTGGATTTATTTTCGGGTTAAGGTAAGGGCTATAAGCGCTTAATATCAGCGTTCCCACAGAAGAATGCGTTGATAGCCAGTATCAGATATGCGACAATTTTGCCAATATGTTCCATTCTTTTATCTTTTGCTTGCGTCGAACAAGCTCTTTTTCCTTTCTTCTGTCGTCAGACTGTCGTAACCGGATTTTTTAACTTTTCCAGAATACGGTCCACTTCGTCAGATTGTGCTTTTTTATGGGCATTATAATCATAATCCTTCTCACGACCGGTAGCACTGTTGCCATAGTGTACTTTCATTTTAGGTTTGCGTTTCCATGTTTTTTTCTGGAACAGGGAGATGAAACCATCCAGAATCCAGTTGATCCAGGAAGTTAAATCAGTTCCTTTGCTTAGGCTGGCGGCAAACCAAAGTCCTGCAAGGGCACCGCCTAAGTGGGCGATATGTCCTCCGGCATTGCTTGAGGTAATGGACAATACATCAATTCCGATAACGATCAGTGCCAGGTATTTGAGATGGATGGCACCGAAAAAAGAAAAAGTTGTACCCTGTAATTAGGCTCACGATAAGCCGTAGCAGCTACGATGGCTAATACGGAAGCTGATGCTCCTACCAATGTTGCACCCGCCACTTGTGAACTGAATAAAGGAAATACGTTGTAGGCGACCATATAAAGTAAACCTCCGCAGATACCTCCCAGTACGTATAAACCTCTTAAATGTTTTGCCGAGAAAAAAGTAAAGAAATAAACTCCCGAACCAGTATAGCCAAAGCATATTGAATAGAATGTGCAGAATACCGGCATGCATAAACATATAGGTAAACAACGACCACGGTTGATGAATAAATCCGATAAAGGATGCCGGCAGGGCAAATATACCGAATATATCGGGGGTACTTACTTCAAACAGTCGCAAGAAAACGTTAATCAACGTGCCGATCAGAAAGATGCCTACGTTGATATAAATCAGTTGGATGAAAATGTTTCCTCTTCTGAATGTTTCCTTCAAATCAGCTATAATATGTCCCATTGTTATTGCTTTCTTTTTTCTCCAGTACAAAATCAGGATCAATCCGAACAGCATTCCTCCCAAATGTGCAAAGTGAGCGACATTGTCTCCGGCGCTATTGGCAAGTCCTGACCATAATTCAATTGCGGCATATCCGATTACGAAAAATTTGGCTTTGATCGGAAAAGGTAGCGGGAAGATAAACAACCGATTGTCGGGAAACAGCATACCGAATGCCAGCAAGATGGCATAGACAGCTCCTGAAGCTCCTACGGTAGTCATCATGTTCAGATACTCTTCCATGGGAATAATACCGGTACCTATATTTACTTGTGAGTATTGGCTGAGTTCTGTTGCATATTGAATATACTGTACTCCTTCTTGAATAAGTCCCGCACCGATACCGCATAGAATATAGTAGAAGAGGAAACGTTTGGGGCCCCTGTGTTTGTTCGAGAATCGGTCCGAACATGAAAACAGCAAACATATTGAAAAAAATGTGGCTGAACCCGCCATGCATGAACATATAAGTGATAAGCTGTGCCGGATTGAAGTCACTGGCGAGGAAAAAATGCAATCCTAGATAATTAGTCAGATCGATGCCGTATCGTTGGGCGACAAGTGTCCCGAAAAAGATAAGTACATTGATAATTATCAGGTTTTTAGTTACAGTTGGCATCATTTTGATTTCTGAATATTTAGATAATAGACGCAAAAGTACGAATAAATTCTGTTTTAAAGCATGGAAAATGCTTCCTATTAGCTCTTTTTCAATAATTTGCTGCGTTTTTTTTATGTTTTTATTTGATATGTTGTTTTGTTCATCTATATTTGTAAAGTCAATACATTGTGAGATAATCTTTTGTGTAACATATATATTAATTAATCATTTTACGTATCATGAATAAGTCTGAACTTATTAGTGCAATGGCTGCTGAAGCTCAAATGAGTAAAGCCGATGCGAAGAAAGCTCTTGATGCTTTCATTTCTTCAGTTACTAACGCTATGAAAGCTGGTGATAAGGTAGCTTTGGTTGGTTTTGGAACGTTCTCTGTAAGCGAAAGAGCAGCAAGAACCGGTATTAACCCTTCTACAAAAGCAACTATTACTATTCCCGCTAAGAAAGTAGCTAAATTTAAAGCCGGTGCTGAATTATCTGCAGCTGTTGAATAAGACATATAGTTGAAAGAATTTAAGAGAGGAGGCGCGAAGCGTCTCCTTTTTTTTGTATCTTTGCGCCCAAGAAACAACTGATTATGAAGATAGAAGATAAACTTGTGACGTCCGTCATCAACGGACTCAAAGCACTCTGCGGTCAGGAAGTCCCTGAAAAGATGGTGCAGTTGCAAAAAACGAAGAAAGAGTTTGAAGGACATCTGACTTTGGTCGTGTTCCCTTTCCTGAAAATGTCAAGAAAAGGACCGGAGCAGACAGCCCAGGAAATCGGTGAATATCTGAAGGTAAACGATCCGGCTGTAGCAGCGTTTAATGTGATAAAAGGCTTCTTGAACCTGACTATTGCATCGGCTACATGGATTGAGTTGCTGAACGAGATTCAGGCAGATGAACAGTATGGCTTGATGCAGGTCACTGACGCTTCTCCATTGGTAATGATTGAGTATTCTTCCCCGAATACAAATAAACCGCTTCACTTGGGACACGTGCGTAATAACCTTTTAGGCAACGCATTGGCTAACATTGTAGCGGCAAACGGCAATAAGGTGGTTAAAACCAATATAGTGAACGATCGCGGTATTCATATCTGTAAGTCAATGTTGGCATGGCAGAAGTACGGTAACGGTGAAACTCCTGAAACTTCGGGTAAGAAGGGTGACCATCTGGTAGGTGACTATTATGTATCTTTCGATAAGCATTATAAAGCCGAAGTAAAGGAACTGATGGCTCAATTTACAGCTCAGGGGATGAACGGCGAAGAAGCGAAAGCGAAAGCCGAAGCGGAATCTCCCTTGATGAAAGAAGCGCGTGAGATGCTGGTGAAATGGGAAGCCGGTGACCCGGAAGTACGCGGATTGTGGGAGATGATGAACAACTGGGTATATGCAGGATTTGATGAGACTTACAAGATGATGGGTGTCGGCTTCGACAAGATATATTACGAATCCAATACTTACCTCGAAGGAAAAGAAAAAGTAATGGAAGGTCTGGAGAAAGGTTTCTTTTACAAGAAAGAAGATGGTTCCGTATGGGCCGACCTGACTGCCGAAGGACTGGATCATAAGCTGCTTCTTCGTGGCGATGGAACCTCTGTTTATATGACGCAGGATATTGGCACGGCCAAACTTCGTTTCGCTGATTATCCGATTAATAAAATGATTTATGTAGTTGGTAACGAACAGAACTATCACTTCCAGGTGCTTTCTATCTTGCTCGATAAACTTGGTTTCGAATGGGGTAAGAGTCTGGTACACTTCTCTTACGGAATGGTGGAACTGCCGGAAGGTAAGATGAAATCCCGTGAGGGTACGGTAGTTGATGCTGACGACTTGATGGAGGAAATGATTGCCACTGCTAAAGAAACTTCACAAGAACTTGGAAAACTGGATGGTTTGACACAGGAAGAAGCTAATGATATTGCCCGTATTGTGGGGCTGGGAGCATTGAAATATTTCATTCTGAAAGTCGATGCCCGTAAGAATATGACATTCAATCCGAAAGAATCTATCGACTTCAATGGTAATACAGGTCCGTTTATCCAATACACCTACGCACGTATCCAGTCTGTACTTCGGAAAGCTGCCGAATCAGGTATCACAATTCCTGAACAGATTCCGGCTGGTATTGAATTGAGTGAGAAGGAAGAAGGGTTGATTCAGATGGTTGCCGACTTTGCTGCTGTTGTAAAACAAGCTGGTGAAGATTACAGCCCGTCTATTATTGCCAATTATACTTATGACTTGGTGAAAGAATACAATCAGTTCTATCATGACTATAGTATTCTGCGCGAAGAGAATGAAGCGGTGAAAGTATTCCGTATCGCTCTGTCTGCTAATGTGGCTAAAGTCATTCGCTTAGGAATGAATTTACTGGGTATCGAGGTTCCTTCCAGAATGTAAGACTTTCTCTGAATAAAATATACTTTTGCGGGGTTTCTTTTATATAAAAGGACCCCCGCATGTTTTATTCTCCCCATCCAATATCCGGCCTGCTCTTATTTAAATCGTATTAATCTTTATTTGTACCAATCTTTATTTTGTTTTCCATTCGATGATACCCATCCTGCGAACTTAGGATATGATTGATCGATTCGTTTCCCTTCCTCCGGAACCGGGAGATTACTTACCGGCATATTGATAGCAAACGGCATCAAGTCTGCTGAAACATAATACATCCCTTCTTCCGGTCTGTAGATGTCTTTTCCGGTTCCCAGTATTGATAAGTCGGCTTTGTCAGTCGGGGGGGTAATTTATCAGATGTAATTCTTTGCCTCTACCCTCATTGGAACTGATGAAGATAAACGGATTGTAAGGAGGTACCACATCTTTTCACTGGCTCCATCAAGCGTGATGGTTACAGTATATTCTTTCTTTTGATTCATCAGTGACGTTTTTGAATTTGGTCATGTCGTCATACAACAAAATGGTTGGGTGAGACTGTCCGGCTCTGTTTCTTTTCCTTCCATGTATATAGAACTTGATAAACCATTGGCATCAGGCCCCGTTATTTTTACACTCTTGACATTGCTGTTTGAGAGCTTGTGGAATTGATATCCAAATCCGTTTTGCAGATAACCTCCACAGTGCTGTAAGATAAACTTGTCTTCTATTTCGTAAATGCGATTGTCGAGAGCGTTTCGGGTCATGGTACTGGTGTACTTTACCATTACGTCATTCATATCGTAATCACCTAACTTAGGCCATAAATCTTCAAAAGCCAGTGTGCCGGAATAAGAAATTTTATATTGCTCAGGAATTGCTTCGGGGTCCTCAGGCAGTGAAGGCAATGTCGGGTCAATCGCATTCTTTTCTGACGTATGAATATAGAATATGGCATCTGCATAATCAAAGTCAGTATTATCTTCAAATCCTACCGCTACAATCTGCCCGGACTTGGAATCACGGAGAGATACGGTTCTTTGTGTATTATTCGTGTTTAGATTCCTGGTGGAGTAGCGTGCTCCCATACCTTTTATAATATCACCCACTTTGTCTTTATCTGTTTCTGAGGTGAGTTTGCTCTTGAATCCCATACCTTGCAGGCACCAGCCAATTGTGACTCCGGCGGGAAATTTGTCCTCGTATTCTTGTGTAGCTTCATTCCAATATTTGAGTTTTATTTCTTCGCCACACACTAATGCTCCTGCTCCTAAAGTCTTGTAAATAGGAGAGGTGTTTGGAAATGCGATTATTTGTTTTATATCACTTGCGCTCTGGGGCGGATTATCGGTCGGATAGGTATAATATCCAACTGTATTGTACCATGCAGCAGAGCTGGTTATAAATACGAGGCTCACTTCGGTCGGGTTAACAATTGGAATATCTGAAGTCATTTTAATGGTACCATCAAAAAACTCCGGATAATTCTGACTGATGTTCATAACCTTGTTTTTACCGTTTTCATCTTTGACTGTAACCTTTCGGAAAACATACTTGATGTTGTATAGTACGTCTGCCGGCGGTATATTTATTTTAGGTTCCAGGTTGGTTGGTCTTCCTCTGTCATCCCAGTCTGCATCGGGAAGAACATTCCATTCTTTTTAGATAGGTATGTTGGTTCGTGGTTACTCCTCTGGTTTTTGATGCCGTTTGTGAACGTAAGGCAGCGATATATGCATCTTGATTAAATAAAAGCCGATGACTCTCGTCAATCGTTAGTTTAAGAGGAGATACGGTAGCCAAATAATCCGATGATAACCATACTTCCGAGATGTCCGCCGAGATATTATTCATCTCCCCGCTGAATTTGCCATCTTCATCTGTAACTGCGCGGTAGATAGGCTCTATGTCTTTTTTGGACGCGGTGCCGTCAGTTGAGTATTCAATGGGATCTTGATCGTAAACATCAAAAAAGGACACGATAATTTTCGCTTTTAAAACAATAATCAATATCCAAAGCAACAGCTTGGGTCATGTTGAAGTCGAAGTATGCTTCTTTTGGCATATGTCTTCTCTCCCAGGATAAGTCACGCTCTTTGTCCATGCAACTGATGGAAGATATGATAAGTGCTCCTGTCATTAAATACTTTAAATTTGTTTGCTTCATAAGTTTGTGTATTAAATAGATAAAGAGCAAATATATACATTTAATTATATAATTTGCTCTTTTTCTGTTTTTTTTTTCTTTTTTGCGAATCGTCCTTTTTTTGTGGTCGCTGGTCCTTTTTCATCTTGCAATTTGATGAGTTCTAAACAGCTAGCCAAACTCAAATCCTGCGGGACGATATCTTTAGGTATTTTATAATTGGAACCCTTATAGGTAATATAAGGTCCGTAACGTCCATTCAGAATCTCAAGTTCCGGCTCCTCTTCAAACGTCTTGATGTGGCGTTCCGCTTCCTTCTGGCGTTTCTCCAGAATCAACTGTTCTGCCTCTTCCAAAGTAATTTCCATCGGGTCAAGTGTTTTCGGGAGCGATACATATACCTTATTATGCAGGACATACGGACCGAAACGGCCTACGCCTACACTGACTGATTTTCCTTCATATTCGCCCAGTGTACGAGGTAATTTGAATAATTCCAGTGCATCTTCCAAAGTGATGGTTTCCATGGATTGACCTTTTTTCATTTGTGCAAAGCGTGGTTTTTCTTCATCTTCTACAGTACCAATCTGTACAACAGGACCGAAGCGACCAATCTTAACAGAAACAGTCTTACCTGTTCCCGGTTCTTCTCCCAGAATACGTTCGCCTACTTTATGTTCCGTCTTGATAGCCAATGTGTTTTCTACAGACGGATGGAACTTATCATAGAAAGTCTTCATGATCGAAGTCCATTTTACTTCTCCTTCCGCTATTTCGTCAAATTCCTTTTCTACACTGGCGGTAAAGTTGTAATCCAGAATATCCGGGAAGTATTCGGTAAGGAAGTCATTTACCACAGTGCCGGTGTCTGTCGGGAATAACTTCGCCTTTTCTGCACCGGTAATTTCAGTATGGTTTTCATCCTTAATCTGACGATCTTTCAATGTCATGACATTAAACTGCCGTTCTTCACCGTCTTTATTTCCTTTTTCCACATATTCGCGTTGCTGAATGGTAGAGATAGTAGGTGCATACGTGGACGGACGTCCGATACCAGTTCTTCCAACTTGCGTACAAGGCTTGCTTCCGTATAGCGTGGCGGGCGTTGAGTGAAACGTTCTGTTGCGGTGATAGGGCCGTGTTCCAACTTCTGGCCTTTTTTTAAAGGAGGCAACAGACGGCTCTCATCTTCCTGTTCATTCTCATCGTCATAAGATTCACGGTATACACGCAGGAATCCGTCAAACTTAATCACTTCACCGATGGCTGTAAATACATCGCTGCTGCCACTTATTGTTATGGTAGCAGTTGTTTTTCCAGTTCCGCATCCGCCATTTGTGAGGCAATGGTACGTTTCCATATCAAGTCGTACAGTTTCTTTTCCTGTGCTGTGCCTTCTATGGATTGATTTTCCATGTAAGTCGGACGAATGGCTTCGTGCGCTTCCTGTGCTCCCTTCGTCTTTGTTTCGAAGTGGCGCGGATGTACATAACGGTCGCCCATCATTTTAATGATAGCGTCTTTACTGCCTGCTGTCGCAAATTCCGACAGGTTGACAGAGTCCGTACGCATATAAGTGATGAATCCCGATTCATACAGGCGCTGTGCCAACATCATGGTCTGTGCTACGGTATATCCCAGTTTACGTGCGGCTTCCTGTTGCAATGTAGACGTAGTGAACGGTGCGGGCGGCGTTTTTCTTTATCGGGCGGGTAGTAATATCTTCGATAGCAAAGTTTGCTCCCTGACATGCGTTGAGGAAAGCCTTTGCTTCTTCTTTTGTTTTAATGCGGCGAGCCAGTTCAGCTTTCATTTCCACCAGCTTTCCATCTGCGTCTGGGACGAGGAATACGGCGGTGACGCGATAAGCAGCTTCCGTTTGAAGGCATGTATTTCACGTTCACGTTCAACGATCAGGCGGACAGCAACAGACTGAACACGTCCGGCAGAAAGTGCCGGTTTCACTTTTCTCCAAAGCACGGGAGAGAGTTCGAAACCTACGATACGGTCCAGAATCCGTCGTGCTTGCTGTGCATTTACGAGGTTGAGGTCAATGTCGCGTGGTTGCTCAATCGCTTTTAAAATAGCGCTTTTCGTAATTTCATGAAATACGATTCGTTTTGTGTTTTCCGGTTTTAGTTTTGAGACCTCATAAAGATGCCAGGCAATTGCTTCTCCCTCGCGGTCCTCATCGGATGCGAGCCATACGGTTTCTGCGTCTTTAGCTTCTGTCTTCAGCGTGTTAACCAGAGCCTTTTTGTCTGCCGGAATTTCGTAGCTGGGTGTAAAATTCTTCTCTACGTCGATGCTGAATTCTTTTTTCTTCAGATCACGTATATGTCCGTAACTAGAAAGGACTTTAAAATCTTTCCCAAGAAACTTTTCAATCGTTTTTGCTTTTGCCGGAGACTCGACAATGACAAGGTTTTTCTGCATAATTCTTTCTTTTATAATGGCTTGTACCATAATATTTCGGGGCAAAAGTAAAAAAAAAGATTCGCCCTACCTTATAATATAAGGAGAATTTAATAAAATCTTAAGATTTTTGCAGGAAATAAAATATCAATTGGTATAGATTAGTATCTGTATATTCTATGTACATTTGTCTCGTTAGTATGTTTGTTTTCGTTTGACTTAAGTTGAACTATCGCTTGACTTAACTAAAACTATCGCTTGACTTAAGTCGAACGAAGATTCAATAGCATGATAAATAATTAATAATAGGGAAGTGGAGTTTAATCTTTCCTAATGAAATACTAATAGATAATGAGTGTAAATTATGATCTTTATGAAACTCCCGACCTTGCTAAAAGCGGAGAAGAACAGCCTTTGCATGCACGTGTAGTGTTGAAGGGAAGTTATACAGCCGAAGAATTTGTAGAACAAGTGACTGCGCTTCAGCATATGCCCCATGCGCAGGTGGTGGGTGTCATAGAAGCTATTTCAAAAGAATTGAGACATTTTTTTGAAGGGATTTTCCGTTGAATTGGGTGATATTGGCTATTTTACTCTTTCTTTGAGTGTGAACAAAGAAGTGACTGATTCAAAAGACTTGCGTTCACCGTCAGTATCTCTTAAAGATATTAATTTGAGAATCAACCGTCAGTTTAAGAAGGATATTGAGACTGAATTGGTATTACAACGTTATCATTCGCCTTTTCGTGTGAAGAATCTATTGGCAGAAGAAAAGTGCTTGCAGCGACTTAATAAATTCTTGGAAAAGAATCCATGCATTAATCGGCAGGATTATGCCCTGCTCGTTGGAAAAACGAAAACACAGGCATTGCAGGATATTAATGCATTTATTGAAAAAGGAATTTTGAAAAAATATGGTTCAGGACGTTCGGTCGTATATATTAAGGCTGGATGAACCATTTTATCGGATATATATACTTGATATTAAACATTTTCTGCTTACCTTTGTTTGCATGAAAAAGAAAATGGGAAAGGAGACGAACCTATGGCCAGTAATTATATTCGTTTCGATTGGGCTATGAAGCGCTTATTGCGTAATAAAGCCAATTTTGCAGTTCTTGAGGGCTTTTTGACAACACTTCTCAATGAAAAGATTGTCATTCAGAAATTGTTGGAAAGTGAGGGTAATCAAGAAGATGAGTTTGATAAGTATAATCGTGTTGATATGCTTGCGGAGAACTCTAAGGGAGAACTTATTCTGATTGAAGTTCAGAATAATAATGAGTATGCTTATTTTCAACGTATGCTGTTCGGCACTTCCAAGTTGGTGACCGAATACATTAATCGTGGAGAAGGCTATGATAAAGTACGTAAAATATATAGTATCAATATTGTCTATTTTTCATTAGGTAGCGGAAAGGATACGGTTTATCACGGAAAAACGGAGTTCAGAGGTATTCATCAGAATGATGTGCTGGAGTTGACTCCTTTTCAGAGACAAACGTTCAAGGTAGATGCTGTGAGCCAACTTTATCCGGAATATTATATATTGAAAGTGAATGACTTTAATCAGGTTGCCAAGAGCCCGTTGGAAGAATGGATTGGCTATCTGAATACAGGTGATATTCCTGATAGTGCTACTGCTCCCGGTTTGACGGAGGCTCGTGAACGATTGAAACTTGATAAAATGACGAAAACCGAGCTTGAAGCTTATTATCGGCATTTGGATAATATTGTAATATTGAGAGATAATATATTAACAGAACGTGCGGAAGGTCGTGCGGAAGGTCGTGCAGAAGGTCGTGCGGAAGAAAAAAAAGAAACAGCACGTAATATGAAGATTTTGAATATTCCTATTAATACTATTTCACAGATAACAGGTCTGTCGGTAGAAGAAATACAAGGCTTATAAATCTATTGGTGGCGGATTTGTGGTGGAGACAACGGAATAATTGAAGTTTAAGTTTTTGAGAAGGGGCGTTATCCGGAAATGGAAACGCCCCTTTCATTAATTTAGAACCGGAAACTCAATCCTCCTAAGAAGTTGAATCCTTCTGTAGGATAACCCAAATAATATTGATATTTCTTATTCAGCAGGTTATGTACTTGCGCATAAACGGATACTCCTTTGAATACATTATAGCTGGCTCCGATATGCAAATCATTAATTGCGGTCATTTTTGCATATTCTTTCACTTCTTTCCGGCTGATGTAATCATAGCCCAGATTTATGTTAAGAGCAGAGATCGGATGAATACGTACATTGAAAGACATTTCACTGACGGGTTTCACAGCCAACAGATATTCCTCTGTTTTGCTGTCCCAATTATGATAAGTGTATTTAGCTGATATTCCGAGGATATCTTTGTAATCGTAACTGATTTCACCGCCAAGGTAGAGATTATCTGTATTATCTTGAGCAAAAGTAAGATAAGAGCCTGAATGAATATTACTCGGGTCAAAACCTAAATAAGATAAGTCGTTCTTTAGATTTTGATAACCACCGAACACGTTGAACCAAAGTCCCGGATAAGGGCTTGCTTTGAATCCGATACTACCGTTGATTTGCTCGTAAGTATCATAAGGACGTTGTACATATCCCAAAGTAGCAGTGGAATTTACATCCGGCAGCTCACCATAAGGACAGATACTTTCCAATTTGCGGAAATCATTCAGTTGTTTGCCACCCGTTGCTTTTGCATAAAGCACATAGCTGTCAGAGAAGATATACTGTGCAGTGATATCGGGTGAGATACGGAAAGACTTGTCAAATCCGAAAGATAAATCTACATTAGCACCGATATGCAATTTCCAGTCATCATTATCCAGTTCATAATATGGATTTCAGGAGAAGCGTTGTATAGTTCTTGAAATATTCGTCTCCGTTAGAAATATTCTTTGTATATCCGCTGTAGAGAAGATTGTTCATTTCCAAAGCGATAGTTATTGATTGTTGGTCGCCGATAGCTCCCGTGACATCGCCTTTGGTACGTATGATTGTCTCCTTGATACCTGTATTGGCTTCAGATTCATTGAACATATTATGCTGACGTTCATACATCAACAGATTTGTTTCTGCATTGAAATGCAGTGGTGCAGTCTCATCAATGAAATGAATGCCTGCATGAAAGTCACCGGAGGTGAATTTCTGTTTGCTGTTTACGCTTTCCGGTTGGAAGTTGAAGTTGCTCAATTCGAAGTTTCCGGCAATATTTAAATCCAACTTATCGAATTGATGCGTATAATCCACATTAGCACGTGTGCGGTAGTAGAAAGCGTTCCATTTCTCTCCATCTGTGAAAGGAAGAGTTAACTTACCATCCATCCCATCCATTTGGAAACGTACATTCAGCTTATCTTTCTTCGACAGGCGGAATAGATAATTGGCAAGAATATCCAAATTGCCATAATTACCATATCCGGCACGTACATATCCCGGGGTAGTGCCGGGTTGAACTTCTTTTTCCGGTATAGGGGCGCATCAGGCCTGCCGGAACAGAAGTAGCCGGAAAGAATGTCGTAGCATATTCCACCTCTTTTTTGCTGACAGTCGGTTCTTCTACTTTAGGCAGGACGTTCACTTTGGAAGCATCCATAATGTCCGGATTGTATTCTTGTTCCACAACGACCGTGCGGTTCATGGTCGTATCTTTCGGTTGGGTAGTTTGGGCTTGAAGGCAGGATGGCATGGAGATTGCCAATGTGATTCCACCTATTATATAAAGAGATCGTTTCATACTTTTCTATTTTTTAATTCTCAATTCTCAACTTTCAATTTATGAAGTCTGCTTTCAATCATACTTTGAATATCGTCATTACCCTTGGTAATTCTGTTGCAAACTTAACAGATACTGACGTGCATCCAGATCTTTACCCGTAGCGTGGTAAACATCAGACAGAAGGACAAAACTACGTGCCAGCCAATAAGCATGAGGTGTGCTCTGTTCTATATAGTTGAGCAACTCTTTCTCTGCAGCGGCATATTCTTTTGCATCGTAAAGTGATTGTGCAACCTGATATTTTGCTTCGGCACCATAAGAGTTACGCGTATCTTTAGCCAGTTCACGGTAGTCTTCCAGTGCTTTTTTGTCAGCCTTTTGCTTGGCGTAGGCTTTAGCACGGTAATAAAGAGCTTCGTTCCTTAACTCCGGACTTAGTTTGGCTTCTGCAAGTAGGTCAGTAGCTGCATGGATGGTTTCTATATCATCTCTCAACAGGAAGGCGCAACGCAAAATACCTGTTTCGGCAAGTTGGCGACGTTCTACGCTAGTTGCTTTTTCTTTCAGCATTTTATAGCTAGCCAATGCTTCAGCCATGTTTTGTTGGTTGAACTGCACTTCGGCACGCAAGATTAGCGCTTCTTCTGCAAATGGGTTGTTAGGATATTCCAATAACTTATCGGAATGGAGAAGTACCATATCGTAATTCTTCTGTTCGTTACCAATCAGGCAGAGGTAATAATGCGCATTCAGACTGAAAGCTCCTTCCGGGAAAGTCTGCAAGTATTTGTTGAAACTTGTTTTGGCTTCTTCCATCCGGCCTTTTATATAAATCTTTTCTGCAGCGGCATACGTAAGTGAGTCTTGTTCATTGGCATCGAAACGGATATGTCCCGGCATGGCATTTGCTAAAGCTGCAAATTCGTCGATGCGGTTCAGGTCTACATAAATAGATTTCAAGTCACGCATGGCAAGGCGGGCTTCTTCGCTGCCCGGATATTTCTCGATCACTTCCTTGTAAGCTCCGATAGCCTGATTGTAGTCTCCTTTCTGATAGTACAATAATCCGATTTCTGCAGCGGCTTTCCGGCTGACAGGGCTTTCGGGGTATTTGTTCAGTAGTTCTTTAAAAGAGGTAATGGCTTGATTGTTGTTATCCATCAGGACATAAGAACGTCCTTTCTCATAAATGGCATTTACTGCATAAGGAGAAGAAGGATATTTACCCACCAGTCGGTTTAATAAAGTGATTTTGCCGGAATAGTCTTTCTGTAATCCCGATACGAGAGCGAGTTGATAGAAAGAATAGTCGCCAGAAGAAGTATTCATTTGTTCGGCTTGTGAATAATAATGCTTGGCCTCTTCGAAGCTGCGTACGTGTAGGTAACAGTCGCCAACACGGTTATAGGCATCGGCAAGCGCGGTTGTATTTTCTCCTTTCTCCAGCCGGATATATTTTTGGAAGTAGTGACTTGCCTGGGTATAGTCTTTGCGGTGGAAAGCGATGTATCCTAAATTGTAGTTGGCAAGTGCGTACATTTCGTTATTGGGCTGGGTGGTGAGTTGCAGATAAGCGTTGAAGTCACGGGTTGCTTCCGTCATACGGTTGAGGCGATAGTAGGATTCTCCGCACCAATAGTAAGCGTCTGCTTTGGTCTGCCGGTTGTATTGTCCGATAGCTATGGATTGATTCAGGTATTTAAGAGCCTGTTGAAATCAGCATTGGCAAATGCTTGTGTACCTAGTTGGAACAGGATTTTCTGTTTGGCTTCCAATATCTGAGCGCTTGGCTTGGCTATCCGGTCGATGGATTTCAGGGCTGCATCATAACTACGGGTATTCATGTAAACTTCTACCAAATAGCTGCTGACTTTTTCAGCGTAAGGAGAAGTCGGAAATTCGTTCAGGAATTTCTCGAAAGCAGTAACGGATTCGCCGAAAGCGGAGAAGGAAGTTTCATGCAGGCAAAGAGCGTAATTGTAAGCTGCCTGTTCCTTGATTTGCATATTGGCACTGGAGGCGGCTGCCTGTTCGAAAGCCATGCGGGCTTTGTTCTTTTTTCCGCCAGTTGCAGATAAGAGAGCCCCATGTGGAGGTATGCGTTTTGAGTAAGGGCATCGTTGGCAGTTGTAACCTTGCCTAATGTTTCGGCTGCTTTGGAATAGACTTTCGTCTGATAGTAGGAGAGTCCCTAACATATAAAGAGCATCGCGACGTGGAGCCGAATGATCTTTGTTCAGGTAATTGTTGAATGCTTCTACAGCTTGGTGATATTGTCCGAAGTGGTAGTAGGCATCTCCCAGAATGCGATACATTTCTGCGGCATGTTCATTATTTGGATAGGCCGACAGATAGTTTTGTGCTACAATCTGTGCCTTATCGTAGTTTTGGAGCTGTGCATAAATTTCGGCAATGTAATAGGGGACAAGTGCCTTGTATTTCGAATCGTCCTGTAACGGCAGGAAGCCTTTCAGTGCTTCGTTATAGCGTTTTTGCGTATAGCGGATATAAGAGAGATAATAATCACAGTCTTTAGCATATTTGGGACTGTTGGCACGCAATGTTTCAAACCAAATTGCGGCTTCTCGTAGATTATCGGTTTTCAGATAACAGGTAGCCAATTGGTAAGTGCAGTCATCCCGTTCTTCATTACCCAGCAGACCGAGGTCGGCAGAGTTGAAGAGCGCCAGTGCTTCATCGTATTTTCCTTCATAGAAATAGCAGGAGGCTAATAGTGCATAAATACGGTTGGCGTAAGGAGTGTCAGGATAGCGGTCGAGATACTTGCGCAGGATTTCGATCCGGTTCTTGTCTTTCAGTTCATAAGCGGAACTGGCCAGCATGTATTCTGCGTCTTGAAGAAGGCTGGTGGCAGGCTTTTTGTTTTACAAATGCTTTCAGTGCTGGCAGGGCGGCTGCATAATTTTTTTCCTGGAAAAGTTCTTTCCCTTCTTTATAAAGGTTGTCGGTCGAAGTGAACTTATCACTTGTCTGGGCAAATCCTATAATAGGCGTGCAGCAGATAGCCGCACAAATGAGTCTAGTAATTTCTTTTTTTCATAATCGGGTGTTTATGCAAAAGTACAGAATGAAAGGGGATATGTTTCTGTAGTTTGTTATATTTTAACGAATTATCTGCCAGATAAGAACTTTTTAAGTCCTCGGCGAATAGAATCCAGCCCAAAATCTTCCGGATGAATTTCGGAGAGAGGCAGGAAAAAGCATCTGCTACATCATCCATGGCAGAGAAATGGCTCATGTTTTCTACAGTGCAGAGGAAAAACATATCGAGTGTGTGTACAGGAAAACCTGAATAAACATAAATATTGGGAAGTGTGAACTGGTAAACGGCTTTTTTAACTTTCAGCCCTGTTTCTTCCAGTACTTCGCGGGTAACACCTTCTTCGCCTGTTTCATTCATGTCGATGAATCCGCCGGGTAGGTCGAGAGTTCCTTTGGCCGGCTCTTTGGCACGTCGGCAGACAAGCAGTTCATTTTTCTCATTCAAGATAAGTGCTACTGTGGCGGCAGAAGGATTGAAGTAATAGACAAAGCCGCAATCTGCACATTTTTTAGATTTCTCGTTGTTGACCTCAAAATGAGGGGAACCGCATTCAGGGCAATATAGGAATTGGGCAAGAGGATGTTCCATGATCGTATATATTTTCAGGTTTTTGTTTATGCTTGCAAAGTTATAAAATGCTTTTATTAATTTCATCTATCAGTGCATAGAAATATTCGATTGGGCTTTTTTGCAAAGGCGGGGTCTGCCTTTATCTTTGTACCAGAAACAAAAAACAAAACATTGTTTCTGATGTTATAAGTCAAATCAATTAATAACAATAAAAGCAATAAAGATTATGGAACCAATTTTAAATTCTCAACTTCCTGAATTCAGCGTTCAGGCTTTTCACAACGGAGCTTTCAAGACTGTAACCAACAATGACCTGAAAGGTAAATGGGCGATTCTTTTCTTCTATCCTGCCGACTTTACTTTCGTATGTCCTACCGAATTGGTGGATATGGCTGAAAAGTACGATCAGTTCAAGGCGATGGGTGTAGAAATCTATTCGGTAAGTACTGACTCTCATTTCGTGCACAAAGCTTGGCATGATGCTTCTGAAAGTATTCGCAAGATTCAATATCCGATGTTGGCAGACCCGACTGGCGCTTTAAGCCGTGCACTGGGTGTATATATCGAAGAAGAGGGTATGGCTTATCGCGGTACATTCGTTGTCAATCCGGAAGGAAAGATTAAAGTGGTGGAATTGAATGATAACAATATTGGCCGTGATGCAAGTGAATTGCTTCGTAAAGTGGAAGCTGCACAGTTTGTAGCCAGCCATGACGGAGAAGTTTGCCCGGCTAAATGGAAGAAGGGTGAGTCTACCCTGAAACCAAGCATCGACCTGGTAGGTAAGATTTGATAGATCTTGATAATGGTGATTATGGGAGGTCGGTAACGGAAGACGCTGCCGGCCTTTTTTCTCAAAAACGAAAGGAAAAGATATGTTAGAATCTGCATTAAAAGAACAACTAAGGGTATTTTTGCTGGGCTGGAGGCAAACTTTACTTTTGATATATCCGTATCATCCAGCCACGAAAACAAAACCGAACTGGTGGAACTGCTGGGAGATGTAGCGGATTGTTCCGATCACATCACTTGTGTAGTGAATGAGGGAGACGCGTTGAAGTTTACTTTACTGAAGAATGGCAACCGTACCGGAATCACATTCCGTGGTCTTCCTAACGGACATGAGTTCACATCGTTGCTTCTGGCTATCCTGAATCTGGATGGCAAAGGAAAGAACTTTCCCGATGAGGCCGTTTGCAACCGTGTGAAAGCACTGAAAGGCCCGATACATTTGACCACTTATGTTTCGTTGACTTGTACGAACTGCCCTGACGTAGTGCAGGCTCTGAATGCAATGACTACTTTGAATCCGGCTATTACGCATGAAATGGTAGACGGTGCGCTTTATCAGGATGAAGTAGATGCACTGAAGATACAAGGAGTGCCCTCTGTCTTTGCAGACGGAAAATTACTTCATGTAGGCCGTGGTGAATTTGGCGAATTGCTTGCCAAGTTGGAAGAACAATATGGTATTGACGAAACCAAAGCGAATGCAGAGGTGAAAGAATATGATGTGATTGTGGCCGGTGGCGGTCCTGCCGGAGTATCAGCAGCCATCTATTCTGCCCGTAAAGGCTTGCGCGTGGCGATTGTTGCCGAGCGTGTCGGCGGACAGGTGAAAGAGACGGTAGGCATTGAGAATCTGATTTCGGTTCCCGAAACAACAGGAAGCGAACTTGCCGATAATCTGAAAACGCATCTCTTACGCTATCCGGTGGATTTACTGGAGCATCGTAAAGTAGAAAAAGTAGAAGTGGTTGGAAAACAGAAGCAGATCACTACCTCTGTTGGTGAGAAATTTCTGGCTCCGGCACTGATTATTGCAACTGGTGCAAGCTGGCGTAAACTGAATGTTCCGGGAGAAGCCGAATATATAGGTCGTGGTGTCGCTTTCTGTCCTCATTGCGATGGTCCGTTTTATAAAGGAAAGCATGTAGCAGTAGTAGGTGGAGGAAATTCCGGCATTGAGGCAGCCATTGACTTGGCTGGTATCTGCTCCAAAGTGACTGTTTTTGAATTTATGGATGAGTTGAAAGCAGACAGTGTACTTCAAGAGCGACTTAAATCATTGCCGAACGTGGAAGTGTTTGCAAGTTCGCAGACTACGGAAGTGATAGGAAATGGTGATAAGCTGACTGCCCTGCGCATCAAAGACCGCAAAACGGAAGAAGAACGTTTGGTTGAATTGGATGGTGTATTTGTACAGATCGGGCTTTCTGCGAATAGCAGTGTGTTCCGCGACATAGTGGAACTAACCGTCCGGGCGAAATCATGATTGATGCACATTGCCGTACGAATGTGACGGGTATCTATGCAGCCGGAGATGTTTCTACGGTTCCTTATAAGCAAATTATTATCTCTATGGGCGAAGGGGCGAAAGCTGCGCTTTCTGCATTTGACGATAGAGTGAGAGGGATTATTTAAAATGTACAGATAGAACTGGACACACACAAACAACTCATGGTAAAGGCAATAAAGGTATGAATACATATTTTTGTTGCCCTTTATTTTTTTCTTACCTTTGGGGCACTTAACATTAACCCCAAAAATGAGAAACATGAAAAAGATCTTTTTACTAATTTTCGTTATCTTATTTATTTTTCCGGTACAGGCTCAACATACATTGAGACTGATGACTTATAATATTAAAAATGCGAACGGCATGGATGATATTTGTAGTTTTCAACGGGTAGCCAATGTGATAAATAATGCTTCTCCTGATGTTGTGGCTATACAAGAGGTAGACAGTATGACCCGTCGGAGCGGACAGAAATATGTGCTGGGTGAGATAGCTGAACGTACACAAATGCATGCTTGTTTTGCACCTGCTATAGAGTTTGAAGGAGGTAAATATGGAATCGGACTGTTGACAAAGCAAGTTCCGCTACGTTTACAAGCTATCCCTTTACCTGGTAGAGAAGAGGCCCGCACCTTGATTCTGGCAGAATTTGAGGATTATATCTATTGTTGTACTCATCTGTCATTAACGGAAGAAGATCGCATGAAGTCTCTGGAAATAGTGAAGTCATTTACTGCTTCCTATAAAAAGCCTCTTTTTTCTGGCTGGGGACATGAATGCTGAACCGGAATCCGATTTTATAAAGGAGTTACAGAAAGACTTCGAGATACTCTCCAATCCTAAACAATCTACTTATCCGGCTCCTGATCCCAAGGAGACTATAGATTATATTACTGCATTGAAGTCAAATGCTAATGGCTTCGCTCTTATATCCTCTCAAGTGTTGGATGAACCGATGGCCTCCGATCATCGCCCTATCCTTGTAGAACTGCGTACCGCTGAAAAGGCAGATAAAATATTCCGTACTAAACCTTATTTACAGAATCCCATAGGTAATGGTATGACAGTTATGTGGGAAACTACCGTTCCGGCATATTGTTGGGTGGAATATGGAACAGACACTACTCAACTGAAACGCGCTCGTACAATTATTGACGGGCAGGTAGTCTGCAATAATAAACTACATAAAATACGTATCAACGATCTAATACCGGGACAGAAATATTATTATCGCGTATGTTCGCAAGAAATATTGCTTTATCAAGCATATAAGAAAGTATTTGGAAATACTGCCCAGTCAGATTTCTCAGAATTTACGCTTCCGGAAACGGATACAGATTCTTTCACTGCTATTGTTTTCAATGATTTGCATCAGCATACAAAAACCTTTCGTGCTTTATGCAAACAGATACAGAATATCAACTATGACTTTGTAGTTTTCAATGGTGATTGTGTAGACGATCCTGTCGACCACGAACAGGCAACGACTTTTATTAGTGAACTTACCGAAGGTGTATGCAGTAATCGCATTCCAACTTTTTTTATGCGTGGCAATCACGAGATTCGCAATGCTTATTCTATCGGTCTGCGCGACCATTATGACTATGTAGGGGATAAGACCTATGGTTTCTTTTAATTGGGGCGATACCCGTATTGTCATGCTTGATTGTGGAGAGGATAAGCTAGACTCTCACTGGGTGTATTACGATTTGAATGATTTCACACAGTTACGTAATGAACAAGTCGATTTTCTGAAAGAGGAGTTATCTGCCAAAGACTTCAAGAAAGCGAAGAAACCTTGCTTTCTTCTTTGATACAACTATTTTCATCATATTCGAATGTGTAAGTAGATGCAACGGATGAATGCTGCCAGCCGCTACTCGTATGACAATTAGCTGAAGCTTTTCCAAAGAGGCCTGTTTCAACCAACCAACGGCTTAGCCCACTACCTTCTGCATAAATACAATGTGCACCGCCAACATTAGGTACAGCAGAATAAGTCTGAACTTTGAACTGCTCTACTCCATCAGAGAATCTGGTCCATTGCGTAATATTGCCATTCTCTATTGTGATGTTAGATGCGATATTGCCATTCTTTTCAGCTTTTGTCATGTAGCCATTCTCGTCGTAAAGTATATTCATATGTATTTGAACCGTCTACAAAGGTGGCGACATAGCCTTGGTCATTTAAAGTCATTGTATATGCGTTCTTACCTGTTACCGTAATATTGTTTCCTTCGTAAGCAAAGAGCCATTCTCTATCTAGTTCTCCTTCATATAATCTGTAGACACGTTTAACTGTACCGTTGTCATTATATTCATAATACCATTTATCCCAATCATCAGCAAAAGTAGCTATCCGGTAGACTGTTACTTCAGAAGTCGTTGTAAAAGTGATTTCTGCGTATTCTGAATCTTCAAAATAGATCGATCCGGTTTTTGAGCTTTCACTTTGAATGTGTAACTTTTCTCCGGCTCTAGACCTGTCAGTTGAATGGTATTCTGGTCGGTACTTTTGTTCACTACCGTTATTCAAACTATAAATATAAGCTGTTGCATTTCCTATAGCTTTCCATGGGATGATTGTCGTCATCACTACAAGCAACTGTACTTAGTACTACTGCCAGCATGGTTAATAAATAAAAATACTTTTTTCATGTTGTTCTATTTAAGGTTAATAATTTAATTTCCAGCAACTACTATCATTCCTAAGCCAATCAGGAAGAAGATAAACATCGAAGCCAGCAACTGATTAACAGATTTGGTTGATCCCTTAAACTCTTTCAGATAAATACTCCCCAGATAGCAGCGATAAGCGGTGCGCCTTGTCCTAACATAAGATACCGCCGGACCAGCTTCACCCGATGCAATATAGCTGAATGCGGAACCAAGTCCCCCATATTGCTCCACCAAGCATTCCGCATATATGAGTTCTTGCATTTCCTTTAAAATACTCGGAATAGCTGACTTTTTCCCCGACAAAAGGATATTTCATTACTAATGTGTTGAAGATAAAGTTACTTAGTAACACGCCGATTGAAAAAAGACAAAGATGGCAGAATAAGGAGTCATCATTCCTATAGCGGGAGAATTGAAGTTTTTCCACGTCCATACCTTTCACTACGAACCTGTAGAATAAAGACATCAATACACCGGCAATTAATGCAATGATAATTCCCTTTTTGTTGTTTTTCTTGCTCTCTTCACCCCTTTTGCATCTTTCGGAGGCCACTCCGTTACAAATGATAGCAATGACAATGAGAGCTACACCACCGAATAAAAGCATGGGATTGCCGGTAGGAATTCCCAGATAGTTGACAATCACCCCTAGTACCAATGCGATACCGACTCCTAAAGGAAATGCTACCGACATTCCTGCTAAAGAAATGGAGGCTGAAAGGAGAATGTTTGAAGCATTAAATATCACACCACCCAAGATGACCCAGCCGATGCTGTCTCCCTGATGCTTGTCCCAGATCTTCAAGGAACGGACGTCCGGTATCTCCCGTGGCTACCCATCGTGAAGCCCAATAAGATGGTGAACAACACCATTCCAATCACATAATCCCAATAAAAAGTTCCCAAGAACCCCAACAAATCATGGTTACGATGCAGAATATAACTGCTAATAAATAACTGTTTACTGTAAACATACTATTAGTATTTAATTGTTAAACATGGATTCTGTTATTTAAATAGATAATCCAATCTTCCCAATAAGTGAAAGCATTGGTTTCTTTATATTTTCCTTGACCGGAACTCATGTTCCAGATTTGATGCTTTCAAAAGGATATGAATATTACTACTAAGACCATATTCCTTTGATTCGGGTAGTACTTCTATCCAGCATCTGGGATATCTTTTATGAGAGTTAACTGCTTTTATAAAATTGGAAGCGTCACTTTCATCACCAGTGGTATTTACACAGACTATACCGGTAAACAGGTTCTCTCCGAATAGTTTCTATGCTTTCTTTGATATGATTTTCCCAAGTGATTAGCGCCCTCATGCGTTGAGAACCTCTGATCCCGGAGCATTGTTTCTCCACATCGGAAATTGTTTTTGACAGATCTACATTCTCTTTTTACGAAGCAGAGAACAGCAGGCCATGTTTTGTTGTCATTCACCAGTTGATGAAACTGACTGACGAGAGCCTTTTGTTGCTGCCCGTTAATTTCTCCCTGTACATAGATAATAGGATATTTTCTAATGCTTCCTTGAGCCTGTTCCGGATAATAAATCGTTGTATTACCCATTTTTATAAATGGAGTCTCATTCGGAGAGTTTTTCTCTCTATTTTTTGTTGATTTTCATTGAAATATCCGTTGATGAATCTGAATGCTTTTGGCAGTGCTGCATTCCAGCAGGTAAAATCATGTCCTCCTGAACGAACTTCCCATTCATGAGGTATTTTCCTTTCTAACAATAATCGGTGCAATTCTTCATTACTTTCGCATAGAGTACCTTCTTTATCTCCGATATCCAACATGATGCCAAATTCTTTTAAATCGGAATTACGGAGAGTGGAAAGAATGTGGTAGGGTGAATGTTGTTTATAATAACTGGTTAGGCGTTCATTGCCATTCTTTCCTACTCCTCCGAAAATCCGTCCCCATTGACTGTCCCATCCTATTTGTGGTCCCTCTTCTATATATTGTTTTTCTGTGCGGATAGATGGTGATAAAGCAACAACAGAACCGAACAGGTTATGATTGCGCAGGCTAACGGACAAGGCTCCGAATCCTCCCATGGAGAAACCGGCTATTGAACGTGCATTAGCATTTTTGCGGGTGCGATAGTTAGTGTCAATGTAGGAACCAGCTCTTTAGTGAAGAAAGTTTCATAAGGGAAACTGCCATCATAAGTATCACTATAATAAGACAGATAACCGTCGGGAATGACTATGATGAAAGGTTGAATTTCTCCCTTTCTTTGTCATTTGGTCCATAATACGGGCCACGTTGCCATATTCAAGCCAATCTATACTTGATAGGAACAGGGATGATATATAGCAGTATCTTTCTCATATCATTTCTTTAT
>VOFD01001416.1_pt1 | contig 45973 bp, 45 predicted proteins | sample 5384101 | NCBI WGS metagenome assembly VOFD01 (sample SAMN12384723, study PRJNA508395) | human gut metagenome | isolation source: healthy gut C | host: Homo sapiens
ATCTGCTGCGACGGCTACGATGAGGAGCTGATCGACCGCTGCTACCGCGCCTGCGATCATCTGTCGCTGGTTGTCACCCTGTATTCCAACGGCACGATCAACAAGGAAGTGGTTGCGTCCGTTACCGCAAGCCTCAAGCTGAGCGAGGATATGCTGCGCCTGAAGGATATTTTCTGGCGCCGAGCCTGCAGATGATCAGCTTTACGCTGACCGAGAAGGGCTATATCATCAGGACGACACCCGTGAGTTCCTGCCGGACTACAAGCACGACCGCGAGAACGGTCCGAAGGCTGCCAGTCCTTCTTCGGCAAGCTGACCGCACTGTGCCTCGAGCGCTGCCGCGCCGGTCTGTCTCCGCTGGCACTCGTTTCGCTGGATAACTGCTCGGATAACGGCACCCGTCTGGAGCGTGCTGTCCGTCACATGGCACGCGCATGGCAGAAAACGGCTTTATCACCGAGGATGAGTATTACTTCCTGCTCAAAAGAATACCTTCCCGCTGTCCATGATTGATAAGATTACCCCGCATCGGATAACCGCATCGCAGACAAGCTGGCGGCTGACGGTCTGGAGAACGCAAAGCCCGTTCGTAACCGAAAGGGCACGCACGCGGCTGTTTACGTCAACTCGAAAGCCCGCACTACCTGCTCATCGAGGATGCGTTCCCGAACGGTCATCCGGCGCTCGAACAGTGCGGCGTTATCATCACCCGCCGCGACATCGTTGAGAAGTCTGCGATGATGAAGGTAGCACCTGCATGAACCCGATGGATACCGCTCTCGGCGTATTCGGCTGCATGCTCGGCTACCCCGCATCAGCGACGAGATGAAGGACACCGAGCTGGTCAACCTCATCACGCGCCTGAGCGAGCAGGGGCAATGCCGATGGTAGCTGACCCGGGCGTTATCGACCCGGAGGCATTCCTGCACGAGGTACTCGGCGAGCGGTATCCCAACCCGTTCCTGCAGGATTCCCGCAGCGTACCGCAACCGATACCTCGCGTAAAAGATTGCGCCGCGCTTTCGGGCACCCGCTGTACGCTTACTATAACTCCACGCTGCCCGCGCATCGTGCCACCAGGCTGATTTACATTCCGCTGGTACTGGCCGGCTGGCTGCGCTATCTGGAAGGCGTGGACGATAACGGCGGAATTCAAGTTCACCCTCAGTCCCCCGACGCGAATATCGAGGCATGTCCGCTGCACTGATGGGCAACCCGAAGCTGGGCGACGACGTAAGCGCCATCCGCGCTCAGCTGTATCCGCTGCTGGCAAACCGCTACTACTTCGGTGTCAAAAACCTGTTTTGGAAGCAGGGTAGATCGGCGTAGGCGAGACCGATGTTCACAGGCTGTCCATTATGATTTGGCACCGATTTGTTGTTGTCTAACCCACATTGCAGTATATAATAGAAGGCGCATTCTGTCGAAAACGGTAGGATGCATTTCGGATATTTGGATACTGTATGATAAGTTTTATTTCTGCATATATACTGTAAAAAGGACACCTCCTGCAACCTGTTGACCGTATCGTGTTTGAAATAGGTGATCTCGCCCTTGATCGTATCGGGAAGCGAGGCCGAGGGCACGTCGAACCACAGAGCCACCGTATCGCGCCCCACGGTCTGGGGATCCCAGATGACCCGCTCGGCGGGGATGCTGTCGAACCGCAGGCCGGTGACTTCGGGATGCGCGGCGCCGAAATAGAGCATGGCCTTGTGCCGTGCGGGACGTTCCGACTGCTGGAGCGTCTGCCGTTTGAAGGCTACGTCGGTGAACATCCGCATGAAGACCTGCGGATCGGCCGTGACGTAATGGCGCAGCGAGTCGTACCAGACCGAAAAGTCGGGCATCAGCGCGGGGTTGATCAGACTGTCCAGAAAACCCACCTTGTCGATCGACGGTTCGTACATCTGGTTGTCGTTGGTATCCTGGAAGGCGTAGACGCGGTAGGGAACCGGTTTGAGGTTCTGCGCCAGGAAAATGCCGTTGGTCTCGGCGCGGGCGATGACCTGCGGCTTGTAGTTGAACAGCGTCGAATCGTACTCCTTGGGTTCGGGAACCGAGTCGGCGATGTAAAAGTAGATGAAGCTCTTGCTTACGCTGTCGGCCTTGTAGGCGTCGACCGTATAGCCCGACAGCACCATCGAGTCGATCTCGGGTCCGGTCGAAAAGACGTAACGCATCGAGTAGAGGGGGTTGCCCTCGTTGTTGTCGCAGATCGCGCTGCCGAAATTGAGCGCATAGGTGGTATTCTCCCTCAGCGTATCGCGCAACTGAACGGAGATTCCCCGCCCGCGCAGGGTGATGGTGGGTTTCTTCTTCATCTGCGGCGAGGTGAAGAACTCCTTCTGCTGATCCTTGATCTGGACGAACTCGTCGAACTCGATATAGATCTTGCGATCCTTGAAATTGGTCGTGAAGTTGTCGGGCGTCATCAGCGTGATGACGGGGGGCAGCGTATCCTTCGGGCCGCCCGTGGGCGTCATGATCGTGGCGCAGCGCCACAGAAACGCCGTACAGAAGAAGACTGCGAGCGCCGCGCGCCCCAGCAGCGGGACGAAGCCCCGTCGTTTGTCCTTATCGCTTGTTCTCATCGCCGTATATTCCGATTGTCGACGCCCGATCCCTGCGAACCGGACGAATCGCCGCCCGTTTCACCGCCGGTCTCACCGCCAGTCTCGCCGCCGGTCTCGCCGCCGGGATTGTCGGGCTCCTCGACATAGAAGTCGTTGAACATCCGCCACGTGCCGTCGACATATTTTTTCATCTGTTTCCACGGGCGGAAGATGACCGACGTGAAGAGCTGCGGCAGATTCTCGCCCAAATCCTGCTGCCGGTAACCGTAGAGCCGGTTCTCGGTATCGACCGCCACGACCACGACGGGCGTACTGCCCACCCGCATCAGCAGCAGATCCATGTCGACCGAGTCGACGCGGTAGGCCGTACCTTGCACGGGCGAAACGCCCGCCTCGTCGGTTCCCTTGCGCGTAAGGACGCCGTTCAACGCATCCTCGTAGGAGGCGACCGTCCACGTCACGGTGTCGGCCTCGAAGGCATAGGCGACCACCCCCTGCGCCGGTTTCAGCTCGGCGGCCGACTCCGTCTGCACCCAACTTTTGAGGATCACGTCGGTATCGTAACCCACGCTCTTGAAACAACCGCCCAGCAGCAGCGCGGCGGCGGCATATAGTATCGTCCGTTTCATTTCGTCTTTCGTAACAGGTTATCGCGCAGTTCGCCCATCGTAAGCCCCAGCACGGGATGAGGCCGCTGGCGCAGTACTTCGCACAGCGGCGTGAGGACGAACTCGCGCTCGGCGATGCCCGGATGCGGGATCGTCAGCTCGGGCGTGGAGATCACCTCGTCGTCGTAGAGCAGGATGTCGATATCGATCGGCCGCGAGACGTAACGCTGCCCCGTAGCGGCCCGTTCGACCGCCTCGGCGGCACGGTTGCGCCCCAGCTCCCGCTCGATGCGGTGCACCTCGGCGAGCACCTCGTGCGGCGCGAGATCGGTGTCGGCCACCAACACCTGATTGACGAACGGCTGTTCGGCCTCGAAGCCCCACGGGGCGCTCCCATAGCAGTGCGAACAGCGCAGCACGGCTCCGATGCGGGCGTTGACCAACCGCTGCGCCGTGCGCAGACGCTCCTTCACGTCGCCGACGTTGCCTCCCGTCAAAAGTACCACACGTGCCATAATCTCCTCCCTATTTTCGTCGAATCTGTTTGCTGACGCTCAGCGCGAAGTGCGTAAAGACGATCGTCGGATTGCCGTTCTGCGTGATCTGACGCATCGCCCGTTCGATCTCGTCGAGCAGGAACTCCACATTCTCGTTGCCGATAAAGGGGGCGAACTTCCCGCAAAAATCGGCTTCGGCGCCCCACAGGTAGCTGATGTCGGCCAATCCGGCGTGGAGCATGTAGCTCTCGCGCAGCAGACGCGCCGCGTGGCGCAGGAACGCCCGCTGCTGTTCGCGCGAGAGATGCGCCACCTCCTCGGCCCACGACACCAGTTCGAGGTGTTTGTCGTTGTAGCTCAGCCGCATGAGCGAGCAGAACAGTCCGAAGCAGTCGCGCGTCAGTTCGTCGTCCTCGCCCGCCAGCAGCCGTTGCAACGTCAGATAATCGCCTCCGGCCAGCCGCGCGAGGTTGTGCAGCCGCGCCGGATCGCTCTGGCCGTGCCGCGCCGCCACCGCCTCCAACACCTCGGTCGAAATGCGCGGAACGGCCACCTCCTGCGTGCGCGACAGGATCGTCTGCAACAGCCGGTCGGGAGCCTCGCTCACCAGCAGGAAAACGGTCTTCTCCCACGGCTCCTCCAAAATTTTGAGGATCTTGTTGGCAGCCTCCTCGTTCATCGTCTCCGGCAGCCAGACGAGCATCACCTTGTACTCCGCCTCGAAACTCTTGAACGAAAGCTTGCGGATGATCTCGTCGGCCTCGCGGGCCGAAATCGCGCCGCGCAGCGTCTTGCCCAGGTCGAGCGCGTCGTACCACTCCTGCGGCGAGAAATAGCCGTTCGAGCGGGCGAATACCGTGCGGAACAGCGGCAGGAAGGCATCCGACGTAATCACTTCGCCCGACTTCTTGCCCTGCTTGTTGACCGGAAAGACCAGATGCAGGTCGGGATGCGCGAGGGCTGCGATCTGCCGGCAGTCGGGACAGACGCCGCACGAATCGCCGTCGGCGCGGTGCCGGCAATTGAGGTACTGGGCGTAAGCCACCGCCAGCGGCAGCGTGCCCGCACCCGCCGCCCCCGTAAAGAGCTGCGCATGGCTCACGCGCCCCGCCGCGACGCTCGCAACCAGTCGCCGTTTGAGCTCCTCCTGACCGATAATATCCCGAAACTGCATCTTGCGTCAACGTTTTTTATTCCGCTTCACCGCCCGCACCGTCTGCACGACGGCGATCGCGACCAGCCCCATGACCGAGGCGGCCAACACGCCGTTGCGCACGACGCCCGGCTCGCTGTAAAGCGCCCGGACACCCACGATGAAAATAGCGAAACTCAGCGACAGAATCAACAACTTATTCTTGGTTTCCATCTTTTTCTCAATTCATCGTTTCACGACCGATCGCAACAGCCGCCCTACGTCGATATGCTCGCGCCGCACGGCGAACAGGCCGAACAGACCGAACAACACGCCGTTCACCGCATATTCCGCGCCGCGCACGGGGAGCCAGCGCGCGAAAACCGCACTGGCGAAGAAAACGCCCAGCCCCAGCGCGACATACTCGCCGATACGGCGCAGGTCGTAGGGCGTGGGGTAATAGCGCCGGTTGAGCCAGTAGCTCACCCCGACCATCGCCGCTTCGCTCGCGAGCCGCGCCCACGCCGCGCCCACGTAACCCAGCGCCGGAACGAGCGCCACGTTCATCACGACAGTGAAGAACAACCCCGTGAAGGTGACCCACACGGCCAGCTGCGTCCGCTCCTCGCGCTTGTACCAGAACGAGAGGTTCAGCCACACGCCGCTCAGGACATTGGCCCCCAGCACCACCGGCAGGATGAAGATCCCCTCGCGGAAATCGGCCCCCACGATCAGGGAGAAGAGATCCTTGAAGAGGGCGATGCCCAGAAAGATGAACATCGAGGCCATCACGTAGTATTTCATCGCCGCGGCGTTCATCGCCACGAAGTCGCTCTTGCGGTAGTCGGCCAGAAAAAAGGGTTCGGCCGCCAGACGGTACATCTGCGTGAAGAGCATCATCACCACCGCGATCTTGGTAATGGCGCCGTAAACCCCCAACTGCGCCATCGCCCCCGTCGGGACGAGGTACTTGATCATCTGGCGGTCGATGAACTCGTTTGCCGTGCCTGCCACGCCGCCTATGAGCAGCGGCAGCGAATAGACCAGCACCGCGGCCAGCAACCGGCGGTCGATGCGCGGCACCGTGCGGTCGGTCGTCAGCAGGATGACATTGAACGTCACCGCGCTGGCAATGAGGTTGGCCACGAAAACCCACCCGACGCCGAAGGGCGTACCGTAGAGTCCGGCCAGTGCGAACCCGATGGCCAGCGCGACGTTGACCACCACGCCGAGCGCCTTGATCCCCACGAAAGTCATCGCCCTGCCCTGTTCGCGCAAACGTGAGAAGGGCAGGCACGCCGCCACGTCGAACCAGACGACGGCGGCCACGAGTAGCACGTACTCCGGATGCGCCACGTAGGCTTCGCCCATCCACTCCGCCACGCGCTCGCGGCCGAAGGCCGTCAGCAGGAAAAAGAGCGAGGCCGCGAGCAGCGTCACGCCCCACGCGGTGGCGAACAGGCGCCGTTTGCCCGCCCGCGCCCGTGCGGCGATCTCGCCCTCCGTGCCGCCCGCAGCCGCGGCTGCGGCGTCGGCCTTGGCCGCAAAGCGGAAATAAGCCGATTCGAGCCCCATGGTGAGCACCACCAGCGCGAACGGAATCAACGCATAGACGTCGGTAACGATGCCGTAAGCCTCCGGCTCGAACACCCGCGTGAAGACGGGCGTGAGCAGGTAGCTCAGAAAACGCACCGCAATGGTGCTGATACCGTAAACGGCGGTCTGTTTGGCCAGCTTTTCAAGCATCTCTTCTCAATCGCTCCCGCGCACAAGGCGTTTTATTCTGCAAAGATACGAAAAGTCGAGCGCAGAAGCAAGCGCCAGCTTGATTATGCCGAGACGAAGTATCTACGATGAAGTCAAAGATACGAATAAGCGAGAGCAATGTCAAATTTATTTGAACATTGCCGAGCGGGAGTATCTTCGGCGTCAGCCAAAGATACGATTAAGCCGAATGCAATGCAAATTTATTTGCTTTTTGCCGAGACGAAGTATCTACGACGAAGTCAAAGATACGATTAAGTCGAGCGCAATGCAAATTTATTTGCTTTTTGCCGAGGCGAAGTACCCACCAGGCGTCAGCCAAAGGTACGAACCAGCTGCGGCATCTCCTGCTGCGCGTTTCCAAAAAGAACGTAACGAAGGGTTTTTTATGGTGCGAAGTTGACCGTATTGTTTTTTTTCGTATATTTGCATCAATTGGAAAATAATGAACTTAAATGCCGAAGTTGTATGACAACAAGGTAGACGTAGCGAAAAAACCCGGCTGGCTGAAAATTCGCCTCCACCGCACGACGCAATTCGCCGAGGTGGACCGGATCGTTCGGGAACATGCCCTGCACACGATTTGCAGCAGCGGGATGTGCCCCAACAAAGCCGAATGCTGGAGTCGCCGGACAGCTACCTTCATGATTCTGGGCGATGTCTGCACACGGAGCTGCCGTTTCTGCGCCACGCGCACGGGACATCCGCTTCCGCCCGACGATGCAGAGCCCGGGCAACTAGCCCGCAGCGTGAAGCTGATGGGTCTTCGGCACGTTGTCGTAACATCCGTTACACGTGATGATCTGCCCGACGGAGGCGCCCGCCACTGGGCTGCCGCCGTCGAAGCCATCCGTCGAGAGAATCACGACGCAACGATCGAGCTCCTTATTCCAGATTTCGACGCCCGCCCCGAGCTGTTGGACACGGTGGCGGCGGCGAAGCCCGATATTATCGGGCACAACATCGAAACCGTCGAGCGACTCACCCCGCAGGTGCGTTCGCGCGCCCGTTACGCGACCTCGCTCCGCACGCTGGAGCTGCTCGCACGACGCGGCGCCGCGACCAAAAGCGGTCTGATGCTCGGCCTCGGCGAAAGCGATGACGAGGTGTTGCAAACGCTGCGTGACCTGCGCCAGGCAGGAGTGCGGATCGTCACCCTCGGCCAGTATCTTCGACCTACATTGGAGCACTATCCCGTTGCGGAATACATCACTCCTGAGAAATTCGAAGCGTACCGGCAGCAGGCGCTCGCCATGGGATTCGATTACTGCGCGAGCGCACCGATGGTGCGTTCGTCGTATCGGGCCCAGGAAGCGCTCGCAGCAATTAAAAATGAGAAATCAGAGACGAGGCATTAGCCGCCGCCCGGAATTCCCGAACGGGGAGGAGGTTCCGGTCCGTTTCTGATTCGCCGTTTTTAATTTTTAACTTGACTCGTATGTTGACTGTTCGGACGATCGACCTGGGGCGTGTGCCCTACCGCGACTGCTGGGAGTACCAGCAGCGGCTGTTCGACGTCCTCACGGCGCGCAGGGGCGATGCCTCGGACGATGCGGGCTGGCTCCTGACGGTCGAACATCCGCCGGTCTACACGCTCGGCAAGAGCGGCAAGGCGCAGAACCTGCTCGTGGGAGAGGAGTTCCTGCGGGCCAAAGGAGCCGAGTACTACCACATCGACCGCGGGGGCGACATCACCTTCCACGGCCCCGGACAGGCGGTCTGCTATCCGATTCTCGACCTCGCCAGACTGGGAATCGGCCTGAGGGAGTACATCTTCCGACTGGAAGAGAGCGTCATCGAGGTCGTGGGCCGCTACGGCATCCGGGGCGCCCGCATCGCAGGCGCTTCGGGCGTCTGGATCGTCGAAGAGGGCGCCGCGCCGCGCAAGATCTGCGCAATAGGCGTCCGCGCATCGCGTTTTGTTACCATGCACGGCTTCGCCCTCAACGTCTCGACCGACTTGGAGTGGTTCGGCCTGATCAATCCCTGCGGATTCGTCGACAGGGGCGTGACCTCGATCGAACGCGAGACGGGGCGCACGGTGCCGATGGACGAAGTGAAGAAATCGATTGTAACCGTTTTAAGCGAGAAATTAGATGTTAAAATATATAATAAGTAAACAGTATGCCTATAGAAAAAAGATGGGTTGTCAAACCGCAAGGCGACCCCGCGACCGTGGAGGCGCTCGCCTCTGCGCTGCGGATTCCGCCCGTGTTGGCTAACCTGCTCGTACAAAGAGGCATAGACACCGAAGAGAAGGCACATTCGTTTTTCAATCCGCAGCTCTCGGACCTCCACGACCCCTTCCTGATGAAGGACATGGACCGCGCCGTGGAGCGTGTCGAGGCAGCCGTCCGCAACCAGGAGAAGATCATGGTTTATGGCGACTACGACGTGGACGGCTCCACGGCCGTAGCGCTGGTATACAAGTTCCTGCGGCACATCGGCCACCGCAACCTGCTCTTTTACATACCGGACCGCTACACCGAAGGGTACGGTATCTCCGTCAAGGGAATCGATTACGCCGCCCGCAAGGGGGTGACGCTCATCATCGCCCTCGACTGCGGCATCAAAGCCACGGAGAAGGTAGCCTATGCGAAGACTCAGGGCGTGGATTTCATCATCTGCGACCATCACCTCCCCGCCGAGGAGATTCCCCGTGCGGTAGCCGTTCTCGATCCGAAACGCACCGATTGCACCTACCCGTTCGACGAGTTGTCGGGCTGCGGCGTAGGTTTCAAGCTGGTGCAGGCCTATGCCATGAAAAACGGGATGCCTTTTTCGTCAATCGCGCCGCTGCTGGACCTGCTGGTGGTGAGCATCGCCTCGGACATCGTGCCGCTGGTGGGCGAAAACCGTATCCTGGCCCATTACGGGCTCGAACTGCTCAACCGCGCGCCGTCGAAAGGGCTGCTGTCGATCATCAAGATCTGCGGACTGGACAAGCACAGCATCACCATCGACGACATCGTCTTCAAGATCGGGCCGCGCATCAACGCCGCCGGCCGGATGCGGATGGACGAGAACGACGAGAACGCCTCGCCCTCGGGCGGATACGCCGCCGTGAACCTGCTCGTCGAGAACAACGAGAGCGACGCCGAAGACTACGGGTCGATCATCGACGCCTTCAACCAGGACCGCAAGTCGATCGACCGCCACGTGACGCAGGAGGCGCACGAGATCATCGAGAGCGACCCCGAACTGAAAAACCGCAAGAGCACGGTCATCTACAATCCCAGGTGGATGAAGGGCATCGTCGGCATCGTCGCGTCGCGCCTGATCGAGACCTACTTCCGGCCGACGGTCGTCCTGACGCAGAGCAACGGCTTCGCGACGGGTTCGGCCCGTTCGGTGCCGGGCTTCGACCTCTATCAGGCCGTGGAGTCGTGCGCCGACCTGCTGGAAAACTTCGGCGGGCACATGTACGCCGCAGGGCTCACGATGCGGCCGGAAAACGTCGGGGAGTTCACGCGGCGGTTCAACGCCTTTGTCGAGGAGAACATCGATCCGCAGATGCTCGTTCCGCAGGTGGACGTCGACGCCGAACTGCTCTTCTCGGAGATCACGCCCGCATTCCGCCGCGAGCTGAAACGGTTCGAACCTTTCGGGCCGGGCAATGCGGCGCCGATCTTCGCCACGCGCAGCGTCAGCAACCACGGCGACGCCAAACTGGTCGGCGTGGAGTGCGAACACCTGCGCATGGATCTGATGCAGCGGCAGAAGCCCAACACGACGTTGCAGTGCATCGCCTTCCAGCAGCCGGAGCATTTCGAATGGATCCGGTCGGGGCGGCCGGTGGACGTATGCTATCAGATCGTGGAGAACCACTACCGCGGCACGGTCTCGACGCAGCTGCGCATCAAGGACATCAAGCGGGTGGAGAAATAGCGCGAAAGCGCATCGCTGCGAATCGGGGTGCGGATTTCAAATCCGCACCCCGATCGTTTAACAGGAAATCATGCCTCGCGGCCTCCGCTCCGGCGGCAAAGCAGACGCTTCATGCCGTAGAAGATCGCCGTCAGCAGGACGGCCGCCACGAGAGCCGCCACACTCATCCGTCCCGCCGCGAAAAGCTCGTCCGCCGCCCCGCGGCTCAGAAAAGCGAGGGCCGAGAAGAAGTAGAGGCCGACGAAAACATACAGGAACAGCGCCAGCGGCCTGCGCACCGATTCGCGCGGACGCGGCACCTGCGCACCCTCGTTCAGTTCGGGGTGCCACCGCCCCACGACGACGTCGTTGAAGAAGCCGAAGGCGAAGGCGGCCGCCAGCGCATAGACCATCGTCCACACGAGCGACAGCCGTTCGTCTGGCCGCTGAGATTCCGACGGCAGAAGGGTCATCAGCCAGAAAAAAAGCAACCATTTCACGACCCGTGAGAACGGACTCCGCAACACTCATCTGCCGCAGTGGGCGGAAGTTTATACCCCGCGCTTCCCCTTCTCCGAATCGCCACTCTTCTTACCGTACCAACGGTTTAGACAGAAATGGTAATCCAACAGATCGAGCATCGTCAGTGCCAGTACAACAAAGAGCGTCGCTAACAGGCACCGTCCGAGCGGAAAAGGCGTGACACCATAGTTCTGGTAGGCATAAAACAGGAAGAACATGACGAAGGCGATAATATTCTTCACAATCAATCTGTTAATATTACTCCTGTCCATAAGCGAACTAATTATTGGGTGTTACAGGTGAAATAGCAATCGATCCAAGCAAAAAATCTTTCCGCAACTCATACAATGTTGCATCATACGCATAATCAACCAACGTGTTTACAATGGAAACTGAATAACCACTATTTGCCCCATATTGATATATCAAATCAGACAATGAGGCAAAAGCCGCTCCACCCGCAGTTGCAATAGCGACCGCTTTCCAGCCGGCAGGCCCCAAAAACCTACAAGCACCACAAAATTTTCCTGTACCCGTAGTCAAGCCTCCAACCAAATCCGCTACTCCTGCCTGCTTCCAATTATATCCTAACCAACCTCGCGTTTGTGAATGATTTACCAAAGGTGCGGATAGCCGTTCGGAATCGATTATTGGAGGCAAAACAAGACCTAAAGAATCACAAATACGATCGAAATTGTCATGCCAATATCGAAGAGAATTTTGCGCCACAGAAGCACCCATCAAAATTGCCTGTCTTTCAACATCATCCTCAATATCTTTTTTGCAGACTGCTTGACAGCATCAATTTGCTGACACAGAGAGTTCAAATCATAATTGTCATTCTTAATTATAGATTCCAATCGTGCTTTATGGGTCAAATACTGATTCGTCGGCTCAAATACAGCAGTCGTATCAATTTTTCCCGATAAACAATCTGCATGCACTTGTGAAATAGTCTTTTGATTTCAACTTTTTCACTCTCCGGAATTGTCAACAAATCGATACAATCAAATATCTTGTAATCAATGAATATAGGCTTAATAGGATCGTTTGGCCCAATAGGATCAATAGGTAGGAAAGGATCCGTCACATTGCTTCGGCTCGAAGGCATCTGCCGAAATATTTCGTCGAACATCTGATCCATGATCAAGTTATGATCCGCTCCGACCTAATCGCACATTGCATCTTGAGAATCGATACGATCTACATCTACACCTCCTCCATTAGAAGAGCATGAAACAATAAAGGAAACAGTCAATATAAATACGACTGATCCGAGAGAGAGAATTTTTTTTTCATAATTTTTCTGTGTTTAAAATTACTTCGATGTAAGAGAGGCGCCATAAACATCGTTTCGCAAATATAGGAAACTTGTTACACGATTCAAAATATTTTTAATAATATTTTAAATATCTTATCATTTGCTTTTAATTTAGAATTATTCAATAATAAACACGAACACATACATAAAAAACGAGAGTTTATACTTTCATATTATAACACTACTCTCCTGTTAAACTAACTTTATCAAATAATATATGCCTTTAATAGCATCTAATCCTTTAAAATAAACTCAACAAAGAGACTGCATACCAGTACTTTGCAACAAATAAAAAACATCCCGACCTACAAAAATTGTAGATCGAGATGCAATAAATACACTTGTTATCGAAGAGAACCGACTCCGTAATGCCTTACGGATAAATCCGGCCGCTCCTCCGATCAGAGATTGGGATTGATCTTCGACCACTCCGATACGGGCGGCACGATATTGAGCGTGACGAGCTCGTCGCGCATCTTGCAGAGGTGCTCGTAGCTGGCGTCGAGGCTGGCGACCTCGTCGGCCGTACCCGTCGGAACCTCGAAGTGGCAACCCGTAACGTCGAGCGTGGTCTTCATGGCCATCATGATGCACTTGTACTTCTCGTTGTTGACGAACGTGCCGGCCGGCCAGCGGAACGCCTCGCCGCCCATGGCCGAACGGATCATCTCGACCGAGAGGTAGGACGGGCTCTGGAACGACGAACGGCCGCGCAGCTCGATGATCTTGGCACCGCCCTTCGTCACGTCCTGCTGCATCTGCTTCCACTCCTCGACGGGGAACTCCGCCGTACCGATAATCTCGCTCAGCGGCTTGCCGGCAACCTTCACGGCGCTGCCGAACACGGCCATCTGCTCGCCGTGGCCGCCATAGGTGGCGCAACCCGTGATCTGGTTCTGCATCACGCCGAACTTCTTGGCCAGCGCACTCTGCAAACGCGTCGAGTCGAGCGCCGCGAGCGTCGTCACCTGCGAAGGTTTCAGACCGGAGTAGAGCAGCGTCACCAGACCCGTCAGGTCGGCCGGGTTGAAGATAATCACCACGTGCTTCACATCGGGGCAATAGGTCTTGATGTCCTTACCCAGCTGCTCTGCGATCTCGCAGTTGCCTTTGAGCAGATCCTCGCGCGTCATGCCGGCCTTGCGCGGTGCGCCGCCCGAAGAGATGATATACTTCGCGTCGGTGAAAGCCTCCTTCACGTCGGTCGTCGCCGTGATGTTCACGCCGTCGAAACCGCACTGGCGCATCTCCTCGGCCACACCCTCCGGAGAAAAGACGTCGTACAGGCAGAGATTGGAGGTCAGACCCATCATCAGGGCGGTCTGCGCCATGTTCGAGCCGATCATGCCGGCAGCGCCGACGATCGTCAATTTTCGTTTGTCAGAAAAGCCATAGCTACAATATTATTGTTAGTGAATTAACAGTGATCGCACCACAAAAGTAATACTTTTTTTCAATTAATGTACACTTTCTTTACATTTGTTCGAAAAATCGCCCCGTTTCTGCGACGGATGTCGTATCTTTGGGCCGCTTTTCCGCAAAAGAGAGCGGCGAAGAGATCCTCTCCGGACGGAACCCGCCGCGCCGGAAGACGACTGCGCAAGATCGGCGACTGGAAATCCGACGCAGGCAGAACGCCGGAACAGGAGTCCGCCGCATCTCCTCTTCGACCGATCCCGCAGGCGGACCGAATCGCAACGTCGAACTCATACACGAAAGACTATGTTCTCTGAAAAACACGGAAACATCCTCCACGGCATCCTGCTCATCGCACTCTTCTCGTGCGCAGCGTTCTATCTGGCCGACACGCAGCCGGCACGCAGTCTCTCGTTCAGCCCGCTCATTCTGGGCATTCTGCTCGGAATGCTCTATGCCAACAGCCTGCGCAACCATCTGCCCGAAACGTGGGTGCCGGGCATCCTGTTCTGTTCGAAACAACTGCTGCGCGCGGGCATCGTGCTCTACGGATTCCGCCTGACCTTCCAGAGCGTGGCGGCCATCGGCGCGCCGGCCATCGGCATCGACGCAGCGGTGGTCGCGGGGACGCTCCTGCTGGGCGTATTGCTGGGCCGTGCGCTGAAAATGGACCGCGACCTGGCGCTGCTGACCTCGACGGGCAGCGCCATTTGCGGCGCGGCGGCCGTGCTGGGCGCCGAACCCGTCGTGAAGGCCGCGCCGCACAAGACGGCGGTGGCGGTCTCGACCGTAGTGATCTTCGGTACGGTCTCGATGTTCCTCTATCCGGCGCTGTGGCGCGCCGGCATTCTCGGCCTGACGCCCGAACAGATGGGCCTTTACACGGGTGCGACGCTGCACGAGGTGGCCCACGTCGTCGGGGCGGGCAATGCCATGGGCGCCGAAATCGCCGACGGCGCGGTCATCGTCAAGATGATCCGCGTGATGATGCTGGCGCCGGTACTGCTGGTCATGAGCCTGCTGCTCGCCCGCCGCACGAAGGGCGGTGCGGGCCGCGCGAAGGTCACGATCCCGTGGTTCGCGTTCGGGTTCCTGGCCGTCATCGGGTTCAATTCGCTCGACCTGCTGCCCGAGGCGGCGGTGGCGGGAATCAATTCGTTCGACACCTTCCTGCTGACGATGGCCATGACGGCGCTGGGGGCGGAGACCAGCATCGAAAAGTTCAAACGCGCCGGCGCGAAACCCTTCCTCCTCGCCGGACTGCTCTACCTGTGGCTGCTGGGCGGAGGCTATCTGCTGAGCCGCTGGATCCTATAAACCCAGCAGGCGGAGCGACAGACGGCCTCCCGCCGTGAAGGAGGGTATCCACCGCCGCGCCATGCGTCCCACGGCCCAGGGAATGAGGACGCCCGACAGGAAGAGCAGCGCCGAAAAGAGGGCGGGATCGACCGCCAGACGGGGATAGAGCAGGCCGCGCAGGAGGCCGACAGGCAGCACGTGGAGCAGGTAGACCGTAAAGGTATACCTGCGCAGATCGTCCGCGAGCGGCAGGCGCAGCCTGCGGTCGACGGCCAGCGCCGCACACGAGGCGACGAAAAGGATGCCCGCCGCCGCATAGAACGGTGCGGCGGCGGGCGACGGGAACCGAAGCGTCACGAGCGACGCCGCACCCCAGAAAACGAGCGACGAGGGGCGGGCCAGCCGCGGCCACAGCCACGTGCGGCCGTCGCAGGCGACGGCTCCCAGCAGGAAAAAGCCGGTATACCACAGTACGTCGGGCAGCATCAGCAGCTCGCCGCCCGTCGGGGCGATCAGCCGGTTGGCGGCGATGCACGTCCCCGCAACCGCGGCGAGCGCAGCCGGCCGGCTGCGGACGATCCGGTCGACGGCATATCCCGCAAGACTCACCTCGAACAGAAAGGCGTAGGCGTAATCGCTTTCCGGGTGGATCATCTCTATGCGCATGGCGCTCTGTCCGGCGCCTTCGCCCAGGATGCCGCCGTTGTGGATGGCGATCATCGAACGCTCGGTGTCGGTCAGCTGGTCGATCGGCTTTTCGGTTTGGGGCTTGGTCCAGAGGTCGATCCAGGTTTCCACGCGGCCGCCGGCCGTTTCGCTGCGGCCCAGATTCAGCAGGCCGGCCAGCATTACGGCGGCGAAGGCCAGGCCCAGCAGTTTCATCAGTTCACCGATCCTCACCCGTCCGATAAGCATCATCACCCACGAGGCGAAGAAGACCAGCACGGCCGACGAGGTGTGGGCCGGGAAGATCACTACACAGGAGAGCAGGACGGGGGCCAGGATGGGCCACGTGCCCTCGCGCCAGATTTTGCGCTGGTCGGGGCGCTTCCACCGCAGCGGGTTGAGCGAGGGGATGATCCGTAATTTGTCGATCACGCTCTGCCGGCCGGCGAGCTGCCGGGCCAGAAACAGTACGGTGGCGACCTTGAGTGCTTCCGAAGGCTGGAACTGGAAAGGACCGAGCGGAATCCAGCGGGCGGCGCCGTTGGTCGTGGCGCCGATGAAATAGACGGCCAGCGTCAGCAGAACGCTGCCTGCATAGGCGACCAGCGCCAGGTGGTTGTATATCCGGGAGTTGATCTTGTGTACGATGATGATCAGCGGAACGCAGACGAAAAGGATCAGCAGCTGTTGGCGCAGGAAGTGGGCCGTCGAACGCGCCGTATGCGCATCGTAGGCCATCTTGGCCGTCGACGAGTAGACCACCAGTACGGAAATGACGGCCAGTGCCGCGATAATGATCCACAGCACCTTGTCCCCGGCGAAGAGTTTCATGCCGGGCTCCTGTCCGGGTGCGTCGGTCTGCACAGTCGTACCCTCTGTGTTCGGATTGCCGGCCGTTTTCTCCGTCTGTTTTTCCGCTTCCATCTTATTATTTCGCGTGTTCGGCGACCCACTGTTTGAACAGTTCGCCCCGGTTTTCGTAATTTTTGAAGAGGTCGAAGCTCGCACAGGCCGGTGAAAGCAACACCACGTCGCCCGGACGGGAAGCTTTGCGGGCCGCCTGCATCGCCGCGTCGAGCGAATCGGTCGAAATGATTTCGGGAATTATGCCCGTGAAACTTTCGACCAGCTTGCGGTTGTCGATGCCCATGCAGACGAGCGTATGCACTTTTTCGCGGGCGAACCGCTTGAGCGGCTCGTAGTCGTTGCCTTTGTCCGTACCGCCTGCGATCCAGACTACGGGACGTTTCATGCTCTCCAGTGCGTACCACGTGGAATCGACGTTGGTGGCTTTCGAGTCGTTGATGTAGGCCACGCCGCCGATCTCTCCGGCGGGTTCGAGCCGGTGTTCCACCGGCGCGAAGTCGTAGATGGAGCTGCGGATGCGGATCGGGGATACTCCGGCCGCGAGCGCTGCGAGCGCCGCCGCCATAGCATTATAAGCGTTGTGCAGCCCGGGAATCCGCATTTTGGCCGTGTCGATCTCCACCGACTCCCGGCCGACAGTTGCGGTGAATTTTCCGTCCAGAAGGAACGCATCGCCTGCGCCGCTCGCCACGGCGTTTTTGGCCGCGAAGGGGAGCTGCTTCATCCGCAGGTCGTATTTGGGCAACTGCTGCCAGATCACCTCGTCGTCGCCCGAATAGATGAAGAAGTCGCGCGAATTCTGGTTCTGCGTAATGCGCATCTTGGCATCCACGTAGTTCTGGAAACAGTAGTCGTAGCGGTCGAGGTGGTCGGGCGTGATGTTCGTCAGCACGCCGATGTCGGCCCGGAACCGGAACATGCCGTCCAGTTGGAACGAGCTGAACTCCAGCACATACCAATCGTACCGGCCGGTTGCGACCGAATAGGCGAAGCTCTCGCCGATGTTGCCGCCCAGGGCTACGTTGTAGCCGGCGTCGCGCAGGATCTTGTAGATGAGCGACGTAGTAGTCGCGGAGTTTGACGATCATCGGCGCCTTGTCCGGAATGCCGGGCGACTTGACGCATTCCGAAGCGGCGAGGATGCGCTCCTCGCTGTGGCCGCCCTCCTCGTAGGGGACTGCCACATGCTTCGAGTTTGGTAGCGGTCGGCGATCGCCCGCTGTCGGAGAGGAAAGACGTCGAACCCTTCTCCTTGGCGAGGATCGCGGAGCCGTAGCCGCTGATGCCGCCGCCCAATACAACGAGTTTCTTCATTTCAAAATGGCGTCAGGCGTTGAGAATCCGCTGGTACATCTCGCAGACGAAGTTGAGAATCGGCGCATAGCGCCCTTCGCGCAACGACTCGGAGAGCATCGAATAGTACTCCACCACCTCTTCGATCGGGAAGGGCTGGCAGGTGAAGTAGTAGGCCGACAGCGGCGACGAGGGGTTCTCGCGGATGTAGGCGCAACGGCGCTCCTTGATGCCGCGGTCGAGCAGACGCAGCTCGGCGTTGAGCTGCCGCTGCCGCTCCGGCGACAGGTCGTCCCACTCGCCCGCGAGGTTCTGGCGGCGCAGCGTCGCGGCGCGAAGCTCCTCGCGGCGATACTTCCTGCCGTATTCGTAGTCGGCTTCGAAGACGGGCGAGCCCTTCACGCGCCAGTCGAACGTATCCCCGTCCTGAAACAGGCCGAGGACTTCGAGCTGCTCGCCCGGAAGGATGAAGAAGCTGGCGAGCGCCGGCGCACCGGCCGCATCGTCGCGGCGGTGGAGCGTCACGGCATAGATCTTATCGTCGTCGGGCAGCATGTACCGCCCTTCGAGATCGGTCTGCGCCGTTCGCAGGTCGCCGGAGAAGGCCTTGTCGTACTCCGCATAACTGAGCCGCATGTCGACGCGCGGAACGCTCACGGCGATACGTCCTTTGAGCGGAGCCGGCGCCTGAGCCCGTGCGGCGAAACAGCCGAGCAGCGCAGGGATACAATCCAGATTTTTTTTTCATGTCATTCATCGTTTTTGGTTCGATGCGCCGCTGGATGTGGTCGGCGATGGTTCGGCCGTGTTCGTCGAGGTAGATCGTTTCGACCGGTTCGGTCGTCTTTTCCCGGACGACGATGTCGGGCGAGAAGCACATGGTCGTACCTACGATAATGCCCAGGCCGACCTGTCCCACGATCTTGAAACGCCCTTTGAGCCCCTCTTTGTGGTGGCGGAAGACTTTGATGTAGTCGTCCAGAAAGCCGATCAGCCCCAGCCAGATCGTCGAAACCAGCATCAGTTGGATATAGACGTTGTCGAGCTGTCCGAAAAGCAGTACGGGGATGAGAATGGCCAGCAGGATGATTACGCCGCCCATCGTGGGCGTGCCTTTCTTCTGGAGTTGTCCTTCGAGCCCCAGATCGCGGATCTCCTCACCGATCTGTTTGCGGCGCAGGAAGTTGATGATGTTGCGTCCGAAGACGATGACGATCAGCAGGGCGATGATGATGGCTGCCGCCGCGCGGAACGAAATGTACTGGAACATACCTGCGCCGGGCAGGTTGTGAACGTTGTCGAAATATTTGAAAAGATGATAGAGCATGTCGCAGGTTAATTTTTAGCGTAGAGGGCGAAGGCACGGAGAGCCTCCTCCTTGTCGTCGAAATGGTTTTTTACGTCGCCGACGATCTGATACGTTTCGTGTCCCTTGCCGGCCAGCAGGAGGATGTCGCCCGGCTTGGCGAGCATCGCGGCCGTGCGGATGGCTTCGGCGCGGTCGGCGATCCGCAGGTAGCGGTCACCCGGGGCGAGTCCTGCGACCATGTCGTCGAGGATCGCGTCGGGATCTTCGTGGCGGGGGTTGTCCGAAGTGAGGATTGCGGTGGTCGCGTATTTTACGGCGATCTGCGCCATTTCGGGGCGTTTGGTCTTGTCCCGGTCGCCGCCGCAGCCGCACAGCACGAAGAGCTGTTGTCCCGGGCGGCGGATCTCCTCGACGGCCTGGAGCACTTTTTCCAGAGCGTCGGGCGTATGGGCGTAATCGACGATCGCCGTGGTGCCGTCGGCGGCCCGTACGAATTCGAAGCGTCCGCTTACGGGATGCAGCGTGCTCATGATTTGGAGCACCTCTTCGCGGTCGGCGCCCAGCAGCAGGGCTGCGGCATAGACGCAGAGCAGGTTGTAAGCATTGAAGCGGCCGAGGAAATGGACCCATACTTCACGTCCGTCGATGCGCAGTTCCATACCGTCGGGGTGTGTTTCGAGGATCTTGCATCGGAAGTCGGCCATCGATTGCAGCGAGAGGGTTTTGACGGTCGCCCGCGTGTTCTGCACCATGACCCGGCCGTTGCGATCGTCGATGTTTATCAGTGCGAAAGCCTCTTTCGGGAGATTGTCGAAGAAGAGTTTTTTTGCCCGGATATATTCGGCGAAAGTCTTGTGGTAGTCCAGGTGGTCATGGGTGATGTTCGAGAAGATGCCGCCCGTGAAATGCAGTCCCCGGTGAGTCCCATGCCTACGACGTTGGGCATCGTTTGGTCGTCCTGTGCGAGCGTCGAGATCGTGACGTTCGAGAGGGAGTCGATCCGTACCGTTCCCCAGCCTTTGCGGTCTTCGAACGAGGTGCGGGGCGAGAATTTGTCGGCGATGCGGCGGATCTGGGCGATGTCGCCGCCTTTGATTCGCCGGGGATAGTGTTTTTCCCCTGAATTTTCCGGCGAGAGATCCCAGTCGTGCTCCCGGTTGTAGAGGTAGGTGACGACTTTCTTGACCACCGGACCCGAGAGCGGGCCGCCGTAGTAGGATTTGCCGGCCTGCCGCTTGGTGTGGATCGTCGTGAGCACCGTGTAGCGAAGCCGGGAAGTAGGCGACCATGCTGCCGATGTAATAGCCGTCGCGGACCTCACGCAGCGTACGTTCGGAAAAATCCAGCACCCGTACCTTCCGTGCCGACTTTATCCACGACTTTATCCACGAGAGTCTGGGTTTTGAAGTGCTTGACCACGTCCCCGTCCCGACGCAGCTCCCGGACCAGAATCGGCGAGATCATCTTGCCGTCGTTGGCAATGGCGTTGTAGAGGGTGATGACCTGGATCGGGGAGAGTTTGATACGATAGCCGAACGAGCGGCGTACGAGCATACTGTTGGGGTCGGGCACCTCCTTCCAATCCTGAAAGAGCGGTTTTTTCTCGCCGAAAGCCTCCAGTCCGACGGTTTGGTCGAGGTGCAGCTTTTTCATGAAGTCGCTGTAACGCTCCTTGTTGTCGGCATAACGCTCCCAGATCGCCTTGGCGAAATAGACGTTCGACGACTGGGCGACCGCCGTGCGGAAATCCATGTCGTTGAATCCGGCGTGCGAATCCTGCACCCGGATGCCGCCGACCTTCACCACACGTCCGTTGCCCGTGTCGTAGGTCTGGTCCAGCGGCATATCCGCGTCGTCCAGCAACAGCAGCATCGAAGCCAGCTTGAAGGTCGAGCCCGGCTCCGTGTTACCGATGGCGTAGTTCTCCCGCTCGGCGTATCCGCCGCCGGGGGTGCGCCCCAGATTCACGAGGGCGAGGATTTCGCCCGTGCGGACCTCCATCACGATCGTGGTGCCCCAGATGGCGTTCTGGGCTTCGAGCTGTTCGCGCAGGTAACGGTTCGCCACGTCCTGCACATCGAGATCGAGCGTCGTGACCACGTCCAGTCCATCGATCGGGTCGATGTTGTCGCCGTCCACGACGCGGCCGTAAAAACCCCGGGCGATGCGTTGGCGCGTGGCCCGACCGTCGCGGCCGGCCAACTCTTCGCGATAGACGGCCTCGATGCCGTAGTTGCCTCGGTCGCCGGTCAGTCCGATCGTGCGGCGCCCCAGTTCGCCCTGCGGATAGATGCGTTCGTCGCTTTCACGCAGGTTGTAAACCATGCCCATGTTCCAGTTCAGGAGCGGGTATTTGCGCAGGGTTTCCCATTCGGTGTAGTCGATGTCGCGGGGAAAGATTTGGACGGGAGTGTGGTCGCGCAGGGTATCGTAGAGTTTTTTCGGCACGAATTCCCGGTCCAAAATCCGGTCGATCCAGCGGGCGATGCGTCCTTCGGAGCGGGGAACGAGGGTGTCCTTGCGGTATTTTACCTGGTAGTGTTTGGCATGCTGCGTGCGGAACATGCGACGGTATTCGGCTGCGGATCTGTCGCCGAAATAGGCGGCAAGTAGTTTGGACAGCGAGTCGCTCTGTTCGTGGAACGTACGCACGGAGTCGAGCCCCGGGCTGCCGAAATCGAATTCGACGCGGTAGCGGAAGATCGAGGTGGCCAGCGGATCTCCGTCCCGCGTGAGGATGTTGCCCCGCTGGGCCGGGATGATCTGTTCGGTGAAGATGCGTCCGGCGAGCCGTTCGGCATTGTAGGCGACCTCCGAGCTGAAGAGCTGCACCCATACCAGACGTGCGAAGATGAGCAGTCCCGCCAGGATGAAGAGGATGTAGAGCAACCTCACCCGCAGCAGGATGTCGCTTTTGATGCGCGATTTTTCCGGTTTCATCTTGCTCATCAGTCGTCGAGAATTTCACCCGGAACGACCGGGTCGTACAAGTCGATGCCCCGTCGGCGCAGCTCTTCGAGGATGGCCGAGTGGGTCGTATGGCGGAAACGCTGCTCCTGAAGGCGCGTCGAGCGCTCGCGCAGCATCTGGACCTCGCGGTAAAGCCGCGAGTATTTCATGTCGAGGTGCAGCGCCGTGAACATTACGAAGATGCTGACGAAAAACATCGCGGCGATGCAAATCATGTAACGATAGTATTCCGAGGCTCCTTTCCGAACCAGAATATTGCCCGAAAAGAGGAGCCAGAAGATGTTCGAGCGGCGGCGCTCCTCCTTGCGCTGCTCCTCCTGCCGGGCCTCCTCTTCGGCCTGCTCCCGCTCCCGGTCGGCACGAATTTCCTCGTCGGCTTCGCCGCTCTGCACGCGCAGCACTTCGCGCCGGATGCGGCGGGCGAGCTCTTCCTCCCGCTCCCGGGCGGCACGCTCCTCGTCGGTGACGGGGTCGAATTCGTGGTCGTTGTATTTCATGTCGGTCGGAAACGGTTATTGGCGTACGATTTTGGCAGCGGCTCGCAGTTTGGCCGAGCGCGAACGCGGGTTGCGGACGAGCTCTTCCGAGGAGGGAGTGACGGCCTTGCGCGTAATGATTTCGAACGGCGTTTCGGGCTTGCCGAAGAAATCCTTTTCGATGCGCCCCCTCGAAATTACCGCTGCGCAGGAAGTTCTTCACCAGCCGGTCTTCGAGCGAGTGGTAGGAGATCACTACCAGCCGTCCGCCGGGGCGCAGCACCTTGAGGCTCTGTTCCAGCGCCATTTTGAGCGCTTCCATTTCTCCGTTTACTTCGATGCGCAGGGCCTGGAACAGCTTGGTCAGGAATTTCGATTCGTCCTTTTTCGGGGTACAGGGCGCTACGGCCGCAACCAGGTCTGCGGTGGTCAGGATCGGCTGCGCGGTCCGTGCGCGGACGATGCAGGCGGCGACTTTCCAGGGGGTGTCGATTTCGCCCCAATCGCCCAGGATGCGGGTCAGGGCATCGGCGTCGAGCGTGTTCACCAGGTCGGCCGCCGTGCCTCCTCCGCGCTGGTTCATCCGCATGTCGAGCGGATTGATATCGACGAAGTGCTGCGCGAAAAGGCGCCCCGATTCGCAAAATACATCCCCCGTTTCGTACGGAACTGGCTCCGGCGCACCATTCACGAAGAGGCGCTCAACGACATCCTCGCCGCAGGATGGAACCGCCCGCCGCAGGAATTCATCCATGTGGCGTTCGAACGGATGCGCATCGCATACCGGATCGACGGACTGGAACGCCTCGATCCCGCGGAGCGCTACCTTTTCGTGGCGAACCACCCCTTCGGCGGGCTGGACGGAATGACGATCGCCGACGCGCTGATCGAGCGGTTCGGCGATGCGCGCGTGGTGGTCAACGACCTGCTGATGCACGTCGAACCGCTGCAACCGATCTGGCTTCCGGTCAACAAGCACGGACGGCAGACGGCCGCATACGCCCGCCGCTACGACGAAGCCTTCGCCGGCGAGCTGCCGATCCTGACCTTTCCGGCAGGACTCTGCTCGCGGCGGCGCGGCGGCGTGGTGAGCGACACGCCGTGGCGGCTCAACTTCATCAAGCGCGCCCACGCTTCGGGGCGCAAGATCGTACCGCTCTACGTCGAAGGCCGGCTGTCGGACTTTTTCTACCGCATCGCGCGGCTGCGCGAACGGCTCGGCATCAAACTCAACGTCGAGATGCTCTGGCTTCCCGACGAGATGTTCCGCCAGGGCGGAAGCCGCTTCCGTATCGTGGCGGGCGATCCGATAGCGCCCGACGGCCTGCGGGGGACGCTGCGGCAGCAGGCCGACACCGTTCGCGGGGAGGTTTACCGACTCAAAGAGAAACTGCCATGCACGAAATAAAACCGATCATCGATCCGCTGCCCCGGGAAGAGCTGCTGCGGGAGCTGACGCCCGACCGCAAGGTGCGCGACACGAAACGCGCCGGCAACGAAATCTACATCTTCACGGCGGCCGAATGCCCCGCGCTGATGCGCGAGGTGGGGCGGCTGCGCGAAATCGCCTTCCGCGGCGCAGGCGGCGGCACGGGTCAGGAGGTGGACATCGACGCGGAGGACAGGGCCGAGGGAGGATACCACCAGCTGATCGTCTGGGACCCAGCGGCGCAGGAGATCGTGGGCGGATACCGCTTCATCGTCTGCACGTCGAGCCGGCAGCCGCATCTCTCGACGGAACACTACTTCCATTTCAGCGATCTTTTCCGGCGCCGCTACCTGCCCCACACCATCGAATTGGGGCGTTCGTTCGTACAGCCTGCCTATCAGGCGCGCGGCAATTCGAAGAGCATCTATGCGCTGGACAACCTCTGGGACGGGCTCGGAGCGCTGATCGTGCTGAATCCCAAAGCGAAATACCTCTTCGGGAAGGTGACGATGTACAGCTCCTACCAGACCGTAGCCCGCAACACGCTCATCTATTTCCTGCACAAATACTTCCCCGACCGCGACCGGCTGGTCACGGGACGCCATCCGATCGATCTGGGGCTGGACGATCCCTACTACGAACGGATTTTCACGGGGGAGAACTACGTGGAAAACTACCACATCCTGATCCAGCGCATCCGCGAGTTCAACGAGAACATTCCTCCGCTGATCAATGCCTATATGAATCTCTCGCCTACGATGCGGGTCTTCGACACGGTGGAGAACCCCGATTTCGGAGGCGTGGAAGAGACAGGCATCCTACTGGCGATCAAGGATATATATCTCGAAAAGCGCGAACGTTACACCCGCTGGGACGGCTGGCGCGCCAACCTGCGCGCACGGCGGCTCGCCTTCGCGGAGCGGATACGGAGCCACCTCGAAGCAGTCAAGTAGAAGCAACCGCGCCGCAAAACCCGCCTGCCCGCAGCCTGCCCGAAACGGAGCTCTTCGAAACGGAATCGCCCGCTCTCTCCCCGCAAGCGTCTCCCGCCTGCGCATGCGATATGAAATTACGGCATGAAGAGTTTGGTTCCAATGTTTTTTTGAGTAACTTTACCTCGTACTGCGGAAATAGGCCGCTGCATACGAGCGGCATATTTTGTTAACGGATCTTCACATAAAGTCATGAACAAAACCCTGAAACCTCTCTTTGCATGCCTGTTTTCGGGCCTGATCTGCACCGGCGCAGCAGCCGCGGAACCGCAGGTCATCAACATCAAGACCGACGGATCGTCGATGGTCATGAGCGTGACTTCCGACGGCGAAGTCCTGTTCCACCATTTCGGAGGACGCATCGACGACGCGACGCCCGTGACCGGAATCAAGAGCTACCGCCGCACGGATCACGGCACCGACAACCTCGCCTACTCGACGATGGGCGGCCGCAACTTCCGTGAACCCGCCCTGCGCGTGACCCATGCCGACGGCGACATGAATACCGAATTGCGCTACGTGTCGCACACGACCCGAACGCTGGCCGACACGAATGTCACCCGAACCGTCATCAAGCTGACCGACACGAACCAGGCGCTCGACGTCGAACTATTCTATACGGCCTATGCCAAGGAGAACGTCATCACGACGCACGCAGTCATCCGCAACCGGGGAGAAGGGCAGCATCGTGCTGCACAGCTTCTATTCGTCGTCGCTGCCCGTCAAGGCACGCAGTTACCTGCTGACACACCTCTACGGCGCGTGGGCGCGCGAAAGTCAGGTCGACCACACGCTGCTCACGCATGGTTCGAAGAGCATCGAGTCGCGCAAGCAGGTACGCACGACGCATACCGAGAATCCGGCCTTCATGATTACGCTCGACAGCGAGTCGTTCGACGAGAATTACGGCGAGGTGATCGCAGGAGCACTGGCATGGAGCGGAAATTTCCGCCTCAACTTCGAAGTGGACGAATTCAACGTGCTCAACATTCTGGCCGGCGCCAATCCCTATGCGTCGGACTACACGCTCGGCGAGGGCGAGTCGTTTACCACGCCCGAGATGATCTATACTTACAGCTCCGAAGGCGCGGGCGGCGCGAGCCGCCACCTGCACGACTGGGCGCGCAACTACGGCGTATGGCACGGGCATACCTACGCCCCGACGCTGCTCAACAGCTGGGAGGGCGCCTATTTCACGTTCGATGCCAAGACGCTCACGGAGATGATCGACGATGCCGCCGACATGGGGCTCGAAATGTTCGTGCTCGACGACGGATGGTTCGGCAACAAATATCCGCGCAACGCCGCCAACGCCGGACTGGGCGACTGGCAGGTCAACCGGAAGAAACTCCCCGCAGGCATCGACGACATCGCCTCGTACGCCCACCGAAAAGGGGCTGAAATTCGGTATCTGGATCGAGCCGGAGATGGTGAACCCCCGAAGCGAACTGGCCGAGAAACATCCCGACTGGATCGTAAAGGCGGGCAACCGCGAAATACCCCGTATGCGCAACCAGTGGCTTCTCGATCTGAGCAATCCGAAGGTGCAGGATTTCGTCTTCTCGGTATTCGACAATACGATGAAACTCTCGCCCAATATCGACTATATCAAGTGGGATGCCAACCGCCACGTCGAAAATGCAGGGTCGGAGTACCTGCCCGAGGACAAACAGTCGCATTTCTGGATCGATTATACGCAGGGATTCTATAAGGTCATGGAGCGCATCCGCGCCAAGTATCCCGACGTGCTGATCCAAGCCTGCGCCTCGGGCGGCGGCCGCGTGGAGTTCGGCGCAATGAAATACTTCAACGAAGTGTGGACCAGCGACAACACCGAAGCGCTTTCGCGCACGCGCATCCAGTACGGTACGAGCCTTTTCTATCCGGCGACGGTCATGGGGTCGCACGTGTCGGCCACGCCCAACCATCAGACCGGCAATATCACCCCCATCAAGTTCCGCTTCGACATCGCCTGCGCGGGACGTTTGGGCATGGAGCTGCAACCCAAGCGGATGGACGACACGGAGAAGCGATTCGCACGGAAGGCCGTCGCCAGCTACAAGGCGTATCGCGATATCGTCATGGAGGGCGATCTCTACCGTATCGGCACCCCCTATGACGATACCGGCTACTACGGGATGATGTATGTCTCGAAGGACAAGAAAAAGGCGGTGCTCTTCACCTACTGCATCCGCTACCAGAGCCGCACGCTGATCCCCAAGTTCCGCCTGCACGGCCTCGACGCCAAAACCCGTTACACCGTCCGGGAACAGAACACGGACAAAAAAAGGTTCTGGTTCGACGGCGGCACCTTCACGGGTGAGTACCTCGCCAATGCGGGCATCAATCCCAATCTGAGCAAAATCTACGACAGCGCCGTATTCGTGCTCGAAGCACAATAGCCGCTTCTTTCGATCGGCCCGGCACCGTTCCCAAAGCAGCCAATGAAGCAGGAACAGGCCGACAGACCGGACAAGAAAGGCCCCTGCCGGAGAGACTTCCGGCAGGGGCCTTTCTTTCGGCCGCTGACCTCCGGAACTCAGCGTCCCGTGTATTCGACCGCGACACCGCGCGCGAACGTGCGGAACGCCTCGAACTCGGCGGGCGAGATCGCCTCCGGATAGCTCATCACCATGAGCCGGTGGGGCTGCGGCGGCCGCAAGTAGGAGGGGTGGATATAGTCGTATTCGTTGTAAACGAAACCGTTGCGTTCGTAGAATCCGCGACGGCGGCGCGAAATTTCGTCTTCGGGCGGATCGATCTCCAGGATGACGCGCCCCGCACGACGGCACAGGTCGTGCAGAATGCGCGCACCGTAATTGTGCCCGCGCAGAACGGGTTCGACGGCCAGATGTTCGAGGTAGGCGCAGCCTTCGTCGGCGAGCCACCAGAAGACCAGCCCCACGAACAGGTCGCCGTCCCACACGCTCTCGGCATGCAGGCGGCCGTCGGCGAGCGCGGCGTCGTAGTCCCGTTCGCTGCGGCGCTCGCACGGAGGGAACGAAGCTTCGTAAAGTCGGTACGCCGCAGCCCAGCCGGCGTCGGCGGTGGAGAGGAATCTCCGGTATGTCAGTGTTTCCATAGGCGCTAAGATACGAAGTTTCGCGAATTCCGCCAAGATAGCCCTAACAAAACTTCACACGTCGTTCCGATTCCGCGCAGGTGTCGTCACTTCATCCGCTCTTTTCGCGGTGCGATCCCGCAGGCCGAGGCTTGCCATGCACGGACGCCAGCAAATAATCATGGTTGCGCGCAGCGCACAACCGTCTCCGCATTGCGAAAAATCGGGAAGAAGAACGGGCGCGGCTGCGCCGTCGAAAACGCGGGCGCGAGCTCGTCCGCGTAGCGTTTCAGGCGCAAGCCGACGGCCGGTCCCCGAGTTTTTCGCCCTGCGGACACTTTTGGCGCCACCTTTCGGTGACAAAAGGTGGTAAAACTGCTCCTCTCAAGAAATACCCAATCGCCGAGGTGCGGGATACTCCGGCCTGCTAAAAAAAAAAAGAATCGATTTCTTCTGTCGGGACATTTTTTTTCTGTGCTTTTGGCATGACGATCCTCCTGAGCCGCATCATCCCCCCCGTAGCGCTCCCCGAAATGATGGGCGTACTGTGCGGCGCGACGACCAACACGCCGGCGCTGGGTGCGGCGCAGCAGACGCTTAACCAGTTGGGAATTCCCTCCGACGGAGCGGCGCTGAGCTGCGCGGTGACCTATCCGCTGGGTGTCGTAGGGGTGATCCTGGCCATTCTCGTGATGCGCCGCCTCTGGGTGCGGCCGTGCGACCTGGCCGCGACCGAATCCGGCGACACGCACAGCACCTACATCGCAGCCTTCCAGGTGCACAATCCCGGCATATTCGGCATGACCGTGCGCGAGGTCGCACGTATCAGCCACATCCCCTTCGTCATCTCGCGGCTGTGGCGCGACGGCAAGGTCTCGATCCCCACCTCCGACACGCAGTTGCAGGAGGGCGACCGGCTGCTGATCGTCACGACCGAACAGAACGCCGAGACACTCACGGCGCTCTTCGGCGAGCAGGAACAGACCGACTGGAACAAGGAGGACGTCGACTGGAACGCGATCGACAGCCGGCTGATCTCGCAGTCGATCGTCATCACCCGCCCCGAAATCAACGGCAAAAAGTTAGGAGCGCTGCGGCTGCGAAACAGCTACGGGATCAACATCAGCCGCGTCTACCGCAGCGGCGTACCGCTGCTGGCCACGCCGAGCCTCGTATTGCAGATCGGCGACCGCGTGATCGTCGTGGGCGAAGCGCCGGCGGTGCACAACGTCGAGAAGGTGCTCGGCAACGCCGAAAAAAACCTCAACGAACCCAACATCGCCGCCATTTTCATCGGCATCATCCTCGGACTGGCCGTCGGCGCCGTGCCGCTGCATCTGCCGGGCATCTCGGCGCCCGTGCGGCTGGGACTGGCCGGAGGGCCGATCATCGTGGGTATCCTGATCGGCACGTTCGGGCCGCGGCTGCACATGATTACCTACACGACGCTGAGCGCCAACCTGATGCTGCGCGGCATCGGGCTGTCGATGTACCTGGCCTGTCTGGGACTGGACGCCGGCGCACACTTCTTCGACACGGTCATGCGTCCCGAAGGAGCGATGTGGATCGGTCTGGGTTTCGCGCTGACGCTGCTGCCGGTGCTCGTCATGGGATGGATCGCCCTGCGCTGGTCGCGGCTCGACTTCGGGTCGACCTGCGGCATGCTGTGCGGCGCCATGGCCAACCCCATGGCACTCGGTTATGCCAACGACACGATCGAGGGCGACAACCCGTCGGTGAGCTACGCGACGGTCTACCCGCTGTCGATGTTCGTGCGGGTGATTCTGGCGCAGGTGGTGCTGCTCTTCTTCCGCTGAGCCTTCCCGCTACATCGGTTACGCACTACCCGTCGATACGGCGGAGCAGGCGGGCGGGAACGCCTCCCACGATGGTATTCGCCTCCACGTCCTTCGCAACGACCGCACCGGCCGCCACGACGGCATTGTCGCCGATGGTGACGCCGCGCAGGATCGTCGCGTTCGAACCCACCCAGACGTTCCGGCCCAACACGATCGGCGCGGGAACGGTCGTACGGCGCTCGGCGGGTGCGATCCCGTGGTCGAGCGTGGCGAAGACCACGTTGTGGCCGATCTGGCAACCGTCGCCGAGCGTGACGCCGCCGTGGTCCTGAAAATGGCAGCAGGCGTTGATGAAGACTCCCTTCCCCACGGCGATGTTCCGGCCGAAATCGGTGTAGAACGGAGGGAAGACCCGCACCGAGGGATCGATCTCGTATCCGAAAAGCCGCGAGAGAAGCGCCCGCACCTCGTCGGGCGTATGGTAGGAGCCGTTGAGCTCGAAGGTGATGCGCCGCGCGGAGTCGCTCATCTCATCCATGAAACGGCCGATCTCCTCCGTATCGAGCGGACGGCGCGTTGCGGCGAAAGCCAAAAATTCGGAGAGGTTCATCGCAGGTTCTCTTTGAAAAACGATTCGATACGGTCGAAGGGAATCCGCTCCATATTGTCGTAGAGGTCCGTATGGTTGGCGTCGGGGACGATGTACAACTCCTTGTTGTCGCCCGTCAGCCGCCGGAACGCATCCTCGCTGAAATAGCGCGAGTGCGCCCGCTCGCCGTGGAGCAGCAGCACGGCGCTGCGGATCTCGCCGGCATAGGTCAGAAGGGGCATGTTGAGAAACGACAGCGAGGAGGTCGCGTTCCAGCCCTCGTTGGAGTTGAGCGACCGCCGGTGATAGCCGCGCGGCGTCTTGTAGTAGGCGTGATAGTCCTTCACGAACTGGGGCGCATCGGCGGGCAGCGGATCGGCCACACCTCCCGCACGGGCGTAGGTGCCACAGCGGTAATCCTCCGTGCGCTGCGCATTGAGCCGCCGGCGGAGTTCGTGGCGTGCGTCGGCGTCCATCGCGTCGAAATAGCCGTTGGCCGTCACGCGGCTCATGTCGTACATCGTCGAGGCGACGGTCGCCCGATGCGCGTGTCGACGGCAGCGGCATTGAGCGCCATGCCGCCCCAGCCGCAGATGCCGAGGATGCCGATACGCCCGGGATCGACCCGCTCCGAGGTCGAAAGGAAATCGACCGCGGCGCAAAAGTCCTCCGTATTGATGTCAGGCGATGCCACGTAGCGAGGCTCGCCGCCGCTCTCGCCCGTGTAGGAGGGGTCGAAAGCGATCGCGATCAGGCCGCGTTCGGCCAGCGTCTGGGCGTAAAGCCCCGACGCCTGCTCCTTGACTGCCCCGAAGGGTCCGCAGACGGCGACGGCCGGCAAGCGCCCCGCAGCATTTTTCGGAATATACATGTCCGCCGCCAGCGTCAGGCCGTAGCGGTTGCGGAAGGTCACCTTGCTGTGGTCGACCTTGCCGCTCCGAGGGAATACCTTGTCCCACTCGGAGGTCAGATTCAGTTGCTCGTTCTCGCTCCGGCCAGTAGCGTAAAACACATAAATCGTCGCATGGCGTCATTCGTTCGTTCATGTAACGGATTTCCCTCCGGCCGCACGGACACCGAACCCGTACAGGCCCGAAGGGAATTTCCTCCGATGCAAAAATACGGGTTCCGCACGGACGGACAGGCAGACGGATTACGGTTTGTCTTACCCGAATTACCGATTTTCGACGAACCGGACGGCGATCACTCCGATTTGGCCTCCTTCGAGCAGTTGACGCCCTTGCCGTGGAGCGCCCACTGGCCGCGCGCGCGCAACACCTGCTCGACGATGTCGCGCACACAGCCCCGACCGCCCGGATACTCGGAGACGTAGCGCGCCGCTTCCAGAATCTCGGAGGCGGCGTCGGCCGGTGCGACGGGGATGCCGACGGCGCGCATACATTCCAGATCGGGAATGTCGTCGCCCATGAAGACGACGTTGCGGGCGTCGAGGCCGTATTCGTCGAGAAATTCGCGCAGCGCCGCGATCTTGTCGGCGCAGTCGGCGTAAATTTTCGTGACGCGGAGCCGCTCGAAACGCTCCTGCAACCACTTGCCGCGGCCGCCCGTGATGATGCAGATCTTATACCCCAGCTTGGAGGCATAGGAGACGGCATAACCGTCCTTGGCATAGTAACGGCGGATGAAGTCGTCGCCGAAGGGGGTGATGCCCCCGTCGGTGAATACGCCGTCGACGTCGAAGACGAAGGCTTCGGTCTTTACGATATCTTCCTTGAAGTTTCCCATATGCTTTGTGTGATAAGTCGGTAGATGTCGCTCAGGAGGGCGTCGTCCGCCAGCAGGCGGAGATGGCGCTCCTGCGTGGGCAGGTCGCCCCGCACGGCGGGGCCCGTCTGTACGGCGGCCGGACGCGCGGCGGCGAGCGCCTTGGCCGTCGTCTCGGCGATGAGCGGCCGCAGCAGGTCGGCCGACACGCCCGCACGGCGCAGCACCTCGCCGCCCAGTTCGAAGAGGTGGTTGGCGAAATTGCAGGCGAAGACCCCGCCAGATGCACCTGCCCGCGCAGGGCCGAGTCGGCATAGAGCACCGTGCGGCTCAGGCAGCGGGCGAAGGCCTCCACCTCGCCGCGCAGGTCGGGCGAGGCGGTCTCGACGAGGATCGGAATCTCCGAGAAGTCGACCTCGCGCCCCTTCGTGAAGGTCTGGAACGGATAGAAGACAGCCCGCCGCGGAAAGCGGGCCAGCGCATCGACCGGCACGCTGCCGGCCGTATGCGCCACGACGGCAGCGGCATCGATCGGCAGCGACGAGGCTACCTCCGCGACGGCCGCATCGCTCACGGCGATCAGATAGATGTCGGCACGGGCCAGGCGTGAGGGATCGCTCTCCCCCACGGTGCCGGACAATGCCGCGACGGCGGCCACGCGGTCGCGGTTGCGGCCGAAAACCTGCCGCAGGCTGAGCGGCGAAGCTGCGACGGCGCGGGCGAGCGCTTCGGCGAGGTTGCCGCTGCCGATGATGACGACGGAACGGATCATGGATCAGATATCGATTAGGAGTACATTGGCCTGCGACCGCCGTGCGGCGGCGCGAATATCGGCGAGCAACTCGCCGACGACCTTCATTTCGGGTGAATCGCGGAAGTCGAGCGCCGAATCTCCGTGGCTCTCGACCTGTTCCAACACGTCGTAGAGCGTCAGCGCATGGATGTCTACCGCCGGAGAGAAGAGAGTTTCGCGGTCGTCGGACTCGCTGCGCACGGCCACCAGCAGCCGCGCCGTGACCAGCGAAAAGAGCACGTCGTTGACGATGCGCGTCGGCAGCCGCAGCGCAGTATGGATCTCGACGGCCGAAACGGGACCGTGGCCGTCGCGGAAGATGCGCGCCACGTGCAGCATGACGGCCAGCGTCACCTGACGGCGGTGGTCGTAGCTGATGCGCAGCGATTCGCGCTCCTCGGCAAAACGCGAGATGTTCTGATAGGCGAAGGCCAGCTCGCCGCCGAAGAGCAGAATCTGCCACGACCACTGCACCCAGATAAGGAACAGCGGCAGGGCGGCGAAACTGCCGTAGATGGCATTGTAGGAGGTCATGTAGCGTTGCAGCCAGACGTACCCCCACTGGAAGGCGAGGAAGAGCGTGCCGGCGACGATGCCCGCCATGACGGCGCTGCCCAACCTCACGCGCGTATTGGGCACCACGACATAGATGAACGAGAACATCGCCCAGATGACCAGCAGCGAGACGGCGCCCGACAGCAGCGTGTAGAGCGCACCGAAGGAGTCGATCCCCAGCAGATGACCGGCATAGCGCCCCGCCGTGCTGCCGACGACCCACAGAATCGGCGTAATGACCACCACGGCGATGTAGTCGGTGAACTGCCGCGTGAAGCTGCGCGAGACCTTCACCTCCCAGATATTGTTGAATGCATCCTCGATCGACCCGAAGACCCGCACGACGGCCCAGAAGAGCATGACGATCCCGACGAAGGCGACGACGCCTCCCTGCGCGGCGGCGAGCGCCTTGGGTCAGCGCCGCACTGCGCACCAGCGTGTCGTGTTCGTCGAGCCCGCGCGCCGTATAAAAGAGCAGCTTGTACTGCCGCACGCCCCAACGGATCAGTCCGTTGCGGTAGTTGCGTTCGTCTTTCGTTCGTCTTTCCAGAGGTTTTGAAAAAGGCCAAAAATCGTCTGCGGCCCCGTCACAACCATTTTTTGGAACGTCCGAAAGAGGTATTGAGTTTAGCCCAAAAAGGCCATGCGGGATGGCATGGAAATTCATGCCGTAGATGCTCGCTATGAGCGTCGCAGGCAGGAAGATCACCGCCGCGATGGAGAAGATCTTGACGATCTCGTTCTGTTCGATATTGATGAGCCCCAGCGCGGCGTCCTGGATATAATCCAGACGCTGGAAGCTGAAATCAGCGTGGTTGATCAGCGAATTGACATCCTTGATCATCAGCTGCAAGCGCGGGTAGATGTCGTTCGGGAAGCGCTCCGAACGCAGGAATGCCCGACAATACGCGCTGGCGGTCGAAGATGTTCTCGCGCAGCAACATCGTGCTCTCCAACAGGGCGTTGATGCGGTGGATCACCTTCTTGTCGATCGAGTCCTCGAATTGATGTCCTTCGAGAGCGCCGCGACCTGTTTGGCGATCATCTCCACAAGGTCGGCATCGAAGTCGATGCGCACCTCCAACAGCGAGATGAAGATATGGTAGCCCGTCGAGAAGCTGCGGTAGCTCATCTGGAGGCGCTTTTCGGCCTCGCGGAACGTCCGGGATTCCGCGTGCGCACCGAAACGAGCACGCCTTCGTTCGAGATGATGAACGACACCGGCTGCACGACGAACGAATCGCCCGTCGGCACGAAGAAGTTGGAGTTGGAGATGATGGCGTTCTCGTTCTCGGAATATTTCGACGTCGACTCGATCTCCTCGACCTGCTGCTTGGTTTGGAGACTGATCTCCATGAAGCCTTCGACGGCCTTCTGCTCCTTCGTCGATGTCGTCGTACCCCAGTTCGTCGAAGAGCTTGGGATCGGCATTGCGGATGATCTTGTTGTATTGTTTGAGGTAAATGGTAATCATAAGCACCCGGTTTGTATCCGGCGAACCCTCGCGGCGGCCGGATCGGTTGGACGTATCGTGAACTCCGAAAGGTGCTGCGCCCGCCGGCGCGGCGATTACCCTCTTCAGCCGGGTTCGACCAAAGGCGTCACCTTGACGCCGGAGGTCCAGAACTTTTGAAGAGCCTTGCGTTTCTCGTTATCGAACAAAAAATCGATGTTGCGCGTCAGGTAGTCGTAGGCATAGGGACGGTCGCGGTAGTCGCTCTGCTGGACAGCCTCGTAGATACGCTCCACACCGAAGGTGAGCGCCTCCTCCAACGCATCGGTCACCTCGTAGGGCGTCCCCTTGCGGGCGACCCACACCGCGAAGGCGAAGGGAAGGCCCGTCGCCTCGCGCCACTCGGCGGCCAGATCGTAGGAGTAGATGAACTCGTCCTCGTGGTCGAACACCTTGTCGCCGATGAGCAGGAAGGCGTCGCCCTCCTGCGGCGTGTCCAGCACCGCATAATCGCTCATGTCGAGCCACTGGGGCGCGATCTTCCACCGGCGGGCCGCCAGATAACCGGTCAGCTGCACCGACGTGCGCGAATGGGCGTCGAGCCAGATGCGGCGCACCTCCTCGATCGGGGTGTTGGAGACCACCACCACCGTGCGCACCTCCCCCTCGGCGCCGATGCAGAAATCGGTGACCAGCTCGGCATCCTTCAACCGGGGAACGACGGCCGACGGCAGCAATGCGATGTCGGCATTGCCGTCGATGAAATTGCTTGCACAAAGGGCGGGGGGCGTCAACAAGAGTTCCGCGCGCAGGTCACCTGCGTGCCGGATACCGTAAATGAAAGGTATCGTATTGAGATACGATACGGCCGCTATTCGGGGGATAAGAGCCATCATCCATACGTGTTTACCTTTCGTCAGACTTCCTGTCCGGCTCGGAGCGGGAACGTTGCCGTTCTCCTGCCGCTCCGCCGGATCCGCTGCAAAGATACGAATAAGCGAGGGCAATATCAAATTTATTTGAATATTGCCGAGCGCGAGTATCTAAGACGCAGTCAAAGATACGAATAAGCCGAGCGCAATGCAAATTTATTTGCTTTTTGCCGAGGCGGAGTATCTAAGGCGAAGTCAAAGATACGAATAAGCCGAGCGCAATGCAAATTTATTTGCAATTGCCGAGGCGGAGTATCCAAGGCGAAGTCAAAGGTACGAAAAATTCGGGAAACGACCTCCGGCACGGGAGTTTATTTTCGGAGCGGGCGGGACTCCGGCCCTTCTTCGAATGCAACATGTTGATTTAAAATATATTGCATAAAATTTTTTCTAAATCCCGTGAAAAGGCTTGACAAAGGGGGTTTCGGCATCGTATATTTGCCCTGTCGATCGACCGCAGGCCGGAGTTATCAACACGATCGCAGCCGGCAATTCCCCGTTATCAACATTCCGTCTCGGCTCCATACGCAACAGGAGTATCCGTTTCGTGAAATTGCGAACGGTTATCAACAATCCGTCAAAAACCTTTTCAACAATGACCCGAGTCCATCTCGCGCAATTGCTGCGCGACCTCACCTCCGCGCACGACTACGCCTTCTTCTCGGCTCCGGACGAGTACATGCCCTCCGAAATCGACCGCTATCCCGCCGCCTGGCTTGCCCCGCCCCGCCTCAAAGAGGTCGAAGGCCGCCGTCACGGGAAACGCACCTACGAAATCCAACTGCACCTGCTGCAACCCGGCATGCGGCTCACGCACGCCGAACGCGCACGGCGGCTCGACGAAATGGAGCAGACGTTGCTCGGAATCTTCACGGAGCTGACCGAAGACCCGAAAGTCATCTGCGTCGAACGGCTCTCGATCCGCCCCCGCACCTGCGCCTTCACCAATCACGGAGAGATCTCGCAGAGTGCCACGGCCGAAGCGGTCGTCTGGTTCTGACCGCCCGCCCTGTCCGGCTCCTCCGCCGGAAACCCGTCCGGCGACCCGTCCGGAACGATGCGAAACCGCCTGCCGCAGCCTGCCGCACGGACAATCCCTGCCGGAACAGGCGTATGCACCTGCCCGAACCGCAATCAGCGCAAATTCGTAAATCATCCATCGATCATGAGTTTTTACAAGATTCCCCAGAACTATGCACCGGGGTTCGTACCGCAACGCTACACCTTCATCAACGACGCGGCCGCCGCGACGCTGACCGCCCGTCTGACCGACACGCGCACCGCAGAGAGCGTCGCCGAACTGGTGCTGCGCGACCTCTGGATGCCGGAGATCGACGTATCGGCCTTCCTGCGGCGCATGGCCGCCGCCCTCCCGTTCGAGACGGGAGCGACCGGCCTCTACGCACCGACGACACGCACGATGACGCTCTCCCTCGCCATCGGCAGCGACAAGGCGCCCGACCGCATCTTCCTCCCCGCGACGCGGGAAACCCGCTCCGGCGAACCGCTCACTTCGCTGCCGGAGGTACGGCTCATCGGCGCCGAAGAGACGGACGAGGTATCGGTACACTGCCGCACGCAATGCTCGGCCCTCCTCACGGCGACCTGCAACGGCATCCCGACGCAGCGCACGTACGGCGTCGCGGCCGAGGGCGTCGCCCTCTTCCGGCTCGCGGAGGCGGAGTTCCCCGACGCGGAGGCGTTCGACCTGCACCTGACGGCCGACGGCGTAGAGTCGCATTTCCGCTACGAGGTGGCCGAAACGCCCGCAGGGAGCCGGCGGCTGGCGTGGCTCAACGAGGCGGGCGGCATCGACCGCTATACCTTTCCGCTGACCGAAGAGCGACGTTACGAGATCGAAAGGCGCCGCCTGCTGCTCGAAGAGAGCGGATACACCCAGACGGAGGCCGTCGGCGAGGAGCGGCTGCGGATCGGATCGGCCTACGAGCCCGCCGCCGTACTGGATGCGCTGGCCCGGCTGGCCGCTGCGCCGGCGGTGTGGGCGGTCACCGAGGCGGGGTGGACGGAGATCGACGTAGTGAGCGATTCGCTTCGCATCGAACGGCCCGGCACGCTGCAACGGCTGTCGCTGGAAATTCGCCCCCGGCAGAGAGGAGGGCGGTTATGATCCGGCTGCGAATCGATTCCGTCGTCTGCGACCTGGCGGCGGAACAACCACTGACGCTGGCATGGAGCGGCCGGACGCTGACCGATCCCGAAGCGGGGCGCAGCGGAGAGGCGCTGACCTTCGAACTCCTCCCGACGGCCGCCGCCGAGGCGTTGTTCGGCGCGGAATGCCACCTCTACGGCGCCGGCCGGTTCAACGCCGCGCTGCACCGAGGCGAGCTGCTGGCCGGCGGCACGCCGCTCGCAAGCGGCAGCGTACGGTTGGTGGAGACGCGCTGGCACGGCACGGAGCACCGCTACCGCGTGGAGCTGCGGGGCGGGGCGCACGCATGGGCCGAGCAGGCGGCGAAGGGGTGGTTCAGGGAGTTGGAGGTAGCCTACGAAGGACGGCTGCTGCCGACCGAGATCGCCGCGGGGTGGAGCGACGACTCGCCCGTAAAATTCCTGCCGGTATACCGCGACCGCTACGAAATCGAGAACGGCGACGCGGGGCTCCGACCGCCCGAGCGGCTGCTCTCGACCGACGACTACCACCCCTTCCTGTCGATCCGCGCATTGGTGCAGGCACTCTTCGCCAAAGCGGGGTACACCGTCGAAAGCGCCTTCATGGAGAGCCCGTGGTTCCGCTCGCTCTACATGAGCGGCGCCTACGCCTCGCACGACACCCGCGTCCGGCAGCAGAAGATGGGGTTTCTGGCACGGCGCAAGGCCGACCGCACGACGACGGCCAATGCGCTGGGACGGGTGGAGGCCAACCCCTTCGTGACGCACAACACCGTGGGCAACCTCGTCGACGCCTTCTCGCCGCAGGAGGTCGACGAGACGGGGGCCACGCTCACCGACGCATACAGCGCCGGAGGCTGCCTGCGCATCGAGGAGGGCGAACTCTGCTTCCGGCCGCTGACGGAGGTGAGCGTGGGGTTCGAATACGAACTCCGTTACACGACCGACTACCGCATCCGTTCGCGGACGCGCCTGACGGGCTTCGACTCGGTGTGGCTGGGCGAAGACGCGGACGTGCGGTTCGAGCTGGCGAACCGCTTCGAAGACCAGCGGGAGGCGCTGCGCCCCTCCTTCCAGTACCGGATCGTCGTCTTCGACCACACGGAGGGCAACCGATGGACGCTGCGCTGCACGACGGACGGCGCGGAGACGACGCTGGCGGACTTCACGACCCGTTCGACGCTCTTCACCACGCCGCAGGGGACGACGCTCGTCAACGCACGTCTCTACCGCAACGTCTCCGGCGTCTACGTCCCCTACACGGAGGACTGGGCGCTCTACGACGGGTATATCGGCGAAACGGGCCGGACCGAGGTGCAGATCACCGTGCGCACCTCGCCCGAGAGCGTGACGCCTACCGCGCCGAAATACTTCCGGCAGATCAGTTTCTACGGCGCCGAGGAGGGGATGAACTTCACGATCAGCCGCCGGTGCCGGCTGCGCCCCTGCTTCTCGTCGGCACCCGGATACGGCGCGGCGCTCGCCTTCGACGACGTGGCGCGGCACGAGATCCGGCAGGCGGAACTGCTGCGGGCGCTGGCGCATCTCTTCGACCTGCGGTTCCACACCGACGAACAGCTCAAACGGGTCTACATCGAGCCGGCGTGCGAATTCTACGACGCGACGACCGTCTGGGAGTGGAGCGGCCGCATCCTGGGCGACACGCCGATCGCCGGCGCCGACCGTGCGCTCGACGTCCACGACCGGCGGACGTGGGGGTACCGCGACGCGGACGGCGCCGTGGCACGGTTCGACGCCGCCAACGACACGCGCTTCGGACGTTGGAGCCACGCCACGGCCTCCAAAGCGGCCAAGCAGGGCGAGGAGGTGTCGCTCAACGAACTGTTCGCCCCGACGCTCTGCGAAGCGGGCAGATACGCGAACGCACCGTCGGCGCTGATCCTCTGCGTAGGCGACCGCGACGACGCGACAACCGACGACGCAACCGCCGTCACGCCGCGCATCGTGCGCTGGATGGGGCTGCACGGCCTACCCGCAGGCGAACGGTGGGGCTATCCGCTCGGCGACGAACGCTATCCGCTGGCGGCCTTCCACTTCACGGGCGACGCCGAGACGGAGGGGTTCACCCTCTGTTTCGAGGACCGCGATGCGCAGGAGGGGCTCCACCGCTTCTACGACGCACGCATCGCGGCCGAAGAGGACCGTCAGCAGGTGACGCTCCGGCTGCGGATCGCCCCCGACGAGTACGCGGCGCTCTTCCGGTTCGCAGGCGAAGCGCATCCCACGATCCGCTCCCGATTCCGGTTCCGGTTCGCAGGCGGAAGTTCGCTCTTCACGCTGCGCGCCGTCGAGGCCTACGATCCGCGCGAAGGCGTGGCGCACTGTACGTTCGACCGACTCTGCGACGACTGACCATGCGGCACGAAGAACGACTTCTGGAAGAACTGCGCCGCGAACTGCGCGGACTGAGTACGACGCAGGCACTCGCCTACCTGCTGCGCGAGGGGCTGCTCGACCTGCGGCGCGCGGAGGAGGCAGCCATCCGCCGCGACGTGGCCCGGCGGACGGCGCGCGGCGAAAAGAAATGTTATGCGATGGGCGAAACGGCCTACGACTACTGCTGCTCCTACGAGAAGGTGCGGGGCATCATCTACCGAAACAAAGAAAACCAGTAACCATGAAATCCGACATTCAAATCAGAAATTCGGCCGACGTCTGCTACATCGATATCGAGGGGACGATCGGCGTACCCGAACAGTGGCAGTTCGCATCGCCCGACGACCGCGTGGCCACCTACGAAAAGTTCCGCGACGCGGTGGCGCGCATCGCAGCGCTCGACGCCCCGCAGGTGGTGGTCAACATCCGCTCGACGGGCGGCGACGTGAACGACGCCCTGCTGATCCACGACGCGCTGGCGGCGCTCGACGCCGAAGTGACCACCCGCTGCTACGGCTACGTAGCCTCGGCCGCGACGCTCATCGCACAGGCCGCATCGGAAGGACGGCGCGAAATCTCGGCAGGGGCGCTCTACCTGGTGCACGCGGCGGCCTGCGCCGCAGAGGGCAACGCCGCAGAGCTGGAAGCCCGCGCCGAACTGCTCCGCAAGACCGACGAACGGCTGGCCGCCCTCTACGCCCGACGGTCGGGACGCCCGCAGGAAGAGTTTGCGCAAAGGATGGCCGAGAACAACGGCAACGGCCGCTGGCTCTCGCCCGAAGAGACCGTCGCGGCGGGGCTGGCCGACCGGATCGTCGAGGGAGGCGAAACGGCCGAAGGCGAACGGTCGGCCGTGCGGAACCTCGCGAGCGGCTGGAACCGGCTGTTGGCGGCGCTCGGTCTGCACGGCGCGGCGGCTCCCGCCGGCGCGGCGCGGGAGGAGGACCGCCGCAACATCCTCCACCTCGACGACGCGGATCCGGCCGCCGGCCGTTCGGCGATCGAAGCCGCCGAAGGGCAGCGGCGCCACCGTGCGACGCAGGTGCTCGCGGCCGAAGACCCGTCCGTCGGCGAAATCCGCCGCTCGGCCAACGAAGCGGCCTATGCCGCCGACGCGCGGCAGTTCAAGACGGGGATGTAACGGAGGTCGTTTCCCGAAGAATCGGCGGGAAGTTTCTCCTCTTTTAGATTCTTTTCCTGTGCTTTTGGCTTGATCCAAAAACACCGAAAGATCAAGCACGGCGATCGGGCAGGCCAGAGGCCTGCTAAAACTGAGTAAAAAGAATTTAAAATCATCGTTGCGCGCAGCGCACAACAACCTCCGCATTGCACCGGAGGCGGAATCAGATCGGACAAAGGATGGAACGCCCGGAGCGATCGTGCGCAAACGGCGAAGATCTTGCGTGATCGCTCAGTGACAGCCTTTGTCCGATCCCGACGGAGGTGCCCTGCGGACACTTTTGGCACCACCTTTTGTCACCAAAAGGTGGTAAACCTGCTCCTCGCAGGAGACGCCGAATCGAAGGTCGGGATGCTTCCCGAAGAATCGATCGAAAAATTTTTCTTCTCTCAAAATTCTTTTTCTGTGCTTTTGGCTTGATCCAAAAGCACCAAAAGATCAAGCACGGCGAAAAGTAGCGGGTGCCGCCACCCACGCTCGCTGAGCGGGCACAAAAGACTCCGCTGTTTTGCACACCCGCTCCGGGCGCTCGCGCCGGTGCCGTCTCTGCTTCCGCTATTTTCGCAGTGCATTCGGGCAGTCCCCAGGCCTGCCAAGAACTGGGCGTAGCCAAAGGTGGTAAACCGGCACCTCGCAGGAAACACCGCAACTTAGTTTCGGGATGTCACACCGTTTTTGCAGACCGACTCCGTCGAAAACATCCATATCCCGGAATCCTCTCCGGCTTCCTTCGCAGGAGGACGGAACGGATTTTCAATTCTTAATTTTTCACTCTTAATTCCTTAAATCCTATGTCTTTCATTGAAAACGCGAAGACCTACACGGGCCGCGATCTCGAAACCATCTTCTTCCGCCCGATGCTCAGCGGCCAGTCGGCCCTCGACCTGGGCGTGCGCATCCTCTACAACATGCCCGCACCGACGACCGTGCAGTTGTGGGAACGATCGGGCGACATCCTCCAACAGTACACCGCCGCAGGCTGGACGGGCGGCGATCCCGCCCGAAAACTCCAAAAGACGATCGACATGTCGAAGGTCAAGGCCGAACTGGGCTATTCGGCCGCCGACTACTTCTCGATGATCTACGAACTGATTACCAACCGCGCCGACGTCAACATGGACGACCTGACGGGTACGGAGCTCGAACAGGCCGAAACCGAGCTCTTCAAACGCGCCATCGCCGAAAGCCTCCGCGTGACGATGTGGATCGGCGACAAGGAGGCGGGCGCGGGCACGGAGTACGCCACGTTCAACGGATTCATCAAACGCATCTACGAACTGCTCGTCGAGAACAAGATCACGGCAGCGAAGACCTACGCCGCGGCCGACCTCGAAGAGGCCGCAGCGGCCGTCGATATCTTCGACGCCGCATGGACCGAAGCCGCCGAAGAGCTGACCGACCTGAAACCCGACGGACAGCTGGTCTACTTCGTCACCTCGGATCTCTACCACCTCTACGAGAAGTATCTCGACTCGTTCGCCAACACCGAGGCGGCCTACATCGGCCGGACCGAAGGCCGGCCGGTACTCACCTACCACGGCATTCCGGTCGTCGACCTCCACCTGTCGTCCTACCTGCGCGATACGACCTACGCCCAGTCGTTCTGCCTGCTGACCGACCGGCGCAATCTCGTGCTGGCGGTCAACACCTCCGACTTCCCCGGCAACGAAATCCGCATGTGGTACAACCCCGACCTGATGGAGAACCGACAGCGCGCCGTCTTCATGGCCGGCTGCGAAGTGCTCGACGAGAAACTCGTGTCGTTCGCCTACAAGGAGTAATCCGGCCGGGCCGGCGCGACCCGGACCGGGCGTTCCGGCCCGCCTTTTTCCACCGACTTATGGACAACGCACAGAATTCATCGACACTGCCGCGCAAACCCGTGGGCGGCATCTGCCGCGTGCGTCTGGCATCGGCGCGCATTCTCGCCGCAAAGCCGTTTCGCGGAATACGAGCTCATCGACGACCGCTCGGCCTACGTCGCCACACGCTGACGCTCGCCGACAAAACCAGGGACCCTTGCCGGCTGGTCGTGACCGAGGCGGTAAACGGCGACCCCTCGCTGCGCCGGCTGCTCACCGACTGATGGGGCGGCGGCCTTCCGCACCGAAGAGGCCCGCACGCTGCCCGCTCTACCCCAGGGATCGTTCGAGGCCCACGCAGGCCGACTGGGCGGACGCTGCGCGCTACCAGTCGAGGAGCAGGACTTCCCATGACCGAATGTTCACCCACTACGGCGTACCGCCCCACACGCCGGCTTTCGGGGTCTCGGCCATCGCCTACAAGACCGACCGTTGGAACATTCGCGGCTCGACAACTCGTTCCAGTTTTCGGGCGTGATGATGCTCGACAGCACGGTCGCGAAAGCCAGCAGGCGAGATATTTTCTGCAACCGAAGAGGCGTTTCGCCCAGACGGGTGATGTTCGTATAAAGAGAACGGCGGAGGCTCGCGCGCTACGTCGATCGCTTACGCAGAGAACGACGGCAGGAAAACCTTGCGTCTGAGCGTGTCGGGACATCGGTGGTGGCATTAAATAGTTCCACTCAGCGGACTGGACCTCAGGGTTAAGCGCGGGCGCCATCCTCCACGAATACAGTGGCATCAACACCGTCATCCTCGCGAACAGGCCGCGGCGCGCTCCGAACCAGCCACCGCGCGCGCTGCATCGGCACGCAAATCGTCAGCCACCCGCCCACACGCTCAACCGCTCATGAAGATCTGGAAGCCCCCACAAACCGAACAGACAATCGCCCGACGACCGAGGAGACAAAACATCTCGCAACCCCCACGCACATCGACTGACCATGCAGACATCGACAAATCCGTCGCGCGGAACTTCGCCGACAGCGATTACATCACCAAACCTCAAGCGGCGATCGTGCCCGTGACGGGCACGCGCGCGCGCTCTTCGAACGGGCGTAGCCGACCATGCGCCGACTGAATTTTCGGCGCAGCGGCTTCGTGCGCTATCTCCTACGCCCCGCAGCTCAGGCCTGCGGCACGGACAGGCACCGTGGCCGTCCGGCGGCCTCGACATAACGCTTTGCGCCGACCACGCGCCCTGCCAAACCGCCGCCATTTTTGCTTTTAGGCGCGCCTCGATCCACGCGCAGTTCTACACCGACCCGTCAGCGATGCCTGTTGCTGTTCGATCATTGAAGAAGCTGGCCTGGACCCGTTAGCGCGGCGACCGGATTACTTTATCGTGCCATGGTAGCGATGCGGCGTCTTCGGCTCATCGTCGATTTTGACGGGCGTGGCGACCTTTTTGCGGCTTCAGCCGTCCGTGGTGGTTCCAGCGCGCGCCGAGCACGGTGCTTCGCGCTCTCGCCACGGGCATCGTCTGGCGTAAATCGACCGCCGTGCTCGGCTTCATGGATCTGCGGCGCGATCTTCCTCACGAGCTTCGCCTGCGGCACGTGGTCCTGGTCGTTCCTCAGCTTGTTCATAGCGCCTGGACCGTTTCCGCTGTTCTGCCGGCAAAGAAGAAAAGCGCCCCGCCTTCGTACGGCGGCGTATGCGAGAGGCAGGCGATGCGAACTGCCGCGGCTAACGCCCAGGCAGCATCGCCAGCCACCATTACTTAAAGGGCAGACGAGCGACGACGCGGGCGACGTTCGCGCCTCGCGGCGATGAGTTGCGGTGTTCGTCTGCCATCCTCTTACGGGTGACGAAGGCGAGGAGATCGCGCGATTCTGTTTTCGTATTTGCGACCAGAGGACACGCCCCCCGCGCCGCGTCGCTCCCCCAAGGCCCCACGGGGCCGCGCAACTGAATTGCTGCGGCGGCGGTGAAAGCCGTCACCTGCGACGACCAACCGGTTTCTGGTGATGCGGGCAGGCAGTGGAAATCAGAAGACTAAAATTGAAAAGGGATGGTTTTATGCGTTCTCACCATCATCTGGCTGCTGTCGGACAATCGCCCACAATGTGGTCGGAACAATGGCTGGCGCCCCGCTTTCGATTAAATTAATATTGCTGGCAACCAAACTGATGATGATGCGAGAAAGCGACCGCTTGCCTGCCTTGCGATAAAACTTCCAGAGCGGCGGCGCATGGAACTCTTTTTCGTGAGTGCTGCCGCTTCCATGACGGAAAAATCATTAACTTTGCGCCCGCGCTGACGCAGTTCATACGTTGTTGCCCGATGACGTGCGGCGGCGCACTGCGCTTCCTGCCGCAGGCGTCGGCGAAGCAGGCGTGCGCCTTTTTACCGGCGGGCGACGCGACCGAGGCTGGTCGGCAGTTGGGCGCCCGGCGGCGCTCGGGCGATCCTGCTGGCGGCCGTCGCGTACAACCTGCGGCTGGGCGCACGCAGTGAGTGGTCTGTGCGCACGCTGCGACGGTAATGTCT
>VOFD01000233.1_pt1 | contig 45940 bp, 73 predicted proteins | sample 5384101 | NCBI WGS metagenome assembly VOFD01 (sample SAMN12384723, study PRJNA508395) | human gut metagenome | isolation source: healthy gut C | host: Homo sapiens
AAGTGCCGTCTTCTCTTGCCACAACGCCAAGCACTGTCAGATGATATTCTCCGTCTTTTAAGTGCCAGTCGTTTCGTTTCATCGTGCGTCCGGTCGGTTTTTTTATTTTTATCGTATATATCCCATAATTCCATTTGTTTTATCTCCTGCTGTTTTGTCGAAACATTCTTCCAGTATTCTTCTTGCTGCAAGATGTATGGTATGTTATGCATTGCATGTTCAAGAATGCCTCTCCTGTCTCTTTTATGATAGCATTGCATCGTAAGCTTTGCAAACATAAAAAAATCTCTGCGGAACATTTTTTGTTCCACAGAGATTTTTTACACTGTTTTTTATCTGCTCTTCCAGCGGATGTTCTGAGGAAGCTCCGCACTTGCCAGCAGACGTTGAAGTTTTCTCCGATTAAGATAACATTTTACCCACACTCATGCAAGTAGCATATAAAAAGAATCTTTCAAGTTTTTTTTTTTTAATTGTCAACCTTCTTGATTTTCAGGTTGACAATCTTTTTTTTCTCATGTTACATTGTTACAAGAATTTTACAAGGAAGGTAACATCATGAACCCAAATTTTTATGATCAGGATGATCCGATCCTCTCCCGTGAGGATGCCATCGCCATCCTGGATACACCGGATGAAAAACTCGATGATCTGATCGCCCGTGCGGAGGGACTTCGCCGGAAATACAAAAGGCAACCGCGTCAGCATTCACATTCTGACAAATGCCCGCAGCGGCAACTGTTCCCAGGATTGTGCCTACTGTGCCCAGTCCTGCCGTTCCAAAGCGGATATTGAGAAATACAAGTGGATAGATGAGGAAAAGCTCTATCACGACAATGATTTTGTAAATGAACATCATTTATCCAGACACTGCATTGGCCTTAGCGGCATGAAATTTACCGATGCCGAGATTGAAGAGCTCGCCCGCCGCATCCGTAAAATGAAAGAACAGGGAACACACCTGTGCTGTTCTATCGGATTTCTGACGGAAAAGCAGGCGAAAATGCTCAAGGATGCCGGTCTTGACCGCATCAACCACAATCTGAACAGCGACCGTGCGTACTATCACAACATCTGCACAACTCATACGTTTGAGCGGCGTGTGGCAAACATCCGCATGCTTCAGGGGCTGGGATTTGAAATCTGCGGCGGCGGTATCATCGGTATGGGTGAAAGCAAAGAGGACGTCGTGGATATGCTTCTGGAGCGCGTGAGATCCAGCCGGAGGCTCTGCCAATCAATTTTCTGCTGCCGATTAAGGGCACACCGCTTGGGGATGCAGATATTTCCGGTCTGACAACGGAATATTGCATGAAAGTCCTCTGCCTTGCAAGACTGCTCGTACCGAAGTCCGACATCCGCTGTCCGCCGGCAGAGAGTCTACTTCAAAGGTGAAGAAAAGAAACTGCTCAGTGTCGTGGATTCTATCTTTGCTTCCGGATATCTTACTGCCGGCGGTCAGGGCATCCAGGATACCATCAAAACGATCACCGATGCCGGATTTACTTATGAAATTGAATCTGCATGATTTTTCGTACTTTACATCCGATATGAAGTGACCTGACTCTGTCTGATACAGCCTCCGGCGAATTGCAGAGATATTCGTCAAGCGGATATTCGCAATCCGCTTTGCTACTTGCTCATAACCAAATAACTGCTCCGCAGTTTATCAGAAGAAGCTTACACTCCTCCTGATACAAGCAAGTCCCCACCCACTGCTTATTGCTTTTCGCAATTGAAGCAGGGGACTTACTTGATTTGGTTAAATCGTGAAATCATGGAAATATATTACAAGGAGAACTTTTCAAATGAACGTTACAAAAACTCTTTGCCTCGCAAAGCACAGTAAAAACTTACGAAATGACCGTCACCGCACTGATGACAGCTGTGACCTGTATTTTAGCTCCGCTGTCCATTCCGATCGCCATTGGTTCCGATTTCTTTCACAAACCTTGCTATTTATCTTTCTTTATATCTGCTCGGATGGAAACGCGGCACGATCAGTTATCTGGTCTATCTGTTGATCGGTCTGGTCGGCGTTCCGGTATTCTCCGGGTTCACAGGCGGAATCGGCAAGCTTGCCGGCCCTACCGGTGGCTACATCATCGGTTTCATCGCCATGGCAGTGATCGCCGGACTGGTGATCGACAAATGCCATAATCGCTGGCTCCAGCTACTCGGCATGATCGTCGGAACGGCTGTATGCTACGCTTTCGGAACTGCCTGGTTCTGTATCAGTGCCAGCTACACCGTTGGTGCCGCACTGACGGTATGTGTGATTCCTTTTATCCCGGCTGACCTGATCAAAATGGTTATTGCCATGCTCCTCAGACCGGAGATTAAAAAAAAGAATCCGCTAAAAAAGAATTTCAGGAAAAAATTTAAACTGAAATGTTGTTCTTTCGTTTTTGTTTTTGTCCGAAGAAATGATCTGGATTCCGTGATCGATCACTTCTTCGGATTTTTCTATATACTGATAATGGTACTGTGTGCCTGCCAGATCTTCAAAGATCAGCTGATCTCCCACCTGAAGTTCTGACAGGTTTTTGTAAATGCAAAGCAATTCCATATACGGTCATGCCCTCCGTATCCCACGGCATGGATGTCCCATCTCTGCAAAGTGAGAATGATGCAGTATTTGCATCAAAGGTATTTAATATGGCATACTCTGTATTTTGTGACGGAATCTGCAAAAATCCAACCACCACTTTACCTTCCACACTCAAAAAGGTATCCCGGTCTGGATTTTTGACGTTTTCCAGCAAAATTTCTCTTTCCTGTTTTGCTTCATCCAGCAGTCTGGTCGCCCGTTTCTGATCCTGTATTCCAAAATGAAGGCAGTTGACGGCTGCCGCCCCCAAAAAGCGGCGACGATCATCCCTGGCAGGAACCAATTTCCGGTACGTATTTTTAATTGTTTCTCCGCACATTTTTTTTTGTATTTCTGCCATATAAATCTCCCCCAAGTCTCTTTGTCTTCGCAGTCATTCAGTTGCAGGCATTTTAACTTTCACTGAATGATTACTTTATTTTATTTTCATGGTTTTTTTCTGGAATCCGACTTTGGCTGTCAGTTTTTCCTTAACTTTTTCTTTGCTTTTTCGGTACCACAAAGACGGCTTTTTATGAATACCCTTAAATGCATTTTTACCGATCTTTGCAATCGTCACTGACTTGATATTGATCTTCTTCAGATTTTTTATTCTTGTAGAATGCTTTTGCCGCAATGCTCTTTACATTCTTACCGATCGTTACCGTTGTCAGCTTCTTGTTGCCTTTGCATACATTTGCACCGATTGCCGTCACCTTGAACTGTCTGCCGTTGATGCGGACCGTTGACGGAATATTCATCTTCTTCGCTCCCGGCTTTTTGTAGGATACCAGCATGACAGCCTTTTTGGATGTCACTTTATATCTTGCCTTGCCAACCGGATAAATTTTTCCAATAACTACATCCTTCGGCTTATCCGATGGAGTCGGAGACGGTTTTTCGGTCGTCGGATTGGATACTTTTTTCCAGATTGCATACAGTTCTGTCGTTTCTGTGATATAGAATTTATCACCCGGCAGATACGTAGTTCCGCGCCGTCTGCCTTTGTATTCCAGCTGACAAATTCCATGCCGTTATACTTAAATCCACAGTTTGCAGCCTGAACGGTATCGTATTTTTTATACGGACTGTTCGGATCTGTCATCGCACCGCTTCCGCCATTTGCATGGTAGATCACCTGAAGACCTTTTTTCCTCTTCGATCTGCCCTAAGACTTCTGCTCCGTAAGTGAAGGAGGCCGTCATTGCCGCACCGTCTGCCAGGTTCCATCTGCCCTGCACAAATCCATGGCCGTCTTTGGAAACAGTCAGTTTGTTGCCTTCGATCGCGGCTGTTCCGGAACCCGCATGCACTTCCAGATCCACCGTATCCAGATCATTGAGGATGATCTTCTGATCATTTTCGGTCACGGCACACAGCCGCAGTGCCACTTCTACGCCGTCTGCATCTTTCAGGAACAGATTTTTATTGGTGTAGGAAATCCACTGTTTCTGTGTGGTTTCGGTTGTATCTGCACTTAATGCAATATCCAGATTTTTAATATTACCCATGCCATCATTGTATACGCTGTTTCTTGCAGTCTCTTTATTTCCGACTGCGTCGCTTACTGTAATCTCTACTTCTTTTTTATAATAACCACTGCCAATGTTCACTTCATAAGCAAATTCATTTCCTTCGCCAAGTGCTGTCCCAAGATCCCCAAGCGTTTTTTCTCTTGCAAGCGGTTTGCCGTCCACCGTAATGGTCAGTTTTGCATCCGGCTCCGTGATTCCGCTGATCGTCAGCGTGCCGTCTTCTGCAAATCCAGATCCATTGGTCGGGGAGGTCAGCATCAGGGTCGGCGCTGTCGTATCGATGTTAAATACAAAACTCTGATCGAAACCGTCACCTTTTTTCATTCTTGCCGTAAATCTGAATGGTATGATCTCCGTCTGCCAGGTCTTTTTAATGGAATGGCAATTTCTGATGTATGTTCAAACGTTCCTGTTTTTACTTCTTCGCCGTCCAGCACCCAGGTTCCGGACACTGCCATATCGGCTTTTGCCGTAAAGTTGACAGAAGATCTTCGCATACGTGTCGTACATCACAATCTTTTCTGTGACATTTCCATCCTCATCTTTTTCATTTTCGCTTCTTCCAACCTGATAAACCTTCTGATCCGCGCAAGTGTGATCTTTGCTTTCTGCGGTTCATTTAAGGTAAGGACTTCGCCAAACGTTTCTTTTCCATAAACGATACCGATCAGATTGCCGTCACCGTCTAAAAGTTTGTTAAATGGTGTCGCACTGATCACGTATTTCGTTCCGGCAGTCAGTCCGATGGTCTCAACGGTTTCTTTTCCGTTTTCATCGACACTTCTGGATTCGCCGCCGCCGCCAAGCACCGCATAGATCTGATTCTCTTCGTCTTTACGGCAGAAACATTGTAATCCGAAAGTTCTTCTTTTTCGCCATTTGCACCGACTTCATAAACCTTAAACAGTGCACCCTGACATTTGTCATCCGTTACCGTATCAATGGAAGCACGGATCTGCAGATCGCCTGCATTTTCCGCATGGATCGCTGTGATCGTCTCCGGCTGGTCGCTGTTCGTATAGGCAAATGCATTTGCAGTATCAACGATTCCGGTTGTAACTTCTTCCTGACTGTACACAAGTCTTACATAATATTTTCCGCTTTCCATCGTATCCGGGATTGTGATCGCGACCTTTCCTTTTGCGATATCCGCTCCTGTCGGGGAAGCGATCGGTGTACCGCCGTTTTCTTCCGAATCCGGATTTTCCAGAATGTAAATATCAAGTTTCTCCAGATCAGACATTTTGTCATTTCCTGTCCATGTCAGATTGATCTTATTATCTGCACTGCTGTAGTTCTGTTTATCCATCTGAACTGTGGTGATCTCCGGAAGCGGATCTACGCCATAGAGGATCAGTTCAGAAGAACTTGCTGTTTTTATCGTATAAGTTTTATTTGCCAGTGACGGATCGGTAAAGGAGACAACAAGGGTTGCTTCTTTCTTCTCTTCATCATAAGTAAAGTTGGCATTTGCAGTCTCATTCTGTTCATCGGTTTTGTCATTGTCATAATACTGGATCGGATATGGCGTTCCATTCTCATCGGTAACTTTGAGTCCTTCTTTTCCTGCTTTTGCCTCTTCCAGTGATTCTGCTGAAAATGCAATGCTCAGAACCTGTGCCACGCCGTCCTGGAAATTGCCAAGCGTTACGTTATGCGTGGTTCTTGTAATATCAGAGCGAAGGCTGGAGCTGATTTTTCCGTCTGCATCTGCCAGGGTGCTGTTTTCGCTTGAATCCTTCTGGTAAATATTCGGCCGATGCTCATGTAAAGCATATCCTGTTTTTCTTCATCATAGCCAACGGCGTACCATCTGCCGGAAATACCCTCTGTGCTTCTTGCTTCTTCCAGATACTGCGGATAGGTTGGATTTACTTTTGCCTGTGAGCCAAAGGAGAGGTCACCGCCATAGGCATAAGAAATACCGGTTGAGAATCCGAGAACTTTCAGTGCACCCCAGATACGCTTTGTGTTCAGTCCAAGTGCCGCACCGCCGATCTGGATACCGCCGATCAGCGGGATCACATCCGGAATGCTGACGATCGCCTGTGCATAAGCTTCAAACGCTTCCTGTGCATCACTGCTGGCATCAATCACAATATAGCCCTTGCCATCGATGATACCCATATAGTTGATGCCGCACTGCACCAGCGTCTTGAAATAAAGGGATCCACTGTGTCTCCAGTTTCGCATATTCCATGATCTTGATGTCCGTGTTTGCCACTTTCAGGTTCGAAACCTTGATGCCGAATCCTGTCAGACCAAGGCTCATATCGGCACGAGCCTCCAGCACCTGGAAGAGATTAAACGATACGCTCAGCAAAGCAGTTTGATCGGAGGTACTTCGCTACAGCAGAAGATCGTATCATAGAGATTTTCAAATCCGCCGCCACCGCCGATGATCCAGCATACACCGAAGGAATCCAGGTTGATGCCCGGTTTGATACCTTCCACATAGAAATACAGGTTATCCACAACCGGGATCTTATTTTTACTCTTTATCCCCAGTTTGATCTCCAGCGTGATGGATTTCAGGAACGATGCACTTCCTTCCACACCCATCGACCAGTCATTCACTGTGTTGACCTCCAGCGTTCCTTCGATGTTCGGCATGGAATCGGTGTAGCCCGGGATTTTTACTTCGGCTGAGAAATTCACTCCGATAAATCCCTGATTCATGCCGTAGAGTACATTTTTACCTCTACTTTTGCATCGGTATCGCCATCATCGTCCCCTTCTTTTTTGTTATTCTGGTTGTTTGCGACTTTTGTTTTCTTATTGTTTTTGTAAGAGAACCGGAAGAGTCGCCGGTCGGTTTGTAAGTTTTTTTATACGCATTGCGGAGCGTATCTGCTTTTGCTCCGTCATTTGCAAATACATTCTGATTTACTTTATCAACCTTTTCCCCGGTGTTTCCTCTTTTGGATGTCGGGATCAGAAAGCTTAAGTCGAGCTGTGCGGAGAATGACATCACAAATCCTTCTGCATCCTCCACCTTCAGTTCTTCCACCCGATCTGCATCGCCGTCATACATCATGCCAAGCCTTGCAAAGAAAGATTAAATGCCATCCCGGCGATCGTCATCAAACCATTTAATGCCGCCGGATAAATCAGGGTGATCTCCTCATCCTGAAAACCTTCGATCTCTTCTCCGTTCATGTTATAAGGCACAAGTCCGTATTCTGTTCCGTTTTCGATGCTTGTAAACGCAAAGCATTACCCTTGTAGATCCTGGTGTTTTCTACAGAAGCATTTAATGTAATATCATTAAAATCTGTGTTGATCACGCCGTCCTTCTGGCTGACTTCTACGGTACCGTTCAGGGCATCGATACAGCCGTTGATCACAACTTTGTCTTTTTTCACCGCTGATCGATTTTGCAACGTATTTCACATTTGTTCCGTCCGCACCTTTATCAAAGGTATCATCTTTGATAAAGCTTCCCTGGAAGAACAGCAACGTTTCTTCGTAATTGTTTTTATCTGCCGCGTAAGCTTCTTCGCTTGCATAGGTTTTCAGCTGATATTTTGCCTGATCCCCTGTTTTGCCTTTTTCCTGCACAACTGCGAGAATCCCGTAATAATCATTTCGATAGCGGATGTCATCCGACATGACCACCTTCAGAGCATCGCCGGTTGTGATCTTGTCAACGCCGGTCGGCGGTTCTGTCCACTCAAAACTGAGCTGATATGTGTCCGGTTTCATCGTCTCCGTAAAAAAGAATATCCAGTTTGTTTTCCTGCGGATCGATCAAAATGTTCTCTGATGGAATTTCGTACTTTTTGCTGTCACTTGCTCCCTGTGCATACAGTGTGTAGCGGCTCTTATCCTCCAACATGGTGAAATTGTCGCCGCTCACATAGAGATGTCTTGTCAGATCATTATAGAGGATCTCCGGTGTCGCACTGTGAAACGTGATCTTCGGCAGTTCACCGTTTCCGCCCGGGCAAAGAATGTAAGTAGAACCTTCATACAAAAAGGTTTTCATATAACAGTCTCGCATCCGTAGAATCCGGAAGGTTAAACACACGGAACGTAATCTTTCGATAGCTGGATGCACTGTCCACTTTCGCCCGGAAATAAAACGGGATCTTGATCTCCGTTCCCCTCGTGAAATCCACATAAGTGCTCTGATACGGCACTGCATAGCTGGTCTCGTAGATTGGCTCTTTCTGATCTTCGTCAAGCGGTGTGAGACCTTCCGATGCATAAGTCTGCGATGACTACTTTTTATAATCGTTCTTCTCAGAAATATTTTTTAAAGTTGCCTGAATATCAATAATGCCGTCCTCTTTAAAGGTTCCGTCTGTATTGCGGTTGCAGGTAGAAACATAATTTTTTCCGTCTGCCGACAGATCCAGAACGGACGGTGAAGTCATATTGAAGGTTACCTGATCTGTTTCAAGATCTGTTTTTTCATTGGAAAATACTCCATAGTATGTGTTTACAATTCCTTCTTTTCCCGACTGGATTGTTCCAAGATCATAGTACATTGCCATGGCACTATCTGCTGTCCCGTACTGATCATTGCCATCGCTTGTAAAATCCAGAGTCTCATCCGGGGCAAAATCAAAGCCGGTCGCCGCCAGAGAGTTCCAGTGTGCAAAAGCGACTTTTTTAACATTCCTTTGGAAGAGACTACGGTTGATGCCGTTGCCGTCGGACTGTAAATGTCATCGTATGCATAAAACGCAGTCGGAATATTCGCCGCATCCAGCACACATTCCCGTTTGATAATATCGCTGTCATAAGATGTATTTGGAATTTCATAATATACAAAATCCTGATCTCCGACGGCCGAATCAAGCAAAGCATTCTCGCCTCAACTTTTACGTCCTCACTGCCATGATTCTGTACATCGTAGTTGATCATGACCATGCCGTGTTCGTTTGATCCGGTATTTGCCAGCTCGAGCCGCTGGGTGAATTCCAGTTCACCCAGGCTCCATTTTGCTGATAGTCCCTTTGCATCCTGCGAAACGGTTACACCGCCGGACTTTATTCCTTCAAAAGAATAATCTCCGCCGAAAATATAATCTTTTGTCTCTCCGTTTCTCGTTATGCGGAAGGAAGTAAATGAAGTGTCATAATCATCGCTGTGGTACAGCAGATCTTTGTTATTGTCGGATTTTATTGTCTTATCACCTTCCACATTTGAGATATAAAATCCGCCGTTTTTACCTGACATGCGGACAGATATCGAATCGTTCTGCAAAAGCAGCACATCTTCATCCGCCACTTTACTCTCCATACTCTGCGGTGCCGCCAGCATTTCCAGCGGAAGGCCTGTAAAGAGCACAACCGCGGAAAGCATCAGACTGAAAGCCCTCTTTAAAAATATCTTGTTTTTTTCTTATCCATATACCTGCCCTCCTTTACTGTTCTAAATCAATATAAATATAAGTCAGATACGTTTCTTTATTCTGCGTTACAATATAGAGCGTATAGAATCCTGCCTCCAGATCCGTCAGCTTACCGTCTTTCACAACATCTGCCTTCTTCATCGCTCCGGCTTTCTGAATTCCCTTTTTGTAATATACCTTAAAGGATTCACCGGTTCTTCTGGATTTTTCCAGTACCAGATCTGCCCGATTTTCTTTCAGGATCGTCGTATCACACGGAAGCAGTGATTCGCCGTTTGCCGTGATCTTCAGATTTGCCGAGCTGATGACTTTCACATACCGTTTGACCAGTTTTTCATTTCCCACACGGTCACTCAGTAAATATGTGACTTCATGAATACCCTGCTCGTTCATCTGTTTTTCCGTCAGCATGTTTTTCAGTGAAATCTGCGGATTCGAATCAATGTTATCCCAGAGCCGGAATGTCGTCGCATCCAGAAGCTGTTCTCTTAATTCTTCGGCAGTCGTTCCCTGGAAAACATTTACAACAGAGCGGTCAAACTGAATACTCGGTGCAATATCATCCAGATACTGGATCTCCAGTACACGGTAAGAAACCAGTCCTGCCTGATCGGTTGCTTTTGACCTGATAACTTCCGTTTGTCGTGATCGGAAGTGTGATCCAGTCCAGTTCATCTCCTTTTAATTCGCCATCGCCGTTTTTGTCCGTCGGTGCTTTGACCGGATATTCTTTTTCCGCGGAACGTTATCGTTCCTGCCTCGGACATCGTAACCTTTACGCCGCAGTCCTCTGAGCGGATGTACGTTTCCGGAATGCCGGATGCGTAGACAACCGGAGGTATTTCATCGATCGAATCCACCGTGATCTGCTGCTGCGTCATATTTCCGGCTGCATCCGCAAATGTGAAATCATATACACCGTTTTCTTTGATTGCCAAAGAAATATTGGTGTTGCCGCCATATTTTCTGTTCAGACCGCCGCCGCTTACAAATACGGTTTCATCGGAGCGGAAGATAACGTTCATCTGGTTGTTTTCCAGTTTCTGTGTCACTGTGATCGTCGGTGCATTTTTATCAATGATGTCAACCAGGTCGATATCGGTCATCTCACCGGAAACACCGTTCGGCGAAGTCGCCACAATCTTAACCATTCCTGGAACCGCTGCGAAAAATTCTACGTTTCCTTTTCTTCCGCCCAGCTCGATTCCTGTCTTTGAGAATGTTCCATTGTCTTCTACCCAGTTATCATTCTGTTTATAGTATACTTTCAGTTCCGATACTGTCTTGTTAAAATCAAGACTCAGCAGAACGGAGCTGTTTGTCGGTTCGATCGGCGGCAGTTTCTCATAAGATTCTCCGTCTTTGACATAACACGGACTCCAGGAAGATACGCTGATCTTCGGTGCATCCTTGTCGATCTCCGTTACTTTTGTGCTGATCTTTGCCCGGTTGCCGCTTCGGTCTTTAAAAACAGTATCGTAAGTTCCGTTATTTTCTACTTCCCGGAAATAGTAATAGCCCTTGTCATCCATGCCCTTCTGCAGTCCCGATGTCACCGGAAGGATGGTTCCTTTTTCGTTGTCTTTATCAGAATTATCATCTGCATAGAATTTCAGTCTCATGCGGGTAAAGCTGATACCTTCTTTTTTCCACACGAACCGTCGGTGCTTCCTGGTCGATCTTCGCGACCTCAAGACTGTGCCAGAATATGTTTCCTTCCTGATCGATCGCAATCACCGTGATCTGACACGGCTTTGTGATAAGCAGGCTGTTATTGTTCGCATCCAGTTTCACACCATCAATCTGATCTGAGGTACTGTTGAAATTCAGTTTTCCCGTATCTGCCTGCAGTCCGTTTTTCACGATCAGTTTCGTCCGGCTGTCATCAGAAATGGTATAAGAAATCTTATAACCGCCGCTGTATCCGATCTTTTCTGCCAGTTCGGCAAAAAGCATCTTCTGACGGTGTCCAGGAACTGAAATAACTTGCCAGTCCGTCATAGACCGCATAGACTTCCGCAACGACTTCCGGAGGTGTTGTGTCTTTTTCATAAGCACCTTCTTCTTCCACCGGTGCTTCATACGGCTTCATGTTCAGCTCATCCGGCAGTGTGACTGTGATCGGTGCACCTTCGTTTCCGCACTCATCACTGTATTCAAAGGTATAGCTTCGTTCCATGTTTTCCGAATAGAGGAACGTATGCTTTAATTCCTTTCCATTTGCAAACATACAGATCTTCACTCTCGGAAGCGATCCAGACTTCAATACCGTCTGTGGTACTCTGATCTTCAAGATTTGAAATATCCAGTGTATTTCCTTCCTGTACTTCTCCGTTCTCCAGAAATCTCCAATAAACCTTTGCATCCTTCGGTGCATCTTTATCCATGTTTTCTACCGTAACATTGTAGTCCACCGTTTTCTGCTCAGCTGCTCCCGGAATGGTCAGTTCAAATGTAATATTTGCGTTTTTTGTGGAACACGATCGTTGCCTTTGATTTCTGCTTGTTCCAGCTGATCGTATAAGCGTCACTGGTATCTTCTTTGTGTTCGCTGTCATCCGTACTACTTTCACCTGTATCGTCTGTCTTTTTCAGGGAAATCTGTGCGTTTTCGCTGACACCTTCGATCGGTGCCACTACATCTTCTGTTGTTTTCTCTGTCGTGCTGTACTGGATCTGTGCCGAATAATCTCCGAAAAAAGTCCTCCAGTGTAAACTGCTCCGTATATGAATTTCCATAAATATCTTCATACTCGATCTCGTAAGTTCCATCCTTACTGATTCCGCAGTAATCCTTCAGCAAGACGTTTTCGTCGTCCACCGGCACATCAAACTGACGCAAAGCATATCTCTTGCCCTTCCAAGCATAAAGTACGAGCCATAATAGATGTATCTGTACATGATCTGCGGAAGTTCGATCCCATTTATTTTTTTTGATATGAACTTCCATATTGAATTCAAAGTTTACCATGCCGTCCTGCGGATAAACATCCATTCTGCGGATCTTCGGCCGCTGGTTGATTCCGTAGAAGTCCTGGTCTTTGGAAGAAATCGTTTCCATGACATTGCCGGCCTCATCGACAATCCTCAGCTCAATGCTGTGCGGCATATGAAGTCCTTTCTCTTTGGAAAGATCAATGTCTGCCTTGAAATCTCCCATAAGACGCAGGGGTGGTCGCCATCTTTATTCACCAGATAATTTTCACTCAGAAAACCTAGACTCTGGTTGATATCCTTTGTGAACTCCATACCGCAGTAATAAGAGCCATCCCAGTCGGATCCATATCCATCGTCTGTCTGTACCACATGGATCGGATCTTTTCCATCGATGATCAGCTGAATATTTGCATTTTTCAGATTCCGATCGTCGCGGATCTCAATTTCAAAGCTCGGATTTGTGATATATTCATCCGTTTCTCCTTCGTTCTGTGCGGTACTGTCTGTGCCAGTTGCAGTAATCTCGCTTGTGGCACTTTTTAACACTGTAAACTCTGCTGTTGGTGCCGTATGATCCACATCTGTGATATAAAACTGCTGATAGCTTAAGTTTCCATATCCATCCAGCAGATAATACAGGTGTCGCTGGTTTTCTGTATAAGCAAAACTTCTCTCTTTTATCAGCGTATCCGCAGTGTCATCAGAAGCAGAAAGATTCACTTCATACATTTCCGGATCTTTTGCAACCATCGTACTGTCTGCTTCTGTTACTCTTTGCAGAAATACTCTGCCTGGAATCCTCACTTTCTTCCACTTCTATTTTGAAATCCGGTGCTTTTGCAGAATAATAAATCTCCACTTCGTGACGCTGTGACTTCACGCCTCCAACGTTCATCAGTTCATAAGAGATCGTGTTGTCGCCTTCAAAGACCGGAACTGCACATACATCTGCATTTGCATATCCGCCTGCATAAAAGGCGCCGCATCCTCCACCTGGAACATTGCTTTTGCATCCGTCGGCTTTACGTCAAACATCATCACTTTATTTTCTGCATCATAATCCTTAAGCGGGAACCATTTCGCAGAAGCCTCGTTATCACCCGCCCAGACTTTGATCCAGTAATTGCCGACATCGTAATCTTCCATGCCGTTTACCGTAAACTGAATGCTTTGCGGTTGTAAGTAATCCCTTCCGTTGTCTCAGATGTTGCACAGTTTCCAAGATAGAGAACATCTGTCGTATAGCCATCCGCTCCGGTTGCGGTAAAATCCGGTTTCTGGTCATCCACAACGGTCCGGTTAAATTCATACGTTCCGGTTGCGGCAAATCCATAGTACGGAACTTTATCTGCTCCCTGATATGGATCTTCTCTTCGCCAAAATGAATACTTCCCGTCACTTTGCTGATACCAAATGCTTCTGTCATATCAGCATCATAATTATAAAGATAAATGTTGTCATACTGCTCCGTCGTAATGACCGGTTCTGCCGAATTACCCTGTTTGTTGCTGACAGAAACTTCCAGTTTATACTGTCCGTTTGGCAGTGTCAGACCTTCCGGAATTTCTACCGTCTGGCTGGATTTTCCCTTTATAATATTCCACCGGTAAACTTCGGTTTCCTTATCACCTTCTGTCTGTTTCAGGCAGATATAGGTATTCGGCGATGCATAATCCATATCATCCATCACAAAATGGCTGGTTCTCTGATTTGCAAAGCTGATGTCAAATCTTTTGCCCCGGTAAGTGTGGAGAGATATTCTGCTCCGTTTACCTCCGGATTGTATGCATCTCCAAAAATCTTCCCGTTTTACCTCTTTGCCCGTAATTTGCATTATCCTTTGTTTTGATCGTCACGGTATTTGCCGGTGTCCGATCGATCTGATAACTTCCGGTTTTTACATCTTTCTTATCGGAAAATCCATACTCGTCAGGAGTCATGGTAAAGGTCTTTGTGACCAGTTTTCCTTTTGATGCATCAAATGTTTTTTATTTCCGCTTGTCGCAAAAAGCACTGCTCTTAAAACCGGACCCTCTTTGCAACGGTTACATTTCCATAGTATTTATTTCCGCTGATCGCCAGGAAACGTTCTCTTACGGTCGCCGCATTTGCATCATTTAAACTGTTGTAAGTTGTCGTGATCTCATATTTCTGATCTCCGGTCATGATAAGCGTTCCGTAGGACCATTTTCCGGTCTCGCTGCTCTGATATCCGGAAGAATACGGAAGTTTTGCCGCATCCAAAAATTCTTCGTTATCGATCAGTATTTCTGATGCCTTTCCTGACACGCTGCGGATAAAATAAGCATCCTGTTCGATCGGATCTTTTACTGCCACAAACAGTTCCGCTTCATTTGCGGAAGAAGTGATCGGACCGCGGACTTTCAGCGAAGATTCTTTGTTTGCTTCATTCGTTTTTGTTTCCGGTGTTATAATTTCCACTGCCGGAATATTTCGGTCGATTGCCGCATCTGCAAGTTTTCGCTTATGGTTTCATTCTTTGCGATATCGGTCGCAGAGACATAAAGTCTTTGCCTGATAAGTCTGGTTTGCTCCGACTGTTTTCGTCCGGATCGTAACCAGGCACTCGGTCACTTTATCGCCAGACTGGCTCACAACCGTCACATCCCCCCACAGCTGCCGTAGTAAATTTGTCACTTCCGGAAGCGTCTGCCTTCTTCCAGCCAGAAGTAGCGGATATTGTCAATATTGATGCCGCCTGCATCTTTAACTCTCACAACGGCTTCCTGATATGCACTGTTGTCATTGTTTTCTTTGAGCTGTATGCTCTCATAAGAAATCACAGGAGCGATCTTGTCTTTTGCCGTGTAGCTGTATTTTGCTGTTACGGTCTTTGTATTATGATTAATATCACTTGCAGATACCTGCACTTTGACTCCGTTGTTTACGGAAGAATAATCAATATTTTTGTCGAATTTCAGATACAGATGAAGATCTGTTGTATCATTGGTCGATCAAGATCGATCTTTGTCTTTCCAGACTGTGCCTCTTTGAATCCTGTCTGGTCGATCTCATCTTCTTTCAGTGCCGTCTGTGATGCATAATACCAGAACTTATTGGCATCTCCCTGTCCCTGAAGGTTCACCGTCATGCTGGCTTTTCCGCCGATCACACCCGAGGCCAGAGGCCGGAAGTATTTCCGCTCACCGTATCATAATCTTTTACGCTGAACGCCAGAGAATACACTTCATCTTCTGACTTCGTCATTCTCGCCATCTCATACGTTTTTGTTTCTGATACAGCCTGACTGTCGATCATGATCGTCGGAGCTTCGTTATCCAGATAGAAATCTTTACTTGTACTGCCTCTCAGATCATTTGCCACAGAAAGTGTATTTCCAGAATAATCTTTGATCTCGCTCAGGCCTGCAATTCCCGTAATCGTCACTTTATAATCCGTTTTCTTGCTGTAGTTCAGTTTATCCTGATGTTCTTTGACTGTGTACTGCCTGCACTGTTATCTGCCAGACGCACATACTCGCTGAATTTCACCTTTACATAAATCGTCTGACCTTCCTTAAAATACAAGGCCGGTGTGTCAGAGTTTTTATCACTCGTGATCGTGATCCTCTTGATCTTCGGAGCGGTCTCATCCTTAAATGCAATCGATACATTCTGGATCTTGGCACTTCCGCATTTGCCGCGCCCCTTCTTCGTAGTCACATAGAGAGTCGCTTTATTCTGTCCCAGCGATGGCCGAAATGTCGCCCAGGTATCACGATCCCCGACCGTCCAGCTTCCATCTGAATTATGATCGCCTGTATTGTAGCTCTGCCCGAGCCAGAAACTGTTATTATCTGCACTGGTCGGATAACCAAAAAATAATTTTCCCGTACTGCGTCCGGTTTCCCCAGTGGTGTCCGAAATTCTTATGTTTATCATTCGTTATGTATGCCATCAGATTCTGACTGATCTGTCCGGACTGATTGTACAGCACCGGATAGTCCTTCTGCACTTTGACTGAAAATGTCTCCCCGGAGCCGGCTTTCGTCTTGTTGTATTTGTATTTCACCATACCAACATTGTTGTAAATACTGCCGTAAAGCGAATCCTCTTTCTTGGACTTGCACCGTACCAGCGCATTGAAAATTTCCTTTGCCTTGTCTCCGGTCGTCAGATCCCGGCACAGTACGCCCACACCATACTTCTGTGGACTGTAAGACGCCGCCGCACGCACCTGTATGGCATCACCCAAAAAGGTACTCGCCGGAACACTTCCAAGCACAAGCGTTGCCGCCAGCACGGAACTTAAAACTTTTTTTGACTTTTTTTTCGAGATTTTTTGGCTTTAATTTCTCCATAAACTACGCCTCCTTCTGTTTTAATTTTCTCCCTGTGCCGTCCCCGGCACATTTTCCTCTTTTATATTTTACTTTAAAAAATTTTTACAGACATCGTCCATTTGACAAAAAAAATGGACATTTTCTCTTCAGAATGTCCATTTACAAAGAAAAAAATTTTTTTTTTAACTTCAGGTAATGTCTGGTTATTTTATAATGATGCTACGAATTGCTCCGTTACAAAGTAAGTCCCGCAATTTTTTAAACATTCGGCATCATCTCAGCATGTAGTCTTTTAATTGTTTTCGGTTGGAAATACTCATTTTGTTGAAAATACAGGTCATATGCTGTTTCACGGTTCTTGGCGTGATCTGCATATAATCAGCGATTTCCTGATTTGTCCAGCCGCGGCTCGCAAGCATGGCAATCGTAAACTCTGTGGTTGTTAAATTATCCGCCACATATTCATTCGTATCCGGGTTGTGGATCCGCCGCCAGCCAAAACTGAACTTATAAGTAATTGCGATGATCCGCTCATAATCTTTCGGATAATCTTTCTTAAGACAAGTCTCGATCAGCCCCTGCAGAAGTCCGTGATGTTCGCCGATACCTTCGATCAGACCATCCGGTCTTGCGATCTCCCACGCCTGCATAAAATATTTTTTTGCAAGCTCTGTCTGCATCAGATTCATGGCATTCATTGCCGCCACCAGATTCAGGTAGATCATTGAAATCGGATATATCTCTTTTGTCGTCATCAGACATGCCTCCACGATGCCAAAGAGAACGCTGGTATTCCCGATCCAGATATGCCTTATGTGCAAGCACGTAAACACCCCACAGCTGTTTTCCTTTTTTTGAATTCTCCGACATAATCTGACAGTGGCGGAATATCGCCAACCGGAAGATGCAGAAGTGTGTGTGCCGCGACAGCTACAAAGACACCAAATGCCTTTGCCTTCCGATCCGTATTTCCTTTCATCACCTGATTGAGATTCTCCGTCAGCCTGTTCAGCCCCATCCGTGCCGAATGGATATGGTTCAGCGACAGATTTGCAAATGTATAGATCAGGCAGGCCGACATCTTCAGCATGATATCCGGATGATCCAGATACATTTCCGCATATTCTACCGCCTTCTCGTGATGGCCGCTGAAATAATAATATTCTGCGTACGCCATCATCTTTTCGTCCTGATCTGCAAGTGACTCAATAAAATCTATGCAGCCGCCAAGCGGAAAAGCAGAACTCATCAGAAGCATCGGCGTGTGAAACGGCTGTTCCCTGCGTTCCTCCATGTCCTTTGATTTCTGCCGCCAGGTTTTCTGTATTTTCCACACTTTGCGTATTTTCCGGATTGTTCACAATTCCAAGAATATAATCCGTGGATACGCCAAACTCCTGTGCCAGAGCCATCAACATATCACTGTTGATCGTTTTCGTCTCCCCTTTTAAAATACGGCTGATCTGTGAAGATGTCACACCGATCCTCCTTGCCAGCTCCCTCTGGGAGATCTGCTGCTTTTCACACAGTTTTACGATACGTTCCCCGGAGTCTTGAATGACTCCTCCTCTGATTTTGCATTTTCCTCCATCTCTTTCACCTCTGTAATGATTTTCCATCTTTCCCTGTATTCCCGTTTTTTCGCCTCTCTATTTTAACACAGAATACCATCTCTTTGCAAATCTGCATCACACCGGCCAGATGAGTTTTTTTGCATCTGAATCCTGCTGTTATGCTTTCATCCGGCCTATCCGAATCATTCTTAAAGACCGGAAATTTTCTTCTGTCAATTCTGTCCCGATTGTTATATAATTGCCCCGTACAGTCTTTGAAAGGAGACAAAAATTATGCTTAAAAAACAACCGGGGTTCGTCCTGAAAAAAATCAAAGATTCTTACTATCTTCTTCCGTTCGGTCAGCAGGTTGCCGATCAGAAAAAGGGACTGTTTCTCAATGAAACGGGTGCTTTTCTGTGGGAATGTCTCTGTGATACCACAAAGCATGCAGAGCTTGTAAAAAAGCTTGCCGGGCATTATCAGCTGGAAGAATCCGACTTTCCGATGCTTGAAGAGGACGTAACTTTATTTCTGAATCAGCTTACTTCTTTTGACATTTTAAAGGATGACGGTGATTCTGCCGATTCTCTTTCTTCTATATATATGAACATTGCAGATCTGGTGATCCGTCTGTGCGGACCGGCAGAACTTTTTCCAAAAAGAATTTTCTGCTTTTGCCTGTGATCCCAAAACAGCCCAAAAAATCACACAGGAAATCCATCTGATCTGTCAGAGTCCGACAAAGCAAAACGGCACCGTACTGCTTCGAAACCGGGAACTTTCCATCCTCGAACATGCTGACGGCTATGTGATGCTGTTTCCGACACTGAAAAATATTTTTGAAGCCCATATGACAAAAGATGGCCATCTTGTACAGATTTACTGTTCTTCCGCCGTAACAGAGAGCAACCTGGAAAACCTTTTCCATGCAATTCGGCCATTCTTCCTTTTTATCGCTCAGAAAAACGGAAAATTCGCCGTTCATTCTGCCTCGCTTCTTTATAAAGAAAAGGCATGGCTCTTTTCCGGTCACTCCGGCATGGGAAAATCCACTCACACCAATCTCTGGAAGGAGCTTTTCGGCACACCGCTCCTGAACGGAGATTTAAACCTGATCGGCGAAGAAAACGGGCAGTTTTTTGTTTACGGTATTCCGTGGTGCGGAACTTCCGGCATCTGTACCACCGAAAAACAGAGGCTTGGCGGTATTGTACTGCTTGGACGCGATGCGAAAGACAACCGCTTTGAGATCATGACTCCAGCGGAACGAGTTCTGCGTGTCATGCAGCGGATGATCTCCCCTGTCCTGGACAGATGAGCTGGTCTCACGCGCCTTGCATTTGCAGAAACACTGACAGATGAGATTCCGGTCTTCCATTTCCTTTGTATGAAAAAATCCTTCTGCGGCACACAAAATGCGTCAGAGAATCGATCTGTGGGAGGCAGTAAAACAATGAAAGATAAACTGTCGCTGATATGGAAGCACCTCAAACCGGAGAATCTTCAGAAAATGTGGCTGCAGTCCAAATGGATCTGGCAGTATGGAAAACGCTACTGGAAATCCATGGTTGTTTATACACTGCTCGGCATTGCCGGTTCCGGCGTATCACTGGTTTCCAGTTTTATATCAAAAGATTTAATAGATATCATCACCGGACACCAGACCGGCAAACTGCTCTCCACTTTTGCCGCAATGATCGGTTTTTCCATTGCAAATATTTTATTTTCACAGGCATCCACTTACGCTTCGACATTCATCAACCTGAAAGTCGATTCAGAGATCAAAAATGACATTTTCGCAAAAATGCTGGTTACCGACTGGGAGTCCCTGACCGACTATCACACCGGTGATCTGGTCACCCGCTGGAGCTCCGATGCTTCGAATATTTCCAGCGGCATCCTCAACTGGATACCGAACCTGGTCATTTACATTTTCCGTTTTATCAGTGCACTTTCCGTCGTTCTCTACTACGACCCGACCTTTGCCCTGTTTGCCCTGATCGGCATTCCGTTCAGTGCGATCTTGTCAAAACCACTGCTCCGCCGCATGAGCAACAACAATGCAAAGAGTGCCGCTATGAACGCCAAAATGTATGGATTTAATCAGGAAACGTTTTCCAATATCCAGACGATCAAAGCATTTGACCTGATCCATTTTTACATCGAACGCCTGAAATCTCTGCAAAAAAAAAGAATATATCCAGATGCGAATGGATTTTCAGCAAATGTCCATGCTGACTTCCATCCTGATGACGCTGATCGGTTTTGTCGTATCCTACAGCCGCTACGGCTGGGGAATTTACCGCGTCTGGAGCAATGCCATTACATACGGAACAATGACCATGTTCCTCTCCCTGTCCGGGACTCTGACAAGCTCTGTCAATTCGCTTGCCGGCCTTGTTCCGTCTGCAGTTTCCCTGACGATCTCTGCCGGCCGTCTGATGGATATTGTGGAAATGCCGCAGGAGGATTACAGCCATGATGACCAGGTCATTGCCTTTGAAAAAGATCACAGAGCAGAAGGCATCGGCATCGCCATGCAGGATCTGAGTTATAGTTACAACACCGGAACCGAGGTATTCCGCAATGCTTCCATGGAAGCTTATCCGCACGAGATCGTTGCCCTAGTCCGGTCCTTCCGGGGAGGGCAAAACAACGATGCTTTGCGGCTGATCCTGTCGCTGCTCCAGCCATCGGGCGGTTCGTATCATGTCTGTGCCGGAGACAACCATCGGACACAGATTGAAATGTCACCTTCCACCAGAAAACTGTTTTCTTATGTACCTCAGGGAAATACCATGTTTTCCGGTACGATTGCAGAAAATATGCGAAACGTCAAACCAGATGCCACCGACGAAGAAATCATCCACGCCCTGCGCTGGCATGTGCCTGGGATTTCGTGGAAAAGCTTCCGGACGGCATTCAGAGCATGGTCAAAGAACGCGGCGGCGGATTCTCCGAAGGACAGGCACAGAGACTTTCCATTGCCAGGGCACTGCTTCGCCACTCGCCGATCCTGCTCGCTCGATGAAGCAACCTCCGCACTCGATGTCGCTACCGAACGGAAGGTGCTGAAAAACATCATGCAGGATACCTACCCCAGAACCTGTATCGTCACGACTCACCGACCGACCGTACTCAATATCTGCACTCGTGTTTATGCGATACGTGAAAAAAAAAATGTGAAGTGCTGAAAGATGAAGAGATTGAAAAAACTGATGAGAGATTTCTGATCACAGTATTTTTTTCGAAAAAAAGCAAAACCAGAAATGGTTTTGTCTTTTTATCTATGCTTCTGTACGTGATCCGTCTGTGATACCGACACTTAAAACAGATCACCCAATATCTTTTACCCTGAAATTATTTTACAGAATATTCAAAGCTTGTCATTTTAAGATTATCAATGCTTGTTCCATGGTTCAGATGGATACCCATCGTCAGCGGATTTGTTGCTGTGCTTGCAAATACAAAAGTAGCAGTTTTTCCTGAACATGATGCCTGTACAGATGCATCGTCTGTCTCTGCCTGATCTACTGTATCGTTAAAATGAACGTTCAGAGTAATGGTTCCGTCGATACCGGACCAGTTTGCCATAGCAAGTCCTTTACCGCCATTTGTTCCCCATTTGTCCCATACACCGATGTATGTAACATTCAGGGTTCCCTGTGCAAGCACCACTTGCTGCATATACACCTTCTGTCATTCCTGCATCTACAGATACGACTGGTTTTTTTATATGTTCTCATATGCTTTTACCTCCTTTGTTTTTAAATATATATTAATCTTATAAGGATTAAAAGTCAATATTTTTTTATGACTTTTTGCAAAGCATTGTTTTTGCTCTGAAAATGCTAAAATCAAAACTCAGTAAGACCAAAAACAACGATCCACAGGAGGTTTCATCATGGCATCTTCCAGACCTGATCTTGAAGCTTTGCTTCAGGACGGCAACATCATCCGCATCAGACCACAGGGCTACAGTATGTACCCACTCTTTATCCCGGGACGCGATGAAGCCCTGATCGAATCCGTCTCTGCCGACACGGTCCGCAAAAATGATGTCGTTCTTTACCGTCGTGACCAGAGTATCCTTGTCCTGCACCGCATCTGTAAGATCACTGCGGAGGGATTCTTTATGGTCGGAGACAATCAATCTGAAATCGAAGGTCCGCTGCGTGCCGACCAGATCAAAGGCCGCCTGATCGCCTTTGTACGCAACGGAAAGGAAATTTCGGTAAAGAATCCGCCGTACCGCTTTCTCTCTGCTCTGTGGCTTTTTATGCCGCTGCGTCCTGTCTGCTTTCGCATCACTGCTTTTTTGCGAGGATCTAAATAGCAGTTTTACAGCAGAATTCCTTTCTGCTGTAATGTTTTTACCACTGCCTTTACATCTTCCAATACTTCTGACTTTGGCACATCGTATTCTTCTGCAACCAGTCCTGCCAGCTCCTCTGTACTGTCTGCTTTGCCAGCATTGATATAGATAAATCCCGCTGTTTCACTTAAGGAGATTGTCTCGTTCATCTCTTCGGCACGCTCGCCGCATGGGATTAGCACATATTCTTCTTCTAACTTTCGTATCACGTAACCTTCTGCTTTTTTCATTCCTTTTTCCTCTTTTTCTTCTTATTTTATAAATGTTATGATAACTAAGACAAATTTGTTGTTCGCCGCTTTTTCAAGTCGAACGCACGTGAGACTTGGTGCGTGATTCTGGTCAGCGAAAGCTGACATATTCTTCTCAGAATCACTGCACATTCTCGCGGAGCGTTTATCTCAGTCGGAGATTGTACTTCCACTGAAAAGACTTGTTATTACTCACCGCTTGCAGAAGTGGGAGTCTTCTCGACTGAGATAAAAGTGAAAATCAGTCCCCATACCATGATCAAAGGAGCCACCTGCTATGGATTCATTATACAACACTTACTTAAAAATGCTCACCACGCCATTTGATGATCCCTCTTCGGATCTGCCGGATATTTCACCGGAAGATTATCCTGCACTTTTTTGCACTTGCAGACCGTCACTGTACGCTTCCGTTTGTGCTTCCTTATTTCCGAAATACCGGTCTTTATCCGCAGATACTTCAGAAGAGCAAGCACATGATGCTGAATTACTATCAGATCGATCAGTTCACACGTCGCACGGTATCGCTTCTGGAAAAGCATGGCATTACCTGCTTTGTTATGAAGGGGATCAGCCTTGTCGCCTCTTATCCGGTTCCGAATATCGCAAACTCGGCGATCTGGATCTCTATATTAATGATAAAGATGCGTTTCACTGTGCAGAACAGATTTTGCATGAAAACGGCTATCTGGATGAAGAAGAACTTTGCTGATCATCACACCACTTATCGCTATACGTTTGAAAAAGACAGGACGCGCTTTCTTCTGGAGCCGCATTACCGTGTGGTTGGAGTATATCAGTATAAACCTGCGAACCAGCTGATCGATGAAGTCTTTTCCGCTGAAAATCTGAAAGCAGAAACACAGGAAATCAACGGATCTTCTTACCATGTATTTCCGCCTACGGAATACGTGTTTTACATGATCCACCATATGCTGAAACATTATCTCTACAGCGGATTTGGTATCCGGTCGCTGTTTGATTTTTCTTTTTATCTGGAGCAAAGCATGCACAGGAGGTTGATTTTGCAAAGATCCACAGCTGGTGTCAGCAGTCGCACATTCTCCATCTCTACGAGAGCGTCCTAGAAACCTGCCGAATATATCTGAATTTACCGGAGATGATCGATCCGGATGTGCACTACGATCTCTCCGACTGCGATGCTTTTCCTGTCCAGGATCCTGGAGGATGGGGATCTCGGTGCGGATGTATCACAGGAACTTGTTGGCAGTCATTCTTATAAAAAAGTAAATCTGTTTACTTATTTCCGGGAAGGACATTTGCAGATGAAAGTACGTTTTCCAAAAGCAGGATGCTGTCCGCTTCTGTGGCCGGTGCTGTGGCCGATTACGTTTTTCTGTTTTCTGAAAAATACTTATACACTCCGAAACACCACCTTCCTGGAAACATTGCGGCGATTCAAAGAAAGCAATCAGAAGACACAGCTGATCCGTATTTTTGAAAACAGCGATTCCTGACGGAGTCGCTGCCTGTATTTACACTTCCCGCAGTCCGGTATCAGACAATTTCTCATCTATTCTTTGCCGGATCAGGTTGCGGATTCCGATGGACAGCAACAGATAAAGCTTAAGCTTCATACCGATACAGAATCCTTTGGTCATAACAACCCATTTCTTATCCTGTAATTTCCAGATTTTTTTATCTGTCGCCAGTCTGCACAGACATTCCCGTGCAAATTCATCTTTTCCATAAAGCCGTTGTTTTCCAGATAAATCTCAGTTTCTTTTTGTGTTCTTCATATTCCATTTTTGCATCAAAAAATGTCGCAAAAAGATCAGATACCAGACAAGTTCTTCACAGAACTCCATCTGGATTTCATGATCCGACATCCATTCTTTCAGATCGCGTGCCATCGCAATCCAGCACTCGCTGGAATTTGCACGGTACCGGCTGGATATGGATGTTTCATTTTTTCGATAAATGTAGCCGATCCGGGAAAGGAAAATATATTTTGCACGGCAGAGATAACACTGCATGTTGAAAAATTTATCTTCTGCATAATCATATTTTGCGAAACGGATCTGATTCTTTTCCAGAAACGATCTGCGATAAAGTTTTCCCCAGACATAAGAAAGTGTCCCGGCGGAAAAGAAGCCGCGAAACTGAAATTCCTGAGAATCTCGATGATATCTGGAAAAAGATGCGTGGCTGACTGCAGGCAAAGCATTTTTCCGTTCCAGAGTCTCGCATAATTGGCAACTACAATATCTGCATCTGTCTGCTCTGCCATACGGACATAACGCCGCATGACGGATGCATCCGGAAGATAATCATCCGAATCCAGAAACAGCACATATTCTCCCTGTGCCTTTTCCAGCCCCTGATTTCTCGCCTCACCGGCTTTATTTTCTCCCCGCTCTATCATATGGATGCTGTCGTATTTTTTCTCGTAATCTCTGACGATCTTTTCACTTTGATCCGAAGATTTTCGAACAAGCAGAAACAATTCCCAGTTTTCGTAATCCTGACTTATCACACTGTCCAGTGCTTTTGCCAGATATTTTTCTGCCTGATAGACCGGCACGATCACAGATATTTTTCCTTTTTCTTCGCTCATACTCACTTTTTCCTTACTTTCTTCCATATATTCTGAAATACTTTATACAGCAGGGCTTCTGTTCTTTTCCAGTTATCCGTTCTGCGGTAAACCGCCCACAGAAGCAGATTGACCAGAAGCAGACAGATACAGAAACGGTAAACCAGAAGGAAGAGCGGCAATCCGCTTGTGATCCGGCAAAGCAACATTCTGCAATCGTCCACACTCCTGCCATGACAAGCATATAGTATGCATATGTTTTGAAAAACTCAGATACTGGTCTTTTCAGACGATATTTATAAATGATATAAGGTTCTACCCACACAGAGGTCAGAACCGTCTTTGCAGAACGTTCCGATAAAAATTCCCACAATTCCGAAATGAAGTACAAGCAGAATGGAAATGCTGAGGTTCAGCAATGCCTCTGCGATCGCCTTATAACGGTCATACCAGAAAAGTCCCATCGACTCTTTAAAGATTAAAACTGCTCTTCTTGTCCCGTTGATAAAGAAATTGATGCACAGAACCAGCACGATTTCTCTTGGAAACAGATACTTTTTGCCAAACGCAAATTCCACAAACGGATTCAACATTTCAAAAAGGCAGATACCGGCAAATCCAAACAGCCAGTACCCGATAAAAACAGCTGTTCAAAAACGCTTTTAACCCGGTCTTTATCCTCCAGTACTCCAAGATTTCCGACACTTGCAGAAACCCCCAGAAGAGCCTGATCAAGAACCTGACGGATCGAACCGATGATCAGGAAATAATTGGAGTAAATTCCGGCACTAACCACTCCGACAAAACTGGAGATCAGCAGATTGTCCGTATTATTGACTACAACATTTCCAAGTTTATGCATCAGCATCGCTTTTTTACATTTTTTAAAATATCCCGCCGCTCTTCCTGCGGCAGTTTTTCATGACAGGTCTCCTTCAGATATGGAAACAATGCATCTGCTTTTCTGGACATGCACACATTTCCGATAATCGTACACACTACGGCAACGCTCAGAAACAGGACAAAATTTTTTGTCGTGATCAGAATAATGATCTGACAGATATCCTGAAGCACCAGGAACCCATTATGATACAGTACAGTAATATAATTCATCTGATGAGCATCGATCAAGGTTTTTTATAGATCAACAGATACGATACCACCGAATTTAACAGATACAGACAATAGATCAGCACCAGATGATCCACGTCCGGGCGATCTTTCATCAGAATATCCAGAAATGGGATCAGGCACAGACCTGCCGCCATGACAAAAAGTGCCGTCATGCGATAAAAGGTGCGGAACATCCGCATCAAAATCTGCTGTTTTTTAATGTCCCCTTTGCGATCGGAACATACAATGCATAAGTGATTGCCGTTCCCACGCCAAGCTCGGATAACGACAAAATATTCAAAATATCGGTGAACAGGCCGTTAATTCCGACGTAACCTTCGCTGAGCATTCTCGTAAAAACAACTCTTGTAAAGAATCCCATCAGAATTGCCGAAACCTGTGCCACAAACGCTACACTTGTATTCATAACGGAATATTCCGTTCTTGATTTTTGTTTCACTCTTCACGAATCCTTTCTTTTTAGGTATAATTAATGATGCCGAAATTGTGGGAGTACGAAGTACGAAACAATTGTATGGCATCTTTTGACCCTAACATCATAACATGAGCCAAAAGACAAATAGACATAAAATCCAAAAGGAGCTAAACCATTTTATGAAAAAAAAAATTATTTTTCTGGGGCAATATCGCCGTCTTTACTCTGTGCGTTGCACTGGTAATCGCTGACTTCTTTTTATGCCCTGTCGGTGCGGCAGCTGAACGTTGTCTATACACCGGCAGACTCAAAAGAATCTACAGCGGATATTACAAACCCTTTCTGCGGTTTCTATAAGATAAACGGCTATGTACTTGCCGAGGATAAAACTGCCAGGGATGCCGACATCTGGTGCCAGAGAAGCTGTAAGGACACTACGTACCCTCTCATGCTTCTGGAGATCAATCTGCGGAATTATGCTGATCAGGATCTCAGTGCCAACGCTCTTTCGCAGCTTAACCGCATTTTTAAGATCTGCGAAAAGAAAAAAAAAACAGATCATTCTTCGCTTTCTCTATGACTGGGACGGCAAAGCCAAAAACGGAGCCTTCTGATTTTTACCGCATCAAAACCACATCCAGCAGGTTTCTGCCACAGTAAATGCCCATGCCGACTGTATTTATATCCTTCAGGGACTTTTTATCGGCAACAATGGCGAGATGAACAATACCAACTACGGAGACATTGACCAGATGCGTCAGCTTGCAGAGACACTGGCAAAGAATATTTCGCCTTCGATCTATCTTGCTGTGCGTACCCCGGCTCAGCTCCGCGGCATTCTCTACAGCCGTACACCAATGGCAGGCCAGAGCGACGAGGGGAGCCTTGCTTCCAGACTGGGACTTTTCAATGACGGTATGCTCGGCTCTGTCTATGATCTCGGTACATATGATGATACACCACTGACTTCCGCCAGTGAATTTAACGAACAGGGCACAAGGAGCGAAGAACTTCTTTTCCAGAACAAACTCTGCCAGTATGTTCCAAACGGCGGTGAAGTCACGATCGATAATAAATACAATAACCTGGACAATGCCATTTCGGATCTGTCCACGATGTGCGTATCGTACCTGAATTCGGATCACGATCTTGCCGTGCTGAATAAATGGAAAAATTCTACTTACACCGGCTCCGGCGTATTTTCCGGATGCGGCGGTTACGATTATATCCGTGCCCATCTGGGCTACCGCTACTTTATAAAATCATCCAGCCTGGATTTCCATGCCTTTATGAGCGACAAGGCCTCTCTGTATCTTACGATTGAAAACGTCGGTTTTGCCCCGGCATACCGGCAGTTTGATACTGCTCTGATCCTCACGAACCAGGAGACAGGCGAGTCCAGACGGATGAAAACAGAGATCGACAACCGCTCGATCGCCGGCGACGATCAGTCTGAGTTTAAGATTGAACTCGATGTACGCTCTTTTGCAAAAGGCACTTATCAGGTGAATCTGGAAATGAAAGATCCCTACACCAGACAGGTCATTCATTTTGCAAACACCGGTTCCGAAGAGAGTGCCACCGTTTCTGTCGGAAGACTTGTGATCCCATGATGAAACAGGACTCAGCTCTTACCGTTCCGACAGAACTCTTTCTGGCTTTATACACTGTGCAGACTTCCGATCAGCAGGCGGTCTGCACTGTTTTTTATTTGCAAAAGAAATGATTTTTCCGTCTTTTTTTCCTGCGGATCTGAAGAAAAATATTTCCTTTCATTGCCCCGGTCTCTGTCTCCACTTTGTATGTGCTTCCGCCATGCCACTTCTGCACTTCTTCTGACAGCAAAGCATCTCTTTTCTTTCTTTTTCGTTTTCCTGGATCAGAAAAAGCTGTGCCTCCTGAAACAGGGAAGCGAATCCGCAGTTTTCCACTTCAAAAACAAACTTTATTTTATCACGTTTTGGCACCAGCATCTCCACTTTTTTCAGAACAAAACGATACCCGAGGTGGGCACTGACGTATTCATAAAGCGTTTTGCCGCTCCAGATGCCGTCTTTGCCGCAGCTCTGTGCTTTCCACTGATCCAGGATTCTCGTATCATGCACCAGATTCAGATAAGCAAGATGCATCTTTTGCATCTCGGATATCACCGCTTTTGCATCCTTTGTAAGGATCTGATCTGCCCTGTCCGGATCTGCCTCAGCGATCGCCTCTCCGCCACACGGGAAATCACGGCTGATCTGTTCGATAAACTCCAGCTCTTCCTTTCGGCTCCACGGCTTTTCCCATCCGGCCGCCTCACGCATCATCGTGCCAAAAGTCCCAAGATGCGTTGTCGATCCGAAAATCCCGTCATCAAACAGACCTAAAGCCTTCCATTCCCGTTTCTGAAATTTCTCTTCCGGGATCAAAGTACGCCACTGTGCCGGTGTCCGCACTGCCACACGAATCTTGTCTGTGGTATGTATTTTCAGCATATCCCACATCTGTCTGATATGTTCTTCCGTCAGATATGCCGAGGTATGCATCTCTCCCCAGCTTCCCACCAGAAAGCCCTGAAAAACAAGAACACTGTGCTTCTCTTTTTCCAGCACTTCCCCGATCTGTATGAGATGCGTCAGAACCAGCTCAAAACTTTCTGGCTCCGCCTCCAGCCCTTTTCCTTCCCGGTCGTATACGGGACGCAGGATCACATCTTTTTTATGTGATGCGAAAAAATATAAAATCGTTTTTATGTTATAAATCGCCTGTTCATCCAGCGGTTTTTCACGGAATTTCTGAAGATCCAGCAAGACAAGTGCCAGTGTTTCCTGCTCATGCAGACTCCATTTTAACTCCTGTGGATCGATTTTTCTTCCACCGGAAAGGTATAGATCTCGTACCATCCCTCTCCGGATTTTCGTAGAGGATTTCTTCTCCTTCTTCCAGAACTTCCTGTGAAAATTCCCAGTCTTTCTTTTTTCTTCCAAAATCCAATCATATTTGCTTTTATCCTCATATCTGTCCCTTATTTTTTAAAGTAAAGCGGACATTCACAATCCGCTTCTCTGCGTTCAAAAACTGCACATCTTAATTATCGTTAAACCGAAACATCTGAAGGACATCTTCTTTTTTCTGCTGTCAGCTTTTCTGAGGCTTTCTTGCAATACTCCCGACATTTCTCTTCGTCTGAAAGAAGTTCTTCGATCCCTGCACTGATGCCTTCCGGGGTCAGCTGGCACATTTTTTCCGTCCACGCCATCAATGACCTGCTCACGATTTCCGCTGCAGTCTGACACCAGTAAGGTGCATCCCAGGATCTGTGCCTCCTGAATAGCAATACTTTTTCCCTCAAACAGCGTCGCATGTACATATAAGTCACACTGTGCATAGTAAGGATAAGGATTGGTCTTTGCCCCAAGAAGAATAAAGTCATCTTTCAAGCCAAGATGGTTGATCTTTATCTGAAGCCTATCCCTTAACTCACCCTCACCGAGTACATACCATTTTGCTTTTTACACCATGATCTTTCAAAATCTTCATGGCATCAATAGCAATATCATAGGCCTTCTGTGCCGTCAGCCGTCCAACCGTCAGGATCCGCTTGCCATCGGGCATCCTCAAATCCTCCTGCCAGTTTTGATTTTCGGATAATTTCTTCGTTATCCAGAAGATTATGGAACACACCAGTGTAACTTCTACACTCCGGATAAACTTCCAGAAAACTCTTTTTTTACTTCATCGGATACCGTAAACACCCGATCAAAATTCAGATAGCAATCCCGATCCAGACTGCGGCTGTAGCCTGCATAACTGTAATCTACATGCAGAAACGTAACCTTGCGGTCTGCCCGGATATGATCATGGATATAATATGTTGATCCGCCCTCCAGAAAGGCAACTGCCATATCATAATGTCCATCGATCACCTGTGCGCTGTCCGCCATCACCCTCCAGAGCGACTTATCCGGATAAAGCTTTCCTTTTTTTCAGCATTTCTGCCATATTTTTGAGCATATATCCAAGATTTTTGAAAATAGCTCCTCTCATAAAAAAGACGTTTGAAGATCTGCCGGTTCAGAATATGCTTTCCCTTTTTCGATAAAACCGACGCATCCGAATAAGATTGATTTAAAATTTTCACCTGTTCCGGGACCTGATGGATCAGTTCTCCCTGTGCCAGCAGTACATAAAGTAAAACTTCATATTCGTTCTCAGGAAATCTTTTCAAAAGCTCCAGCAGAGCTTTCTCTGCACCTGCACCGCCAAGTGTGTTGATTACAAACAGTACCTTTTTTTCATGATTCTTTCATCCTCTCTTCTGTATCTCCCTGATATCGATCAAATACTTTCGGCGACGGGCAGGTACCTTTGGTTCTCTTCAACAAATGTCCATTGCAGAAAATATGAATATCCAGATTTTTTTCCATATTTCGGATCCTCGCATAGGCAACGCTCCATCCGACAAAGCGCCCAGCCACCAGACCAATTCCATACCAGATTTCCGAAAAATGCGTGGAAATGATGTCGCCGATCATAGTGGACAGGCAAAAGGACAGACCGGTCATCACAGATCCTTTCAGATCATTGAAATAGTATAAAAATATAATTTCCGCATACATCAGAAAGAGAATGAAGTATCCGGCTGTCAGACAAGGATAAATACGCATGGTCATACCTCCAAATCCAAGCCTTGGAAGAAAGATCATACAAAACAAAAATATAACAAGTGTAATAATAAACTGTACACGGGCAAGGCTCATCAACTCCTCAGCCAGCATACGGAACATTCTTTTTTTTGGTAATTTCAATATCGCACCCCTCTTCCGCCGATCACGGCTTCCGAGTAGGCTTTTTTTGTATCTCTCATGGAAATGCATTTCCACACGGCTGATAAAAATGACACTCGCCGAAATATTCGTGAACATCGCCAGACAGGTTGCCATATCATACGGTCGCACACAGACAAAACTACAAACTACGATCATCCGCAGATCCGTCGTCCAGAAAACAAAATTGTGGATATACAGTCCGAGCGTATACAGAAAGTTTGTCGCAACCAGCGGCCAGTATTCTTTAAAATATCCAAACACCGCCCGGTAATTTCCACTGTTCTCACGGAAATAACTTCGTACCACCGAAAATTCCAAAGCCGCGATCAGCCAGAATCCGATCGTCAGTGCCAGAAGCATACTGTAGGTGATGCTTTTTATGTAACCCACGCACAAACCAGAAGGACAATAACACCGTAACTGTCATTCCAATGATAAAGAAGAACGAAATCTTCTTGTAATCCTTACAGATGGACAGATAAAGCATCGAATAAAATACAAATACCAGTGCGATAAATCCACAATATCCGGTAAAAACATAAATGATATCCACTTTTCCGACAAGATATTCATGAATACAAAACGGAATTCCGACCCGAGAACTCAAAAGAATATTTAAAAACAGTCCGACATAATAGCATGCCATAATGTCCGCATACGTTTCCTCATAGATCACGTCCGACATATACTTTGACAGCACCGAGTTAAAAGGCGATGCCGTCAGCAGTGCAAAGATAAAGATATAAAGCACTGTACAGGAAAACAGCTCCCTTGTCACATATCCGACCGAAGAAAAATCGAGGAAATATTCCATGATACACAGTGCACCGATGACCGTCAGCATCGGAGCGATGGTCATGACGGTGCTGTAGCCCATACCGATTACGTCGGTTGTCAGGGTATTTTTTCCATATATGTTATTTAATTTAACACCTATACCAGCCATAGCTTCTTTTCCCTTCTTTTTTCTATCTGATCTCAAAAGGCTTCTCTGTCCATTCGATCTGCCGCTGATCTGCAAACTCCTTGTAAATATTCCGGTAAACCTCTTTCATCTGCTCAATCCGGTAAAACTGTTTTACTCGTTTGTATCCGGCCTCTCCCATCTGCTCCCGCAGTTCTTTGTGCCAGGCAAGCGTCACCATCGCCTCCGCGATCTCCTCAATGTTCATGATATGTGTCAGGATTCCGGAATCTCCAAATCCGTCATTCACTCCGAAAAGCAGTTCCCGACAGTTTCCGACATCCGTTGCAACGACCGGCTTGTGTGCCGCAAAACTCTCCAGAATGGTCAGCGGCTGACCTTCACTGATACTGGTAGCGGCGTAAAATCCATTTTCCCCAGATAATCCCGGACATTGATCCTGCCCGTAAATTCCACATCCGAAACATTCAGAGCCTTTACCAAATCAAAACATTCCTGTGCATATTTTTTGTCTTCATCCGTTGGTCCCATGATCCACAGTTTCAGATTCGGAACTTTCTCTTTCGCAAACGCAAATGCCTGAATCATCGTCTTCACATCTTTGATCGGTGCGACACGCAAAGACTGCTCCGGCATTGATCCACTGCTCATCCTCCCTGGTTTTTCCCGGAATATCTGTAAGGTTCGCCATATTGATCCCGTTTGGTGTCACCCGGATCTTCTCCGGCGGACAGCCAAGATCGATCTGCAGAAGTTTTGCACGTTCATAGAGGCATGTTACCGTATCTGCTTTCTGATAAGCCAGAAGCGACATCTTTTGAACTGCTCGATCCAGATGTTTTTGTAGACACCTTTGACCCAGTTTGCCTTGATCAGCTCCTCCTCTCGCTCTCTGGTGTAAATACCATGCTCAGAGATCAGAAGCGAACTGTTATGGAAATGCTTTGCCATACTGCCGAGCACACCGGCATATCCGGTTGCCACGCAGTGATAGAGATCTGCCTGCGGCACTTTCATCTTCAATGTCCAGAAAAGCGGCAGATAGATCGATCGCATCGTCCACAGGAAATCCGAAAAAACGATATTGGCATACTGTCTCTTATAACACTCCCGGACAATCTGAAAGAAATCCGGTCCCATCAGAAGATCATCCACCGACACGCCTTTTCGCTGGAACAGATCAAAGATCACACCCCATTTGATTTTCCGGTTCATAACCAGATTCGTCAGTTCGGTGCGTTCCTTCTTCGAGAGATGGAAACGCTTTCGTACTTTTCGCTCTCTCTCTCCTTCTTCCCACTCGCAGTCCTCCAGATAAAGTTCATAGACCTGCGTCAGATTCTCCGGCAGTTCATACACAAACTTGCCTCGCACGGATCTGTTTGCCACGATCGTCAGCAGAATAAATTCAATATTTGGAAATGACTTGATCATGCTGTTGATCCAGCCAGAAACGCCTCCGACTACATAAGGATAACAGCCCTCTGCTACAATACAAACCTTCATGTTCTTCCTCTTCTTTATCACTGATGCCGGGAATCATAGGAAAGCCCCGGTTCGTCAACCTGTATCTTTACGGTATGATCTTCCGCATGGATCAGATAAGCATCTTTTTCAATCTTTGTCTGACTTCCGCCTTCGATGTCCTCGATCTTTTTCTCCGTGCGTCCGCAAAATAAACCAGCTGTCCGCTTTTGTCGTATTTAAAGTGATCACATTTTCTTCCCGCGATTCCGTATAATCCACATTCAGGAAGGTACGCACCCTCCGGTCGCTCTCGGAAAGTGTCGTCGCCGTAAAACAGTTAAATTTATTCCAGTAGGTCAGAAGATTGCTCGCAAATCGCCTCTCCATGATCTCCCAGCGGTCTTTTTTTCGTTCTGCGGCCAGAAAATATCCTGCAGATTCAGCATGATATTCGTATACCCCAGTGCACTTTGAATGCTTCGCATGCGAAAATCCGCACTGTATGTATAATGCATGCCGTCACCGACTACCGGCTGCAGTGTGATCGAGTCCGAAGCATAGGACACGACCGGATGCTTCTCGGTATACTCACAGATCAGCGTACTGACATTTTTCAGCGGCTTTATCTCCGATAAATTCAGCACATCGGTAAGATCCCGTTCTTCCGCAAATGCTTTGCACCATAGCGATAATCACTGTCTGCATTTGCAAAAAATTCGCCGTCACGATCCACTTTTTCCTCCAGCGAATCTGCACTTTTATATTCCATGGAAAGACCTGCTTCGGCACTTTGCTCCTTGAACTGTTTCAGATAAAACTCCAAAAACTCACTGTCCGGCTCAATCCCGTCTTTATAATCTGCCTGGGGCTGGATAAAGCAGGTCATCTTCAGGTCGCTGTGTTCCACAATGGAGATCAGGGTCGGCCAGATAACATCACGTCCGACTCCGGTCACCGACTGACTGTACAGCTCCATCATTTCCGCATTATTTTCATCCGCAAATCCCGGGAAATTGACCATCGACAGATTCTGTGCATTTACGATCGGATAAATGCTGTACTCTGATGCCTCTGTCAGCATTCCATCCAGAATCCCGCTGGCCGTGCTGTCTTTTAAATAATCGCCGACCACTGCAAAAATACTGCCCCGGTACATACCATTTCTCCAGATCAGCGTCGGCAGATCTTCATTTTTGATATCCCTGCTGGTTTCTTCCTTAAACATTCCGACCATATAGGTCTTGGTGCCGCTTCCAACCTGATACCACGGCACATCGAGCGTCAGATCCTGCCTGTCTTTCTCATTCTCTTTAACCGGCGTTTCATAGATCTGTTCACCGCCAAGAAGCAGTCCTTCAAATAACTTTACACCATTAAGCTTTACTTTTTCTGAAATAACCTTACTGATTCCGAGAAAGTGCATCAGTTCCTCATTATTTTCAATCAAAGCCGGATCTTCCAGACATCCGAAGACAATGATCGCTCCCCGTTTCTGAAAACGCTCCAGGCAATCCAGATCTTCTCCCTGTGCATACTTTTCTGATTCCAGAATGATCATTTCCGGAAGATGAGTCTTGCTTTGAATGTATTCGTCCATGGATTTAACGGAAAACATATCCCACTTCACATAGTCCGCCCATCTCTTTACCTCCGTTCCCATAGCACCGGAAACATCGCCGATAAAAAGCACGCTTTTTTCCGAAATGAGTAAAGACAGATCCTTTCTTTCTGCCTTCGACTGTTCGATGACCTCTTTTCCGTCTGCTTTTCGCTCAGACAGACTGGCATTGGCATCATACTGGTTTGCCTGATCTCGCAGTACCATGGAAAACTGAGTCAGGAATAACAGTACAACCATCATAATCACAATACTGAAAAATTTTTTTTTGAAACCACTCTATTTTCCTGCCTCCTGTTTTCCGGATGCATCGCTCTGTTCTTTGCGTTTCATTCGTTGCTTCACTCTGTTCTTTGCGTCTCATCCTGTGTATCTTCGGCTGTCTCATCCTGCATCTTGTTCTGATTGTATCTGTAGTCTATCGCAAAATTATACTGATGATACATATTCTGCTCGATCTTATAGCAGATGAACTTATTGTCCTCATAATAGACCTTCATTTCATTCGGATAAAGCTCCATAAACGCCTGTGCCCAATAATACATTCTGGACATCACGATCCATCTTCCTTCTCCCTGATACATACCAATGCCGCCCACATTCGGCAGGGAACGGCTGGCTCCCTTTCTGGAGATCGACTGACCGCTTTTTGCATAAGAAACCGCATAATCGCCTGGAATTTTTTCAATAAAGAAATAAACCGTTTTGGTCGGAATGATGACTTTCGTATTTTTTTCCAGAGTTTCCATTCCACGCAGAAACGTAATCGTCTCATAATGCCATCCGTGATCCAGTCCCATCTGCGTCTCATCGTTCGCCGATACGATCGTCCAGGTCTTATCTTCATTTTCATGGATAATATTGCTCAGGCAGGTGATCGCTCCATTCATCACAAAACCGCTGGAGAAATCGGACTGTTTGATCATATGATTCTGGAACATTCCCATCAGAACCGCTGCCGTAACAGCCAGCGACACAGCATTCCTTACCAGCCGCAGTTTCCGCAACGGCGGCACCATATACAGCAGTCCGTCTGCCAGTGCCGTAAGAGCCGCACTGAGCAGATAAACATAATAAATACTGCATCTTGCTCCATCCATCAACGGCGGCAGTCCAAATACGCCTGCACACAGCAAAATGGTCACGATCCACATACAGAATCCCATGGACATCAGCATTGCTCCATATCCTGGCTGCCGGAAAATACAGAAGACCAGTCCGAGCAAAAGCAACAGTGCAAAAAGACGCCAGGATCATATAACCAATGTTTTTCACATCCAGTTTAATAATGAATTCCAGGATTCGACTGCTCATTTCCGATAAAGCATTTTTTGCTTTCCCCGGAATTTTTCGAATTTTTTCGCCAAAAAGATACTTTTGGCACGGCCGGTGCCGTGTTTTCTGTCTGCGTCTGTCCGCCGCTTTCGTTCTCCTGTGCAGACGGCAGATCACTGACATCAATCTCCATAACCGTACCATCCGGCTTCACAACCCGCACCGTATTTTTGTCATCTCCGGTGGAGACTTCCAATGTTTCTGCTTCGTCTGTCTCTGCCTCTGTCTCTGTCGAAGAAGAACTTTTGCCTCCATTGATGACACTTAAGCCCCATCCGAGGGAACCCTGAAGCGGCGTTCCGGTCGCAAAAGCAATCCCCATCGGCAGCACCGCCAGAAAAACGCTGCAGATTCCCGTAAACATGATACGGCGAAAATATTCTTTACGCAAAAAGCGAAAACAAAATCCGCACGCGATCCCGATACAGCAAAGTCCGGCGATCATCGTGCCGTAAAAATGGATCGCCAGTGTCAGAGAAAACGCCATCGCAAAGCACTGCGGCGTAAGCCTCGTCTCTTTATCCGCCAGTTTCTGCTTCGGTATCTGAAAAAACCGGATCAGGAAATAAATGGAAGGGATCACAAAAATCATACCAAATTCCTGCGGCAGAGTCGCATAAAATCGTGAGTAAGTCTGGCCGGACCAGAAATTTCCAAGCAGAAATACAAAAGTTCCGATGTATGGAATGTATTTTGTTTTGCAGAGTCGCTTCAGCATCGCCAGCAATACCAGATGCATAAAGATTACCTGAGCAAAAAAGAATTGGCATAAGATCACATACGTATCAAAGCGAAAGACTGCATGCAGATAATAGATCATGCAGTGAAAACCAAACGGATAGACACCTTTCGCAAAAAATTTTTCCTCTGCTCATCTCATTGATCCAGCTCATATGCACCGGGATATCTGATGCACGATAACCATAGACTAAGATAATCTGTCTTCCGTAGATCCAGCACAGACACACTCCGATTCCCAGCAGAAGCATACTCTGGATCGGATTTTTCACAATATGACGATAGAAAAATTTCGCCAGTCTTTTTATTCCCTCTGCACATTTTCCAAGGAAAAGAAAAAATTGCTGATTTTAATTTCATTCTTCCTCTCAGAAGTTTTCCAAACAGATGCCAGGTATTTCCCGCCTCTTTGCTTTTAAAGGAATCCGATTGACTCTGCCTCCGATTACAATACTCAATACCGCAGTCAGCCCGGCAAGCGTAAAGAAATTTGAAATATGCAACAGCTGCAGTAAGAACACAATATTGATAATATAAAAATTACCGAAGGTGTAACACATCAGAAACTGTTCTGCCAGACTTCTGCCCCGCAGGATCCTGCGGAACATCAGTGCCGGAAGTGCCAGTGTCACACCCGTATAGACTGCAAAAATGCCCAGAAATCTTAAAATTACCAGTGTTGTCATTGACATATCATTTCATCCTTCTGCATTACATAAATATTCGGATCAGCTCCAGTGTTTCTTTATCAATCGTGATGTCCGAAGCCTTCAGCTCGTTCATGACACGGAAAAAATTCTCCTTATCCCCATTGGAAAAGAACAGTTTCAGCTGGCAGGTATAGCTCGAGAGCACTCCTGGATACTGCTCCATGGAACGCTGTGCCCACTTGCCGCATTTTTCATAATCCGGAATCTCCATCAACCTTGCACACAGTTTTTCGTAGACCACACTGCTGATCTTTTCCGGTTCCAGACTCCAGGCCTTCTCAAGTACCTCATCCATTCGCTCAATCATGGAATTTTGTTCCAGATTTGTCAGAATTTTCTGTTCCAGGATCGGATTCATATACTCGATCAGCTCAATGCAGTCTTTGCACCTGCTGTTCATCCTCCATCTGGCTTAACTGATACTTCTCCTGTACGTTCTCTCGGAATTCTCCAAGTACATCCTGAAGGATCGAAGCTGCATAATGTGCTGTCTCCGTATCCTCATTATTCAAAGCCAGTGAGATCGAAGACAAATATTTTCGATAATCTCCCCGGATCACATTCATCATAAATGTACGAAGGCTCTTTTTATCCGTAACCTCCAGGCCTCTTCGATGGAAACCATATTTCTTCCCCGCTCTTCATCCGGAGGAATAAAGGTTTTGACTCTCTCTTTGCTGAAAACAACATCTGAAAGATCCATCGCCTGTGACATAAACAGCTTGTACAGCAAAAAGGTCGCACAGAGAAACGTTTCATCCGACCACCGGGCATAAAAAGCATCACGATCGCCTTCATCCATGTACTGAGATTTTTTTCTTTTCCTCTCAAATGGTTCCAGATCACATAGATCACAACCACAATAAAGTTTATCACAAGTAAAAATATAAAAAATTTCATTCTCCGGGACATACTTTATCTACTCCACAATTTCTGTACGATATCCATTCTCCTCAAATCGCTTCTGAACGATCACGGCATTTTCCTGACCGGTATTAGCAAGCAAAGCACATAAAGCTGATCATCTTCCATAATACCGATGTAGTCACTGTCTCGCATCTTTTCAACCATTTTCCGGCCAACCTCCTGATACTGTTCCGGCTGTACACAGACTTTCAGCGACGTACATTCTACCAGGTTCTTTTCTTCTGCTTTCACATAGGCCTGAACCAAAGACTCAAACGCATCTTTTTCCAGAATACGGGAGCCATGGCTGTAACGCTTTTCTTCCAGGGCCTGTATATATCTCTGTGCCCGCAAAGACGGCATTCTGGATCAGGTAGCTGACAACCGTCAGGAAGTTTGCCCGTCCAAGTGTCATCTTCTCCCAGTTTAAGCCCCAGAGCATAATGACCATCTGCAGTTTTCCATCCTCATAGATGCCCCGTACCATAAGCGGATAACGTTCATCCATCGTTTTATTGATATACACCTTTTCTTCCAGAAGTTCATCATAGATTTCCGTCATTTCACGGTAGCGGATGGAGTTTCAAGACTTCTCGCTTTTTCCGAAGATGCCGAAAAGAGACGTGCATAATCATCATTCACCACACTGTAAAATGCCACATCTTTTGTTTCCATCAGTTTTGTGAGCATTTCAACTGCATGGAAGACAACCTTATCCGGCATACTCTGATCCAGCTGTCTTGTGATACTGTAAATCTTTCCAAGACTGTCTTTCTGGCCGACCAGCTGCCGCTCCATGACCTCACGCACACGCACGTTGCTCTCGTTGATATCCCGGATATCCGTGATCTGCCTCGATAAGTGGTCTTCAAGCTCCTGACTCTCCATCCGCATCGTACGGATCTGATCTCTCATATAACCGACCACCAGTCCTAGAATAAAGAGCTGGGCGATCCAGACATAAGTATTATAATCTAAAAGTACCTCAAAACCTATCCTCGTATACATCTGCCGGAACAGATATCCGGCTACCGCACAGATTGCCGAGAACGTTGCCTGCTGTTGTCCGTACACGATTGCAAACAGCAAGCACATAGAGCAGAAACGGGTCCAGATTTGCAAAATACTGACTGCCGACCGTTCGGTTATTGAGCATGAAAAACGGAATCAAACAGATCAGGTTCTCAATAAACGGTACCAGTGCCCGCACCAGCCATTTCCATTTCTCCCAGAGGTTTTTCAGGATGGATCCTCTTTATCTTCATTTACAAATACATCCTTGTGCTTCTGCATATAAAGAGCCATCTTTTCAATGGTCTTTTTTGCAGTCGCAGAATGTGTAAACATCAAATTCTTCTTCAAATTTTCTTCCGGAAAGCACACATCTTCCATTTTTCCCCGGTGTCGTCACGATGTTTGCTTCACTTTGCATCGCCTGCAAGATCCAGGATGCCAGCTCTACCTCATTTACCACATCATTGGATGACAGATGATAGATCGAATGTGCTCTTTTCTTACTTTTTACTACCTTGTAAATATATTCCACGGCATCTTTCTCGTACAACATCGAAAAGGTGTGGTTCTCGTCCGCTTTGATATATCCGTCACGCAGATACTCCAGACACATGCCCGCACAGATATTGTTGATATCATTTTTATCCTTCGGAATACTGTACAGATGATCCAGCCGCAGAACCGTGATATCCAGTCCCCGGTTCACCCGGAAATTCTCACACAGCTCCTCTGCCTGTGACAACGTCGCCGGGCGTATTCCATATCCGGAAAATTTCTCTCCTTCTGTGATATCATCCGGATAATCGCCACTGAAAACCTCATCCGAAGACAGATAAATCAGTTTGCCTCGGTTCACCACCGAATAGGCCACCAGAATATTCACCATATGCGAAATAAAATGAACCGTCTCACGCTCCTCGCCATTCCAGAGATAGTTCGTATCAAAAGCTCCCAGCAGGATCGTTACATCCGGATTGACACTCTCGATGATCTCATTAAGATTCTCACTGTCATACGGAAAATCGTACCGTTCAAATACTTTTTCATATTTGCTGTGTTTATATTTATCTCCCGTCAGCAGAAAAACTCTGTGCCCTTCTTTTCGAAGCTTGAGAATGATATTATTCATCAGGCCGCAAGTGCCGCCTACCAACAGAATATTCATACATTTCCCCTTTTTTCAGTTAGTTGTAAATCAAAGATTTGCGTTCCGCTTTCACCTTTTTCTATTCACACTCAAATGCAGACCTCTCCGGAAATCCTTCCGTAAATGCTTTGCATTGATCTCCGCTTTCGCCTTTTCAAAATCAATGCCGTGATTGCTGTCATTGACACAGGCAATTTTTCCTGTGTGCTTTCTGATCATTCTGAGCAGCTTTTTCATTGTGATCTGACACATCAAAATATTTGCACAGCCAGTAGCTGTTTTTATTCACAAAATCACCGCTGAGCTTCTGCCATTCCCGGATCACATACTGGCTGACATCCTCCTTGTGACGAAACGGATGGTCGCACACCTTCCTCAGAAGCTCCGGCTCCGCCTGCCACAGCGTCTCATACGTGCTCTTTTTGAGCGGCGATGGACCATGTACCGTATAAAAGCCCGTAAACCTCGGAAAAGCCATCTCCATCACATTATAGCAGTAATACTTCAGCGGGTAGCCCACATGAAAATAAGCTCCCGGTCGCTTTTTTCATATTTTCATACTTATCAAAATGCTTTTGCCAGCAGTATCGCATTATTTAAATAAATGTAGGACATCACTTCATTATCCTTATTCGCCACCACCGGTCGCAGAGCCAGCATATCCACCGGTTTCCCGTGTTTGAAAAAGTGCGTCGGTTTTACTTTATTTAACAAAAACATATCATCATTAAAATATAGAAAATGCTCCGACAGTCCCTCGATCCTGTGAAAATTCCACTCGATCGTATGCGAATTAAACGTCGGCAGAAACTCCTTCGGAATAAAATCCTCATGCTTTACGATATGCGACTTCGGGTGATCCACATTCAGCCATTCCGGTACATGTCCCCAGGTAACAAAATGGATCTTCCTCACCCACGGTGCATACTTCTCAACGCCCCGGAACCAGTACTGCAGGTTGTCCCAGTCCCGGTAACGCTCCTTCCTGCCATCTATATGAACACCCAGTCCCTGAGCAATCAGCGTCTTATCCTTTTCTTCCTGCCATTTTGGGTCATTTCCATCTACCCAGGTAATTACAAAATCTATTGGTTCTTTTTTTCTCTCCTGTTCACTTTTTTTTCTCACCTTCAGTTAAAAAAATGCCTCCGCCATTCCCCTGTCATATATTACATTTTTTTGCTTCCGGCATTTCGTTTTTTTTTCTCTGGTATCACACTCTTTTTCATTTATATTCCATCTTATTTGCTAATTAGTATAACATAAATTTGCTTTTCTGTTTTCACAAAATTTAATACAATTTTGCAAGAAATTTTTTCATATTCTTTTAAAAATTATCTTTTTTTTTCACATTATCCGGATTTATACTTTTTATTGTTTTACAGTCAAGCAGATATTCGTAATCCGCTTCGCTACTTGCTCATAACCAAATAACTGCTCCGCAGTTTATCAGAAGGCACTTGCACTCCTCCTGATACAAGCAAGTCCCCACCCACTGCTTATTGCTTTTCTCAATTGAAGCAGGGGACTTACTTGATTTGGTTAAAAAACAATCAGATTCATGAAAAAAAAAAAAAAAAGAGAATCCGTTTATCCCAGATTCTCTTTCACTGCCTCCCATGCTTCCAGAAGACGTTCCATCTGCCATGCCGCATTCGCCGGACTTGTCGATGGCAGTTTTACGATCTCCCTTCCCGTGATCGGATATGCATATTTCTGATACAATTCATAAGCCTTCCCGCCATTTGCATAAATCTGCCGGATCGGTGCATGATCTAAAATCCTTGACAGATCTGCCGGAACTACATTTCGGATCGAACTGTCACTCGAACCGATGATATCACACTTCGCGATCACATCCCACACCGCGATATGTTCTCTTAACAAAAAACCTTTCTTCTCCTCCACTGTCCCCGGAACCTCACATCCGTCAGATTCGCAAGCACCTTCCAGAATCGGTTCTGCGGATGTCCGTAATAAAAATTCTGCTCCCTGGACTTCACCGACGGAAATGTCCCCAGGATCAGCACCTTCGAATCCTCATCAAAAACCGGTTCAAATTGATGAGTAACTGTCTGATATTCCTGCAAAATTATACCCTCTTTCTTCTTTGGTTTTTCAACTGCATTTATCTTTCATTATATCGCACTTTTTCATTTTTCATATAATGATCTGCAAAGAATTCTCATATTTCCATTCGAAATTTTGCTTTTTGCATTTTTTATTTTCATATATGATGCTCCTGCGGCTCATGCAAATGCCTGTACTTTTCCCTGGTTGCTACACCGCCGCGGATATGACGCTCTGATTTGTTCACATCAAGAACCTCGCGTGCCTGAGCCGCCAGCCCTGCATCAATCTGCCGTAAACGTTCCGTGCAATCCTTATGTACCGTACTCTTGCTGATCCCGAATTTCTTTTTCGCCTGACGCACCGTAGCCTTCGTTTCAATTATATAATACGCAACTTCCACTGCCCGCTCTTCAATATAATCCTTCAAAAAAATCCCTCTGCATGCATCTTTTTACAATGTATGCAGAGGGATTTTGGAGTATGCGATATAATACTTATCGTCCTCTTTCATGTCTATATCCGCCAACGCATCCAATAATCCCTGATTGCTTTCTTTACTTTCGACCACAAAGATCCGTTCTTTTATTGTCCTTGTGTTCATTTTCATTTCTTCAATAATTACTGCTCTTTAATCCTCATAATTTTTCAGTTTCCACAGTTCCACCTTTGATCGGATAAATGCGATATCCTTTTCCAGAAGCTCCCGCTCTTCCGGCGTGATGTCGTTGTATTTTCCCATCTCATAGCGTGGGATATGATACGACAGCTCGCTCCAGTACTCTCTCCTCCAGAATATCATGCTCCACTTCATAAGCTCCAATAGAAATGATCCAGAGTGCTTCTGATGTGCCGATGAGCAACTCATTATCTTCATCCGTCATTCTGTCGGTAACCTGTCTCGGTGTCCAGCCATGATTTTTGATATAACGCATAGCATCTTCAACGCCTTCTTTATATTCCTGATATGTAAGATCATCTTCTGCTCTCATACTCTTTTACATTTTTCCCCTCTTTTTTATTACTTTTTTCACAGATAAACAAATGCTGTTTAATCTCTAAAAACGTTGCTAAAAAACTGTTCTTGTTCCAATAAAGAAGGTAAATATTTCCTCAATATTTTATAATATTCATATTCATACTCACGACGCAAAATATATTGCTTCCCTGCTGTTTCTCCTTTGTTTCCAACATTTCTCACTTTTCTGATATTTTCATCTATCGCACTCATCATTCTGTTATAGTCATTCGTTTTTTTCGACTTTTTTCTGATCCTTAAAAAAGTATGTCCAGTTGTTTATTCATTTCATGTACAAGATCTTTTTCACCTGAATCAACAGTAACAAACTTTAGTATCTTTCTTTCTGAAATGTAGTATCAGCACATGAATTTTCTCCACTGTTGTAATTTATTTCTATCCCAGGCTGTACATTATAAAAATACCTGTTTTCCAAAATTCCTTTCCCCTTTATCCTCTACTGAATATGCCTCTATTTGAATCCCAGATGCCAGTAAATTTTCTCCTTTATAAACCGGTGTCACTCTGTATAATACATGGTTTCCCGTTTTTGAACATAATCTGCTACTTCATTTTCTGTTGGTATCATCGCTTCATTTAAATATCGTGTTCCAGTGATCAGATTTTCTTTTATATCTTCACCTACAAGCTGATGTGCTATCAAATGACAGCGATTATATACATATCCCGGATTGTTGCTGACAATACCATCATACTTCTTTTGATTCCATCCAGATGGTTTTATGTTTCCTATATGCTGTCTTGATCCCGCTTCCGGCATATGATCTTTTGAAATATTTGCAAAAGCTGTTCCTGCTCGTCCGGATGAATCCAGCTTACTGAATGTAAGAAAATAATCTTTTCTATTTTTTTCCTTTTGGGTAAACTGAGGGATCCCACCATTTATCTCAACACTCGCTTTTCCATCATATGCTGAAACAAATCCGCTTTTCGATGTTATTTCTGTCGCATCCGGATCATCCGCCAGATAATCCGCCAGAATATGCATATAATATAATACAGCCGCAAAACTCTCATATTTTTCCTTGTTTCTTTTGAAATAACGATTCCAAAATCCAACACCAAATACCTTACTGACTGTATTTCGAAGAATTGTTTTTCTGGATCTCTGTTGTTTTTCCTTAGCATTGTATTTATATTCCCAG
>VOFD01002413.1_pt1 | contig 45684 bp, 38 predicted proteins | sample 5384101 | NCBI WGS metagenome assembly VOFD01 (sample SAMN12384723, study PRJNA508395) | human gut metagenome | isolation source: healthy gut C | host: Homo sapiens
TACAATCCGCCGAGACAGCCCGCGTAACCGATGGGCACGGAGAGGAGCGCCATGTGCTTGAACTGGCGCGTGAACAGGTTGGCCGTCACCTGGGGAATTGTGAGCAGCGAGATGACCAGCACAATGCCCACCATGCGCAGGCAGGCCACGATGGTCAGCGCGATGAAAGCCATCATCACGTATTCGATGGCGGTCACGGGCAGCCTCTGCGAACGGGCAAACTCCGCGTCGAAAGCCACAGACACTAGCGGGCGGAGGAATACCGTGAACCCTGCTACGGCCATGGCGGCCAGGATGCCCAGCAGCCAGAGGTCGGCTGGCGTGACGGTCAGGATGTTCCCGAAGAGGTACGACGGGAGTTCGGGGGTGAAACCGGGCGCAAGGAAACTGCAGATGATGCCCACGCTCATGCCCAGAGTCCAGAAAATGGCGATGGCCGAGTCTTCGCGCATGTCGCGCCGATGGCTGAACCACTGGATGCCGCAGGCTGAAAGCACGGCGAACACGGCAGCTGAGAGGATGGGCGAGATTCCCAGGTAGACACCGATTCCAATGCCGCCGAAAGACGCATGGGTGACGCCGCCGCTGATGAACACGAGGCGGCGGGTGACGATGTACGTGCCCACCAGTCCGCACAACAGGCTGGCCAACAGGCTGCCCAGCAATGCGTTCTGGAAGAAGGCGTAGGAGAAGATGCTTGTCATGAGCGGTCGAATCTCCTTTCTCCCACAATCAGGAAAACTTCGTCCTTCACAGCGTCGGGCAGGGGGACGCCGCGCAGCTGCAGGCTTCTGACCCATCCGGCCACCTCGTCGTCGCGCATGGTGTAGAGCACGTCGCGGAATTCGTCCGCCTCCGTCTCTGTGTAGTCTGCCGGGTCTTTGCCCCTGAAGCGGTCGAGTTCCTCGTCGTTATAGTATTCTATTCCCTTGCTCACGGCGGCCAGCAGGCTTTCCTTCTCGCACACCTCGTGTTGCCCGCAGCATTCTTGCGGCGGTTGCTTCACGGTCGGCATTTCGCTGATTTCGCCCCGTTCCATTTTCTTTTCCAGCGAACGGTTGTGCAGGTAGCCTGCCGCGAACGCGATGATGGCGGCTGCGCCCAATGCGACAAGGATGTAAAGGATGAACGTCATGGCTCGGTGATTTCAAATCCCGCCGCCTGCAAGTGTCTCCAATAGTTGGGGTACGACTTGCTGACCACTTGCGGGTGGTTGATGCGTATCTCGGGCCGCACGAGGCAACATGGCGCGAATGCCATGGCCATGCGGTGGTCTTCGTAAGTGTCTATGGCCGGGGTGTCTTCTGCGGCGGTGCGTTCCCCGTTCCAGCTCAGTTCCGCTCCGCGGGCTTCCTGCAGGGGGTAGCCCAGCTTGCCCAGTTCGCGGATAAGCGCGTCGATGCGGTCGGTTTCCTTGATTTTCAGGCTTTGCAGCCCCGTGAAGTGGAAGCTGACGCCCCGCATGGCGCAGGCCACCACGAGCGTCTGCGCCAAGTCCGGTTGGTTGGTGAAGTCGTATTCCAAATGGCGCGTGGCTGCATCGTGCCGGGTGAGGCGCACGCAGGGCACTTCGCCCCGGCGGAAGAATTCCGTCCGCACGCCCAGCGGTTCGAACATCGTCCGCACGGCCGAGTCGCCTTGTGCGCTGTCTTCGTGCAGGCCGGTGAGCACCACTTCCGCTTCCGCGTCTTTTGTCAGGGCCACCATCTCATACCAATAAGACGCCGCGCTCCAATCGTTCTCTATATAATAAGGTATAGGGCGGTAGGGCACGGGAGCCACGTTGATATGCCGTTCGTCGGTCCATTCCGCCTTTGCGCCGAAGTCCTTCATCAGTTTCAGCGTCAGGTCGATGTAGGGGCGGGAGATGATGTCGCCCGTCAGGCCGAGTTCCAATCCTTGGTTCAGGGCCGGACCGATCATCAGCAGGGCGGAGATGTATTGCGAACTGACGTTTCCCGGCAGCTCCAGCCGTCCGCCTTCGTGCGCTCCTCCGCTGATGCGCAGGGGCGGGAATCCCTCGTTCTCCACATATTCTATATGTGCGCCCAGCGCGCGCAAGGCGTCCACCAGTATGCCGATGGGGCGTTGCTTCATCCGTTCCGTGCCGGTGAGGGTGTGCGTGCCCGGTTGCACGGCCCAATAGGCGGTCAGGAAGCGCATGGCCGTTCCGGCCGCCATGATGTCGATGGGTTCGGGAGTTGGCTGTGCCAAGGCCTTGACCATGACCGCAGTGTCGTCACAATCGGAGATGTTCCGGGGTTGGTTTTCCCCTCCGGCCAAGGCATGGATGATGAGCGCGCGGTTGCTGATGCTTTTGCTGGCCGGCAGTGCGGTTTCGTGCCGCAGGAGTTGGGGTGCGTGGAGTAGAATCTGCATTTTTTGCTCGAAATATGAATTAAAGCAGCACAAAAGTAGAAAATTATTTGGAGATTTCAAAAACTATTTCTACTTTTGCACCCGCAAACGGGATGTAGCTCAGTCCGGTTAGAGTACTCGTCTGGGGGGCGAGTGGTCGCTGGTTCGAATCCAGTCATCCCGACAGCAGCGAAGAGGAGAGGCCAAAACGGTTCTCTCCTTTTTTTTGTATCCTATATGTCTTGTTCGCTGCTGCTGTTCGTTGTTTCCGTATCCGTTGTTCTCATTGGTACACTATGGGCTTTCCGCTCCGCGTGATGCCTTCGGCTTCGACGCTGATGGCGGTTGGTTTGCTGTTGTTGTAGAGGCGGATGGTGGCTTTTCCTTCTTTGTCGAACTTCACGTCGGGCATCCAGAGCAGGGTGCGGCGGTAGTCCTTGGTTTCGGGCAGGGGCCGACGGCTGTAGTCGGGGCTGTAGAAGTCGTCGCAGACGGCGTAGCCGCGCAGGACGTAGCGGCGGTCGCGGCAGGCGGGAGTGTATTCCCCGTTGGGCCTGAGGCGGAAGTCCACGATGACTTCCGGCTGGTTGTCCTGCTTGTATTTCCAGCTGCCCCGTTCGCGGGGGGCATAGTCGGTGTAGATATAGAACTTGTCCAGGTTGCTGATGTTTTGATATTTCATTAATGCTTGGTAGCCTCCGATGTTTTGAGAGGGAAGTGTTACTTTTTCTAATCCTATGCTGATGTTAGGCATATACTGAAGGGCGGAGTTGCGTAAGCCATAATCAATCCAGCGATAGTCACTTGTGTTCATGAGGGCTTGTGCTCTGTTCACTAAAAGGGCTTTCCATCCAATCTCGTTTGGATGTAATGTTCTATGCGGTTCATTCCCATGTCGTCCGTGTATAATAGGCTTAATGCCCGAGATACGTTTTTCCAACCGGCTTCTCCCATGTCGGGTGAGATAATCCCATCCGTATATAGAGTTACCAAATGATAGAACGGCCTGTCTCCCCCGTCGATACCTGCATCGGCAATCATGTTGTAGGCCTCGTAGGCGTCCACCACTATGGCGGGCTTGGTGGGGTCGTAGTGTCGCAGCCCGTTCCTCTTGGCATAGACGGCCACGGAGGGCAACGTGCGGTCGGTGAAGGAGTCCTGTGCCCGCACCAGGCTGTCCCCGCCGGCGGGGATGAGGTCCTTGGCAGGCATGTCCTGGTAGTAGTTGTAGGGCTTGGGGAAGCGGGGATGGAAGTGGTCGAGTTTGACGTAGTAGTCGGGCCACGCTTCCTCGTCGGTGAACCCGTTCTCCCTCATCTTGACGATGTAGTCACGTCCTTTGTCGAGCGCCGATGCGCTGAGGAAGAGCATGCAGTCGCCGTAGATTTTTGGCGTCTGCATGTAGAATGTGCCGTTCTCGGTGGGCTGTTGCAGCTCCAGCGTCTGTCCGTCCTGCACGAACATGGCCCATACGTTCACCTCCTTGCGCAGGTTGCTGGGTTCTTGAAGTCTGGGTTGGGGTCCTCGGCCCGGTTGACGCACCCGGCAATGGTCTGGAACTTTTCGGGCATCCATGTCAGTTCGAGGGGTTCGATGCCGGCCATGGCGCGCCATTCGTAGCGCCGCCACCCCTGCACCATCATGAGCAGGTCCAGCGCCCGGCGCCGGATGCTGTCGTCGGCTTCGAAGTAGTAGCCGGGATTCTCCACGAACCCGCGTATCTCGCTGGCGAGGAGCATTTCGGTGAGCATGGTGCCGTTGTCGTAGGAGAACTCCTCGGTGGCGCGGTCGCGGACGGAGAGGGAGAGCCCGGCCACGGAGTCGGCCGGGTCGGAGAGTTGCAGGCGGAGGGTGATGGAGTCGAAAGGCTCGTATTGCGTCCGGATGCCGGAGACGGCCAGCCGCGGAGCATCATAATCATGATGGTTGACGAAGAAGAGTCGGTCGGCATAGATGCGTCCCTCGGCGTTGAATACGGTGAGCTGGTTGACGCCGGTGGGGAGCGAGTTCAAGGGAATGGACACGAGAGCTTCCCCGTTTAAAGGCCGGTAGAAGCGGCTCACGCCCTGGCTCATGACATGCAGTGCGAGCGGCCCTTCCGCGCCCACGGCCTGCACCCTTGCCACCACGGTGCTGTCGTCCTGCACGACGGTGAGGGCGCATCCTTCGCCGACGACTTCCGGCAGCTCTTCCCTGAAATCGTAGCCGTCGAAGGCGAACGTGGCGCGGTAGCCCTTGTCTTCCGCAATGTCCTGCAGGGTGAACACGGCCCTTCCGCGTTCGTCCGTCCGGCATCGTGCCGCCTCCTGCCCGTCCCGGGTCTCGATGGTGAGCAGGATGTCTTTCAGGTGCTGCCCGTCCTCATCGTTGAGCTCGAGTGCCACCCGTGCCGTGGTGCCCTCCACGAGGTTGCCGCCTTCGGGATAGAAGCGCAGGTCGAGTTCGGGTTTTCCGTTCCCGCGGCCTCTTGTAGTAGCGCCGCATGGGCCGCAGGGTCATATTCTTGGGATATTTCCCGGCAACCTCTGGCTTGTCGAACACAGGGAAGACGCGGGAGTAGAGCTTCTCGTAGTCTCGGAAAAACTCTTTGGCCATCATTTTTGCTATAAAATCGGTGTTCGGTATCTTTGATATGAGGATACTCGCACTTCCCGAAGTTGAGCATCCACCGGGTGTAGGCCCGCAGTTCGTAGTAACCTGCATAGAGCGAGTCTTCCAGCACGAACATGCCGTTGGCCATCCCGTCCGGCATCTCGAGTTGCTGGCGCTCCACGAGGTAACCGTCGGGCGTGAGCAGTTCCACGTAGAGGATTCTGCTCATCGTGGTCAGCGTGCCGGTATTGCTCTGCGTCACGTAACCTTTATACCATATTGTATCGCCCAGAAAGTAGCACGTGTTGTCGAGGTGCAGGTACACCTTCTCCTGCGGCAATACGATGCCGAAGGCCTCCACCTTGCGGTGGAGGGAATCGGCATCTGCTTGCACATGAATAAGTGGATACAATAGGATACATATCAATAGTATAGTTCTCTTATGGTTCCTTCTTTTAATGAAATTCATTTTATTCCTGTTTAATCTTTATTAGATTGGAACTGTTGTCTCTATTGTAACAGTATTTCGTGTAATATCCTGCATATCAAATTTATTTTCATCTGAATTCCATACGGATTTGTATTTGCAAATCGTGCATTTATATGAAATGCCAGCCAATCCGGGCGCTTTCCAATATACACGAGTATGTTCATATTCTTTTTTTAAGTTATAGTTCCCGTCAATAATTTTAGGTAAGTGTAAATTTGCCGTTAGTGTTATAGTCGGTTCAACATCAGAAAAGGGATTTTCAGTAACTGTCAGTGTTAAATCGAGCCAGATGTTTGTACCAAACGCCGTTACGAATTGGCCAAGGTCTTTGCTGGAACTTTCGCCTCTTGATCTGGTAAGCCGTGGATATAATATGGGCTTAGTCCGGAGTTCTTTGAAGTTGGCTGTAGAGTCAATCGTTTCGAATGGCTGATTGATGATTTGCTGGATAGTGGAAAATTCGGCAAAGGTTTTTTCCATCTCTTGTATGGAAGGCAATGGGTATGGCGATTCCGTGGCAAATTTGATGTCCGGTACTCCATAGTCTTCCGCCAAAGAGCGTAGTGTAGCAATCTCTTCCGGAGTATAACGGTAGAAGTCCGGTTGGAGATCATCCAGTTCATCTTGAGAGCAACTCCAGATGGTGAGGCCACCCATTAAAGCGATGAATGCGGTGGCAGTGACTTTGATTTGGTTTTTTCTTGACTTATTCATATTACTTTTTTATTAGTTAATAATGATTTGGTTTTATCTCGTTGCAAAGTTATATCACCTGAAAGGTAATTTCCAAAAAATCGTGTTGACAACTTCATTTTTCGGAGACCTTGCATTTGCTTGTCAATCAGCGCGGAAACACTTATTAGAGTATTTATCTTTACTGATTTGTTGAATTAACTTTTGGTAACACATAAAAAGATGGGTTTTTGGAGCAGTTTTCTCATTTCTTTATGGCATCTTCTTGGATGTCGGCTTTTCCGCTTGGAGCTTTTGCGTGTATCGTCAGCAGCCCTTTGGAAGGCCTTCCGGATGTTTCCGCCCCCATGTTTTTCCCTTCCGGGCGGAGTGTTTTTGCGGGCTTTGGGGGAGTGGTTTATGGCAGGTCGTGTGTATGATTTTTTTTGAGGGCTGAATTTGCACTGTCTACCGCATCCGGGCTGTTGTCCTTGGGCAAAGCCGAAAAATGCCTTGCGGAGAATCGGATTGTACTTTGCGGAGAGTACTCGAGTACTTGCCGCAGAGTACTCGAGTACTCTCCGCAAAGTACGCTGGCGCGTTCCGCAGGGCTTGTTGCCGGTTTTGGCTTTTCCGGGATGTGATGGGCGGTCCGTCGCGTCCGCTTCACTGTCCGGCATTTTTTAATTGTATGGGCTTTCCGCTCCGCGTGATGCCTTCGGCCTCAATGCTGATGGCGGTTGGCTTGCTGTTGTTGTAGAGGCGTACGGTGGCTTTTCCCTCCTTGTCGAACTTCACGTCGGGCATCCAGAGCAGGGTGCGGCGGTAGTCCTTGGTGTCGGGCAGCGGTCGTTGGCTGTAGTCAGGGCTGTAGAAGTCGTCGCAGACGGCGTAGCCGCGCATCAGGTAGCGTCGGTCGCGGCAGGCGGGAGTGTATTCCCCGTTGGGCCTGAGGCGGAAGTCCACGATGACTTCCGGCTGGTTGTCCTGTTTGTATTTCCAGCTGCCCCGTTCGCGGGGGGCATAGTCGGTGTAGATGTAGAACTTGTCCAGGTTGCTGAGCTTCTGGTATTTTATTAGGGTTTGGTAGCCTCCGAGGTTGGGAGAGGGGTATTTCACGGTCACTAATCCTATGTTGATATTAGGTTCGGGGATGGTGCTGTGTAATCGCGGGTCAATCAGTATTGCTCTGGGGTAGTCAGATGCATGGACGTCTGTGCCTTGGCTGTTAATGGTTTACCGTCAAGTCTCGTTTGTTTATAACCGGACCGGTCCACTCCCATGTCGCCTATGAATAACAGGTTTAATGCCAAGGTCACGTTGCTCCAGCCGGATTCCCCCATGTCGGACGAGATGCGTTCGTGTGTATTTTCGTTTACCAGATAATAGAACGGCCTGTCTCCCCCGTCGATACCTGCATCGGCAATCATGTTGTAGGCCTCGTAGGCATCCACCACTATGGCGGGCTTGGTGGGGTCGTAGTGTCGCAGCCCGTTCCTTTTAGCATAGACGGCCACGGAGGGCAGCGTGCGGTCGGTGAAGGAGTCCTGTGCCCGCACCAAGCTGTCCCCGCCGGCGGGGATGAGGTCCTTGGCGGGCATGTCCTGGTAGTAGTTGTAGGGCTTGGGGAAGCGGGGATGGAAGTGGTCGAGCTTGACGTAGTAGTCGGGCCACGCCTCCTCGTCGGTGAACCCGTTCTCCCTCATTTTGACGATGTAGTCCCGTCCTTTGTCGAGCGCCGATGCGCTGAGGAAAGCATGCAGTCGCCGTAGATTTTTGGCGTCTGCATGTAGAAGGTACCGTTCTCGGTGGGCTGTTGCAGCTCCAGCGTCTGTCCGTCCTGCACGAACATGGCCCATACGTTCACCTCCTTGCGCAGGTTGCTGGGTTTCTTGAAGTCTGGGTTGGGGTCCTCGGCCCGGTTGACGCACCCGGCAATGGTCTGGAACTTTTCGGGCATCCAGGTCAGTTCGAGGGGCTCGATGCCGGCCATGGCGCGCCATTCGTAGCGCCGCCATCCCTGCACCATCATGAGCAGGTCCAGCGCCCGGCGCCGTATGCTGTCGTCGGCCTCGAAGTAGTAGCCGGGATTCTCCACGAACCCGCGGATTTCGCTGGAGAGTAGCATCTCGGTGAGCATGGTGCCGTTGTCGTAGGAGAACTCCTCGGTGGCGCGGTCGCGGACGGAGAGCGAGAGCCCGGCCACGGAGTCGGTCGGGTCGGAGAGTTGCAGGCGGAGGGTGATGGAGTCGAAAGGCTCGTATTGCGTCCGGATGCCGGAGACGGCCAGCCGCGGGGCATCATAATCGTGGTGGTTGACGAAGAAGAGGCGGTCGGCATAGATGCGTCCCTCGGCGTTGAACACGGTGAGCTGGTTGACGCCCGTGGGGAGCGAGTCCAAGGGGATGGACACGACAGTTTCCCCGTTTAAAGGCCGATAGAACCGACTCACGCCCTGGCTCATGACGTGCAGTGCGAGCGGTCCTTCCGCGTTCACGGCCTGCACCCTTGCCACCACGGCGCTGTCGTCCTGCACTACGGTGAGGGCGCATCCTTCGCCGACGACATTCGGTAGCTCTTCCCTGAAATCGTATCCGTCGAAGGCGAACGTGGCGCGGTAGTCCTTGTCTTCCGCAATGTCCTGCAGGGTGAACACGGCCCTTCCACGTTCGTCCGTCCGGCACCGTGCCGCCTCCGGCCCGTCCTTAGTCTCAATGGTGAGCAGGATGTCTTTCAGGTGCTGCCCGTCCTCGTCGTTGAGCTCGAGTGCCACCCGTGCCGTGGTGCCCTCCACGAGGTTGCCGCCTTCGGGATAGAAGCGCAAGTCGAGTTCGGGTTTCCGTTCCCGCGGCTTCTTATAATATCGCCGCATGGGCCGCAGGGTCATGTCCTTTGGATAATGGCCGGGTTGCTGCGGTTTGTCGAACACGGGGAAGACGCGGGAGTAGAGTTTCTCGTAGTCGCGGAAAAACTCTTTGTACATCTTCCGGCTGTAGAATCCGTTTGCTTTGTCGTTGATGCGGGGATATTCGCACTTCCCGAAGTTGAGCATCCACCGGGTGTAGGCCCGTAGTTCATAGTATCCGGCATAGAGCGAGTCTTCCAATACGAACATGCCGTGCGTCATGCCATTGGGCATTTCGAGTTGCTGCCGCTCCACAAGGTAACCGTCCGGCGTGAGCAAGTCCACGTAGAGAATTCTGCTCATCGTGGTCAGCGTGCCGGTGTTGCTCTGTGTCACGTAACCTTTATACCATATTGTATCGCCCAGGAAGTAGCACGTGTTGTCGAGGTGCAGGTACACCTTCTCCTGCGGCAATACGATGCCGAAAGCCTCCACCTTGCGGTAGAGGGAGTCGTTGGCGGCATCTTGTGCCGCCAACGGCAGGAGGAGAAGGGACAGGGTCAGGGACGACAGTATTCTTTTCATAGGCTCGTATGTTAATCTTGTTTCTTCCAGACGATGGGCTTTCCGCCTTGCGTGATGCCTTCGGCCTCGACGCTGATGACGGTCTGCTTGCTGTTGTTGTAGAGGCGGACAGTGGCTTTCCCTTCCTTGTCGAATTTCACGTCGGGCATCCAGAGCAGTGTCCGGCGGTAGTCTTGGGTGCCGGGCAGCGGGCGGCGGCTGTAGTCGGGACTGTAGAAGTCTTCGCACACGGCGTAGCCTTGCAGGAAATAGCGGCGGTCGCGGCAGGCCGGGAAGTAGGTGTTGTTCTGCCGGAAGCGATGGTCCACGATGACCGTCGGCTGGTTGTCCTGCGTGTATTTCCAGCTGCCCATGTCGCGGGGCGCATAGTCGGTGTAGATGCGGAAGTCCATCAGGCGGCTGATGTATTTGCTGTTCTCGGCCTTCTGGTAAGTGATGAGGGGCGTGGCGGGGATTTCAACCTGCACCAAAGGAATGCCTTCGGGCAGGTTGAGCGGGTAGAAGTCGTTGTGCTGCTTGGGCGAGACGGGGCGCCCGTCGAAGTACGTCCGGATGGAATAGCGCCGGTTCATGTTCATGTCGCCGATGAAGAGCGAGGACAGGAAGTCGGACATGAGCGGGCCGGAAGAATAATAATAAGGTGTGGCACAGGCCGTAGTCCATGCACAGGTTGTAAGCCTTGTTGACGTCCATCACGATGGCGGGTTTCTGGAGCGCCAGTTTGCGCAGTCCGCGCCCGCGGGCCGCACGGTGACGGCCGAGAGGTAGCGGTTGGTGAAGCTGGCAGTGCCGCCCCATCCGGCCGTGAACAGGCCGGGATCGAGCGCCGGCGCGTCCTGATAGAAGTCATAGGGATGGGCGAAAAGCGGGTGGAAGTGGTCCAGTTTGACGTAGTAGTCCGGCCAGGCTTTCTCGTCGGTGAAGCCCCTGTTGCCGCCGTTGGATGATGTAGTTTTCGTCCTTGTTCAGGTCGGCCGCACTGAGATAGAGCAGGTATTCGCCGTAGATTTTGGGCGTCTGCATGTAGAAGGTGCCGTTTTCCGTCTCCTGCTTGAGCTCGAAAGTCTCCTTGCCCTGGGCGAAGATGGTCCACACGTTCACCTCCTTGCCCAGGTTGCTGGCCGTCATGGAGCCGGGCGCCGTTTCGGCCAGGCGGTTGACGCACCGGCGATGGTCTGGAACTTCTCCGGCTGCCACGGCAGGTAGAGGGTTTCCACGCCCGCCATTTCCCGCCATTCGTACCGCCGCCATCCCTGCACCATCATGAGCAGGTCCAGTTCGTGGCGCCGTTGGTCGTCGTCGGCCTCGAAGTAGTAGCCGGGATTCTCCACGAACCCACGGATTTCGCTGGAGAGGAGCATTTCGGTGAGCATCGTTCCGTTGTCGTAGGTCAGTTCGTCGGTGGCGCGGTCGCGTACGGAGAGCGAGTCCGGCCACGCTGTCGGCCGGGTCGGCCAGCTGCAGGTGGAGGGTGATGGAGTCGAAGGGCTCATACTGCGTCCGGATGCCGGAGACGGCCAGCCGCGGAGCGTCGTGGTCGTGGTGGTTGACGAAGAAGAGGCGGTCGGCATAGATGCGGCCGTCGGCGTCGAACACGGTGAGCTGGTTGACGCCCGTGGGGAGCGAATCCAAGGGGATGGCTACGGTGCGCTTGCCGGACAGGGCGGGCAGGGGCTGGTAGAAGCGGGACACGCCCTGGCTCATGACGTGGAGGGCCAAAGGCTGGTCTACGTCCACGGCCTGCATGCGGGCTTCCACGGCGGTGTCGTTCTGCACGACGGTCAGGGCGCAGCCTTGGCGGTCCACCTCGGGCAGGTCCTCGGTGTATTCATACCTCCCGATGCGGTGACGGCTTGTAGCCCCCTTCCTTGTCCACGTCGGACAGGGTGAAGGCGGTCCGTCCGCGGGCGTCCGTCCGGCATCGGGCGACGGTCTGCTCGTAGCGGTTCAGGATGGAGATGTCCACTCCGGGCAGGTGTTCCCCCTTCGTCGGTGTTGAGTTCCAGCGCCACCCGTCCGTCCGTTCCGGCCACCAGGTTGCCGCCTTCGGGGTAGAAGTGCAGGTCGGTCTTGGGCTTCCTGCCGCGCTTCCTGTAGATGCGGCGCAGGGGGCGCAGGGTCATGTTCTTGGAATAGAGCCCGCCGCTTTCCACCTTGTTGAAGACAGGGGAAGACACGGGGTAGAGTTTCTCGTAGTCGCGGAAGAACTCCTTGGCCATCTTCAGGCTGTAGAACCGGTTTTCGGTTTCTTTGATGTGGGGATATTCACACTGTCCGAAGTTGAGCATCCAGCGCGTGTAGGCCCGCAACTCGTAGTAGCCGCCATAGAGGGTGTCCTGCAGCACGAACATGCCGTGGGCCGTGCCGTCTGTCATTTCCAGCTGTTGCCGCTCCACGAGGTAGCCATCGGGCGTGAACAAGTCCACGTAGAGGATTTTGCTCATGTCGGTCAGCGTGCCCCGGTCGGTACGTGTCACGTAGCCTTTGTACCATATCGTGTCGCCCAGGAAGTAGCAGGTGTTGTCCAGGTGCAGGTAGACCTTTTCCTGCGGGAGCGCCGTGCCGGCGTTCCGCACGTTATGGTAGAGGATGTCCGTTCCGGTCTCCTCTGCGCCGTGGTCCGTTTCGGCCGTATCGGAAGTGTCGTACGCATGGTCCTGCACGGCGTTTTTCCCGTTCCATACGACGGGTTTCCCGTTCCGCGTGATGCCTTCGGCCTCGATGCTGATGGCCGTCGGCTTGCTGTTGTTGTAGAGCTGTACGATGGCTTTCCCCTCGGCGTTGAACTTCACCTCGGGCATCAGAGCAGGGTGCGGCGGTAGTCCTTGGTGTCGGGCAGCGGGCGACGCCGGTAGTTGGGGCTGTAGAAGTCATCGCACACGGCATAGCCGCGCATCAGGTAGCGGCGGTCGCGGCTGGCGGGGGTGTATTCGTCATTGGGCTTGAGGCGGTAGTCTACGATGAACTCCGGCTGGTTGTCCTGCTCGTATTTCCAGCTGCCCCGTTCGCGGGGCGAGTAGTCGGTGTAGATGTAGAACTTGTCCAGGAAGCTGAGTTTCTTGTATTTCTCCTGCGTCTGTGCGCCGCCGAGCATGTTCGTGGGCAGTTCGAGAGCGATTTCCCGTCGAGGCGCGATTCGATGTGATATTGCCGGTGCATGTCCATGTCGGCCACATAGAGCATGCCCAGCATGGAGGAGAACACGTTCAACGCTTGGGCTGTTCTCCCGTGTGACGTATTGGTCCTCCGGTCGGTACAGGATGTGGTAGAAGGGTCTGTCGCCCCTGTTGATGCCGGCGTCGGCCACCATGTTGTAGGCCTCGTAGGCGTCCACCACGATGGCGGGTTTGGTGGGGGGTCGTAGTGGCGCAGTCGCCCTCTTGGCCCAATGACGGGAGCGTGCGGTCGGTGAAGGACTCCTGCACCAGGCTGTCCCCCTTCCGTCGACGGGGATGAGGTCCTTGGTAGGCGTGTCCTGATAGAAGTCATAGGGCTTGGGGAAGCGGGGGTGGAAGTGGTCGAGCTTCACGTAGTATTCCGGCCAGGCCTCCTCGTCGGTGAGGCCTTTCTGCCGGCTTTTGATGATGTCTTCCGTCCCTTTGTCCAGTCCGGCGGCGCTGAGGAAGAGCATGCAGTCGCCGTAGATCTTGGGCGTCTGCATGTAGAACGTGCCGTTCTCGGTGGGCTGCATGAGTTCTACCGTCTGTCCGTCCTGCACGAACATGGCCCATACGTTCACCTCGTTGCGCAGGTTGCTGGACTTCTTGAAATCGGGGTTGGGGTCCTCGGCCCGGTTGACGCACCCGGCTATGGTCTGGAACTTCTCGGGCATCCAGGGCAGGTCGAGCGGTTCCACTCCGGCCATCACGCGCCAGTCGTAGCGCCTCCATCCCTGCACCATCATGAGCAGGTCCAGCGCCCGGCGCCGTATGCTGTCGTCGGCCCCCGAAGTAGTAGCCGGGATTCTCCACGAACCCGCGGATCTCGCTGGCGAGGAGCATTTCGGTGAGCATGGTGCCGTTGTCGTAGTGGTATTCCTCGGTGGCGCGGTCGCGCACGGCGAGCGAGAGTCCGGCAATGGTGTCGGCCGGGTCGGTGAGCTTCAGGTGGAGGGTGATGGGGTCGAAGGGTTTGTATTGCATCTTGATGCCGGAGATGGACAGCCGCGGGCATCGTGGTCGTGGTGGTTGACGAAGAAGAGGCGGTCGGCATAGATGCGTCCCTCGGCGTCGAACACGGTGAGCTGGTTGACGCCCGTGGGGAGCGAGTCCAGCGGGATGGCCACGGTGTATTCCTCTTGCGCCTTTTGCAAGATGCCTTTGTGCTCCAGCGTGCGGTAGAAACTGGACACGCCTTGGTGCATGACGTGCAGGGCCAGCTGGCGCTCCACGCCCACGGCCTGCACCCGTGCCGTCACGGTGCTGTCGTCCTGCGCGACGGTGAGCGCGCAACCTTCGGGTTCCACCTCCGGCAGCTCTTCCCGGAAGTTATATCCTTCGTAGGTGAATACGGCCCGGTAGCCTTTCTTCTCCGCGACTTCCGGCAGGGTGAACACGGCCCTTCCCCGTTCGTCCGTCTTGCATTGCGCCACCTCCACTCCGTCCTTGTTCTCTATGGAGAGGAGCATGCCTTTCAGGTGTTGCCCGTCCTCGTCGTTGAGTTCGAGGGCCACCCGTGCCGTGGTGCCCTCCACGAGGTTGCCGCCTTCGGGATAGAAGCGCAGGTCGAGTTCGGGTTTCTGTTCCCGCGGTTTCTTGTAGTAGCGCCGCATGGGCCGCAGGGTCATGTCCTTGAGGTATTCTCCGGCCACTTCGGGTTTGTCGAACACGGGAAACACGCGCGAATAGAGCTTCTCGTAGTCGCGGAAGAACTCTTTGGCCATCTTCTTGCTGTAGAAGTTGTCTTCGGTGTTCTTGACGTGCGGATACTCGCACAGCTCGAAGTTGAGCATCCACCGGGTGTAGGCCCGCAGCTCATAATACCCCGCATAGAGCGAGTCGGTGAGCACGAACATGCCGTGAGCCATTCCGTCCGGCATCTCGAGCTGTTGTCGCTCCACGAGGTAGCCGTCCGGCGTGAGCAGTTCCACGTAGAGGATCCGGCTCAGCGTGGTCAGCGTGCCGGTATTGCTCTGCGTCACGTAGCCTTTATACCATATTGTGTCGCCGATGAAGTAGCATGTGTTGTCGAGATGAAGATACACTTTTTCTTGCGGCAACGCCTGGCCGAATGCCTCCACCTTGCGGTAGAGGGAGTCGGTAGGGGTAGGCTGTGAATAAACATCTATTATGGTAAAGAATAGAGTTATGATCAATATGGTTCGTAAGATAAAGGTCTTCATATCTTTTTTTGTTCTTTATCCTTTTCCTATTGACTTTATTATAATAAGTCAATAAGAAAAGGACGAATATTGTAGTTGTTATTTAATATAAGTACTAATTATTCTATTTGCTTTTAAAATGATGTGGTCGTTTCAACTTTTACTGGTTCTTCAGCTAGAAAGATTAATGTGTAATCATTATCATCTTTTGGAAAATCTTCTATTGTATGGCGTTGGTATTTTTGTACAGTACAACTGTAGGAAATGCTAATTATATTGCTGCCATTCAAAGAATAAGAAGTTTTTTCATCCTTTTTCTTGTAGGTTATATTGGACGTTCCATTCGGTAATTCAAGGTTGCCACAGACGCTAATTTTAGGAGCACTATTTGGTTTCTTTTTGTCAGTTGTTACTGAGACGGTTAGTTTAAGATTAAGATGTTGTCCAAAAGCATATATCATTCTGCTGAGGTCAATGCTTTCTGATGAAGTCTCTGGTTGGCTTTGTTTCGTTCTTATAAAGGAAATGGGCTTTGTTTCAAGAGTTTTTATCCCTCCTGCGGAGTCTGTGACTTCAGTGGACGTGCTAAAATTTGTTTGATTGCAGCAAATTCAGCGAAAGTCGTTTCCATTTCTTGCATGGAAGGTAATGGGTATGGAGATTCTGTGATGAACCTGATATCTGGGACTCCATAATCTTCTGCAATTGAACGTAACGTGGAGATTTCTTCAGAAGAATAACGATAAAATCTCGGACAATGGTCTTCGATATCATCTTGTGAACAACTCCAAACTGTTATGCCAATCATTAATGCGATGAATGCTGCTATGGCAACATTGACATTTTTTTCTTGATCGTTTCATCTTTGTTCCTTTTTAGATTTATATATAACGTTAAACTCTCTTTCTGCAAAGTTATAATATGAAGACGGAAACTCCAAATTTTCTTGTTGACAAATGTATTTTTCAACCTGGTTGCAAGTCGCTTTGAATCAGCGTAGTAACATAAATTAGAGAATTTATCTTCACAGATTTGTTGAATTAACCTTCGTTAACGGCGTGTTCGGGGACAGGATGAGGCTGTCTTCAGCTCTTACGTCGGATCGCTCTTGTGGTTCAGCTCGTTTTCAATGTGGATCTGCTTTTTGGAGATGTTGCTGCGGCTGGCGGCTGTGATGCTGGCGATGTCCGTGGGAGGGTTGGTCGTCGGCGTTCATGCCTTTGTTCTTAGGGAGGCGCTTGTTAGCCTTTCCCTGAACCGTTTCATGCGGCGCACTTGTGGCGAGTCTACTTTGACGGGCTTTCGTCAGATGGTATTCGCGGTGTGGCAACATGCTTGTGATGTCGCTTAATGCTTTGTAAAGCCTATGAAATTCGTAGAGCTGCACGAAGCGGTTGGGGTACATGTAGGCGGTTTGCTACAAGTGGCGTTCCGTGTCGTCGTGATGTCCCAACTGTTTGCAGTTGTCCGTCAGGAGGGGATGGATAGTTGGTTATCCACTGTTCACTTATCGGGTATAGGCCCTCAGTTCATAATACCCGGCATAGAGCGAGTCGGTGAGTACGAACATGCCGTGCGTCATGCCGTCCGGCATCTCGAGCTGTTGGCGCTCCACGAGGTAGCCGTCCGGCGTGAGCAGTTCCACGTAGAGGATCCGGCTCAGGTCGGTGAGTGTGCCCCGGTCGGCCTGCGTCACGTAACCCTTGTACCAGATGGTGTCGCCGATGAAATAACAGGTATTGTCGAGGTGCAGGTACACCTTCTCCTGCGGCAACGCCCGTCCGAATGCCTCCACCTTGCGGTAGAGGGAGTCGGTGTCTGCCTGTTGTGCCTTGGCGGACAGAAGCGTCAGAAGAGTCATTCCATATAGCAGCAGTCTTCTCATCTTTATTGTTGTTTGTAAACGACCGGTTTCCCGTCTCCCCCTATGCCTTCGGCGGAGAGATGCAGGGTGTGGCATGTGGAGTTGTTGTAGAAGGTGACCCGTGCCAGTCCGTTCTCGTCCGCCCGGACATCGGGATTCCAGTAGAGTGTGCGGCGGAAGTCATCCTGCAACCCATCCCGGCTTTGCGCGTAATCCGGGGAAGAGAAGGCGGCGGGGGGCGTGTATCCCTTTATCACGGTGATGCGGGAGGAAGGGTGCAAGCCGTAGCTCTTGAGCCGGTTGGGGTCTTTCAGTTCTTCCGGACTGTATTTGACATAGCAGACCACATAGCACAATTTGCGGTCGGGCGATTCGGTATCTCCCCAAGGCTGCCTTTACTGAATGATCCATGTCCGTCCCACCGCTTCCAGGCAATTTTCTTTTTGTCGAATCCGTAACGCCTGCAGGTTTCCGGGTCTGTCCGGATGACGACTTCCTTGATGTCGGGCGGTAGAATCTCGGATATCTCTTTGATTTCCCCTTCTATGGGGACGTGGTCTCCGGGATATTTGTCCAATGTCATCCATCTGGCCCCGCCGTCCGGATAATAATAGCGGCTCATGATGCTCGATCCGGATCTCCTGTGTGGTAGCCTTGCTGAATGGGTCGTGATCTGTAAGAAAATCGATTTCTTCAGCCAGTGGTAAATGTACGGTCGCGACCTTGAGGTATTTGCGGGTAAGCCGGCGGCGTCTGGCTTTTTATTTCCACTTCCTGCAGGGATTTCGTGCCGTCGTCCTCTTCCTGCAGGGAATCCCCGTCGATTGCCTTGCAGGTGTTTTCGGGCAACCGTGTCTCTTCTTCTCGGTAGGGTCTGGGGACGGGACAGAACCATTTATAGGTTTTGATGACGGCCTTTCTCCCGTCCGGTACGACGTAGGATGTGGAGAGGTAGGCGATTCTGTCGCCATGGAAGTCCTTCAGGTAGAAGGCCCAGTATCCCTTTCCGGTGGTGGTTGTCTCTCCTGTCATTCTGCAGGTGTCGTCCGGTATGTTCAGTCTGACGGGGCATCCCGGTTCGAGCCTCTTGATGAATCTGCGCGATGAGCGTGTATAGACCTCCCCGTCCACGGTCAGTCCTTTTTCCGGGGAGAGGAAGATGTCCTGTTCGGGATCGAAGTTTCGCACGGCGTAGTAGCTTCGTGCCACCCAGCTGCTGTCGAGGAAGAGCGAGCGGTGGATGTCTCCCCCGTAGTTAGTGGGTATTCCGGAGGAGGCGTCCGTGACGGCCAGCGAGAATCGGCTTCCGGGTGTGGTCCTGAAGGTGAGTTCTATTTTCTCCCCCGGTTTCAGGCTTCCGGGCTGCGGTGTGAGGCATCGGATCGGGGCCGCATGGAAGTCTTGGTTGTACCGTCCTACGGCTTGCATGATCTGTAGGACGGAATCAGGCAATGGTTCCCTTTTTGCCTTTGCCTTTTCCTTGAGCCTTTTCCAGTCTTCCTTATAGTCAATCCATAGTTTCTTGTGTTTGTTCAGCAAGTCCGGTCGCGTGCGGTCGTAAATTCTCCGGTATCCGTAATCCCCTTGGAATACGATGTCGAAGACGGGGAATACCCGGGTGAAATAGTTGTCCTCCCCATAGTTCCTCATGTGCCGTGTGTAGGCTCTGACTTCGAAGAATCCGGAGAGGTAGGCGCTGTCCAGATAGAACTCGCCATGGCACATCCCGTCCTCGATTTTGTATTTGTGTGTCTCCACCGCCCCTCCTTCCGGTGAGAGCAGTTCCACGTAGAGAATCTTGCTGATGTCCGTGGGTCGGTTGCTTTCGTTGAGTACGTATGCCGTGAACCACATGGTTTTTGGATAATAGTTGAGCGTAAATGGATGGTATCGTTGCTGATTGCTATTGTATCCAGTGGAGAAAGAGGTCCCGTTTTATTCCATAAGCGACTTGAATTGCTCTTCCCATTCCTCAATGGAAGGGAGTGGGGTGTTGCTTTCGAATACGAGGTTCTTTGTCGGGTATTCATAGTCTTCCGCCAGTGTTTTCAGTGTGGCAATCTCTTCCGCGGTATAGCGGTAGATCGGTTGCCCGAAATCGTCCAACTCATCTTGGGAGCAGCTCCAGATGGTGAGGCCACCGATTAAAGCGATGAATGCGGTGGCAATGACTTTGCTTTGTACTTTTCTTAACTTTTTCATAATGTTTTTTTTATTAGTTAATAATGATATGTTTAGATGCCATTGCAAAGTTATACTAAACGAAGGGTAAATTCCAAAAAATCGTGTTGACAAATGCATTTTCCGGAGGGCTTGTAGTGGTCTGTAAATCAGCGTTGAAACACTTATTAGAGTATTTATCATTACGGTTTTGTTGAATTAACATCAGTTAACGCGCTGAAAAGAGCATTCCATGGGGCATTTTCTCTTTTTTTTAGGGAAATCTGTATCGGTCCGGTTTTGTTACGTTGTGTGGAAGCCGATGGGGAAATAGCACATTTGGGGGTAGGAACTTGTACGTGGGAAGCGTGGGACGGTTGGTCGTCGGCGTTCATGCTTTTGTCCTTCGTGTTTTCGATTGTTAGCCTTTCCCTGAACCGTTTCATTTCCGCGATGATGCGGCGCACTTGTGGCGAGTCCACTTTGACGGGCTTTTGCAAGATGGCATCCGCGGTGCGGCACATGCCTGTGGTGTCGCCCAATGCTTTGTAGAGCCGATGAAGTTCGTAGAGCGGCACGAAGCGGTTGGGGCACATGTAGGCGGCTTGCCACAAGTGGCGTTCCGCGTCGTCGTGATGTCCCAACAGTCTGCAGTTGTCCGCCAGGAGGAGTTGCGTGGGGTAGTCGGCCATCCGCCGTTCGCTTTCCTTGCCCATGTGCAGACTTTCGCTATACCGTCCGGCTACATTCAACTCGGCGGCATAATTATAAAGGAAAAGGGGCTCGTCCTTCATTTCCGTATAAAGCTTTGCGTAGATGGGCAACATTTGTTCCGTCTGTCCGCAAAGCGAGCGGTTGGCCGCATCGCACCATTGTATTTCCGCCTGCATCCGGCGCAGGGCAAAGGCCGACAAGAGGCAGAGACCGAAGGCGGCAGGAACGGCTATGGTCCGCCGCAACCGGCTGTCGGGCGGGTAGGCATTGAGGAGCAGCACTGCAACAGACAATCCGGTGAACATCCATGTGTGTGGATAGCGGAAAGGATAGGAAAACATTGAGAAGACGCCCACGGACAGCAGGCAGAGTGCGGCAGGGAGTGAACTGCCGTAGGGGTGTCTGCGCCAGGCACGGTGGAGCAGGGCGATGACGGCCGCCGCCGCGAGGAGACCGGCGAGGCCGAAGTCGGTCCATAGCCCGAGGTATTCGTTGAAGGGGGCTTTCACGTCGTCGGCCAGTCGGGCATAGGGGCTGTCGGGGTGTTGGCGGAAGTAGTCGGCTTGTGCTTCCATATAGTGGGCTTGGAAGCCTCCGGGGCCATGTCCCGTCCAAGGACTTTCCTTGATGAGTTCCCATGTGCATTGCCAGATGAGCAACCGTCCGTCGGCCGAGTCCTTTTTGTAGTGGTAGAGGCCGGCGGCAGCCACGGCCGCGGCTGCTGCCAACAGTGTGAGGAACAATGCGCTGCGCGTTCGCCTCCGTTTCGTCAGCAGATAGGCGGGCAGCACGGCGCCCATGGCGAGCATGCCCGAGCGCGAACCGGAAGCCAGGATGGCGCAGGCCGTCAGGGCCATGGCCACGCAGAGCGCGGACCGCAACGGGCGCTGGCAGTTTTCGGCCAGGTGCAGCCCGAACGGCAGGCTGAAGGCCAGGGCCGAGGCCAGTCCGGCCGGATTGTCGAAGCTGCCGCAGGCCGGAAACGGCCCGGCGGAAGGACATGCGCCGCTCCATTGCAGCAGGGCGTAGACCGCTTGCGAGACCGCACAAAGCACGATGGCGGCAGAAATGCCGATGAAATGGGGCTTTTTTGCTTCCCCGCGGCCGGAGAAAGCCGTTGCAACGCAGCCCAGGCTGAACAGGGCGGCGCCAAACAGCGCCCAATAGACCTTGGGGGCGGTTTCGGCATCCAGAAACCGCCCGGAGACGCTCCAGAACGCGCCTCCGAACCAAATCGCGAAGTAGAAGAAAGACAAAATGGGCATGGCTTCCTGTTCGTTTTTAAGTGATACGTATGAAGTTTGAGTTTTTTAAGGCGGAGTCCCGATTTGTACTTTGCGGAGAGTACTTGAGTACTTGCCGCAGAGTACGCTGGCGCTTTCCGCAAGGCGTGGCCCGGACGGGCAGCCGGCAGGGACATGCCTTCCGGGGTGTAGCCGCGACGTTGTGCGTGCGTTGGCCCTGCCCTGGGGCAGGCTTATCCATGACGGTCTGGAAATGGCATGCGCATTGCCTGTCCGGATCATTGCGGGGCTGCATGTTTCTCCTCTTCCCTGTCCGGCTGCAGCTCCTTGGCGAGGAAACGGGCCGCCCCGTCCGTGGGGCTGGCCTCCCCCTTATATATTAAGGTGTCGTTTTTGAAGATGGCGATGTATTTGTTGTAAATAGGAAACGTAAGACATTCTTCTTGTAACATTTCTTTTCGTGCATAATACCAAGGCAATTGGACATGCATGGTTTTAAGTTCTTGCCCAAGAATCGTTGCAGCATCTTCACTGGGAACGATGCAGAGGATGGAAAAGCGTATGGGGGTATCGTTGAACATACGCGCCAGTCCTTCGAATTGTTTAATCGTTAGGATGTCTGTATGTGTTAAAAACAAGCATGCATTGTATCCGTGTAATAGTTCTTTCAAGTCTGTTTTCTTCCCGGTGTGGGGTCGTAGGGGCATGGACGAGGATATAGGATGGTGCATCCTTCCTGTGAAAGTTCCATATTGGCATTTATTATAGATAGCCGGCCCGATGAAAAATCCTCCCATAAAAGAGTAAAGACAAAGCGCGCAAAGAATGAAGCCTTTGAGAACCTTGTGTTGGACTTGATAGAAAATGGCAGTCAGTAGAAGTCCTATTACATATACTATGTAGGTGGAGAAACTTCCGGATGTATAAAATATGAATGTATCCCAATTGTCACCCCACCAAATGGAAGGATAGGCGAAAAGGAACAGGATGCCAAGATAGAGAATGCCGAGACTCTGCCAGATGGAGGATGAACGGTTGAAAGTTTGCCAGAGGATTAAGAAGAGGCCATAGATCATGCTGGTAAGTACGATGTAATAACTGTCGTCTGAAAAGATCCTGAACAGGGTTCCCATGAAAAAGCCATGGATGGTACTGGGCATTTGAAAAAGGAGTATGGAACGCCGGATTTCCTTTCGGAAAAAGCAGCCTGCTACACCTATTAAGAACATTGGAAGATAGAACCACCATTCTGTCAAGATGGTGATTCTATGGTAAATGATGCCGTTCAATATGATTGGGACAAATATCAGGCAAAAAGTGTATGTCGCCAGATATATTGTTTTTTCTTTGCATTTGGAGCTCATAGCGATGATTTAATATTTTCCTAATAACTTATCGTTTTTGTCGTATATGTAGGTATTGCTAAATCGCATGTTTTCGGATTCATAGTCTATTGTGACTATTTTTATGCCTCCATTTCTTGTGGCTTTGTATAGGGACTCTTCATTTTTCCCTGGATTCCAGATTATAGTTTCATAGGCGTCTTTATATGTTTCAGCGTCCTTGCTATTGAGAATACCGTCAACGCCTTTTGATGCATAAAGAAGTATTGCAGGCAGAGGAGTCTTGTTTTCTTTATTATCAAGATAGCAAGCGAAAGCCTCATTGTTGTTTTCGCATACAATCGTCTTTTTAGAACCATTACCTGGGAGTCTTTCATGGTCTACATCGTATCGGTCGTCAGGATATCCTTCGGGCATACCTCTTTTGACCCGTAACAAATTATTGTGGAATGCCGTATATTCGTATACTTTTTCTTCATATATGTATGCTTCACCTTTTTCCAATAATTCATTATTGGTTTGAATTCCTGTTACGAACATATCATAAATTTCTTCAGATACGTTGATGGCTTTTCCGGAATTTAGTGTAAGCTCAATATGCTTATCTGTGAATTTAAGATAAGGCTTTACTCTTCTGTTGGCTTCTTCCATCACTTCGTCGCATCTGAATTTTTCTTCTTGGCCTTGTGATATGGGAAGGCTTAAGAACGGTTCATTGGTTTGCTGGGGAATAATTTCGTCATGTTCACAACTTGCGATGCTTAAGAACGTGATTAGGACCATCGTTGTTTTGATTGTTTTCTTCATGATGTAGTTTCTGTTTAAATGGTTTTTGATTGTTCTTTTTATGTTATTGCGCGTTACCACCATATTTGTTTTCCTTGTTCGTAGGTGAAGATGCGTTCCTCGTAGCCTTTCGTGCGGTTGTGCAGGCGGAAGAGGGCGCCGTCCGGCGCGTTGCCGTATTCCAGCACGGCTTCGAAGTTGCCCCATTGGCGTCCGAGCGACAGCCAAGTGCCGCGATGCCAGTAGAACAGTTCGTATTCTTCGTTCTCGCGGATGAAGTTGTCGTCGTTGCGGGGGAGGAACAGGATGCGGGCTATCGTGTCCGGTTGTTCCAGTTCCCAACCGTACCACACGCCGAACACGTCGTGCGAGTCGTAAAAGGAGAGTACGTTGCCGTCGAAGAGGTTCTCCGGGCCGCACCAGGGCCGCACGTGGAAGTTGCCCATCAGGCGTTTGGGTTTCAGCGTGTCTCCGGCAGCGTTGAAGGTGTAGAGTTCGGCCATGTTTCCCCGCGACCAGTCGGGCGACAGGTAGCGGAAGTATTTGTAGCGCCCCGGGCAGCGGGGACTGACGAGGTGGTATTTGTTGTCCTCCAGCCGCGGTATGACGTGGAGGGTCAGCGAGTCGCTGAAGTCTTCCTTGTTGGCCACTTGGAACTTCCCGCCGACGACAGCTTGCAGGAACTGGTTGGAGCGGGTGTCGCGGAACTTGCGTTTCACCCGCACAGTCCGGCGGCGGGCCGTGTCGGCCACCAAGGGGCGCACCGTCCCGGCCGTGTCGAGGAGAAAGGCGTCTCCGGCGGGCTGGACGCCGTATTCGTCGGAATAGAGCACGGGCAGGTAGACGATGCCGCAGGCCATGTCGGCAAACGAGGCGCGGCCGCCCTTGCGCTCTCCCCAGTGCACGATGCTCCAGTCTTGGTTGTCGAATACGGCCAGATAGGCATAGCGGCTGTGTGGCAGGCCGCCGTAGAGGGGCACTTCAATGTCGGCCGTCTGGGTGTATTCCCGTGTCACGTCGATGAGGCAGGGCGTGTCGAACACCTCGGGAATCGCTTCCCGCCCTTGGTTTTGCATGCACAGCGATTCCGGGCGTTTCTCATACGTGGTGCGGAACACCTTGGGCAGCCGGTCTTCTTTCCGCTTCATGAAGTGGTCGCCCAGCCGTTCCCCGGGGTTGAAGGGGATGGCCGTGTGGTCGTCCGGGAAGAACACGCACCACTCGTGCCCCATGCTCCGGTTGCCCCATTGCGGGGTGAAGTCCACCGTGGCCGCCAGGCCGTGGGCCCGCAGCAAGGTCACGCACAGGTGGGCATATTCCTTGCAGGAGGCCGACTTGACGTGGGCCAGCGCCTCGAGCGGCAGGTCGGGCAGGAATTGCGGCGGATAGTAGATTTCCGACCGCATGCTGCCCAGGATGTTGTTGGCGATGCCGTAGGCGTAGGTGGTGTTGGGGGCGGCGGTCCGATATTCGGCCCTGATGCCGACGGGGGTGACGAAGGTCCGTCGCCAGTTGCCGGTCCGTTCGTGCCCGACGCGGTAGGGCAGCACGTAGCGGCAGAAGGTGTCGAAGCTGTATTGCCGGGTCCAGTTCTGCTGCCACAGGGTGAAGGCGCTGTCGATTTGTTCGGTCAGGAAACCGGCCGTGAGGGTCTGCGTGTCGGGCAGTTTCTGTTGCTGGCACAGCGACAGTTCGGTCCCGATGCGTTGCAGCAGGGTGTCGTATTTCATGATCCAGAACACGCGGTCGCCGTTGCAGTGCCTGAAGAGGCTGTCCATGCAGTTGCCGTATTGCTCCACGGCTTCCCCGCCGAAGGCATATTGTGCGTCCATGTGTTCAATCAGGAAGCGGGCGGCCTGCTCCTTCAGCGGTTCGTCCGCATAGTGTTCCAGCACGGCTTCCAGTTCTTTCCGGTTGTCGCCGGCCTGTTCCAGCGCCGGTTCAAGAGGCGCGTCCTGGCAACCGGCCAGTCCGGTTGCCAGGAGGATGGCGAATAGGTGTTTCGTTTTCATGGTGTTGTGTTTTTGAATTGTATGGGTTTCCCGCTCCGCGTGATGCCCTCGGCCTCGATGCTGATGGCGGTCTGCTTGCTGTTGTTGAAGAGGCAGACGGTGGCGTTCCCCTCCTTGTCGAACTTCGTCGGGCATCCAGAGCAGGGTGCGGCGGTTGTCCTTGGTGTCGGGCAGCGGGCGCCGGCTGTAGTCGGGACAGTAGAAGTCGTCGCAGACGGCGTAGCCGCGCCACAGGTAGCGTCGGTCGCGACAGGCGGGAGTGTATTCTTCATTGGGCTTGAGTCGGTAGTCCACGATAAATTCCGGCTGGTTGTCTTGTTCATACTTCCAGCTGCCTTGCTCGCGGGGTGAGTAGTCGGTGTAAATATAGAATTTGTCCAAGAAGCTAAGCTTCCGGTATTTGTCTTGCGTCTTGGCCCCGCCAGCCATGGGGGTGGGGATGTCCACTTGAACCAATCCGAGGCGATTTCTTGGGGCTGTGAACTGTTCGGCAGCCTTGGTTTGCAGCGGTTTCCCGCCCAAGCGCGTCTGCCGGTAGAATTCTCTGTGCATTCCCATGTCGGCCACATAGAGTAATCCCAGTTTGTTGGTCATGTTCTTCCAACCTTTTTCGTCTTGCTCCCTTTGCATGTAGCGATATTCCTTGTCCCCTTTGACGATGTGGTAGAACGGCCTGTCTCCCCCATAGATACCGGCATCCGCGACCATGTTGTAGGCCTCGTAGGCGTCCACCACTATGGCGGGCTTGGTGGGGTCGTAGTGTCGCAGCCCGTTCCTCTTGGCATAGACGGCCACGGAGGGCAGCGTGCGGTCGGTGAAGGAGTCCTGTGCTCGCACCAGGCTGTCCCCACCGGCGGGGACGAGGTCCTTGGCAGGCATGTCCTGGTAGTAGTTGTAGGGTTTGGGGAAGCGGGGATGGAAGTGGTCGAGCTTGACGATGTAGTCCCGTCCTTTGTCGAGCGCCGATGCGCTGAGGAAGAGCATGCAGTCGCCGTAGATTTTGGGCGTCTGCATGTAGAAGGTGCCGTTCTCGGTGGGCTGTTGCAGTTCCAGCGTCTGTCCGTCCTGCACGAACATGGCCCATACGTTCACCTCCTTGCGCAGGTTGCTGGGTTTCTTGAAGTCGGGATTGGGGTCCTCGGCCCGGTTGACGCACCCGGCAATGGTCTGGAACTTTTCGGGCATCCAGGTCAGTTCGAGGGGCTCGATGCCGGCCATGGCGCGCCATTCGTAGCGCCGCCATCCCTGCACCATCATGAGCAGGTCCAGCGCCCGGCGCCGTATGCTGTCGTCGGCCTCGAAGTAGTAGCCGGGATTCTCCACGAACCCGCGGATTTCGCTGGAGAGTAGCATCTCGGTGAGCATGGTGCCGTTGTCGTAGGAGAACTCCTCGGTGGCGCGGTCGCGCACGGCGAGGGAGAGTCCGGCCACGGAGTCGGCCGGGTCGGTGAGCTGCAGGCGGAGTGTTATGGAGTCGAAAGGCTCGTATTGCGTCCGGATGCCGGAGACGGCCAGCCGCGGGGCATCATAATCGTGGTGGTTGACGAAGAAGAGTCGGTCGGCATAGATGCGTCTCTCGGCGTTGAAGACGGTGAGCTGGTTGACGCCCGTGGGGAGCGAGTCCAAGGGGATGGACACTGTGGAACTTCCGTCCAACGTCCGATAGAAGCGGCTCACGCCCTGGCTCATGACGTGCAGTGCGAGCGGTCCGTCCGCGTTCACTGCCTGCACCCTTGCCACCACGGCGTTGTCGTCCTGCACTACGGTGAGGGCGCATCCTTCGCCGACGACATCCGGCAGCTCTTCCCTGAAATCGTAGCCGTCGAAAGCGAACGTGGCGCGGTAGCCCTTGTCTTCCGCAATGTCCTGCAGGGTGAACACTGCCCTTCCGCGTTCGTCCGTCCGGCACCGTGCCGCCTCCAGCCCGTCCTGGGTCTCGATGGTGAGCAGGATGTCTTTCAGGTGCTGCCCGTCCTCGTCGTTGAGCTCGAGTGCCATCCGTGCCGTGGTGCCCTCCACGAGGTTGCCGCCTTCGGGATAGAAGCGCAAGTCGAGTTTGGGTTTCCGTCCCCGCGGCCTCTTGTAGTATCGCCGCATGGGCCGCAGGGTCATGTCCTTTGGATAATGGCCGGGTTGCTGCGGTTTGTCGAACACGGGGAACACGCGGGAGTAGAGTTTCTCGAAGTCGCGGAAAAACTCTTTGGCCATCTTTTTGCTATAAAAGCTGTCTTCGGTTTCTGTAATGTGCGGATATTCACATTGTCCGAAGTTGAGCATCCACCGGGTATAGGCCCGCAGTTCGTAGTATCCGGCATAAAGCGAGTCTTCCAAAACGAACATGCCGTGCGTCATTCCATTGGGCATCTCGAGTTGCTGCCGCTCCACGAGATAACCGTCGGGTGTGAGCAAGTCCACGTAGAGGATTCTGCTTAGTGCGGTGAGCGTCCCCTTGTCGCCCTGCGTCACGTAACCCTTATACCAAATCGTGTCGCCGAGGAAGTAGCACGTGTTGTCGAGATGCAGGTACACCTTCTCCTGCGGCAGTACCCGTCCGAAGGCCTCCACCTTGCGATAGAGGGAGTCGGTGGCGGCATCCTGTGCGGCCGACGGCAGGAACGCCTGTAGTGCAATCAGGCCCAAAAGGCAATGTTTCAGTCTCATAGCGGTTCGTTAAAGATGCGATTCAATCTTGTTACAACTCTTTCGGTCTCTTTATCTTCATTCCTGGCGTTTCTTCTGGCTCAGTTTTTCCTCGATGCGAATCCGTTTCTTGGATACGTTGCTGCGGCTGGTGGCGGTGATGCAGGCGATGTCCGTGGGGCGGATGTCCAGGTGGAAGAGGCAGCAGAAGACGGTGTCTTCCTGTGTCAGGTCCGGGGTGAGTTCCATCAGTCCGGAGGCGAAGCGGTTGAAGCAGTGGTCCATTTCCCGCAGGAAGGCCTCCTGGCGCTCCGCCGTTGCCAGCAGGTTCTCGAAGGCCGCCTTGTCCGTGGGATGCGGGTTGTCCGGCGTGGGGAGCAGCTTTCCGATGGCCATGTCGTAGAGATGGTTGCGCCGGATTTTCGTTTCGGTCTCCTTCCATTCCATTTGTTTCTGTTCGAGTTGTTCGCGCAGGCGTTCTATCTCCACCATCTGCCGGTTCAGGTCATTGAGCCTGCTCTCGTTTCCTTTGAGGAAACCTTCCATTTCGCGCAGCTTCTGTTCGCGTTGCGCCAGTTCGGCCAGCCGCTTCTCCTTTTCCTGGATTTGGCGCTGCAGGGTTTGGGTGTCTTCCTGCTGTTGCTCCAGGATTTCGATGGTCTGCATCTTCTGGTCGAGGATGAGCCGGATGCGTTCCACCTCGTGGCGGCGGCGATAGATGGCGATGGCGTAGAGGGAAGCGCCGAGCAGGAGTGCGAAAAAGGTGAAGCCGACGAACAGCCAGTCCTTCTGCCTTTTGTCCATGGCGTCACGTTCGGCGATGAGTCCCTTCTTCTCGCGTTCGGCCGCGTCCGTGAAGCGCTGGTAGCGGGTGTTCCAGAATTCGTCCTGCTGCTTCAGGTAGTCGGGCAGCCGGCTGTGGTCCTGCAGCGCCAGCAGGCGGAGCGCCATGACCCTTTCACGCTGCCGGACGGTGGTGTCCGCGGCCAGGCTTTCCAGCCTTGCGCGGAGCGAGTCGGCGGGGGGCTGGCCCTGTGCCCAGCGGTGGCCCGAGCGGGCCAGGAGCTCTTCCACGGCCAGTCCGCGGGTCATCTCCGCGGGATAGGCTTTCTCGCGGGCAAGCTGCAGGGCGCGGCGGTTGTAGCCGTAGGCCTCTTCATACTGCCGTTGCCAGAGGGCAATGTCGGTCAGCTTGCGGCAGGCGACGAACTCCGCCGTATCGAGCTGTTGCTCCCGGGCATATTCCAGCACGGTTTCGAAGTCGTTTCGCGCATAGTCCAGGAAATTCTTCTGGATCCAGATTTCCCCTTGTCCGCACATGGCTTTCCACCAATAAGCGAGGCTGTCCTCGGCATTGAAGTTGCAGTTGGTGGCCACCATTTGATACTGATAGATGGCGTCGTTCAGGTTGCCTTCCTGGTCCAGCTCGATGCTGTAGTCGTAGACGGATCTCAGGAACGAGGCGGGCTCTCCTGCTTCCTTCCGGCAGGCGGCGAGGAGCAGGGCAAAGGCGGCGATGGTCAATGTTCTTATTCTCATGGCTGTAGTTCTTTTGCAAGGAATCGTGCCGCCCTGTCGGTGGGGTCGGCCTTTCCCTTATAGATTAATGTGTCGTTTTTGAAGATGCAGATGTATTCGTATCCATGTTCGGCATGGAGCGGCGAAGCGCGCAGGGTTTTCCAGTCGACGGTATAGAGCGGCAACTGGACATGCAGGGTGCGGTAGCGGGGGAGGAATTTTTCCTCCAGTCCCATGAAGCTTTCGGCGGCCAGAATGGAGAACTCCACCGGGCGTCCGCTGAACATGCCGGCCAGCCCTTCGAACTTCTTTGTCGGGAGTTGGTTCAGCGCATGCGACACCATGCACACGTGGTAGCCGTGGAACGCGTCTTTGATGTCCGTCTCTTTCCCGTCCGGGGTCTTCAGGGTGAGCGACACTTTCTCTTCCGTCCGCCCCGTGAAGGTGCCGAACACGAGTTTGTCGCGGATGGCAGGGGCGACGAAGAAGCCGCTGGCGAAGAAGTAGAGGCAAAGCACGCCGAGCAGGCCGGCCTTCAGCCACCGGAGACGCATGCTGTAGAAGGCCGACGTCAGGAAGAGGCCGATGGCGTAGGTAGAATAGGTGGCGATGAAGTAAGAATTGGAGGTGGCGAAGTTGTACCAACTGGAACCGTAGAGCAGGTAGGGAGCAAACAGAAGGAACAGGAAGTTCAGGCAGACGACGGCGAAATTCTGCCATACGTTGACCCGGGGGCGGACAGACGTCTGCCAAAGGATGAAGAAGGCGGAAAAGAGAATCATGGTGACGACCGTGTTGTAGGTGTCTTCCCAGAACCGCCAGGACAAGGTCTTCTGCAGGAAGTCCAGGATGACGTCGGGCAGGAGGAAGAGAAGGATGAAGTGGCGGGCCTTCTCCTTGCAGAAGCAGCCCACGACGCCCAAGGCGAGGTAGCACCAGAAGTCGCGCCACAGTTCGACGTCGCGGCCCAGGAGCCAGTTGAGGATGACGGGGTCGAGCAGCAGGCAGAACAGATAGGTGGCCAGGAAGATGAGGGTTCGTTTGTTTTTGGTTCTCATGTTGTTGCTTTTAGGGGTGAATGTTGGCGTTTGCTTTCCTTCGGATACCAGTCGCAGCCGGGGCGGCAGGCCTTCCGGGCATTTTTGCCCATTTCATCGGGGGACAGCCGGATAGCGCCGCGGCGGAGGTGCCGATGGAATGGGGCTTTTTTGTGCGTCCCCAGCCAGAAAAGGCCGTTGTGCCCGTCGGCATGCGCGACGGCGCAGGGAGCATGCCGGCTGCGCCCAAGTGGCCGGAGACGCTACGAGGCGCGCCTCCGGGCCAGGTTGCGAAATATAGGAAAAACAAAACTGCCATGTTCGGTTTATTGTTTTCAGTGTGACGTATGATGTTCAAACTCTCTTAGGCAAAGTTACGGAATAATCAAGGCTTCCGCCAAATTTTCTTGTTGACAATTTCGTGACCCGGCCTCGCGTAATCCGCTGTGGATGAGTGGGCACGTAAGATTGTTTCCGCGAAGTTGTTGAATTAACATATTGCAGGCCTGCAAAAGCGGGGGAAAACGGTCCGCTGGCGGCCCTGCGGGGCCGTCGCCTTGCGCAGCCTCCTTTCACAGTCTCATCACGATGTCCCGCAGGTCGGCGCCGGGCAGTCCGAGCTTCTGCTTCAGCCGCCAGCGGCGCAGGCGGAAGGACGAAGGCAGGATGTGGAGCATCCGTGCGATTTGTTCGTTGGTGAAGTCCAGGCGGATGAGGAGCAGCACGGTGATGTCGGAGCGGGTGAGGGCGGCGTGCGCCGCATGCAGTTTGCGGACGAACGGCATGAGGCTGTTCTCCCAAAAGGTGTAGCGGTCGGAGGCGATGTCCAGACCGTAGAAAGGAAAGGCCATGTGGCGCCTGCCGTCCGGTGTGGGGCGCCCGGGGGCGAAAGTGTTGTTTCCGTGTTTCATGTCGATACGTTTTTGGGTTTAACATGCGTGTCGTGAAATCTCTTGGGACAAAGTTACGGTGCGGAACTCCGGAAAACCAAATTTTCTTGTTGACAAATTTGCGAGGAACGGCCTTGCAACGCACTGGAAATGAATGGGCACGTAAGATCCTTTTCCGGCGTTTGTTGAATTAACAGACGTTAAGGCAGTAAATGTTTACAAGTGTGCCGTTCCGAGGCATGCCCGGACGTTCGGGGCGCGGCCTTTTGTGCGGTGGAGTGGAGAGGGGGAGAGGGCGTCGGCGGACGGTTGTTGGGGGGAGGGTTTGCGGTGTTTTCCGCGGTGGGGAAATGCGGAGGAAAGAGGTGGCGGGCCGCTGAAGGGAAAAAAAACGTCGGCCAAGAGCGGCAACGGCAGGCGCTTGGCCGACGGAGGACATGCGGAAGCCCGCAGCGTACTCTGCGGAGAGTACTCGAGTACTTTGCGCAGAGTACTTTTCTGCGTTCCGCACGATTTCCCTCCGCCAACCCCTCGCCGTCTGGCGGCTTACTGTCTTGTTGCGGCCTTGTGCGCTCCGTTGCCGGATGTGCCGGTTGTCCGTTTCAGAATGGGCCGTATTTGTCGGTCAGATGGCCGATGAGATTCTTTTTGAATGCGAAGCGGTAGAGGACAGGGGTTGTCGGTTTCCTGTATGGAACGGACGAGCGCGTTCCACTTCCGGTCGCGGCTTGGCGCCTTTTCTTTTTGCTGGCTTGGCAAATGAGTTGTCCATGGCCCGATGCCATGGACATTGCGGGCGACTGGGCCTTGTCACTGCGGCAGTTCGATGCTGTGGGTTTTGCTGCCGGTTGCTCCGTATTGTCCGGAAAGGGTGTATCCATTGTCTTCGTCGGTCAATCGGGACTCGGCATACCATGGAGAGCACCCGTATCCATAAGCGAACACATCGTAATGGTCCTTGTCCGGTTCGCCTTCGAGGGGGCGCACGGCAATGGTCCCGTTCCATCCCATTATGGTCTGGAAGTTTGCCTGCATCTGCCTTCCCCTCAGGATGCCGTCCTTGCTGAAACGGGAAGCGCACACGATGTCGTAGGACAGGCATTGTATGCCGAAGGCGTTTCTCGGTCCGCCGTTTTCGTTGCTGAGGTGGGTGGTCAGGATTTCATATTCGCCGTCCGTTATGCGCGAGGTCGGGTTTTCGTCGTCGTTCCGGTCTTTTTGATTCATAAGATACCATCCGATGGTTTCATACACGAAGCTGCTGTCTTTCTCGGCCACGGCGGTGGAGGTGAAGGTCCGTCCGTTGCAGTTCCATTCGAGCTTGAACACTTCCATGCCGGGGTGCAGCACGCAGTTCAGCCATATTCTCACGGAATCCAGTTTCATGGGGATGTCCTGCCGTGCGCACAGCTCACGGATTTCACCGATGGTGGAGATGGCGAAGGGCATGTCAGGCGCAGGCTTGAAGGGCGACAGGGTGTAGGCATCGTCGCCACAGAGTTCCTCCCTCACCTCTTCAAGGTCTTTCTCGTCCTCTATCCTACCTTTATAAGTATAGTCTTCGAAATAGAGGTTGGAAGCAGGATCGTTCTTGAGCACGGCCTTCTTGCCATAGTGTGTCTTTTAAGTATTGCAGTTGTCCTCGCCAATTCTGCGGGGAAGCTTCTCCCGCGGGTTCCTGGGGGTGGCCGCATGCCGCGAGCCCGACGAGTGCGATGGCGACGGCGATGGCCGGGAAGATGATTTTTTTCATAATGTTTCGTCTTTATGGAGTGAATGTTTCGCCTGCAAAGTAAGCGCATTTCTTCACGCCCGCCAAATCCGAAGCGTATACAAATTCATCCCCCGGGGATTTTTTTGTTGCCGATTCAGCGGTAACGAACATTGTCGGGGGGATAAGATAGGGGCGATGCCACGGCATCACCCCTATCTATGCCAAAACCGAAGGATTCAGCTGTTGAAAATCTTGGGAGAGCGATAGGCATTTGTTTCATAAAAGTTGGTGTTCCCCAGAAGCAACTTCGGGGCTTGAAGGGCAAGGAGGCGGAGGCTATAAGGGAGCTTTGTCGCCCAGATGGGCGGCATCCTCCAGAATCTTCACTTGCTTTTCGAAGCTCAGGCTGGCTTTCAGGTCCTTGAAAAATTCGTTTTTCTTCAGGTATCTGAAGTATTTCTCAAGGTGATTGCGATCTACACGTCCCTTTTCTCCATTATAATAATAGTCGAATTGGTTGAGCAGGTAGCAGAACAGTTCGTAGTTGTTCATTTGTGCCTGGATGAGTTGAACATACTTCTTGGCCGTGGATCTGTTCAGGATGCCGGATTTTTCGTATTCATGGATGAGAGATACCTCGTGGTAGATATATTTGCAATAGTTCTTTAGGTTCTCGTAGTTTTCGGCGATTTTCTTCTGGATACATGGAAGAGCGCGATCGCATATGCTTGTTGAACCTATCTTATAGGATTTCCATAATTGGTTGATGAGCATTTCATCTTTAATAGGATCATCTTTAATATACCTGGTAGTCTCGTTGAAATAAAATTGGAATATGTCTTTTCGTTCTATTTTATTGTAAAGTTGAATATGCTGGGCGAACAATTGCGTGAAGAGGGCATCGAATGAATTCTGCTTCATGGCTATTTGTTGGTCTCTGAAGGCTTCGAAGGCCAGAAGCACGGAAATGAATGCAAAGATTCCGGTTACGCAGGTGGCAAAGTCGCCCCAATCGCTCATGTTGGTAGAGAACCGTCCGAAGGGGAATTCTATTTTCGTAAACCAAGATGTTCCGAATGTCAGGCAGAACAAAACAATAGATACGGTTATCCCCGAGAAGAACACAAAGTACAGGCGCCTTCCCAAGCGTTTTAGTTGGTTGATCTTTTGGATTGACGTGATATATAAAGATAGAACTCCGGCTGTTGTAACTAAGAGAAGCAATAGAAATAGACGGAGCAGGTCGTTCGGTGATAAGTTAATGGATAGAAATATACGTATTATGGTATTCATGCCTATTGAATTGTTACGGGTGTGAGTTAATGAGTTGCTGGATGTTATATATTAGGTTATTAACTCTTATTCTGCAGATAGTTTTACGAGGAAATGGGTATGGATATTTATAACAAACACGTATTTGTAACATGGCGAGGGCTTCTAAGACATTTTCTAGTGCACTTTTTACGTTTGTGTTATGGAAATTTCGTTTATTGATAAGCTTGTTTATTTTTTTTGTTTGGTCTTTTATTTCTGATAGGTCACTTCCAATGATTGATACAATCTCGTGTGGAAAATGTTGACGAGGGGCGCCTTTTATTATTTTTTGTGCATGCTGTGCTAAAGTAAGGATTTCCCATTCTTTTTCTCGAATTTTCTTTCCTAATATTTCCGTGCGTCCGGAGGCCACATTATTTATATGTTCGATCCATCGAATAATCCATGGCAGTGCAATGCAAAATAGGAGAAAAGCCGCCAATATGGTATAACATGCTGTTTTATCAGTAGGGCAACTATTGGGTTCTTCTATTGGAGGATTTGCGTTTGTTACAGACATCTCTCTTCCCGTGTTGTTTATTTCTGTAATGACGGTTATTTGCGGTTGTTGTGTAGTAGTCTGTTTTTGTGTAATGCTCGGTTTGGGTGATGGAGGTGTCGTTCTGGGCTGTGCCTTTTGTTGGACATTATTGTTTATTGTTATTTTTGTTTCTTTATCTGGCGGTGTTCCTTCCTTTGGCTCTTTTTCCTTTATAACGGTTGTCTTTTCTGTTATGGACTGCAAATTTTTGCTGCATCCGGTTAAGCAATAAGTCAAAATAATAAAGAATGTGCTTATGAGAATCACAACAATAAGGATATCAAACCGTCGGATAAGTTTTGCATTCTTTCCCATGGTGTTTAGGTTTAAGTTTAGAAGATTATATGAAATGATGGGTGCAATATTATGAAAAAGTTTCTTTGCGTGCAAGAATTTTACGGGAAAATGTAATGATTTGGATGATTTTTCTTGAGGACGGAAGGGGATGCCTTTCCGGCGTGGTCGGGCAGCAACGGCATGCAGGGAAAAAGAAGGTGGAGGAATGTTTAGGTGGGGCCCCTGCGGGGAGGGGAGCAGTGAAAAAAAGAACGGCCCTGTCAGAAAAACTAAAATACTATGAAGCCAAGGCTCGCCAGCCGTTTGAAAAAAACTGGCAGGACCGTCTTTTTCCGGTTAAGAAACTGTCCGGAGCCCCGAAAGCAACAGGACAAGAATGCTTTCTGGCGGCACCCCGGGACAGTTCCTTATGGCAGTGCGGGCGTCACTTCACCCGCTTCACGCCTTCGTGCGTGGGAACGACGGGCTTGATGGTGCCGTCGTCGTTGAACTCCATCTTGTCGATGCACACTTCACGGTGCACGCCCGGCTGGTGCTTGATGTAGTTCTTATTGATGCGGTGGTAGACGATGTACCACTTGTCTTTTCCCGGAATCTGGAGCACGGAGTTGTGTGCCGTGCCATAGATTTCCTGGTCGGGGCGCTGGATGAGGATGACCGGGTCCTTGGCCACTTCGATGGGGCCGAGGGGCGACTTGGCGGTGCCGTAGGCCACGTGGTAGTTGGGCGAGCCCGTGTCGTCCACGCTCCACAGGAAGTAATAAAGCCCTTTTCGGTAGAACACGTAGGGGGCTTCGCGGTAGGCATAGTCCTGCAGCGTGCCCCCTTGCGGGGTCATGAGGGTTTCCGTCTCCGGTTTGATGCCCATCATGTCGTCCTGCAATTCGGCCCCGGCCATGTATCCGTTGCCCCAATAGAGGTAGGTTTTGCCGCTCACGGGATCCTCGAACACGTCCACGTCGATTTGCTGTCCGCCGCGCTGTCCCTTGGGCAGGCGGTCGATGATGGGTGCTCCCGAGTCGGTGAAGGGGCCGCAGGGATGGTCGGCCGTGGCCACGCCGATGGCCTTTCCCTTGTCGGGCGTGTTGCCGCTGTAATAGAAGTAGTATTTATACTTGCCGTCCACTTTCTTCTCGATGATGCAGGGGGCCCAGGCGTTGCCGTCGGACCAGCGCACCTGGTCGGTGTTCAGGTCGAGCATGATGCCTTCGTGGCGCCAGTCGGTGAGGTCCTTGGAGCTGAACACGGTGAAGTAGTATCCTCCCCATCCGGGCGTTCCGTCGGTGGTGGAGTAGATGTAATACTTGCCGGTCTGTTCGGCGTAGAGTATTTCCGGTCGGCGTGGAATTCGGGCAGCACGGGGTTGTTCCCGTCTTGGGCCGCTGCGCGTCTACGTGTGCCGGGATGCCCATGAGGCAGGCCGCGGCGAGAATGCTTTTAATGTTCTTTTTCATTGGTTTTTGGGTTTATTAGGTTAAAAATCAGTTTAGCAGCCCATCGTTTCGCGGTAGAAGTCCAGCATGTTGAAGATTTCCTCCTTGTCCGCGGTGCGGTTGAGTCGGATGTCGCCCACGTTGCCCAGCAGGGTGAAGTTCACGTGCCCGGCCGTGTTCTTCTTGTCGTGGGTCATGAATTGGTATAGCGTCTCGTATTCCTTGCAGTCAAACACGAAGGTGCCGTAGTGCTCCTTGATGAAGTTGGTCGTTTGCCGGAGCTTGTCTTTGGGGAAGCCCTCGCGCAGGGTGCTCAGGTAGAGCTCGCACACCAGCCCCCATGCCACGGCATATCCGTGGAGCACGGTGCGCCCTTCCTGCAGTGCGAGGCTTTCGATGGCGTGCCCCGCCGTGTGTCCCAGGTTCAGGGCTTTGCGTATGCTTTGCTCGTGGGGGTCGCGTGCCACGATGTCCTCTTTGACGGCCACGCTCTGCGCCACCATGTCCTGCAGCTTGCGGAAGTCCACGTTGTCCAGGTCGAACCCGATGAGTTCCGCCCACCGGCCCGTCGTGCTGATGAGCCCGTGCTTCAGCATCTCGGCATATCCCGAGCGCAGGTTCTTGCTGTCGAGCGTCTTGAGGAATTCCGTGTCGATGACCACGCTGGCGGCCGGAGAGAACACGCCCACTTCGTTTTTCAGTCCGTTGAAGTTGATGCCCGTCTTTCCGCCCACGGCGGCATCCACCATGGCCAGCAGGGTGGTGGGTATGTTGATGTAGGCTATTCCCCTTTTGAAGGTCGATGCGGCAAAGCCGCCCAGGTCGGTCACCATGCCGCCGCCCAAGTTGACGAGCAGCGAGTGGCGCGTGCCTCCTCCCTGCCCCAATGCGCGCCACACGTCGGCCAGCGTGTCGAGGTCCTTGTGCTCGTCGGTGGCCCCGATGACGATTTGTGTGGCTTTCTTCATGGCCGTCAGTCCGGCAATGAGCGGCCAGCATTTTTCATGCGTGGTCTCGTCCGTCAGCACGAACAGCCTGTCGTAAGCCAGCCCGTCAAGGGCCTGTTCCAGGCTTTGGGACAAGTCGCGCGAGATGATGATGTCTTGTTGTTCCATCTTTGCGTCCGTGATAATTTGAATGCAAAGATAAGTTTTTTGCAAGATAATGTAGGAAGGTTTCTCTTTTTTCTTGCGGATTATTTAATTTTGCAGTCGGTTTGGCGACACATAACATTTATTTTTGTTAAAATACGCACGGTGTATTAAACCGGAAGGCGGCTCTCCCGTCTTAACTGCGTGTGGCTTTTAAACAAAATAAACAAGAATATATAAAGATATCATGAGGAAAGAAAGATGCGTATTGGCCTTGGTGCTGTGCCTGTGGGGCGCATGCCTGTGGGCGCAAAACGGGGCGGTTGGCGAAAAAGCAAAAGCTGGCGGCAAGACAGTGACAGTGAGTGGAACAGTGATTGAGGAGGACACCAACGAGCCGGCCTTTTCGGCTTCGGTGGTGTTACTGAAACCGGCAGACAGCACGCTGGTCACCGGCGCAAGTTCGGACCTCGACGGTAAATTCTCCATCAAGGGCGTGAAGCCGGGCAAGTATATTTTCCGCATCACGTCGGTGGGGTTCAAGCCTTATTTCAAGGACCTGCAGGTGACGTCCGCGAGGACGACCGTGCCGATGGGCATCATCAAACTGCAGACGAACGCCGCCGTGCTCGACGCCATCGAGGTGACGGCCCGCCAGGCGCAGGTGGAGATGAAGGCCGACACTTTTGTGTATAACGCGGGCGCATACCGCGTGCCCGAAGGCTCGGCGCTCGAAGAGCTGGTGAAGAAACTGCCCGGCGCGGAAGTGTCGGACGACGGGACCATCACCATCAACGGCAAGGAGGTGAAGAAAATCATGATCGACGGTAAGGAATTCTTCGACAACGACACCCGCGTGGCGATGAAGAACCTGCCCACCAACATGATTGAGAAAATCAAGGCCTACGACCGCCAGAGCGACTACACCCGCATGACGGGCATCGACGACGGCGAGGAGGAAACCGTCATCGACCTCTCCGTGAAACCGGAAATGAAGAAAGGTTGGATTTCGAACATCGACGGGGCTTACGGCACGGAGGACCGCTACGACGGCCGTGTCATGGTGAACCACTTCACCGACCGCTACCGCGTCACCGGGCTGGGCGGCCTGAACAACGTGGGCTGGGGAGGACGCCGGACCACCAAGGAGGCCGGATTCGACTTCACGTGGGAGAACGGGAAGAAGGAAAACGAGGCCGGACGCCTGAGAATGGGCGGAAACGCGCGCTACTATCATACCAACACCGACCAGCTCAGCACTTCCAACTCGGAGACGTTCCTCACCGCGGGCTCGAACAGTTCGTTTGCCAACAACGCCAGCAACTCGCGCTCGGGCAACACAAACGTGAACTCCAATTTCCGCATCGAGTGGTCGCCCGACACGCTCACGCGGCTCATGTTCCGACCCAACTTCTCTTATTCGGACAACTACAGCCGCAGCACGAGCCGCAGCGTGACGTTCAACGACGACCCCTATGCGTGGGGCATGACCGACCCGCTGGCGCAGTATAACGACTACGTGAAGGACAGCATCGTGGTGAACGACAACCTGCGCTGGAGCCGCAGCAACGGCAACAGCTATTCGTTCGACGGAATGTTGATGGTGAACCGCCGCCTGCGCAGCAAGCTGGGGCGCAACCTGACCCTCAGGGTGCGCGGCGGATATTCCGAGTCGGAAAGCTATTCGCACAGCATATCGGACGTGAACTACTTCCTGCGCCGGGACGCGCTGGGCAATGCGGAGAACGACTACACGCGGCGCTACAACATGACGCCCTCGAAGAACTACAACGGGAGCGCCGACCTGAGCTACAGCGAGCCGGTGTTCAAGGGAGCGCACCTGCAGTTCAGCTACCGCTACCAGTACCGCTACTCCGACTCCGACCGTTCGATGTATGAGTTCTCCGAACTGATAGACTCCTTGTGGCAGAACCATGGCATCGACTATCGCGAGAACCTGGCCTACATCCCGGGCATCGACGTGCTGGGCGCTTATCTCGACGCGCAGAACAGTACGTATGCCACCTACAAGGAGCACAACCAGGACGCTACGGTGATGTTCCGTTACCAGAAAGATGAAATCCGCTTCAGTGCCGGTGTGTCCGTACAGCCGCAAAAGACTTACATGGACTACACGAAGGGAAGACTGGACACGTCGGTGGTGCGCAACGTCCTCAACTGGGCACCGCGCATCGACTTCCGCTACAAGTTCTCCGAAACGGGGCAGTTGCGTTTCCGCTACAACGGCCGCTCATCGCAGCCTTCGATGACGAACCTGCTCGACGTGACCGACGACTCCGACCCGCTGAACATCTCGAGGGGCAACCCGGGCCTGAAGCCGTCGTGGACTAACAGGATGGAGCTTTTCTATAATAACTATATCCCCGACTTGCAGCGCGGATGGATGGTGCATGCGAACATGAGCATGACGAAGAACAGCATCAGCACGGCCGTGCTCTACGACGAGGCGTCGGGACGCCGCACCACCATGCCGATGAACATCAACGGTAACTGGAACACGTGGACGGGCTTGATGTTCAACACGGCCCTCGGACCGGAGAAGTATTTCAATATCTTCACCTTCACGTCGTTCAACTACTCGAACAATGTGGGCTACATCAGTTCCGACTCGCATGCGGGCGGCAGCGGGGTGACGTCCGACCAGATTGTCAACCTCAGCCAGAAGAGCACGACGAAGAGCTCCAACATCGGCGAGCGGCTGAACTTCAACTTCCGCAACGACCTGCTCGAGGTGGGAGTGAACGGCAACATCAACTATCAGCATGCCCGCAACGACCTGCAGGAAAACGCCAACCTGGACACCTATAACTTCTCCTACGGCGGCAACGTGCAGGTGAACATGCCTTGGGACATGGTCTTCTCCACGAACATCAACCAGAGCAGCCGCCGCGGATACGATGACGAGTCGATGAACACCGACGAGCTGATCTGGAATGCCCAGCTTTCGCAGAGTTTCCTGAAAGGCAACGCCGCCACGGTGTCCGTGCAATGGTACGATATCTTGCGCGAACGGAGCAACATCGGCCGCTCCATCTCGGCAACACAGCGCACGGATACGTGGACCAATACCATCAACAGCTATGTGATGGTGCACTTCATCTATAAGCTCAACATCTTCGGCGGGCGCAACACGCTGGCCGACGGGCCCGAAGGGCCTGACGGCGGTCCGGGCCGCGGTGGACCGGGCGGACGCGGCGGCGGTGGCCGGGGCGGATTCGGCGGCCCGCGCTTCTGATGGGGGCTTGAGGCTATCCGGATATAAGAAAAGGAAAAGGGACGGAATTTCGCGAAAGGTGGAATTTCGTCCCTTTTCCTTTTGGGCGTGGCTACTTTTTCGGCTCAGTAGAAATCCAGTGGGGGAACCAACGACAACACCTGTATCGGATTGTCACTAAAGCACGGAATTTCCTGTCAGGAAGAAAGGCTTTCCTTTCGCTTCCGTGTTTCAATGACAGGACAAACCGCCGTAAACAGGAGCCGGACTGTTAAAAAACGGGTGGAGGAACTGTTCGTATGGAGCATTTCTCCGTCCCGGCGGTCGCTTTTCCGCGGTAAAAACAGAATCGCTTTCCGCAAAGAAATGAACCGCTTTCCGCAAAGACGAAACTTTTTTGCCGCAAGGCAGTCCCTGCGGGTGCAGAAAGACGGGAAAAACAGGGCTTCGGAAGGCATTTCCTGCTCTGGATGGAGTCCGTCCGCGTGCAAACTTCGTTTGTTCTTTTGCAAGCCATTCCCTTGCGGGGCTGACGCGGGGGCGGGTTCCAGCCGCACACCGTTCCGTGGCGGGCGGCGAAATGTCGCGGAAACCGGCATTCGGCTTTCATCTTGCATTCCCTTGGGCGCGCGAGGTTCGCGCATTTCCGTCTTGTTCCCGTCCCGTGTCCGTTTGCGCGGTTCTCGCAGGGGCTGCCTTGACGTTTTGACAATATGTCATTGGGGATTTGTTGCTGTTCGCCGGCCTCTTGGCGCCTTCACGACAGGAGGCGGCCGGCGCCGCCGAAACAGGCAAGGGAGTTTCCGAGGGCTGTCTTTCTTTCCTTCCCGGAACCGCTGAAACATACGGCTGTCCCCCACTGGATTTCTACTGCTCCACTTTTTTCCGCGGTTTCCCTGCCGAATGTCGATTCTTTTTTGTAAGTTTGTTGCGAGCTAAAGCAGCGAAAGAGTGTTTGATGTAGTCCTTTACAGCGTGCTCGGCACATTCTATGTGCTCGTGGTGCTGAGCCAGATGTTGGTGGTGATACTCGAAAACCGCCAGCCCGTGAAGACTGTGGCCTGGCTGATGGTGCTCTTCTTCTTGCCGGTGGTGGGCTTGGTGCTTTATTTCTTCTTCGGGCGCAACCGCAAGCGGGAGCATTTCGTGAGCCGTGCTTGTGCCGCCCAGTTGGCCCGCCGCTCTGCCGTGCGTTTCTATCAGGGCGGGTTCCCCGACCTGCCCCCCGAGCATGAGCCGCTCATCAAGCTGTTCCGCCGCCAGAGCGGGGCTTTCCCTTATGCCGACAATAAAATCCGTTTCTTCGTTTCCGGACAGGAGATGCTGGACAACCTGCTGCGCGATATTGCCGCGGCGCGCCATCACATCCATGTGGAGTTCTACATCATAGAGGACGACTGCGTGGGGCGCATGGTGCGCGAGGCCTTGGCGGCCAAGGCCCGCGAGGGGGTGAGCGTGCGGCTGGTGTACGACGATGTGGGCTGTTGGAACGTGAAGAACCGCTTTTTCAAGCGCATGGAGGAAGAGGGCATACAGGTGGCGCCTTTCTTGCCGGTGCGTTTCCCGAAGTTTACCAGCAAGGTGGACTTCCGCAACCACCGTAAGATTGTGGTCATCGACGGCATCGTGGGCTACGTGGGAGGCATGAATCTGGCTGAACGCTATTTTTATTCTTCTCCCGGTTGTCCTGCATGGCGCGACACGCATGTCCGCATCATGGGGAACGCCGTGGCGGGATTGCAGCGCGCTTTCCTTTCCGACTGGTTCGTGGCCACGGGCCAGACCATCACGGCGCAGGTCTACTATCCGCGCGAGGACGAGTGCCGCCGCATCATGGCCGGCGACAGGGAGCCTTACGTGAGCCGCACGGCCCTGATACAGATTGTCACGTCCATTCCCACCGCTCCCTGGCCGGATATCATGCAGGGCATGGTGCTGGCCCTGATGCGCGCACGCCACTATTGCTATCTGCAAAGTCCTTATTTCATGCCCACGGAGCGCATGCTTTTCGCCTTGCAGACGGCCGCGTTGGCCGGAGTGGACGTGCGGCTGATGATTCCCGAGCGCACCGACAAGCGTTTCCTCACGTGGGCTTCGCGCTCATTCCTCCACGATGTCATTCGTGCCGGTGTCCGGGTGTATCTTTACGAGGCCGGTTTCCTGCATTCCAAGACGCTCGTTTGCGACGACACGTTGATGTCGTGCGGGTCTACGAACATTGATTTCCGTAGCTTTGAGCGGAATTTCGAAGTGAATGCCTTTGTCTACGACCGCGAGGCGGCCCTGTACATGAAGAAACGGTTCATGGAGGACCAGGCGCACAGCCGCCTGCTCAATCTGGAGACGTGGGAAAGCCGGTCCATTTGGTGCCGCATGGCAGAATCTTCCGTCCGCCTGCTCTCGCCGTTGCTTTAGCGGGAGCGGGGAAGGTTCGGGGAGGCCGGTTGTCCAATAAGAACGATGGGGGTTATGGTTCTGTTTCCTCTTCCGCCCTGAAAAAGGAGAAGTTCACGCTGCCGTAGGCGCGGTGTTCCACGAAGCAGGGGTGGGCGGTGAAGTTGTCCGTTTTGCCGTGTTCCAGCACGAAGAGGCCGTTTTTCTTCAGCAAGCGGTGCCCGAAGACCAGGTCGGGCAGCGTCGCCAGGTTGTTCAGGGCGTAGGGAGGGTCGGCAAAGATGAAGTCGAAAGTCTCGTTGCATTTGTTCAGGAAGCGGAACACGTCGGCCCGCAACAAGGTGCAGTTCGGGGCTTTCAGGGCATCCACCACTTGGCGGATGAATTTGAAATGCTGGGCGTCGCGCTCCACCGAGACTACCCGTCCGCAACCGCGCGAGAGCAGCTCGATGGTAATGCTGCCCGTGCCGGCGAACAAGTCCAGTGCCACGGGGCTTTCCTCGAAATCCAGGTAGCCGTTGAGCACGTTGAACAGGTTCTCTTTCGCAAAGTCCGTCGTGGGCCTTGCCTTGAAGTTGTGCGGCACGTCGAAGTGCCTGCCTTTGTAGATGCCGGTGATGATTCTCATGTTGCGTGTTGCGTTTTCCTTTTTTTATACGACGTTCGCCAGTAGCGCCAGCAGGTCGAAGGGGATTCGCGGGTTGCGTGCCAGCGCGGAGCGCTTGAAGATGTCCGTGGCGCTGGCGTTCTTCACGTTTCTCACGAACTTTGCGAGTAGCCTTGCCGTTTCGTCCTTCAGGCTGCTTTGTCCCAGCAGGACGCAGGGCGTGGTCTGTGCGTCGAGTTCCAGCCCTTTCCATGCCGAGAGCAGGTAATAGGCGGCGTTGCCGGCCACGTCGGCCGGGAAGGTGTTGGCATATTGCAGCCGCTGTTCCTTGAAGCAGAACACGAACATTTCCCCTTCGTCGAAGCAGGCATACAGCCGCGGTTGTCCGTGTTGTTCCGTCATCCATATTTTCTCCATCAGCATGGAGTGGTTGTGATAGAACCTGATGCCGGCGAAGTGCTGGCACAGTGCCCGTTCCGTCTCCGGGTCGATGGTGAAGATTTGTGCAATCTCCAGGTGGGGCAGGATGTTGTAGTACGTCTTTCCCGTCTTCTCTTGGGCGTAGGTCAGTCGATAGAGCGCGTGCACCTCCTCCTTCCTGAAGCATTCCAAGGGGATTTGCATGGACGGTCCCAATGCCAGTCCGTAGACCACGCCGGGCGCGCCTTGCCGCAGCAGGGCCGACTGCGCGATGGCCCGTTCCAGTGTGTCGGCCATGCGTTCGCCCTCGGCGCATGTGTAATGCTCCGTCTCCACGGCTGCGGCGTTGGCAGTGCTGCAGCCATAAAAAGAAAGTCCATCCGCCCGCAGGCGGATGGACAGGTTATAGGTTTGTTGTTGCTTATTCCCAGTTGCCTGCATTGTTGTTCGGTGTCGTCAGGTCGCCAATCTTCAATCCCGCGTAGCGGCCCTGCTTTTCAGCCGCGTCCGTCAGGTTGTAAATCTCGCGCTCGCTCAGTCCCTTCAGGTAGGCGGCATAGGGTGCGCGGCATTCCATCACGTTCTGCACCACGCCCGAACGGCCCACGTGGACGGTCTTTTCCAGTTCGAACACTGCTCCTTCGCCATACGGGATGTATTGCAGCGAGTCCGGGTCGCCGTTGCCCACGATGGCTTCTGCCATGGGGCTCCACGTCGTGTCGCGGCGGAAGCCTTCCAGTCCGTTTTCGGCAATGGCCTTGGCGTCGCCACTGTTCACGATGGCTGCGGCGCTCGATTCGGTCAAGCCCTTCTCCATTTGTTCGTCACTCAACTCGCCCACTTTGTGCACATGGGGGATGCGGGCCGTCTTGATGAAGTCGATCAGCACGCTCATGGTGTCGCAGAACTCGCCGTAGTGTTGTTGGCGGTATTGCTCCTCCGCGTTCTTGATTTGAATCAGACGTGCCTTCACTGCTGCTTCGCGTATCGCCATCTCCTCTTGGAACTTGATGGGCTGCATGATACTTTCGTAGCAAAGATAAAGCAAAACCAGGGCGCACAAGCCCAGGATGACATTAATCGCTTTTTTCATGATACATTTATAATTTTATTTGTTACTTTCGTATCGCAAAAGTAAGATAAATAAATTTAATATTCGACTTTTCGGCAAACTTTTTATCGCGGATTTATGATAAATAAGGATTTAGAGCGGTTTATTGCGGCAAAATGCCCTTTCGAGATGACAAACGGGCAACGCGAAGTGGTGGCCGTGTGGGCTGGTTTCCTCTTGTCGGCCGACGCCGGGGCGGCCTGTCTCCTGCGCGGCTATGCCGGGACGGGCAAGACGTCGCTTCTCGCGGCGCTGGTGCGGGCGATGGACGCGCTGGGCCGCAAAGGTGGTGCTCCTCGCCCCCACGGGCCGGGCGGCCAAGGTGCTGGCCCTCCATGCCGGCCATGCGGCCTTCACCATCCACAAGCGCATCTACAGGCAGAAGGCTTTCTCCGCCGACACGGACAATTTCCTGCCCGACGTCAACCTCATGAAGCACACTCTGTTCATCGTCGAC
>VOFD01001631.1_pt1 | contig 45669 bp, 44 predicted proteins | sample 5384101 | NCBI WGS metagenome assembly VOFD01 (sample SAMN12384723, study PRJNA508395) | human gut metagenome | isolation source: healthy gut C | host: Homo sapiens
TCAGGTACTTCGTTTAAGTTACGTATTGCCAGACGTTGCTCTTCTCGGCGTGCCAGAATCGAACGGACATAATCTGCGAACGTCGTGCGTCAGTGGCGTCAGTGGTCGATACGATCGGCGGCGGCTCTGCTACGTGGAAAACCGAAACGGGCTGATCATAGCGTTCGGTGCTAGTCTTCTTTGGCTTTGGCATGACTACTATCTGCAGGATCGTATCGAAGGCCGGTATCGGTTGCGACGATCCACGGCGACAATTGGGCCGGCGCGCCCGCGCATAATTCAAAGGCAGGAAAAACGCGCGTGATCGTAGCGTAACCGCCGCGCGCGAGCATCGACTCTCGATCAGGTGAAATATGGTCATCGCTTTGACTTGCCCGTCATCGCCGAGATTGCCGTTCGGCACTGGAGCCGTGCAAAACGTGCGGGGATGGCACTGACCTTCTGTGCATCGGTTGAGCATTACCTGCGCCAACAATTCAGAAACTCACGGGCAGAAACTGCGTGATCTGAAAGGCCGGTCGCCAACGCGTCCGTGACGGATGCGGGCGTCTCAATTCGCTTCCGTCGTACTCCGCGTTCGGCCTCAACGCCTCCGCTTCGGGTGCGGTATCAGGCCGCTTCGCCGCAGGCGCCCACCATTTGGGGTCGGCCGCGGTACGGGCTAGCGAACGAAGATATCTTGCACCGTTCGAAGGGATCTTGCGGTTCTGGTATGGCGCTCTTCGCAGCATCGTTATCTCTAAGCACTGTGGACAGCAGTGCAGATACCGTCGACTCAGCGTGTTGCCAGCGCAGGTACGCGTTCGGCCTCTTAAACGCCGTATCGCGGGTTTCGCTGCCAGGCGTCGAGGCTACGTCCGCGTAGACGAACGTGACGGCAGCCATGCTCTGGCAGCGTTAGCGACTTTTCTCCTGGTGTCAGTCAGACCAACTGTTGGTCAACTCAATAATAAGGCGGTTGAGCGTCGGGTCACGCCACTTGGCTATGTGGGCGCCGTGAACAGGCGAGCGCCATTGATGGAGGCGGGCGTGTGGCGCCACCAATGAGGCCCTCCCAGCGTATGCCGCTCAGTCAGGACAGGCAGTGATCATGGGCTCCGGGTGTTGCTCAGTTCTTTATAGTTCATGATGGTTGGATGGATAGAAAAAAAAAACAACACCCAGATCAGCTGCAGTGAACAAATTAGTACTATAGGTTGAAATCAGAACTAAAGTTAATACTCATGAGTGGTGGCATGATGCAAATCATCCAGGTTGTCAGTTATACTGGATCTTATTCCAGTCGATAATGACCAGACTGGGAGACGGAATCTTACTTGTGGCGGATCTCCAGTCAGATAAGGCAAAACACAAGCCGTCTGACTGATGTAAGTGCCAAATCACCTCCAGGAAGGTTTGGTGCCTTTAACTCAGGCATTGTTAAGATCGTAGGCGATTAAATTCTCAACTTAATATATTGTAACTCGATCTCTACGGGATGACTTATGATTTCATTCTTTGAAAGTTATGATTGTTCAGATGTTCCGAATCTGTTCTTTTCGCGTCCAAAATTACAAAATATTTTAATAAACCCGAAACAATCCTCGGCAAAATTCCGGCCGGTCGGGGCAAAAATCTACCTTTGTCCGTCGCCGGCCGGTTTTCCCGGAATGCGGGCGGGGGCAGTCCGTCGTATGCCGGACGGCAAGGAGTTCCGTTTCCGTTTCCGAGCGGCGTCTTTCCTCTCCGTCGGCACGGCGTTTTGAAAAAGAAGGACGGTCCGCTTCGTGCGGACCGTCCACCACTGGGTGAAAATGTATGATTGTTACTCAACTACTTTCACATTGATCGCCTGAATGCCCTTGCTGCCCTCGCCGAGTTCGTATTCAACTTCCTGCTTCTCGTTGAGAGCCTTGAAACCGTCTTTGACGATGCCCGAGTAGTGAACGAACACTTCCTTACCGTCTTCGCCAGTAATGAATCCGTAGCCTTTCTTGCCATCGAACCATTTAACTTTGCCTTTCATAAAAAATAGAATAATAGATTTGTCTGGCAAAGTAAAATAAAAACAATTGAATGTCAAAACTTTTTTGGCTTGTTTTTGAACCGATTCATGAAAAAATGCGAAATTATGCATATATTTGTCTGTGAATTCGGCAAGAAACGTGACCGATAGAACTAAGAATATGAATGCCAGAATCATAACTGCGCTGCTCGCCCTGCTGGGTTTCGGAGCGGCCTGTTCGGGCGTGAAGGAGACCGCGAAGAGTACAGACAGCCGTGCGGACAGCGTGAGGGTCCAACGGCCGATCCGCCTGATGTACGGCGTGCCGGTGCGCGAATTCCAGGCACGGCCGCTGGCCGATTCGGCTCGCGGCGAAGGGCGGCTTCCGTCCGCCGAGGCGCAGCCGGAAGATGTTCCGGCGAAGTGACGGAGCCCTTTCTGCGATACGAAAACCCCGGCTTCCTTGCGAACCGGGGTTTATTGTGAGCGGGGCCTGCGCCCGCGATCGGATTGTCTGAAAAAAAAGAAAGAGACCGCTCTTTCGTGATCTCTTCCCTAATCGATGTTCGACTTGTTCGATTCCAGAACTTTGAGGAACCAGTCGGAGGTCATCATGTCCAACAGTTTGTTGGTGAGGTTGCTCTTCAGCGTCCGCGAGGCAACCACGGTGTTTTTGATCATTCGTACCATACTTAACCTGAATTGCGATCCGCGTTCGAGTCGCCTCTGCGGCGGATCTGTTTTCTAACCTTAACCGATGCAAAGATAATACAAATAAAGGTAAGTTGGTAAATATTTTTAATAAATTTTTCAGAAAATTTAATAAAATATATTACTGTATATGATAATCAGTTTGTTGCATGATTCGAAAGATATTCCCTTTTGGGGGGCTTACGAGTGTCGGTTTGGCAGCATCGGAACGTTGAACTGTCATTTTGGCACTTTGGTGCGGCCGCAGCGGAAGAATCGTATGGAATTATCCCGATCCCGTTTCGTGTTGTTGCGATGATTGCGTATGGCGTTTCTTTCTCCATTTTTTTTCGCCTCGGCACAGTCTGAACAAGTTCGGCTCTGTACATGGCTTAGCGAAAACGTTTTCCCTGATTGTCCGAAGAACGGCAGTCCGCAGCTACCCGACACAGGGATATGCTCTGTTCGCAAGAGTTCGCACGCATCCTTCGCCGGCTATGGACGGCGATGCGATTCAGAGAAGGATAGTCCCGAAAGTTATTCCCGGTAGATGAGCGCTACGGCCGAGACCGAGATGCCCTCTTCGCGGCCCTCGAAGCCGAGCCGCTCGGTCGTGGTGGCCTTGACTGAAACGCAGTCGACACCGATTCCCATGACGTCGGCCAGCGTCCGGCGCATCCGGTCGATGTGGGGGCGTAGTTTGGGTCGCTGCATCCGGATCGTGCAGTCGACGTTGCCGATGCGGTAGCCTTTTTGGGCGAGCAGCTCCGCGACGCGGTGCAGCAGCAGTTTCGAGTCGATACCCTTGTAGTCGTCCGACGTGTCGGGGAAATGCAGCCCGATGTCGCCCAGCGCGGCGGCGCCCAGCAGTGCGTCGCAGAGGGCGTGGATCACCACGTCGCCGTCCGAGTGGGCGACGCACCCCTTGTCGTGTTCGATCCCGACGCCGCCCAGCACGAGGGGCAGCCCTTCGGCCAATGCGTGTACGTCGTATCCGTGTCCGATTCTGAAAAGCATGGGCATCAATCGTCTAAGTCGTTGAAATAATCTCGGTCGATCCGTTTGATTTCATAAGAGAACGCAGTCGTGACCCCGAGTCCGTATTCGATCATGAGCTGTGTCAGTTTCTCTCCGTCGATTTTGACCAGTTTGACTCCCTGGGGTTTGTAGGATTGCGCCTCTTTGGTGAAAGAGGAAGTGGTGATAAAAATCCCTTTCGTACTTCCCTGTCCGGCGAGTGCACCCACGAATTTTTGCAATTCGGGACGTCCGACCGTATTGTTCCTGTTCCATTTCTTGGCCTGGATATGGACGACGTCCAGACCCAGCTTGTCCTCCTTGATGATACCGTCGATTCCTTCGTCTCCCGTGCGTCCGATTGCCTGTCCCGCATCTTGAATCGAACCGCCGTAGCCCATCTTGACCAGAAGCTCGACGACGAGCCGTTCGAAAAATGCGAAATCCTGCATCAGTACGACATCCAGCAGTTCGGACGACAGTTTATTGTGTATCTGTTCGTAGGCGTGGGCGATCGTCTCTTCCGGAGTGACGGGAGGCGTGCATTCCGGATCGATAGCAGGCGCGCACTCGTTTTCCCGCGTCTTGTCGTTGCGGGACGACGGGGCGTAGAAATCGACGAAATTCGGGTATCCCGTCAGGTAGGTTACGTCTATTTTCTTTTTTGGATTTTAAAGCCTTTATTCCCAGAGAGGTGATCGAGAGTATCCCTCTTTTTCTCTGTTCGAGCAGTCCCGCCTTCTTTAAGTAGGTTTTTGCCCAGCCGACGCGACCTGAAAAAAGTGCACGATGGCCGCTGGGAGCTAACTGTTCCCGTTCTTCCTGTGTGAGTTCGAATCGGTCGGCCAGTTGCTCTATGACGTTTTTGAAGAGATGCTCCTGTCCGTCCTGAATACATTCCAGCAGAGGCCGCATCAGTGTTTGGTAGTCCGGAATCATGGTGTTCGATTATATCAGACAAAATTAAGTAATTTCTCTTTAAAATGGATATTCTTTTGTAATTTTGTGCATATTCAAACCGAAACAGAGATGACAGATTTGACGAAACTCGCACCCTGCGAGGTGTGGACGGAATTCGAGGCGATCACGCGCGTACCGCGGCCCTCGAAGAAGGAAGAGAAGATACGCGACTACCTGGTAGGCTGGGCGAAGGAGCACGGATTGGAGTACCGGTGCGACGAGACGGGCAACGTCGTGATCCGCAAACCGGCGACGACCGGTTACGAAGGGCGTCCGACGGTGATTCTCCAGTCGCATATGGATATGGTCTGTGAGAAAAATTCGGACGTGGCGTTCGACTTCGAGCACGACGCGATCCGCACCCGCATCGACGACGGGTGGGTGCGTGCCGAGGGGACGACGCTCGGCGCCGACGACGGGATCGGCATGGCTGCCGCACTGGCGATGCTGGCCTCCGCGACCGTCGCGCATCCGGCGCTCGAAGCGCTCTTCACCGTCGACGAAGAGACCGGCCTGACGGGAGCGTTCGGGCTGGGCGAGGGGATGCTGACGGGGAAGTACCTCATCAACCTCGATTCGGAGGACGAGGGCGAACTCTTTATCGGCTGCGCCGGCGGCGTGGATACCGTGGCCAAATTCAGCCCGATGGTGACGCCGGCGCCCGACGGGTTCGAATATTTCCGTATCGACGTCAAGGGGCTGGCCGGCGGCCATTCGGGCGACGACATCGAGAAGGGGCGCGCCAACTCCAACAAGCTGATGGCGCGGCTGCTTTACGAGCTGCTGCCCTACGGGCCGGTGCTGAACCGTTTCGACGGCGGCAACCTGCGCAACGCCATTCCGCGCGAGGCGTTCGCCGTCTTCGGCGTTCCCGCCGAGACGGCCGGCGACGTGTGCGAGCGCTGCCGTGCGTTCGCCGTCGAGATCGTCGAGGAGTTCAAGTACACCGAACCCAATTTGCAGATGACCCTGAACAAAATCGAGTGGGTCGAATGGGTACTCGATCCCGTGACGATGCAGTCGCTCGTCGGGGCGCTCGTCGGTCTGCCTAACGGCGTGCTGGCGATGTCGCACGCCGTCGAAGGGCTGGTCGAGACCTCGTCGAATCTGGCATCGGTGAAGTTCGGTGCCGAGGGGATCGTGGTCACTACGTCGCAGCGTTCGTCGGTGGAGAGCGCCAAGCGTTATGCCGCACAGACCGTCGAGGCGGTGCTGCGGCTCTCCGGCGCCGAAGTCGCTCATTCGGACGGTTATCCCGGCTGGTCGCCCGATCCCGATTCGTACCTGCTGCACGTCACGGAGCAGTGTTACGAGCGGCTTTTCGCCGTGAAGCCCAAAGTACGGGCCATCCATGCCGGATTGGAGTGCGGGCTGTTCTTGGAGAAATATCCGGAGTTGGACATGGTGTCGTTCGGCCCGACGCTGCGCGGCGTGCATTCGCCCGACGAGCGGCTGGAAATCGCCACCGTGCAGAAGTTCTGGGATCTGCTCTGCGCCGTGGTGGGGAGTCTCTGAGCGTCGGAGACCTGAAAAAGAGAGGAGCGTCGGATAACGACGCTCCTCTCTTTTTCGGTCGGTGCGGTTCCATGCCAGCCGCTGTTCACCGGTTCCGGACGGGCTGCCCGGCAATCTACTGTTTGCCGCCCTGCTTGTTGCCGCCGTCCATCATGTCGTCGTTGGAGATCGACTTGCGGGTTTTCCTGACCTGGACGTTCTGCTTTCCGAAGCGCCAGTAGGCGCCGATCGAGAACTGGCGCGAATGGTTGCGGCTGCGGCTCTGCGAGCGATAGGTCGGGGTTTGCGCCGTGGAGCTGTACGTCTGGTATTTGGTGAAGGGGTTGTAGCAGCTGACCGAAATCTGCAACTTCTTGTCGAAGAACTTCTGCGAAAGGGTGGCATAGGAGTAGAAGTAGTCGCCCGACTTGCGGCCCAGGTTCGCGCTGCCGCTGTTGTATCCTTCGCCCAGCGAAACGGTGGCCGCTTTCCAGAGCGCGATGTTCATGTTGAGGTTCTGGTCGAAGGTGAACTCCTCGGTGGAGATCTCCTCTTGGGGCAGCCGGTAGTGGCTGTAACCGCCCCGCCCGTTCAGCGCGAAGGAGAACTTCTCCGAGGGGGAGTAGTTGACCGAAAGCCGTGCGCTGGCCGTGCGCTCGCGCACGTTGTTGCTGTACGTCGTGTGCGAGACGCCCTGGTCGTCGACGCTCGTCCAGCTCGAAATGCCGTCGTTCGACAGGTGGCCCGACAGGGTGAAGGTGCCGCTCCATTTGGGGGAGAAATAGTTGTATTTGAGCGACAGCGTATGTGTCGTCGATGCTTCCAGATCGGGGTTGCCCTGCGAGGTATTGTAAGGGTCGCTGTCGTCGAGGTAGGTCGACAGCATCGAGATCGAGGGACGGCGCAGCCGTTCGGTATACGAGAGCGAGAGGTTGTGCCCGTCGCGCGGTTTGTAGGTGAAGCTGAGGTAGGGGATGAAGTTCAGCAGGCGGTTGCCGTAATCGTAGATTCCCTCCCGGCTGTTGTCGGCGTCGGCATGGTTCCACGTGCGCTCCATGCGCACGCCGGCACGCGCCGATACCTTCGAGAATTTCAACCCGTAGCCGAAATAGAGCGAGAAGATCTGCTGCCGCTGCCGCAGGTCGTCGTACTTGGTCATGTTCGTCGGATCGAACCCGACGGGATCGATCCACGGGATCTCGTTCTGGTAGCCTTTGTTGATCCGGTAGATATATTTGCTGCCGGCTTCGACGTAGTGGTGTTCCGCGAGCGGGTTGTAGTAGTCGAGCTGGAAGGTGTTCGTGAAGCTCCGGCTCGTATGGCGCTTGTAGAGTTGCGAAGAAGGGTAGTTCAGCACGCCGTCGTAGGTGACGAGATTGTAACCCTTGTCGGGGTCGATCTCGACCATGTCCGAAACAGTGAACGTATGTTCGGGCTTGCGGAAACGCCGCTCGTAGTTGGCGCCGACCTGAAATCCCGTGTAGGGGTAGTTGTCGTAGTCGTGCGTGTCGTAGGCGACGGTCGGCGTTTCGGCGGCGTCGGACATGCGGATCCGAGTGTCGGAGCTGTTCTTCCATGCGCCTGTCCAAAGCGATCCTTCGAGGGTGACGAGGTTGAGCGTATCGGGTTGGTAGCTCAGGTTCAGCGTGACGTATTCGTTGTGGCCCTTGCCGTAGCCGGTCGATTCGGAGGTGTGGTAGCGCTGCTGTTCGGAGGCGAAATTCTCGCGCCGGCTTTCCGATGTGTAGGGGCGGTTCCTGCGGTTCATCTGAAAGAAGAACGCCTGGACCGAAGCGGCGAACTTGCCCTTCTGGACGGAGAGAGAGGCTCCGCCGTATTGCTGGCGGGTGTCGAGTCCCGTGTTGTAGTTGAGGCTGCCGTTGTAGCCGTCGAACTCCTTGCGGGCGGTGATGATGTTGATGATGCCGCCCGCGCCTTCGGCGTCGTATTTCATCGAGGGTTCGGTGATGACTTCGATCTTCTTGATCTGCGAGGCGGGCATACTGCGGATCACGTCCTTGAAATTCTTGAACATCGCCGACGACCGTCCGTTGACCAGCACCTTGAAATCGCTCTGTCCGTTGAGCTTCACGTTGCCCTCGGCGTCGATGGTCAGCTGCGGCACTTTGCGCAGGATCTCTTCGAGCGTCGACGATGCGGCCTGCGGATCGTCTTCGACCGAGTAGGTCGTTTTCTCGGCGTCGGCCGTGACGAGCGGTTTCTGGATGGTGACCGTCACCTGGTCGATGTCCACGCCCTGCCGCAAGCGGATCGTACCGGCATCGGTCGCGGCAGTGCGGAGCGTGACGGGCTGCGTTTCGGGATTGTAGCCCACCATGGTGATTTGCAGGCGGTAGTCGCCCGCGGCCTCCGCCGAGAGTTCGAACCGCCCCTGCGCATCGGCGGCGACGGCGGCGACGGCCGTCGAATCGCGCAGCAGGGCCGTCGTGGCGAAGCTCACGGGGGAGTCGTTCGCTGCGTCGACGACTTGGCCGCGCAGCAGGAATTTCTGCTGTGCGGTCATGTTCAGAGGCAGGAGCGACAGCAGCAGGAGAAGCGTTCGTTTTTTCATTTGTCAGGTGTTGGAACCGACGCGTTACGGTGCGCCGGCGAAGTGTCGTGCAAGGTATTTTGCAGGTTGTTGTCCACAAATATATCGATTCTTTTCCGAAAAAGCAATACCCCCCCCCGCAGTGTGCGGATAATCGGGGAAATCGCTATATTTGTAGTATAATCAGGCTTATAAACCGTGCGAATAGTTCGTGAAATACTCTTTTCGGTTTTGTTGTTGCGCTGTTCGGGCGCGTTTGCGCAGGCGTTCGACGACGAACCCTATTACCCCTTTGCACCCTACGAGGAGGAGCGGATGCCCGAATTGGAGAGCGATTCGCTGCTTTTTTACCGTGCCGTGCAGCAGGCTGACGACCTTTGGGCGGAAGTGTCGGCATTCCGCTTTTCGGCTGTTTCGTATCGCCGGCGGGGCGAAGACTATGCCTTGTCGCCCGTTTTGCTGGAAGGTGCGGAGGTGTCGTGGCGTTATCTGACCGCGCTTCGGCGGTTGCAGGCCGAGACGCGGTATGTCGCCGGTGCACGTCCGCAGGTCGGGAGGCTTTCGGTCGGTGCCGGAGCGACGGCGGTGTCGCTCACCGAATACGATCCGGTGCCGGGCGGGGCGCTGGCCCTGCGTGCGGCGACCCGCAACTATCGCGCCGGTGCCGAAGGCTCGCTGGCGTTCGAACTGCCCCGCAGGTGGCACCTGGCCGTGACTGTCGACGGGCGTTTCGGGCGCGATGCGCTCGTCGACGGCGTTTATACGCGGCAGACGACAGCCGCCCTGCGCGTCGGCCGCCGCACGAGGGGCGACGGATACTGGACGGCGGTGTTCGTCGTGCCGTTTGCCGAGCGCGGTTTGCGTTCCTCTTCGGTGGAGGAGGCGTTTATGCTTTGCGGGGTTCCAATTACTACAATCCCGCATGGGGGCGTCAGGCGGGCGATGTGCGTAACAGCAGGGTACGGCGCGAGGGGTTGCCGCTGGGTATCGTCGCTTATTGCGGCCGGATCGGCGGGTCGACGCTGTTGCGGGCATCCGCCGCGGTCGAGACGGGCATACGGTGCCAGAGTTCGCTGGCCTGGTACGACGCTTCGACGCCCCGTCCCGACAACTACCATTACCTGCCCAGTTACTTCACGGGCGAGGCGTTCGAGGCCGTCGACGCCGTGTGGCGCACCGGCGACGAACGCTATACGCAGATCGACTGGGCGGAGCTCTACCGCCGTAATCGGATGCAGCCCGACGGCGAGGCGCTCTATGCCCTCGAAGATCGGGTGGAACGTCCGCTGCGGATGCAGGCGGCGATTCGTATCGAGTCCGAGGTCGATCCGCAGTTGACCGTCGCCTGCGCGCTCAGGGTCGATTACGATGCGCTGCGCCGGTATAAACAGTTGCGCGACCTGCTGGGTGCCGACCGTCTGACCGACATCGATCATTTCCTGCTCGACGACGCGACCTACTCCAACCGTTTGCAGAACGACCTGCGCCACCCCGACCGGACGGTGGGCGAAGGCGACCGTTTCGGCTACGACTACCGCACCGTCCGCTGCGAGGTCGCGGCCGACGGTGTGGTGCGCTACCGTTCGGACCGGTGGACGGCGGCGTTCGGCGCAAGCGTGGGGCGCTGCGTCGTCCGGCGGCGCGGATTCTATGAGAAGGAGTTGTTTCCGGGCGCCGGCTCCTACGGCGGTTCTTCGCGGTTGCGGTTCACACCCTACGCGTTGCGGGCCAGCGCCGGCTATGCCTTTTCATCGCGCAGCTATCTCGAAATCTCGGCGTCGGCGTCGGCCGCGGTGCCCGACGTGGAGGATCTGTTTTTGCAGCCGCTCTACAACAACCGGACGGTGGACGATCCGTCCCTGTCGCGCCGCTACGGCGCCGAACTGGTTTTCGTCCGCACGGGCGGGGCCTTCGAGCTGCGGGTGACGGGCTACCTCGCGGCGACGCGGGACGGAATCCGCACTACCCGTTTTTTCGACGACCTCTCCTACGAATACTGCGATATGACGGTGCGCGGCATCGGCCGGCTCGATTACGGCGCCGAGGCGGCGGCCCGACTGCGCCTTACGTGGAATTGGAGCCTGTCGGCCGCCGTCGGTGCGGGCAGCCACACCTATGCGACGAATCCTTCGGTATGGCTCTACACCGATGCGGGCAACGAGCTCCGCGCCGACGGCGTCACGAGTTACATGAGCGGTCTTCGGCCCGGCGGCACGGCCTCGCTGGCCGCGACGGCAGGCGTGCATTATTTCGGCCGTTCGGGGTGGTATTTCTCTGCCGATGCGTCGCTGGTCGCCGGACGATGGGTCGCGCCGTCGTTCCATTACCGGACTTCGCGTGTGGCGAACCAGGCCTCCGATTCGCCCGAAACATTCGCTCTTTTTCATGGAGCAGGAGCGGCTGGACGACTCTCCTTTACGGCCGATGTCTCGGCGGGGAGAATGTGGCGGCTGGGCGCGTCGAGACTGTCGGTCACGCTGTCGGTACGCAACCTGCTCGACGACCGTCGCACGGTCTACTCCGCCTACGAGTCCGATCGGGTACGGCGCCTGCGCAGCGGTGCCGAGACCTTTTACCGCCCGTTCGCTACGAGCCTGCTCTATGCCTACGGCCGCAGCGCGACGTTGACCGTGAGTTATAAATTCTAAGAAAATCGTTGGAATTTGTTTTTAATTTCGCTAAATTGCTCTCGTAAAATTAAAACATATCGTTATGATCGTCGGAATTCCAAAGGAAATTAAGAACAACGAGTATCGCGTATCGCTTACGCCGGCCGGAGCCATGGAACTCGTTCGGCGGGGGCATACGGTCTACATCCAGAGCGGAGCGGGCGTCGACAGCGGATTCGCGGACAAGGAGTATCAGGCCGTGGGGGCGAAACTGCTGCCTACCATCGAGGAGGTCTACGCGACGGCCGAGATGATTATCAAGGTCAAGGAGCCGATCGCACCGGAGTACGGGCTGGTTCGTCCGGGACAGCTGCTTTTCACCTATTTCCATTTCGCCAGCAGCGAGGCGCTCACGCGGGCGATGATCGCGTCGGGCGCCGTGTGCTGCGCCTACGAGACGGTCGAACGCAGCGACCGTTCGCTGCCGCTGCTGATCCCCATGTCGGAGGTCGCGGGCCGCATGGCCGCACAGGAGGGGCGTTACTTCCTCGAAAAGCCGCGCGGCGGCAAGGGAATCCTGCTGGGTGGCGTGCCGGGCGTGAAGCCGGCCAAGGTCTTCGTCATCGGCGCGGGCGTGGTCGGTACGGCAGCGGCGCGCACGGCGGCCGGAACGGGTGCCGACGTCACGATCTGCGACGTCTCGCTGCGGCGGCTTACCTATCTGGCGGACGTGATGCCCCGGAATGTCAAGACGCTCATGTCGTCCGAGTACAACATCCGCGAGGAGCTCAAACACGCCGATCTGGTGGTCGGGTCGGTGCTGATTCCGGGTGCCAAGGCGCCGAAGCTGGTGACACGCGACATGTTGAAACTGATGGAGCCGGGTACGGTCATGGTCGACGTAGCGATCGATCAGGGCGGCTGCTTCGAGATGTCGCGGCCCACGACGCACGAAGATCCGGTCTACTATGTCGACGGCATCCTGCACTACTGCGTGGCCAACATCCCCGGTGCGGTGCCCTATACGTCGACGCTCGCGCTGACCAATGCCACGCTGCCCTATGCCTTGCAACTGGCCGACAAGGGTGGCGGCGCGCCTGCGCCGAGAACGAAGAGCTGCGGCTCGGTCTGAACATCGTCGAAGGGAAGGTCGTCTACCGCTCGGTGGCCGAAGCGTGGGGGCTTCCCTACGAGCCGCTGCAAAGTTGATCCGCACCGTGTCGGACGATCCGGCCGCCCGCAGGCGGCCGGATCCGTTTGCGGAGACCGGATGTTTTTCGGGTTCGGCGGCCGGCCCCGATCGTGCGGGCGTCGGAACATGCGCCGGCGTGCGGAGGAGCGTTTGCGTATTTGCCCGAATTTGCCTATATTCGCCTCTCTAAAAAGCGGATTATGATCAAGAATCTTGTTTTCGACTTCGGGGGGATCATCGCCGACTTCGAGTTTTCGCGGGCGCTGGCGGCGTTCGAACGCGTCGGACTGAAAAATCCGGCGGAATATCTGGACAGCTATCACCAGCGCGGGTTCTTCCGCGAACTCGAAAGCGGCCGGATCGGGGCCGACGAATTCGTCCGGCGGCTGGGCGAGTGCGCCGGTCGGGAGGTAAGTTATGCCGAGGCGCGCGAGGCGTGGCTGGGGTTCTTCCTGCTGCCGGTTTCGCTCGAACGACTGGCCTGTTTGGAGGAGTTGCGCCGCGACTACCGGCTCTATGTGCTGAGCAACACCAATCCCTTCGTGATGGACTGGGCGCGCAGCAGCGAATTTTCGCCTGCCGGAAAGCCGCTCGACGCCTATTTCGACAAGTTGTTCCTCTCCTACGAGATGAAGTGCATGAAACCCGATCGGGCGATTTTCGACCGCATGGCGGCCGAGGCCCCGCTCGTTCCTGCCGAGACGCTCTTCATCGACGACAGCGCGGCCAATGCCGCCGCCGGCGCGGCGTTGGGTTATCGGACCTTCTGCCCGCGCAGCAATTCCGACTGGCGGGAGGAGGTCCGGCGGATACTCGGAGCCGGCGTCTGAACCGCGACGGGGATTTCCGCTTCCGCTTTTCGCAGCAGAGGATCGGCGAAATGCAACCGAGTTTGCTTTTGCCCTCGCTTAATCGTACTTTGGCTGACGCCGAAGATACTCCCGCTCGGCAATGTCCAAATAAATTTGACATTGCCCTCGCTTATTCGTACTTTGGCTGACGCCGAAGATACTCTCGCTCGGCAATGTTCAAATAAATTTGACATTGCCCTCGCTTATTCGTATCTTTGTTCCCCTAAATCGACGTAATATGGCTGGTTCGAACTTTGTAGACTATGTGAAGATTTTCGCCCGTTCGGGGCACGGCGGTGCCGGTTCGGCGCATTTCCGTCGGGAGAAGTTCGTCGCCTTCGGCGGCCCCGACGGCGGCGACGGCGGACGGGGCGGCAGCATCGTTTTGCAGGGCGACAGTCAGTATTGGACGCTCATCCACCTCAAATACCAGCGCCACCAGTTCGCCGAGGACGGCGAGGGCGGCTCGGGTGCCCGTTCGTCGGGCAAGGATGCGCGCGACATCGTCATCCCCGTGCCGCTGGGCACGGTGGCCAAGCGTGTCGTGGAGAACGAGCAGGGCGAGACGGAGTTGGTGCCTGTGGGCGAGGTGACGGCCGACGGCGAGCGGCTCGTACTGCTCAAAGGCGGCCGCGGAGGACTGGGCAACTGGCACTTCAAGAGTGCGACGAATCAGGCGCCGCGTTATGCGCAGCCGGGCGAGGAGGGCGACGAAGGGGCTTTCGTATTGGAGTTGAAGGTGCTCGCCGACGTCGGGCTGGTCGGGTTCCCGAATGCCGGCAAGTCGACGCTGCTGTCGGTCGTGTCGGCTGCCAAGCCCAAGATCGCCAACTACGCCTTCACGACGCTCGAACCCAATCTGGGTATCGTCGAGTGTCGTGACGGCAAGTCGTTCGTCATGGCCGACATCCCGGGGATCATCGAGGGGGCGCACGAGGGGCGCGGACTGGGGCTGCGCTTCCTGCGCCATATCGAGCGCAATTCGGTGCTGTTGTTCATGGTGCCGGCCGATGCCGACGATATTCGCCGCGAGTACGAAATCCTGCTGGGCGAGTTGACGCAGTACAATCCGGAGTTGCTGGACAAGCAGCGGTTGCTGGCCGTGACGAAGAGCGACATGCTCGACGAGCAGTTGATCGCCGAGATGCGGACGCACCTGCCCGAAGGGATTCCGGCGCTTTTCATCTCGTCGGTGACGGGATACAACATTCCGCAGTTGAAGGATCTGCTGTGGGAGGCGCTGCATAAGTAATGGAGGAGTTCGACGCCGAAATTTACGATATCGTCCGCCAGATACCGCCGGGCAGGGTCGTGACTTACGGACAGTTGGCACGGCTCGCGCAGCGTCCCCGTTGGGCGCGGCGGGCGGGACGGGCGCTGGCGAATGCTCCCGAAGGATTGCCCTGCCACCGCGTCGTGAACAGCAGCGGAAGGCTTGCGCCCGGATGGCCGGCCCAGCGGGAGTTGTTGGAGCGCGAGGGCGTGACGTTTCGCCGCAACGGCTGTGTCGATCTTTCGAAACACCTGTGGAAGGAAATCGCGCCGATTGCATGAGCCGTGCGGCAGGGAGAGGAAAGAGATTGGTTCTTCGTAAAAATCCACTGAATTTTGCAGTTGCATCGACTGTTCGCCGACGGCGGCAGGATGCACGAACCCTGGCGAGTTGCAGTCCGCCGCATGAGGCGGCGGCGAACTGCCGGCATCGCTTTGCGATGCCGAAGTGATCCTGAGAAGTGATCCTGATAACTGAGGTGTTTTTGAAAATAAGCAGCGCCGTTCCTCACGGAATCCGCCCCTGTCGCGATCGTTGCGGCAGGGGCGGATTTTCAGTATCGGCAGCCGGAATTCGGCCGGAGGTCAGACCGTCGCCTCTTTTTCGGCAGCTGCGTAGTCGCGTTTGCCGAAGATGAGCGATCCGATGCGTACCATCGTCGTTCCGTAGTCCAGCGCCAGCGGATAGTCGTCCGACATGCCCATCGAGAGCGTATCGAACGAGGAGTCGAAATACGCTTCCAGCTCTTTTTTATATTGTTGCAGCAGTTCGAAGTCGAGCCGTACGCGGAATTCGTTGGAGGTGTAGGTGGCGATACCCATCACGCCGCGCACGCGGACCCCCTTCATGGCTGCCAGTGCACCGCTTTTGACGTATTTCAGCAGCGCGTCGTAGGTCCATCCCGACTTGGTCTCCTCGTCCGCGACGTGGATTTCGAGCAGAATGTCGATTACGCGGCCGTTGCGGATCGCCTCGTCGTTGATTACCCGGATGAGCCGTTCGCTGTCGGCCGAATGGATCAGCGCGACGAAGGGGGCGATGAGCTTTACCTTGTTGGTTTGCAGGTGCCCGATCATGTGCCATTCGATGTCCTTGGGCAGCGCTTCGTATTTTGCGGCCAGCTCCTGCGGCCGGCTCTCGCCGAAGATGCGCTGTCCTGCGGCGTAAGCCTCTTCGATGAGGGCCGGGGCGTGCGTTTTGGATACGGCCACCAGCGTGACGCCTTCGGGCAGTGTCTCCCGCACGTCCGATAATTGACTTCTGATCGACATACTCTACTCTTTTTTTCGGTTAACGCTCGGGTAAAATTAGATAATTTTTTCGTATTTTTGACCGCAAACCCGATTTTGTTTATGAAGAAGCCTTTATTTTGTCTGCTGACGGTCTTGACGCCGTTCCTTTTGCTCGAAAGCACCCCTGCCGGAGCGTGTACCAACTTCATCGTCACGCGCGGCGCTTCGACCGATTCGACGACGCTGGTGAGCTATTCCGCCGATTCGCATGCGCTGTACGGCTGCCTCTATAAGTTCAACGCACCGAAGGGCGGGTTCCGTGCGGGCGAAATGCTCTCCGTCTACGAGTGGGACACGGGGCGTTATCTGGGCGACATCCCGCAGGTGGAACATCCCTATTCCACGGTGGGGAACATGAACGAACATTCGCTCATCATCACTGAAACGACCTACGGCGGCCGCGGCGAACTGGCCGATTCGACGGGACGCATGGACTACGGTTCGATGATCTACATCACGCTGCAACGCGCCCGCACGGCGCGCGAGGCGATCCGCGTGATGGCCGATCTGGCCGATACCTACGGCTATGCGTCGGAAGGCGAGTCGTTCTCGATCGCCGATCCCGACGAGGCGTGGATCATGGAGCTGATCGGCAAGGGTTTCAAGGACGACGGCAAGGGCGGCAACGCCCGGAAGGGCATCGTATGGGTGGCCCGCCGCATTCCCGACGGCTATGTGTCGGGCCATGCCAATCAGGCGCGCATCACGACCTTCCCGCTCGACGATCCCGACAACTGCCTCTATTCGCCCGACGTGATCTCGTTCGCCCGCGAGATGGGGTACTACGAGGGACCGGATGCGGAGTTCAGTTTCTGCGACGCCTATGCGCCGGCCGATTTCTCGGCACTGCGTGCCTGCGAAGCCCGCGTGTGGAGTTTTTTCCGCCGCGTGGCCGACGGAATGGACGCCTATACCGACTACGCGATGGGGCACAATCCCGCCAACCGGATGCCGCTGTGGGTGAAACCTTCGAAAAAGGTCTCTCCCAAGGAGGTGTTCGATGCCATGCGCGACCACTACGAGGGGACGCCGATGGACATGACCAGGGATCTGGGTGCCGGCGGTTGCGGGCTGCCGTATCGCTGGCGGCCGATGTCGTTCGAAGTCGACGGTACGGAGTACGTCAACGAACGTGCCACGGCCACGCAGCAGACCGGTTTCTGGCTGGTGGCGCAGGCGAACCGTGCGGCGGGCGACGATCTGGGGATTCTGTGGTTCGGCGTCGACGATGCCGCCACGTCGTGTCTTACGCCGATCTATTGCTCGATCGATCGCGTGCCCGAATGTCTGAGCGAAAACAACGGGTCGATGTTGAAGTATTCCCCCACGTCGATGTTCTGGCTCTTCAATCGCGTTACGAATTTCGCCTACCTGCGCTACGACCGCATGTCGAAGGATTTGCAGGCGGTAGCCGATCGGTGGGAGAATCGGGTGCTCGGCGAGGTGCGCGAGGTCACGGCCGAGGCGCGGAAGCTCGAAGGGGAGGCGCGCGTGAAGTACGTGACCGACTATTCGGTGATGATGGCCCAGACCTTGTTCGATCTGTGGAAGCAGATGGACGAATATTTGCTGGTGAAGTACATCGACGGCAATGTGAAGGGCGAGACCGAACCCGGCAAATTCAAGGATAACGGCAACGGCCGCGATATCCCGGGCGAAATACTCTTCCCGGGTTACGACGAGAAGTGGCAGCGCGCCGTGGCGGCCGACAACGGCGAGACGTTGAAAGTAATTAAAAATTAAGGGGTGACGGGTTGTGTAAAGGACAATCCGTCCCGTTGGAAATTCATACGTTATGAACCATTACGATATTCTGGTGATCGGCGGCGGCCCGGGCGGTATGGGTGCTGCGCTCCGAGCCGCGGAACTGGGGCGCAAGACGGCGCTCGTCGAACGCGCCGAGCTGGGAGGCGTCTGCCTCAACTGGGGGTGTATCCCCACCAAGGCGCTGCTCAAAAGCGCGCAGGTCTACCACTATTGCCGTACGGCCGATGCTTTCGGCGTGACGCTCGGCGGCGAGGCGAAGCCCGATATGGCGCGTATCGTCGCCCGTTCGCGCGGCGTCTCGGAGACGATGCGCAAGGGCGTCGGGTTCCTGCTGGAGAAGAACAAGGTCGATGTGTTGCGCGGCGAGGCCCGTCTTGCGGGCGAAGGCCGTGTGATCGTGGCCGACGAAACGGTTTCGGCCGACCATATCATTCTGGCGACGGGGGCGCGGCCGCGCGAAATGCCCTTCATGCCGATCGACCACGAGCATGTCCTCTCGTCGCGCGACGCGTTGGTGCTCGACGAATTGCCCGAATCGATGGTCGTCGTCGGATCGGGTGCCATCGGCTGCGAGTTCGCGTCGTTCTACGCTGCGCTCGGCGTGCGGGTGACCGTGGTCGAGTACCTGCCGCAGTTGATGCCGCTCGAAGACGAGGAGGTGGCGCGGACGATGGAGCGGGCTTTCCGCAAACAGCGCATCGCGGTGATGACCTCCACGACGGTCAAGTCCGTGACGGTCGACGGCGAGGGCCGGTGCCGCGTGCGCATCGAAGGCAAGAAGGGCGAGGAGGAGCTCACGGCCGACAAGGTGCTTTCGGCCGTCGGCATCAAATCCAACATCGAAGGACTCGGGCTGGAAGAGCTGGGCGTGCGTGTCGAACGCGACAAGATCGCGGTGGACGAACACTACCGCACCAATGTCGAGGGGGTCTATGCCGTGGGCGACATCGTGCCCGGACCGGCATTGGCCCACGTCGCGTCGGCCGAAGCGCTGCACTGCGTGGAACATATCTGCGGCGTCGAATCGGATCCGGTGGATTACTCGGTCATCCCGTCGTGCGTCTTCACTTCGCCCGAGGTGGCGTCGGTCGGCCTGACCGAGCGCGAGGCGCTGGCCCGGGAGATTCCCTATACGGTGGGGCGCTATTCGTTCATGGCCTCGGGCAAGGCTGCGGCCGCCGGCGAACGCGACGGCTTCGTGAAACTGCTTTTCGACGCCGACCGCAAGCTGATCGGGGCGCATCTGGTAGGAGCCAGCGTGACCGAGATGCTCGCCGAGCCTGCGCTGGCCTGCCGTCTGGGGGCCACGGCGCGGCAGATCGCCCGTACGATCCATGCCCACCCGACGATGAACGAAGGGGTGATGGAAGCCGCGGCGGCGGTGCCGGAGCACTGATCGGCGCGGCGGGAGAAAAAGGCGGGGTGCGATCTTGACGGTTGCACCCCGATTTATTGTCGGTCGAAGAGGATTTCGTGGTTGGTGATGCGAAGGCGGTAGCGGCCGTTGAAATACTCGACGATGCCGCAGAGCGTTCCTTCGCCTGCGGGCAGCGGTTTGCGGGCATAGTCGCAGCGGCGGTCGGTGCGGACGACGAATTGCCGGCCGGCCGTATCGAGAAGCGTGCGGTCGGTCGTGACGGGGTCGCCGGTTTCGGGGTCGAAGTCGCACCATGTCGTCGCCTCCTCGGCCAAACGCACCCGGTCGAAGCGCACGTAGCGGCTGATGTGGCGGGGTGCGACCTCCTCGAAACCGAGCGTCAGCGGTTGCCGGCGCGTAGCGGCCGGTGTCACGGCGAGGTAGCGCGCCACGTCGGCCGCGGGGATACGGTCGACGCAATAGTCGCCCGTGGGGAACGTTCCCAGCAGCAGCGTGCCGCCCTCGCTGCCGAGCGCCAATCCCTGACAGTTGATCGTGACGAAGTCGAACAGACGGCAGGTGCGGTAGAGCCGTTCGTCGTCGATCGAGAGGACGATGCCGCCCGTGTCGTCCTCCACGACGATCTCCTTGTAGAATTCGCCCGCGGTGTCGTTGGCCACGATGTGTCCCTGAATCGATATTTCCTGCGTGATGCGGGTCGTGCGGTCGTGGTAGAGCGATTTGAGGACGCTGATGCTCTGGACACCGATCGGCGGAACGTCACCCTCCTGTGCATCCTTTTTCGTACGACAGCCGGTCGTCGTCGCGGCATCCTGCGATGCCGGCGGCAAGGAGTGCCAGTGCGCAGAGGCTAATGCGTGCAGTCGTTCTCATCGCGCATTTGGAGGATGAATTGTTTGCCGTAACTGCCGGCCGTGCCGTATTCGAGCACACCCGTCAGCGAGCACTCTCCCGCCGGAATCTCCCGATCGGCGAAACGGGCGTAAGCACTCGTATAGACGGCGATCGTCCGCCCCGCGGCGTCTTCGAAAAGCCGGTAGCCCTCCCACGTTTGCGGGACGGCCTGTTCCGCGTCGGGGCGGAACCGCAGGGCGTCGATACGAACCAGACGGCCGCACGACGCCGTGCCGAGTCGTGCGATTTCGCACGGTGTAGCGACGGGTTTCCTGCCGTTCGCCCGTAGGATGCAGCAGCCGTTCGAGCAGCACGCGCGAGGAGATGTAGCCGGTCGGGTAGGGGCTGTACGCATCGGGCGGCAGTCCGATCTGCAATACGCCGTTCCGCTCGCCGAGCGCACAGCCCCGCAGCGAAACGGTCAGGCGGCAGCCCGGCGGACAGATCGTGTAGAGATTGTATTCGGCGATACGCAGTTCGGCTCCGCCCGTGCCGTCGTCGAGCACCAGCGTGCGGTAGAAGTTACCCGCTTCGTCGCTCGACACGACCGTACCGCTGACGGTCAATTCCTCGCGGACGACGACGGTTTCCGCATGGAGAAATGCGTGCAGCGAGGCGATCGTGATGTTCGCCGCCGGAGCGTCGGCCGGCGTATCGGGCACGTCGAAACGGTCGCGGCATCCGCACGACAAGCCGCACAGGGCGAGCAACGCGATGACGACCGGCCGTTTCATTCCCTCATCGTTCGATCCACGAATCTTTCAATCCCAGGAAATAGAGGATGCCGTCGAGGCCGATCGTGGAGATCGACTGCCGGGCCGTGGCCTTCACCTTGGGTTTGGCGTGGAAGGCGATGCCGAGTCCCGCGAGCGAGAGCATCGGCAGGTCGTTGGCGCCGTCGCCGACCGCCACCGACTGGGCGATGTTGATCTCCTCGAACTGGCACAGCAGCCGCAGCAGTTCGGCCTTGCGGCGGCCGTCGACGATCTCGCCCGCGTAGCGTCCCGTGAGACGGCCGTCGACGATCTCCAATTCGTTGGCATAGACGTAGTCGAAGCCGAACCGCTGCCGCAGGTAGTTGCCGAAATAGGTGAAGCCGCCCGAAAGGATCGCCGTCTTGTAGCCCACGCGTTTGAGAATGGTCATCATGCGTTCGAGTCCTTCGGTAATGGGCAGCTGTTGCGCGATCTCCTCCATGACCGAGACGTCGAGCCCCTTGAGCAGGGCCACGCGCTCGGTGAAACTCTCGCGGAAGTCGATCTCGCCCCGCATCGCGCGTTCGGTGATGGCGCGCACTTGCGCGCCGACGCCCGCCCGTTCGGCCAGTTCGTCGATCACTTCGGTCTCGATCAGCGTCGAATCCATGTCGAAGCAGATCAGACGGCGGCTGCGGCGGAAGATGTCGTCGCGCTGGAACGAGATGTCCACCCCGTTGTTCGAGAAGGACATGAACTGCTCCTGAATGGCCGTCGTGGCCTCCTCGGTGAGCGATCCGCGCACCGAGAATTCGATGCACGATTTGGGCGCCCGTTCGTCTTCGTGCAGCGGAACGCGGCCCGTCATGCGCTTGATCGCGTCGATGTTGAGCCCCTGCCGCGAAATCACGCCCGCCACGTCGGCGATGTGGCGCGCCGTGAGTTGACGCCCCAGCAGCGTGATGATGTAGCGGTTCTTGCCCTGCATACCCACCCATGCCGTGTAGCGCTCCTCGCTGATGGGCGTAAAGCGGATGTTGATGCCCAGCTCCGAAGATTTGAAGAGCAGCTCCTTCATGATGGTTCCCGACTTGTCGGAGGTCGTCTTGATCAGGATGCCCAGCGTAAGCGACTGATGGATATTGGCCTGGCCGATGTCGAGAATGAAGGCGTCGTAGCGCGCCAGGATGTCCGTGAGCGACGACGTGAGGCCGGGCTGGTCCTTTCCGGCTATGTTGATCTGGATGATTTCTACCCTGAGATTCCATGATAGGATGTTAAATGTGCAGACAAAATTAGTGGTTTTTTCGGATATAAATAGTACTTTTGTAACTTAAACGATAAGAATTTGCTTATGCTGGGATTTTTTCTGGAAGCGGAGACGCTGATTCTGCCCGACAGCGTGCAGAAGGCGCAGTGGAAACAGATCGTCGAACGGTTCACTTCGCTCGACGCCGAGACTTTCCTGCGTGACTTTACGGGACAGGTGATCTGGGTGGCGTTGAAGATCGCCGTGGCCTTCGCGATCTATGCCGCCGGGCGGTGGATCATCAACCGGCTGGTGCGCCTGATGGACGCGTCGTTCGACCGCAGGCAGGTGGACAAGTCGCTGCGCTCGTTCCTGCGCAGCCTGGTCAAAGGTGCGGCCTATACCATTCTGCTGCTGATTATCGTTCAGCTGTTGGGCTTCAATACCACGTCGCTCGTCGCGCTGCTCGCGGCGTCGGGTTTCGGTATCGGTATGGCGTTGAGCGGAACATTGCAGAACTTCGCCGGAGGCATAATGGTCATGTTCATGCATCCCTACCGCATCGGCGACTACATCGAGGCGCAGGGGCAGGCAGGTACGGTCAAGGAGATACGTCTCTTCTCGACGGTGGTCACCACGACCGACAACAAACGGATCTACATTCCCAACTCTTCGATTTCGAACGCCATCGTCAACAACTATTCGTCGGAGACGATGCGCCGTGTCGAATGGAAAGTCTCGCTCGCCTACGGCGACGACGTGGCGGTGGCCAAACGCACGATGCTCGCCATGCTGGAGTCCGACAAACGGGTGCTCCATACGCCGGATGCGCCGGCCGATCCGTTCGTGGCCCTGTCGGAACTGGCCGACAGCGCGATCGTCGTGGTGGCGCGGACGTGGACGCTCAACGGCGATTACTGGGATCTCTTTTTCGATATGAACGAACGGTTCTACAACGAATTGCCGCAGCAGGGGTTGCATTTCCCCTTCCCGCAGCTGGATGTGCATCTCGACAAATAAATACGGAAAACGAACGATGAAGAAGCTGATTGTATGGGCAGTGTTGTCCGCTGCGGTTGCGGTGCTGCCGTCGTGTGGAGACGATGAGGGCGAGGGATGTTCGACGCCCGTGATTTCGGAGGTGAACTACTCGCCGAAAAATCCGTCGAAGAGCGAAGAGGTGACCGTGACGGCCAGGATACGCAACGAACATTGTCCGTTCCAGGCCTGTGTGACCTACCAGGTGGATTTGATTACGGGTACGTGGGGCAATACGACGGAGAGCTATCGCTCGACCGATCCCGTCTATTCGACCGTGGCGGGCGAGACCTACGACTTCATGGCCAAGATTCCCGCCACGAAGCTGACCGGTCGCAAGGTGCGTTTCATGATCGAAGTGACCACGCAGCATCGCCTCTATGTCTCTTCTGATTTCGAGGAGTACGTCGTGCCCGGTCCGATCGAGCCCGATCCCGACCAGCCGGGCGATTCCGGCGAGAGCGACGGTTCGGAAAAATAGCGGGGAGTAGACGCTCGTGCGCCGTTCGCGGCGGAAGGTTGATGAGAACTTATTATTTTGTACGAACTTAATTCTTGAAGGTTTATGGAATTGAAGGAGATTTTGGCAATATCGGGACAGCCCGGGTTGTATAAGTATGTGGCGCAGTCGACGAACGGCGTGATCGTCGAATCGCTGCTCGACGGGAAGCGGATGAATGCTTCGGCGTCGTCGAAGGTGAGTGCCCTGACGGAGATCTCGATCTTCACCGAGGGCGACGACCTGCCGTTGGCCGACGTGTTCACCAATATTTATAACCACACGGGCGGCAAGGAGGCGATCAGCCACAAGGAGGCTCCCGAGAAGTTGAAGGCCGCTTTCGCGGAGGTATTGCCCGACTACGACCGCGACCGCGTGCATGTGTCGGACATGAAGAAGGTCTTCATGTGGTACAACATCCTGCTCGGCGCGGGATTCACCGAATTCAAACTGCCCGAGACGGAGGAGGAATAAGCCCTCCCTGTTCGCAGTCCGTACCTGCCGTCCGCTGCGATGCGGGCGGCTTTTTGTTATCAAAATGTAAAATTCGGGGACGGCCGTTTTGCCGATTCGTTTTTTGTATTATTTTTGTCTCCGGTTGCGATGCGCCGATGCCCGATTCCCCTGTTTTATCGGGGCGGGAGGGGGCGGAGCCGCGATACCGGAACGTCTGTCGGAAACGACGCTTCCCGCAAGCGGGGAATCCTTCCGAGCGCGGGAAGCGATGATTGAAAATAAATGACGATGAAAGAGAAGAAGAAAGTTGCACTGGTGGCCCACGACAACATGAAACGCGATCTGGCGGAGTGGGTCGACTGGAATTGGGAGATTCTGCTCCGGCACCACTTGGTTTGTACCGGAACAACGGGTAAGATGGTGACGCGGACGCTGACGGAGCGGGGCGGTGCCGAGGAGATCTCGCATTTCGACATCACGCTGCTCAAATCCGGCCCGCTGGGCGGCGACCAGCAACTCGGTTCGATGATCGCCGACGGGGAGATCAACGCCCTGATCTTCTTCTGGGACCCGATGTCGGCGCAGCCCCACGACGTGGACGTGAAGGCGCTGCTGCGCATTGCGACGCTCTACAACGTCCCGACGGCGATCAACCGCTCGTCGGCCGATTTCCTGATCTCGTCGCCGCTCTTCGAGCACGACGACTACCGGCCCGTGGTGAAGGACTACACCTCCTACATCGAGCGGGTGTTGAAGTAGCGGTGCATGGAACGCCGATGCAAAAGGGGGTCGACAGACCCTCTTTTTCGTTTGCAGCGAGGGGGCGAACCACCGAGTTCGTTTTCCGAAGCGCTTCGCTCGACAGCGCGGGTGCTGTCGGCAGTCCGCCGCCGTTCCATGCGCGGATCGCATCCGCTTGTGCCTGTCGCGCTACCGGAGGCGAACTGCCTGCAATTCGGAGAAGGGGTACTTGCGTATAACCGTATTTTTTCACTATCTTTGACTGTGTCTTAGATACTTCGCCTCGGCAATGTTCAAATAAATTTGACATTGCCCTCGCTTATTCGTATCTTTATCCGATCTAAGAACCTGAACATGAAGAAAACGTTACTTTGCTGGCTGGCGGCCCTCGGTGCCGCGGCCGTGATTCCGGCCTGCGGCGGCGCTGCGGGCGATAAAAGTTTGTCGGGGCTCGACCGCGAACGGTTCCGCTCCGAGGTGAACGGCCGGCCGACCGACCTCTACACGCTGACCAACGCCGCGGGAATGGAGGTTTGCATCACCAATTTCGGCGGCCGGATCGTATCGGTCATGGTGCCCGACCGCACGGGAACGCTGCGCGACGTGGTGCTCGGATTCGACAATATCGCCGATTACGTGCGGATTCCGTCGGATTTCGGTGCGTCGATCGGGCGGTATGCCAACCGCATCGGTCACGGGCGATTCGTCCTCGACGGCGATACGGTGCGCCTGCCCGTGAATAACTACGGGCACTGCCTGCACGGCGGCCCCGACGGGTGGCAGTATCGCGTTTACGAGGCACACCAGCCCGACCCGCGGTCGCTCGCCCTGACATTGCATTCGCCCGACGGCGATGCGGGATTCCCCGGCGCCGTGACTGCGAAGGTAGTCTACCGCCTGACGGAGGACAACGCCATCGATATCGCCTATGAGGCGACCGCCGACCGGCCGACGGTCGTCAACCTGACGAACCACTCCTATTTCAACCTGTCGGGCGATCCTACGCATCCGATTCTCGACAACCTGCTGACGATCGCCGCCGACGGCTATACGCCTGTCGATTCGACCTTCCTGACGCTCGGACGGATCGATTCGGTCGGAGGTACGCCCTTCGATTTCCGGAGGCCGAAGGCCATCGGCGCCGAAATCGACTCCGACGACGAGCAGCTGCGCAACGGCCACGGTTACGACCACAACTGGGTGCTGGCCACGGCGGGCGATCTGTCGCGTCCGGCCGCACGACTCGTCTCGCCCGTGTCGGGTATCGCATTGGAGGTCTTCACCGACGAACCGGGCATCCAGGTCTATGTCGGCAACTTCCTCGACGGGACTGTCCGCGGGAAACACGGCATTCCCTATGCACACCGTACGGCCGTCTGCCTCGAAACGCAGCACTATCCCGATTCACCCAACAAACCGCAGTGGCCGTCGGTGGTGCTGCGTCCGGGAGAGACCTACCACAGTCGTTGCATCTATCGTTTCTCGGTCGACAAGTAGGGACGTTCCGATGAACCGCCTGACCGACATCCGTCTGCACGCGCAGCAACTCGTCGCGCCGCAGTTCGACGATCCGGCCGAGCTGATCCGCTGGATGGGCATGGTGCAGGCGCAGGAGTACAGTTCGGCCAAATGGGCCGTCGCGTTGCGGCTGCGCACGCCCGCAGCGGCGCCCGTGGAGGAGGCGTTGCGCGAAGGTCGCATCCTGCGTATGCACATCATGCGGCCGACGTGGCATTTCATCGCGGCGGAGGACGTGCGGTGGATGCTGCACCTGTCGGCACGGCGGATCCGCGCCGCCAATGCGTCGTTCGCCAAAGGCAACGGCTGCGGGTTGGACGAGGGGGACTACCTGCGTTGCAGCCGGTTGCTGGAACGGATACTCGGAGGGGCAACCACCTCACGCGGCAGCAGATCGCAGGGGAGCTGGAACGAGCCGGAATGGCCGTCGACGCACCGCGGTTGAATCGTCTGATGATGCACGCCGAAACGGACGGCGTGGTTTGCAGCGGTGCCGACAGGGCGGGAAAACCTACCTATGCGCTGTTGGCGGAACGGGTGCCGCAGGCGGTCGATCTGCCGGAAGAGGAGGCGTTGGCCCTGCTGGCGCTCCGTTATTTCCGCAGCCATTCTCCGGCGACGTTCGACGATTTCGTCTGGTGGTCGGGGTTGCCCGTCGGGCAGGCCCGCCGCGGTGTCGGGGCGCTGGACGGGGAGTTGCTGCGCGAATCGTTCGGCGGGCGGGAGTATCTGCTGTACGAGAGTTGGGCGACCTGCCGAAAGGCGCCGGCGCACGCGCACCTGTTGCCGGCGTTCGACGAGTACCTGATCGCCTACAAGGATCGTTCGGACGTGCTGGCACCGGAGCATCGTGCGCGGGCATTCAACGACTTCGGTGTTTTCCGGCCGGTGCTGCTGCACGGCGGCCGGATCGTGGGGCAGTGGGGCCGCAAGGGAACGCAGGTCGGCGTGGAGCCGTTCGCCGGTGAAAAACGACCCTCCGCGCGACTCCTGCGGTCGGCGGAGGGTCGTTGGAAACTGTTCCGCGAGGGACAGGCGTTTTCGTAAGGGCGTTACAGTTCGTGCGACAGCGGCGCGGGCACGACCTGCGAGGTGTCGAAATCGCCCCAGCGCTCGGCGATCGAGTCGAGCGTGGCCATCAGCGCGGGAATGTCGGTCAGCGTGACGAGTTGCAGACGGGTCTGTTTGAAATCGGGCAGCCCCTTGAAGTAGTTCGAGAGGTGGCGGCGCATTTCCAGTACGCCGACGTATTCTCCTTTGATTTCCACCGATTTGCGCAGATGGCCCTTGGCGATCTCCACCCGTTCGACGACCGTAGGCTGGGGGAGTACCTCGCCGGTAGTCAGGTAGTGCCTGACTTCGCGGAAGATCCACGGCCGGCCGTAGGTGGCGCGGCCGATCATCACGCCGTCGACTCCGTAGCGGTCGAACATCGCGGCGGCTTTCGGCCCCGAATCCACGTCGCCGTTGCCGATGATCGGGATACGGATCGCGGGATTGTTCTTCACGCGACCGATGAGCGTCCAGTCGGCTTCGCCCCGGTAGATCTGGGCGCGGGTGCGGCCGTGGATCGTGAGCGCTGCGATCCCCACGTCCTGCAACCGCAGGGCGATCTCTTCGATATTCTTGTTTTCGTCGTCCCAGCCCAGACGGGTCTTGACCGTCACGGGGGTGTGGTCGACCGCCTGGACGATGCGGCGCGTCATTTCGACCATGAGCGGCACGTCGCGCATCATGCCCGAGCCGGCGCCGCGTCCGGCGATCTTCTTCATCGGGCATCCGAAGTTGATGTCGATGATGTCGGGGCCGGCGGCCTCGGCCATGCGCGCCGCTTCGACCATCGGTTCGATCAGGTGGCCGTAGATCTGGATGCCGACGGGGCGTTCGGCCTCCGTTATTTCGAGTTTTTTGAGCGACTTGGCCGCGTCGCGGATCAGGCCGTCCGACGAGATGAATTCGGTGTAGACCACATCGGCGCCGAACTCCTTGCACATCGAGCGGAACGACGGATCGGTGACATCCTCCATCGGCGCCAGAAACAGCGGCTTGTCGCCCAGTTCCAGATCAGCTATTTTCATCGGCGGGTATTGTATCGGGTGTGACGAGTATTTTGTCGATGCGTGCGCCGTCCATGTCGACGATTTCCAGCGTGAAGCGGTTCCAGTGCAGCTTCTCTCCCGTTTGGGGAATGTGGTCCAGTTCGTCGAGGATCAGCCCGCTGATCGTTTTGTAAGCGGTGTGCGGAATGACCTCCTCCATGTTGAAGTAGGCCAGAAAATCGTAGAAGGAGCACTGCCCGTCCACCAGGCAGCTCCCGTCTTCGCGCCGCACGATGTCGGGTTCGTCGAGGTCTTCGGGAATTTCGCCGACGAGGGCTTCGAAGATGTCCTTCAGGGTGACGATGCCGCGCGTTACACCGAACTCGTCGCAGACGATGCCGTAGCCCAGCTGTTCGCTGCGCAGCTGGTCCATGGCGTTGTAGACTTCGCAGCTTTCATGGAAGAACTTGACCGGCCGGAGCGTTTTGCAGAGGTTGAAGTCGGGTTCTGCGAGGTGCTGGAAGAGGTCTTTGAGGTAGACCACGCCGACGAGTTTGTCGAGCTCCCCGTCGGCGACGGGGTAAAGACTGTGCGGGTTGCGGTTGACCCGTTCGCGAATCTGGTCGGTCGTCATGGCGATGTCGATCCAGACGATTTCACTGCGGGGCGTCATCACCGAGTCGACCGCGCGGTCGCCGAGCGAAAAGACGCGTCCGACGATCTGCTGTTCGACCACGCGCACTTCGCCGTCGTCGACGCTCTCCTGGATGATCGAACGGATCTCCTCCTCGGTCACCTTGTTGTCCGACTCTTTGAGGCCCAGCAGTCGGGTGATCGCCGCGGTGCTGCGCGAAAGCAGCCATACGAACGGCGAGGCCGCCACCGAGAGTGCACGCATCGGTCGCGCGACGGCGCAGGCGATCTTCTCGGCCGTGTTCATGCCGATACGCTTGGGAACGAGTTCGCCGAAGATGAGCGTCAGGTAGGTGACGATGACGACGATCGTCACTTGGGCCGCGATCGTCGCCGTGCGCAGGGGAATACCCAGCAGAGCGAGTTCGCGGCCGAATTTCGCAGCCAGCGCATCGCCGGAGTAGATACCCGTGAGGATGCCGATGAGCGTGATGCCGATCTGGATGGTCGAGAGGAACTTGTCGGGGTCCTCGATGATCCGGAGCGCGCGCCGCGCGCCGGCGTTTCCCTGCCGGGCACGCAGTTCGAGGTTGGAACGGCGGGCCGAGATCAGTGCGATTTCCGACATGGCGAAGATGCCGTTGAGCAGGATCAGCAGGATGATGATGACGATTTCCATATTGAATGTATGCGGTATGTTCCGTACGTCGGCCGTTGTCCGGATGCGCGGGCGGGTTCATGCGCCTACGCCGGTGCGTCGGCCGTCCGGTGCGGAAGCGTATCATTTTGCAAAGATACGAAAAGTCGAGCGCAGAAGCAAACGCATGTTTGATTCTGCCGAGACGGAGTATCTAAGGCGCAGCCAAAGTACGAAAAGTCGAGCGCAGAAGCAAGCGTCAGCTTGATTCTGCCGGGACGGAGTATCTAAGACGTCGGCCGGAGATGAATATTTCGGATGGCGGGAAATGTTGCGGGGAGAATTGTACGGAATCTGTTGCCGGCGATTGATTATTCACCGAAAAAAGCTAAATTTGCAGGGCTAAATCAACAAATCATCAGAGGAAAATGAATATCGATCACTTTATTTCGGAGGCGGTGAGCCGCTCGGTCGAGGGCGCTCTACGGGCCGCTGGGGGAGGAGCAGTTGCAGATTCAGAAGACCCGCAAGGAATTCGAGGGCGATTATACGCTCGTGACCTTCCCGCTGCTGCGACGAAGCCGCAAGTCGCCCGAAGCGACGGCCGCCGAGATAGGGGAGCACCTTACGGCGCATATGCCGGAGGTGAAGTCGTTCAACGTCATCAAGGGATTCCTGAACCTCGCTCTTTCGGACGGCTTCTGGGCCGACCGTTTCGCCGAAATCGCAGCCGACGGAGCGTTCGGGCAGGCTCCGGCGACGGGCCGCAACGTGATGATCGAATATTCGTCGCCCAATACCAACAAGCCCCTGCACCTGGGGCATATCCGCAACAACCTGCTGGGCTATTCGGTCGCGCAGATATTGCGTGCCGTCGGCCATAATGTCATCAAGGTCAACCTGGTCAACGACCGCGGCATCCACATCTGCAAGTCGATGCTGGCGTGGAAGCTCTACGGCGGCGGCGAAACGCCCGCCTCGTCGGGCATGAAGGGCGACCATCTGGTCGGTAAATACTACGTCGAGTTCGACAGGCACTACAAGGCCCAGGTCAAGGAGCTGACGGCCTCGGGCATGTCGGAGGAGGAGGCGAAGAAGCGGGCGCCGCTGATGCTCGAAGCGCAGGAGATGCTGCGCCGCTGGGAGGCCAGGGATCCCGAGGTCTACGGACTGTGGGAGATGATGAACGGCTGGGTGTACGAAGGTTTCGACGTTACCTACAAGGCGCTGGGCGTCGATTTCGACAAGGTCTACTACGAGTCGCAGACCTACCTGCTGGGCAAGGACATCGTGCAGAAGGGGCTGGACATGGGGATTTTCTACCGCCGCGAGGACGGTTCGGTCTGGATCGATCTTACGGCCGACGGCCTGGATCAGAAATTGTTGCTGCGCGGCGACGGAACGTCGGTCTACATGACGCAGGATCTGGGGACGGCCTACCGCCGTTTCGAGGAGAACGATCTCGACGACATGATCTACGTGGTGGGCAACGAACAGAACTACCATTTCCAGGTTTTGAAACTGGTGCTCAAAAAGCTGGGCTACGATTGGAGCGACCATATCACCCACCTCTCCTACGGCATGGTGGAGCTGCCCGAGGGCAAGATGAAGTCGCGCGAGGGCACGGTGGTCGACGCCGACGACCTGATCGACGACATGGTGCGCACGGCACGCGAAATGTCGGACGAGCTGGGCAAGCTGGACGACTGCACGGAGGACGAGGCGGCTGCGATTTCGCGGATGGTCGGTCTGGGTGCACTCAAATATTTCATTCTCAAAGTCGATCCTAAAAAGACGATGCTCTTCGATCCGCGCGAATCGATCGATTTCAACGGCAATACCGGTCCCTTCATCCAGTATACGCACGCCCGCATCCGTTCGGTGCTGCGCAAGGCGCAGGAGGCGGGGATCGCCTGCGGCGAAGCGTCGGCCGCGGCCTATCTGCCCGAAGAGGTGGCGCTCGTCAAGCAGTTGGCGGACTATCCCAACGTGGTGAAGGCCGCTGCCGAGAATTTCGCTCCTTCGATCGTCGCGGCATATGCCTATGAGTTGGCCAAACAATACAACGCCTACTACCACGATCACTCGATCCTGCGCGAGGAAGACGCTGCGGTGCGTGCCATGCGGCTGCGTTTGTCGGAGCAGGTGGCGCGCGTGATCCGGCTGGCGATGCGCCTGCTGGGGATCGACGTTCCCGAACGGATGTAGCCTGCGGCGGACAGCCTGCCTGTGCAGCCGGCAAAGAACGTATCGACGGCCCTCGACTCTGCTCAGGGGCCGTTTTTCGTCGTTTCGGCGCGATTGTTGAATGGATTGGTGCGAAATCATACTATCCACTCATAAATCGTTAATGACGTGAAAAGGATCTTTACCACTTTCGTATGTGCCTTTGCGGTATGCGCTGCGGCCGATGCCCAGCAGCGAAGCGGGGCTCCGGCATCGTGTCCGCAGGCCGATACCGTTTTGCTGTCGGCCGATGTCGACGGTACCTATCTGGTGCGCAAGTATCTGGTGAAACAACACGCCGACCGCAACTCCGACTATGCGGTGCGTTATCAGGTCGATGTGGCGCAGCTCTCGTCGACGCTGGCCGGAAATGCGCGGCAGCTGGACGATTTGCAGGCTTTTATCGACAAGGTTTCGCAGGATAAGTCGTTGCGGGTGACGGGCGTGACGATCACCGGCTATGCTTCGCCCGACGGGCCCTATGCTCCCAACGAGCGATTGGCGCACAAACGCGCGACCGATTTCCGGAACTACGTCGATTCCCGCTACCGCCTTTCGGCCAGCTATCCGGTCACCGTATCGGCCGTAGTCGACGAGTGGCGGGCGGCGGTTCCGGCCGTGGAGGCTTCGTCGATACCTTCCAAGCAGGAGGTGCTGCAAATCCTGAACGGCAGCGACAAGGCGACGGTCAAGGAGATGCGGCTCAAACGGCTCCCTGCGGCGTGGAATTACATGCGCCGGCATATCCTGCCGCCGATGCGCCATGTAGAGATGGCCTTCACCTACGACAAGAGCAGCGTCGTCACCGAGCGCACGCCCATTCCGCTGCCCGAAGTGGAGCCGGTCATCCATGCGACCTACATCCTTGTCGACGATCAGCCCGACGGTCTGATTATCGATATGGACGAGTTCGATTGCACCTGCACAATGTAGCCCGTCCGTTTCAGGCGGGCGTTTTCCGCCCTTGCTCGTCGACGCCGAGCCCCCGATCGGACGGAGTCGCCGGATCGCCTGCGGGCGGATCCGGCGGTTTCGTGCGGAAAAATCATCGGGCGAAGTGGCGATTGTCGGAGGTTTTTATTATCTTTACGCCAAATATCAAACTATCAGGATTATTATGGCAAATTTAAGAGAGCTGAAGAAGGAGATCGACTATCGTCTGGAAGAGGTGGTTTTCGACTGCGATATGGCCATTGCCTTCCAGCCGTCGAAGGAGCAGGAAATTTTCGAGCTGATGCAGAAGGCCGTCGCCCTTCGCAACGAGTTGATCGCAAAGGTCAGCAATCCCACCGAACCGCACAACAAATCGCTGGTCCGCAAATACTATGCTGCGCTGCGTGCCGATATCGTCCGGTCGTTCGAGGCATTGTTCGAGGAGCTGAGCAAGATCAACGAGGCGAAGAAGTAGGGGAGTGCCCTTTTTCGGTAAATTTTGCGGGAGGCGACAGGCGACTGTCTCCTCCCGTTCGTATCCCTGCCGATCCCTCCGCGGTGCGCCGGGGCGTGCCGCTTGCAATCGAGGGGGCGTATTTTCGTGTATCGTCGGCCTCGGCATCGAGTCGGTTGAAAATCGATAATCCCACACTGTTATGGATATTCCGAAGTTGATAGCCGCCCAGCGGGCCTATTTCGAGACGGGCGCCACGCGCGACATCGCGGTGCGGCGTCGGGCGCTGCAAGCGTTGCAGGCGTCGGTGCGGCGGCACGAAGAGGTGCTGTGCAGTGCGTTGCGCGCCGATCTGGGTAAATCGGTTGTCGAGAGTTACATGACCGAAATCGGCATCGTCGCGGGCGAAATCCGTTTCGCATTGCGTAACCTGAAACGCTGGATGCGGCCTCGCCGCGTCCCGACGCCGCTCTTCGCCTGGCCGGCGCGAAGCCGTGTGCGCTACGAACCGCTGGGCGTGGTGCTCGTCGTCGCGCCGTGGAATTACCCGCTGCAACTGACGCTGCTGCCGCTCGTCGGGGCATTGGCCGCAGGGAACTGCGTGGTGCTGAAACCTTCGCCGGGCGCTCCGGCCACGGCAGCCGTTCTGTCGGAGATCGTCGGCGAGTGCTTTCCGAAGGAGCTGGTCGCTCTGGTGCCGCACGCACCGCAGGCTGTGGAAGAGTTGCTGACGCAGCGGTTCGACCATATCTTCTACACGGGCGGAGGGACTTTCGGCCGTGAGATCATGGCGCGTGCGGCCGAACGCCTGACGCCCGTCACGCTCGAACTGGGCGGGAAAAGTCCTTGCGTCGTGGGGGCGGAGGCCGATTTGAAGCTGGCTGCGCGGCGCATCGTGTGGGGGAAGACCCTCAATGCCGGCCAGACCTGCGTGGCCCCCGATTTCCTGCTGGTGCACGAATCGGTTTGCGACCGGCTGCTGGTGGAGTTGCAGCGGGCCGTCGAGCGGCAATGGGGGAGCGATCCGCGCTTTGCGGTCGACTATCCCCGAATGGTCGACGGCGCCCATGCGCGTCGTGTGGCGGAGTTGCTCTCCACGGCGGGAGGCGAGACGGTCTGCGGCGGCGAGGTGCTCGAAGAGGAGCGCTATGTCGCACCCACGATCGTTCTGAATCCCGACCCGCAGAGCCGTCTTATGCGCGAAGAGATTTTTGCGCCGGTGCTGCCCGTGCTGACCTTCGCGGAGTTGTCGGAGGCGGCCGATGCGCTGCTCGCCGCCGACCGGCCGCTGGCACTCTATTATTTCGGCGACGAACGCGAAGGCCGCCGTCTGTGCGAGCGGGTGCCGTCGGGCGGGGTGGCGTTCAACGATGTGGTGATGCAGGTGTCGAGTCGTCGCCTGCCCTTCGGCGGGGTCGGTGCGAGCGGAATGGGACGCTATCACGGCGAGGCGTCGTTCGAGTGCTTCTCCAACTGCCGCTCCTATTTTCTGGGGTCGAAACGCTTCGACCTGCCGCTGCGTTATGCGCCTTATCCCAAGCGGCTGCTCGGCTGGCTGCGGCGGCTGATGGATTAGTGGCGGCTCAACACGGTGTGCGGTACGTCGCCGTGCGAGATGAGCTGGATCGGGCAGCCGTAGTTGCGCAGTTGCTCCTCGTCGATGATGTTCGAATCGTGCCGGTGAACATGACGGTTGACGCAGACGATGCTCTTCACCACCGAGGAGATCGTCCCCACGTCGTGCGACACCATGACGATGGCCATGCGGTGGTTCAACTCCTGGAGAATGCGGTATAGTTCGTTTTCGAACTGGTTGTCGACGAAGTTGGCCGGTTCGTCGAGGATCAGCAGCCGCGGCTCGGAGATGATCGCCCGGCACAGAAGCGCCCGCTGCATCTGCCCTCCCGATATTTCGCCGATGGCTCGGCCGGCGACTTCGGCGATGCCGGTGCGTTCGAGCAGTTCCAGCGCCCGTCGGCGGTCTTCGGCGGTGTAGCGCGACCGGAATCGCTTGTGTCCCTGCAAGCCCGACAGTACCGTCTCCGTAACCGATATGGGGAAAGCCCTGTCGAAAACGTTCTGTTGGGGCAGATACCCGATCAGACGCTCTTTGCCGCGGAAAAGTTCGGCAGCGTAGTTCACCGTTCCGCGGTAGGGAATGTTGCCCAGAATCGCACGTACGAGCGATGTCTTTCCTCCGCCGTTGGGACCGATGACCCCCAGGAAATCGTCCTCGAAAATATCCAGCGACACCTCATCCAGCGCCGTCGTCCCCTCGTATGCGACCGAGAGGTCTCTCACCGAGATCAATACGTTACTCATTGCCGGAGGTAAGTTGTCGGGTGATTTCCCCGATGTTTTCGATGACATCTTCACGCAGCGGATCGATCTTCACGCTGCGGGCGCCGATATCTTCGGCGATGACTTTGACCGTCGACGCAGGGTATTGCGCCTGATAGAAGACGCGCCGTACCTTTTTCCTGCGTGCCTCCTCGATCAGCCGCGCCAGGTGACGGGCCGACGGCTCCTTTCCGTCGTGTTCGACGGCGAGCTGTTCCAGTCCGTAGTCCGCCGCATAGTAGGTGAGGGCGGGGTGGTAGATCACGATCGTGTGTACGTTCGCCTGCCGCAGCGCTTCGGCACAGGCCGTATCAAGCGAGTCGAGGCGGACGAGCAGTTTTTCGTAATTTTCCGTATAACGAACCGAGTCGGGAAACGATGTGCGAAGCGCGTCGTAAGCGTTGGCGGCCATCTGTTTCAGTGCGCGCGGCGAGGTCCAGATGTGAGGGTCGATGCCGTGTGCGTGCCCTTCGGACGCGCGTGCTTTTCCGGTCGGTTCGTGTGTATGTCCGTGTGCGCAACTCCCTTCGAGCAGCCGGATGCCCCGGCTCAGGTTGACCAGTTTCTCCCGATCGGGAAAATCGCGTAACAGATTTTGTTCGAAGTCGATAAGCCCGACGTTGAAGACCAGTTTCGACCGGTTCAGCGCAACGTACTGGCGCGGTGTCGGTTCGAAACTTTCGGGGCTGGCGCCCGCCGGAACCAATACGTCGACTTTGAAGTCGTCTCCGACGATCTGCTCGATGAGCGAACGCAGCGGCAGGATCGAGACGTAAAGTCGCTCCTTGTCTGTCTGGCGGGTGCTTGACGTACAACCTGTTGCGAAAAGCGACAGGAATAATAAATATAGATATGCGGTTCTCATAGTCGTTATGTATCATCGTTTCCGGACGGCAAAACCGCTCCGGTGAATAAGAACAAATGTAGCGAAAAATCCGGTTCACTGCGCATTTTCCTGTGGGGAAATCGATGGAATCGTGCATTTTCGGATTACAAAGTGGAATATTTCAGTGATTGATACGCCGTCGGGGTAGCTGTATCCGACCGTTCGAATGGTCCTTTTGGCCGGATCGATATTTAATTTAACATAATATAAATATTAATCCATTATTTGTTGTTTTATAAAATGCGGGATTATAATATTTCTCTGGACCACTATGGATCTGTTTTGAAGTCGCCGGAGGTCTGGCGATTCGCCGACTCTTTTTGGCCGTGCCGATGCATTATTAAGAAATAATTGCGACCAAGGAATTTGGAGAAATTCCGTGGTACCGAAAATACTCCTAAGAACCTGTTTTTGGAGTCTATATTATGTTAATTCCGGTAAGGTTCCGTCTACCGTATTTTTACGGGAGGAAAAGATAGTTGGCAAAAACGAATCGTGACCCGTTGGCAGGGAAATGGGGCTGCGTCCGAAGTGTCGGACGGGATTCGTTGCTTCGATAGGTTCGGATAGACGTCCGAACCGATGACGTATGATCGAATGGGAACGCCGGTTGAAGTCCGGATTATCCGTGTCCGGCAAATTTGAGAACGGAGCTGCGGTCAGGTTTCTTATTCCTGTTTCGGCGTAAAACTTTCGAAGGTTCGATCGGAATAAACGATAATGATTCGTTGCACGGTAGAAGATGTCATATTTCTAAAATCTCCGGAAGCGATCCGATGCGGATCGACTGCGTCGACGGTATCCGTATTTCCGGCGATATCGGTTTCGCAAGGGGAACCGGAAGGTTGTTCGGAGGTTGCAGATTCTGCCGTAAAAAAGATCGGGCGAAACGGGTTGTTCCCTAATCGGAGTTTCATCCGAGCGGTACATTGTTTCGTCGTCGAGCAGCAACCAATCAGGGTTGATCTGCGGGAAACTGAGCAGAATTTTTCGCAGCAGATCGTATCCCGGTTTGCTGCGTCCGGAGATGATATGGGAGATATTGGAAGCGCCTGTCCCCAGAATTTCCGCAAGGCGGCTTGAAGTCAATCCTTCGCTTTTCATCAGTCTCAACAATTTTTCTCCCATATTCCCTGATTTTTACAAATATAAACATTTTTATTTTGTAAAACAAGAGAGATTCAAAAATGTAAATAGTTAACAACGGAAGAATTTGTTTACAATTGTAAACAAATTAAAACTGTAAAAACGCGATTTTCTTTTTACTTACTAATTATGTTTAGATAGAATATATTAAATATATGATTTTCTTAAATTTAATACTTGTATAATCTTCTGTAATGAGAATCCTTTATCGTACGCTGGTTTTACTCCAATATATAAAATCTTATAGTGTATATAAATCGTATAATCATTTGATATTCTGTAATATTAATTCATATATTCAATATTTGCACCTAGTGAAATTCGAGGTCTAAGCAATCGTGAATACATTTTGGTAGTGTTTTACAGATTATGAATTATGAACACCTGATTTTCCGATTTGCGTTTACGAAAGTAAATAAAGAAGGCGTTGAATTCACTTGAAATTATTTACAAAAGTAAATATACTACCCTTTCGTGACTATTTTCAATGAAAAATATGATTTCTCGCCTCTTGTCTTCTCTAAAAATTACCATACCTTTCCGGTTGTATACATTATGTTAAAAACAGATTGTTGATAATTCTTTCATATCCATTTATCTATTTATTTATAAGGTATCTATATTTTTGTAATCGAGGCATTCATGACCTTTTCAGCTCGTATGATTTTTCGATCGTTCAGCGCTGATTCGGGTGTTTGAGGCGGAGAGAGCAGGCGGTTTGCTCCTATTTTGATTCTTGAAAAGTCGGTTTCCTGCGGCGAAATCCTGCCTGTTCCGATCGAATTCCCGCTGGATGCGAAAAAATGGAGTGATATTCGAGTTACCCTTTTTTTGACGGAGCTCGATCGACGGTTTTGGGGAACCTCTGGAATTCGAAGCGTGTCGATTGAAGGTAAAGTGCGCTGTTGATTTCTTCGGAGGTTTGTTCGCGCGGAGTTCGATTCGGGGAAAATACCCTATTGGTTTGACGCCGCTGGATTCGGTTCGTTGCGGGGATGCTCGGATGTGCCGGATACAGGAAAAACAGAAGTGTCAAAATTTACATATTTGATAGCGTGTAAATGCTACGTCGCTGTTCGATTCTCCGGATGTTTCCGACCGGCCGGCCGAATCCGTTTATTTTCGAATATTGGTTGCGGGCAACGGTAACTCCGTATTGTCGTAGAGGGAAACAGAGCAGGCATGGGATGAAACGCCCGGAACGATTGTGCGAACGTCGGCAGTGCGGGGTGTGGATGTGGATGTGGATGTGGATGTGGATGTGGATGTGGATGTGGATGTGGATGTGGATGTGGATGTGGATGTGGATGTGGATGTGGATGTGGATGTCGCTTACTGGCTTTATCGGACTGCCCGATCCGGCGCATTTGTTTGTGTCGCAAAAGCGGAATATCGAGATGATCGCGCTGTTGGATTCTTTGCTGTTCTCCGGTCGGAGGTGCCGGGAGGCTTTGCGTTCGCTCGCTGCGCTCGGTTTCGTGCTGTTTGTGCGGTGGACACGCAAGCGGTTTCAGTCGATGTCGTGGAGCTTGGGGCCGCCTATCTTCGGAAAAAGAGCAAATCCCTGTTTTGCTGAAAAACGAAAATCCGCTTCGGAATTTTTCGGTATCGTGTCGTCCGATGCAGGTCGTGCATGGCGGAAACCGTCGGTTTACGTGATATTTCAAGACGAAGGTGCTCTGTGCGAGGCTCCTGCGCCGGGGTGTACGGGTGACGGTGTGCCGTCGCGGGGAAAAGCCGAACAGTTCCCAACGATTCGATCAGGACCGGGGAGGGGGCGATTGGCTTAACGAAAACGTTCCTGGGAAAGGAAGTTTTTCGGTCAAGACCGGCGTCTTTATGAAGTATGCCGCGATTCCCTATCGGTTCAATTTGGCGGCGATCGCCTGAAACTCTTCGGGCGTCAGGGAGAGTTTCTCACGCCGGAAGTCGACGTCGCTTTCGCTTTTGATCGGGATCAGATGGATGTGCGCATGGGAACCTCCAATCCCAGCACGACGACCGCCACCCGTTTGCAGTCGATCTGCCGTTCGATCCTGCGGGCGATTTTCTTGGCGAAGAGCATCATGCCGGCGAGCGTTTGATCGTCCAGATCGAAAATGTAATCGACCTCTTTCTTGGGTACGACAAGCGTATGTCCTTCGGTCAGGGGGTTGATGTCGAGAAATGCGTAGTAATTCGCATCTTCGGCGACTTTGTACGACGGAATCTCTCCGGCGATGATGCGTGAAAAAATCGATGCCATGATGCAGTTGTTTTTATTCTTCGAATTTGGGTTTCAGTATTTCGGAATAGATGACCGCACGCCTCAGATCGAATGGCTCTCCGAGCGGGCCGTCCGTTGCCGCGGGGCATGTCGGACGCTTCTCTTCGGGTGTCTCCTGCCTGACGTCGTGCGTTGCGATTGGGGCGGGAATCGTGTCGGCGGCGGATGCTTCGTCGTCGAACGTTTCGAGCGATACCGCCTCGACGACGAGCGGTTCGGAGGCAGTTTCCTCTACCCTCGCGTCGCGCCGGGCTTCCTGTTCGGCCGGACGCCTCGCATGTCGTGCAGGACGGGGCTCCATCTCGACCGGGGGCGCTACCCTTTCGTCCGTATCGTCGGCCTGCCGCTCCTGCCGTTGTGTACGCTTCTTCTGATCCGAAGCCGTTTTCACGCTCCAGAGAATGATAATGGCCACCCAGATTAAAACGGTAATATCCATGACTTTCCCTCCTTATAAGTTTCGTTTCACACTCTCCATGCCCTTTATTTTGCGGAGATTTTCGAGGACGACGCTCAGGCTCTCCGCATTTTTGACGTAGAGGCTCAGGGTTCCTTCGAAAATGCCGTCGTGGCTCTGGATGCCTATTTCGCGGATGTTGATGCTGAAATCGCGGCTGATGACGTTGGCCAGATCCAGCAGAATGCCCGTGCGGTCGATGCCGCGCAACTCGATGGTCGAAAGGTAGGAGACGGCCTTGTGCTGCGACCATTTGATCTCGTCCTTGATGATGTTGCGCCCGAATTGCGCTGCGAGCCGGTTCAGCTCGTCGCAGGTGGCCTTGTGGACGATGATCTTGCCCGACTGCGGATCGCGGAATCCCACGACCTTGTCGCCCGGAATGGGTTTGCAGCACTCGGCGACGACGAATTCCGGCGACGTGTCGTCCGCCGCCTCGTCGATCGCCGGCGTTTCGTCGTCCTCGCTCTCCGGCTTCGCCTTTTTGGGGATGAACAGCGTCCAGAATTTCAGGATCTTGCTCGCCGAGTTGACTTTCAGATGCTTCTCTATATCGTCCAGCCGGATGATGCCTGCACCGATTTTGCTGTAAAACTCCTCCTTGGTCGCACATTCGTATGCCGGAACCAACTTGCGCAGTACACGTCCCGAAAGGTTGATATTGAGTTTGGCGAGCCGCTCGGTGAGCGTCGCCATACCCCGTTCGATGTTGTTCTGCTGTTCGCGTTTGAGGAAGTTCTTGATCGATTGCTTGGCCTTGCTCGTCGTCACCAGGTCGAGCCATTCGGCTTTGGGACGTGCGTTGTCGGCCGTGATGATCTCGATCTGATCGCCGCTCGAAATCTGCGTCGTGACGGGTTCGAGCTTATGGTTGATCTTCGCGCCGATCGCCTTGTTGCCGACGTTGGTGTGGATGTCGTAGGCGAAATCGAGCGCCGTGGCGCCGAAGGGCAGCCGGCGAGGCTCGCCTTTCGGTGTGAAGACGACGATTTCGGAGGTGTAGAGCGACAGCTTGAAATTATCCAGAAAGTCGACGGCGTTTTTCCGTCGGCGAGTTGAGCGCATCGCGGATCTTTTTTGAGCCATTTGTCCAGCTCGTCCTCGTTCTGCGAAATGGTCTCCTGCTTGTACTTCCAGTGGGCGGCCACTCCCCTTTCGGCGATGTCGTCCATGCGCTGCGTGCGGATCTGTACCTCGACCCATACGCCGTCGGGGCCCATCACGGTCGAGTGCAGCGCCTCGTAACCGTTGGCCTTGGGTATGCTGATCCAGTCGCGCAGGCGGTCGGGTTTGGGGGTGTAGATGTCCGTGATCGTGGCATAGATCTGGTAACACTGCGTCTTTTCCGACGGGAAGGGCAGCGGTTTGAAGACGATGCGGATGGCGAACAGATCGTAGACCTCTTCGAAAGGAATCTGTTTGCGCTGCATCTTCATCCATCGAGTAGATGCTCTTGACACGGGCCGAAATCTCGAAATTGATGCCGTCGTGCCGCAGCGCTTCGACGATCGGAGCGTTGAAGCGTGCGATGAACTCTTGGCGCGACGCCTCCGTCTCGTCCAGTTTGCGGCTAATCTCCTCGTATTGCTCCGGAAAACGGTACTTCATGCAGAGGTCTTCCAGTTCGGTTTTGATGGCGAAAAAGCCCCAGTCTGTAAGCCAGCGGCGCGAAGAGGTAGATCGTTTCGCCGGTGATCTTGATCTGCTTGTTCTTCGGCATCGATCCCAGCGTACGCATGTTGTGCAGACGGTCGGCGATCTTGATAAGTATTACGCGCACGTCGTCCGAGAGCGTGAGCAGCACCTTGCGGAAATATTCGGCCTGCAGCGACGTGTCGGCATTGAAGACGCCCGACATCTTGGTCAGTCCGTCGACCATCGAGGCGATTTTCGGCCCGAATATGCGCTCCATGTCTTCCACGGTGTATTCCGTGTCCTCCACCACGTCGTGCAGCAGCGCTGCCACGACCGACTTGACTCCGAGGCCGATCTCGTCGACGACGATCTTCGCCACGGCGATCGGGTGCAGCAGGTACGGCTCTCCCGAACGGCGCCGCACACCGGCGTGCGCCTCTTTCGCAAGGAAAAATGCTCGCTTGATGAAGTCCCAATCCTCATCTTTCCTGCAAATTTTGGTACAGGAACGGAGCAGGTCTTCCCACCGCTCCTCGATGATTTTTTTCGTCTTCGGCCGTGTAATCCATATCCCTCGTTTTCGGTTTGCGCTCCGTATGCCGAAGCGCTCCGCCGCCACCTTCGGCTTCGACTTCTCTTTGCGGCAAATCGCCTCGTTGTTTCGTCTCGATTTCGTCGGTGAGCGCCGTATCGGTCGCGTCCCTTGACCGCCGATTTTGCGGTCGCCGTAGGAGAACCACGAACCGGCCTTCTTGATCACTCCGTAATCCACGCCCAGGTCTACGATCTCGCCTATCTTGGAGATTCCCTCGCCGAAGATGATGTCGAACTCGGCCTTCTTGAAAGGGGGTGCCACCTTGTTCTTGACTACCTTGACTTTGTGCGGGTACCGAGCTGCTCCTCGCCGTCCTTGATGATCGACACGGCGGATGTCGATACGGACGCTGGCATAGAACTTCAGCGCGTTACCTCCGGTTGTGGTTTCGGGATTGCCGTAGACCACACCGATCTTGTCGCGCAGCTGGTTGATGAATATGCAGACGGTCTTGGTCTTCGATATGCTGGCCGTCAGCTTGCGCAGCGCCTGCGACATCAAAGCCGCGCTTGCAGGCCCATTTTCGAGTCGCCCATGTCGCCTTCGATCTCGGCCTTGGGGGTGAGTGCCGCGACCGAGTCGATGACGATGATGTCGATCGCGCTCGAACGGATCAGCGAGTCGGTCGACGCCGAGTTTCTGGGCGTAGAAACTGTCGGTCGAACGCGTCGTGCGATCGCCCATGCACGCCCATGTACTTGCGGCCGTACATCGACTTTTCGGCCCAGACGCCGTAAGCTTCGCAGACGCTGTGGTCGGTGTCGGCGAGCAGCGTGAAATTCAGTTCGTGCTTGGCACAGAAGTTCCGGTGCGAACGTTCGCTGTCGGGGCTTACGCCGACGATGCGGAACCCCATGCGGCCGAGTTCGGCCTGCCGTCGCGCAGGCTCTTGGCTTCCAGCGTGCAGCCCGAAGTGTTGTCCTTGGGGTAGAAATAGAGTATCTGGGTAAAGATAGGAATTTTCCGCGGATTTTCACCCTTCCGGGCCTACTTTTTGTTGCTCTGCCGCGTACGCCGCGTGCCGTTCAATCCACATGTAGGTCACCTCGATCTGTTCGTTGAACTCTTCCTGCGTGGTGTTGAGTTTCTTGTGGCACGCCGGGCAGCGGATCGCCGTTTCGGTTTCGACATATTCGCCGCATCCCACGCACACCGGCAGTACGCCGTAGCCCGGTTGCATGTGGTGCTCGAACTGCGCTCCGCAGTGTCTGCACCTGATTTTTGTAAGCTGTTCCCATAATCGTTTTCTTTTAGGTTCACGGTACAAAGGAACGGCTCTGTAGTGACAACTTGTGACACAGAATTAAAAAAACGCATGTTTCACCAAAAAACATGCGTTTTTTGCCGGAATCCCCGGGGTCAGTGGGCGTGTTCGGCCTCCATGGCTTCCCTGCTGGGTCTTGTGTACCGTGCCGTGGGGGGTGCTCCGCCGGGGCGTAGATCGAATAGAGTTTCAGCGGCTTGTCGCCTTTGTTGACGATGTTGTGCCACTTCCCGGCCGGGACGAAGATCGTAGTCGTCCTCCACGTCGCGTACGAAGTCGAGCTTGTCCTGGCTGTCGCCCATCAGCACCTGCGCCATACCCTCCTCGATGCGCAGGAACTGGTCGATGCCCATGTGCTGCTCCAATCCTACGTCCCCGCCTACGGGAATCGTCATCAGCGTGACTTGCAGGTTATTGCCCGTCCATAGCACCGTTCTGAAGTCCTCGTTCCCGAGCGTGTAGCTTTCGGGGATGTTCAGGACGGTCGGTTCCGCCCGTAATCCTGCAGTACGACGGCCGCTGCTGTCGGCAGCGTACCTGTCGTTTCGGGTGCCTGGCGGCAGCAGGAACGTGCCGCTAATGCCATACAGAGCATTCCCAGCGTTGTGATCGTGTTTATTTTCATGATGTTCGATGTTTTGTGTGTAATACAAATATAACAAAAAGGTTGTGCGCCAGCATATTGCAACTTGATGCGCGAGGTTTTGAAGAGCTTGCAGAGGCCGTCTTCCGTGTCGTAGCACCAGATGTTGACGTAGTTGGTGGTGAAGGCGAACGGCTCTACCCTGCGGTCGCGCACGGCGGCTCCGCGTGCCGAACGGTAGGCTTGCAGCACTACCTGCCGTTTTTCGGCGATCGCTCCGACCAGATTGTGAACGATGCCCGACAACCGGCCCTTGACGATCGTGTCGGCCAGCGTCTTGTTGTCGTAGACCGAGTAGAGTTTGCGTTTGAGGTTCTGTTTCAGAAGGTTCGTGTCGTCGATGTTTTCGATGGCGCTTTTGAGGATCACGGCCTCCTCCTCGGTGAAATGTACCAGCTGCGATATGTCCTTGAAGTGCGGCGACTCCTTGTCCAGCCGGATGTGTTCGCCGCTCTTCTTGATGACGAATCCCGCATCGCGGAAGGTGTCGATATAGCGGTAGACCGTGCGGCGCGACATTTGGAGCCGTTCGGCCAGTTGGTCGATGTTGTAGGTGGTGTTCGCCGTCAGCAGCTTCATCAGCCGCAGCAGGCGTTCCAGTTTGGGTTGGTCCATGCTTGTTCCGGGGGAACTGAAACGGGAAAACGTGACCCGAGGTCGCGTTTTCCGTAGCATAATATGTCGGGCGGGCGTTATGCCAACACCTGCTTTTCGATCTCCTCGACCTGCCGGCGGAACGCCTTGTCGGTTTCGAGCAGGTTCGACACCGCCTTGCACGAGTGGAGTACGGTAGCGTGGTTGCGGCCTCCGATGGCCGCGCCGATCGTCGTGAGCGGGGCCTTGGTGTGCTGCTTGGCCAGATACATGGCGATCTGCCGCGCCTGGGCGATCTCTCGCGTCCGCTCCGGAGAGTTGAACCGTTCGGGATCGAGGGCCAGGTAGCCGCATACCACCTCGATGATGTGTTCGATCGTAATCTCCTTCTGGTAGAGCTGCACGTAGGCTTTGAGAATCTCTTTGGCCAGCGACGTGGTGATCTTCCGTCCGAGGAACGACGCGTTGGCCACCAGCGACGACAGCGCGCCTTCGATCTCGCGCACGTTGGCCGAGATGTTGTCGGCGAGGAACTGCACGATCTCTTCCGAGATCTGCGCGCCCATCTTCTGCGCCTTGGCGCGGATGATCTTCACCTTCGTGTCGTGGTCGGGCTGGTTGAGCTGGGTGGAAAGCCCCCCACTTGAAACGCGTCAGCAGACGGTCCTCGATGTCCTTCAATTCGACGGGCGGCTTATCCGACGTGAGGATCAGCTGCTTGCCCGACAGGTGCAGGTGGTTGAAGATGTTGAAGAAGACGTTCTGCGTACCCG
>VOFD01001357.1_pt1 | contig 45625 bp, 55 predicted proteins | sample 5384101 | NCBI WGS metagenome assembly VOFD01 (sample SAMN12384723, study PRJNA508395) | human gut metagenome | isolation source: healthy gut C | host: Homo sapiens
ACATCGACCACGAGAACGTCAACCTGGGCAAGGCTGGCCGCAAGCGCCACATGGGCGTCCGTCCCGGCAGCCGTGGTACCGTAGCATCATAAGCGCTCCGATAAGCTGATCGTGAAGCGTGCAGGTAAGTAAGAGAGGAGTTTAAGACAATGGGTAGAAGCATTAAAAAGGACCTTTCGTCCAGGCTGCTCTTCTGAAGCACGTTGAAGCGATGAACGCTTCCGGCAAGAAGCAGGTCATCAAGACCTGGAGCCGCGCCTCCACGATCTTCCCCGAATTCGTTGGTCACACTTTTGCCGTGCATGACGGCCGCAAGCATGTGCCTGTGTATGTGACTGAGGACATGGTTGGCCACAAGCTGGGTGAGTTCGTTCCCACCCGTACCTTCAAGGGCCACACCGGTAATTCGAAGTAAGAGAAGGAGGAACACAACATGGAAGCACGGGCAATTCTCCGTTACGCCCGCATCAGTCCTCGTCGTAAGGTGTCCATCGTTATGGATCTGATCCGTAACAAGCCCCTGGACGAAGCGCTGGCAATCCTGCAGTACACCCCGAAGGCCGCTTGTGAGCCCCTTCTGAAGCTGGTGAAGTCTGCAGCCGCAAATGCGGAAAACAACTTCAATATGGACAAGAACAACCTGTACGTCGCAGAATGCTATGTCTGCCCCGGCCCCACGCTCAAGCGCATCATGCCGCGCGCCCAGGGCCGTGCGTACCGCATCCTCAAGCGCACCAGCCACATGACGGTTGTTCTGAAAGAGAAAGAGTAAGGAGGGAAAACAATGGGCCAGAAAGTAAATCCGCACGGCATTCGTGTCGGCGTTATTAAAGACTGGGACAGCCGCTGGTTTGCCTCCAAGAAGGATTTCAGCGATAACCTCGTCGAGGATCACAAGATCCGCACTGAGCTGAAGGCTCAGCTGAAGGACGCTGGCGTCCCCAAGATCGAGATCGAGCGCACTGTGGATCCTTCCTTCCGCTCCCCGCGTCACCGTCAACATCCACTGCGCCAAGCCCGGCATGGTCATCGGCAAGGGCGGCGAAGAGCGCGTTGCACTCCAGAACAAGCTGACCAAAGAGTATGGCAAGACCGTGATCGTCAATGTCATCGAGGTCAAGAGCGCTTCCACCAACGCTCAGCTGGTTGCTGAGGACATCGCTCGTCAGCTGGAGAACCGCGTGACCTTCCGCCGTGCCATGAAGCAGTGCATGCGCAATGCCATGAGCCCCCGCGATCGTTCTACCGTTCCCGCAAAGGGCATCAAGGCAATGTGCTCCGGCCGTCTGGGCGGCGCTGATATCGCCCGCACCGAGAGCTATCACGAGGGCACCATCCCCCTGCAGACCCTGCGTGCCGACATCGACTACGGCTTTGCAGAGGCTGCTACCACCTACGGCCGCATCGGCGTCAAGGTGTGGGTCTACAAGGGCGAGGTCCTGAAGAGCGCTAAGACCGCTCAGAAGAAGGAAGGAGGCAACAAGTAATGTTACTGCCTAAGCGTGTTAAGTACCGCCGCGTCCAGCGCGGCCGCATGACCGGCAAGGCTACCCGCGGCAACGTGGTGTGCCAGGGCCAGTACGGCCTTGTTGCCCTGGAGCCGGCATGGATCTCTTCCACTCAGATCGAGGCTGCCCGTGTTGCGATGACTCGTTACATCAAGCGCGGCGGCAAGGTCTGGATCAAGATCTTCCCCGATAAGCCCGTTACCGAGAAGCCCGCTGAGACCCGAATGGGTTCCGGTAAAGGCTCTCCCGAATACTGGGTTGCAGTCGTGAAGCCCGGCCGCGTTCTGTTCGAGCTGGCAGATGTCGATGAGGCAACTGCTCGTGAGGCTCTGCGCCTGGCTATGCACAAGCTGCCCATCAAGTGCAAATTTGTGGTCCGTGAGGACTCCGTGAAGGAGGATGGCACCAATGAAGGCTAATGAACTCCGCGAGATGCAGACCGCAGAGCTGACCAGCAAGCTGGCAGATCTGAAGGCTGAGCTGTTTAACCTGCGCTTCCAGCATGCCATCAACCAGCTGGAGAACCCCGGCCGCATCGAAGCAGTCAAGAAGGACATCGCCCGCGTGATGACCGTTCTGGCTGAGAAGCAGTAAGGAGGTTAAACGATGGAAGAACGTAATCTGAGAAAGACCCGCGTCGGCGTCGTCGTGTCCGACAAGATGGATAAGACCATCGTGGTTGCCGTTAAGGATAGCGTGCAGCACCCCCTGTACAAGAAGATCCTGAAGCGTACCGCCAAGTTCAAGGCTCGTGATGAGAAGAACGAGTGCGGCATCGGTGACCGTGTTGAGATCATGGAGTGCCGCCCCCTGAGCAAGGATGTGCGCTGGCGCCTGGTCCGTATCGTTGAGAAGGCAAAGTAATCTTTGCCCGCTGCGTTGAACAGTTTGAAAGGAGATATCTGAAATGGTTCAGATGCAAACTTATCTCAAAGTTGCCGACAACACCGGTGCCAAGGAGCTGATGTCCGCGTGCTGGGCGGCACCCGCAAGAGATACGCAAACATTGGTGACGTCGTGGTCTGCTCTGTCAAGAAGGCAGCCCCCGGCGGCTCCGTTAAGAAGGGCGACGTCGTCAAGGCTGTCATCGTGCGCAGCAAGCATGGCGTCCGCCGCGACGACGGCTCCTACATCCGTTTCGATGAGAACGCCGCCGTTATCGTCATGGCCGACAAGAGCCCCAAGGGTACTCGTATCTTTGGACCCGTCGCTCGCGAGCTGCGTGATGCCGGCTACACCAAGATCCTGAGCCTGGCTCCGGAATCGCTGTAAGGAGGTTTTAAAAATGAATAATCTTCATGTTAAAACCGGCGACAACGTAATGATCATCAGCGGCAAGGACAAGGGCCACACTGGTAAGGTCCTGCAGGTCAGCCCCTCTGAGAACAAGGTCATCGTTGAGGGCCAGAACATGGTTACCAAGCACGTCAAGCCTCGTCGTCAGGGCGAGCAGGGCGGTATCGAAGGCTGAGGGTGCTATGTACGCATCCAAGGTCATGCCCATCTGCCCCAAGTGCGGCAAGGCCGTGCGTGTGGGCCACGTCGAGAAGGACGGTAAGATGGTCCGCGTCTGCAAGAAGTGCGGCGCTGAGCTGTAAGAAAGGAGTAAGGAACAATGGCTCGTTTGAAAGAACAGTATGTCAATGAAATTGCTCCTGCTCTGAACTCCAAGTTCGGTTACAAGAGCGTTATCCAGATCCCCAAGCTGGACAAGGTCGTCATCAACGTTGCCTGCGGCGAAGCTAAGGACAACGAGAAGATCCTGGAAGCTGTCATGAAGGATCTGGGCCAGATCACTGGCCAGAAGGCAGTCGTCTGCCGTGCCAAGAAGAGCGTCGCTAACTTCAAGCTGCGCCAGGGCACTCCCATCGGCTGCAAGGTCACCCTGCGTGGTGAGCGCATGTACGAGTTCGTCGATCGTTTCTTCAACGTCGCTCTGCCCCGTGTCCGCGACTTCCGCGGCATCAACGGCAACGGCTTTGACGGCCGCGGCAACTTCGCATGCGGCATCAAGGAGCAGATCATCTTCCCGGAGATCGACTTCGATAAGGTCGATGCAGTCCGCGGCATGGACGTCTGCTTCGTTACCACCGCTAAGACCGACGAAGAGGGCAAGGAGCTGCTGAAGGCTCTGGGCGCTCCGTTCGCTACCGAGAATAACTAAGGAGGAGATTGGTACAATGGCTAAACTGTCTATGAAGCTCAAGCAGTCTCGTCCTGCTAAGTTCTCTACCCGTGCATACACCCGCTGCCGCATCTGCGGCCGCCCCCACTCCGTGCTGCGCAAGTACGGCGTGTGCCGTGTGTGCTTCCGTGAGCTGGCCTACAAGGGCGAGATTCCCGGTGTCAAGAAGGCTTCCTGGTAATTTACCGGACGCCGGATAAATGGTCGGATATCCGCCCGGGGCAAACGATTGTTTCGGAGCGGTATCATTATAAAACAAATGAGAGCTAATCTAAGGAGGTTAGTGGCAAATGCAGATTACTGATCCTATCGCGGACCTGCTGACTCGCATCCGCAACGCTAGCACTGCCAAACACCCTTCTGTGGAGATCCCCGCATCGAACATGAAGAAGGCGATCTGCCAGATTCTGGTGGACGAAGGCTACATCAAGGGTATGCAGGTCAAGAACGATACCGTCCAGGGCACCATCGTTGTCACCCTGAAGTATCAGGCAAATGGCGAGCCCGTCATCGCCGGCCTGCGCCGTGTTTCCAAGCCCGGCCTGCGCATCTACACCAACTGCGAGGATATGCCGAAGGTCATGAAGGGCCTGGGCACCGCAATCATTTCCACCTCGAAGGGCATCATGACCGATAAGGCTGCTCGTGCTGCGCACGTTGGCGGCGAGGTCCTGGCCTTTGTGTGGTAAGAAAGGGGTAAAAGACAATGTCGAGAATTGGAAGAAAACCCATCGTCATTCCTGCCGGTGTCACGGTCACTGTTGATGAGGCAGCACATACCGTCGCCGTCAAGGGCCCCAAGGGCAGCCTGAATTCCAACTATCATCACCTGATGACCGTCAAGGTCGAGGGCAATGAGGTTTTGGTTACCCGCCCCAATGACGAGCCCGAAGCACGCAGCCTGCATGGCCTGACCCGCACCAACATCGCCAACATGGTGAACGGTGTCGTCAACGGCTATGAGAAGAAGCTGGAGATCGTCGGTGTTGGTCTGCGCTGCCAGAAGCAGGGCTCCAACCTGGTCATGAACCTGGGCTTCTCTCACCAGGTGAACATCCCCGATACTGAGGATTGCACCATTGTGTGGCAGGACCCCAACCACTTCTCTGTTACCGGTATTGACAAGCAGAAGGTCGGCCAGTATGCCGCCGAGATCCGCGCCAAGAAGCCGCCTGAGCCTTACAAGGGCAGGGGCATCCGCTACGAGGGCGAGGTCGTCAAGCACAAAGAAGGCAAAGCCGGCAAGGGCAAGAAATAAGGTAAGGAGTGAAAGACAATGTTAAGCAGATCGACAAGAACGAAGCCCGGCTTCGTCGTCACCGCCGTGTGCGCGGTAAGATCAGCGGCACCGCAGCACGTCCTCGCCTGGATGTTTTTTCCTCCGCCAAGCACATTTACGCTCAGATCATCGATGATGAGCAGGGCGTGACTCTGGTGTCGGCTTCCACCATGGACAAGGACTTCAATGGTTTCGGCGGCAACGTCGAGGCCGCTGCTGAGATCGGCAAGAAGATCGCAGCAAAGGCTCTGGAAAAGGGCATCACCGAGGTCGTTTTCGACCGTGGCGGTTACGTTTATCATGGCCGTGTTAAGGCCCTGGCTGATGGCGCCCGTGAGGGCGGCCTGAAGCTGTAATGAGAGGAGGAAACACATTATGGCTATGAGAAACCGTGAAGACGACGGCATGATCACCAAGGTTGTCTCCATCAACCGCGTTTCCAAGACGGTCAAGGGCGGCCGCATCATGAAGTTTGCTGCTCTGGTCGTTGTGGGCGACGGCAAGGGCACCATCGGTTACGGCATCGGCAAGTCCGGCGAAGTGCCTGAGGCAATCCGCAAGGGCGAAGCTGCTGCAAAGAAGAACATGCACAAGGTTGCCCTGAAGGGCACCACCATCCCCCACGAGATCGTCGGCAAGTACGGCGCAGGCGCCGTTCTGCTCAAGCCGGCTGCACCCGGTACCGGTATGATCGCCGGCGGCCCTGTGCGTGCCGTCATTGAGGCTGCTGGCATCAAGGACATCCGTGCGAAGTCTATGCGTTCCAACAACCCCATCAACGTTGTTTCTGCTACCTTCGCAGGTCTGTGCGGCCTGGTCAGCGCGGAGTCCGTCGCTGAGAAGCGCGGCAAGACCGTGAAAGAGATTCTGGGTTAAGGAGGTAACAAACCATGGCAGATAAGATGCTCAAAATCGAGCTGAAGAAGAGCCTGATCGGCCGCGGCGCAAAGCAGATCGCTACCGCCGAGGCTCTGGGCCTGAAGAAGCCGGGCGACGTTACCGTTCAGCCTGACAATGCCGCTACGCAGGGCAAGATCGCAAAGATCGGTTTCCTGCTCAGCGTCACCGAAGCCTAATAGCAGGGGGTATACGCATAATGAAACTTCATGAACTGCACGCGATTCCCGGCGCAAACAAGGCTGTGACCCGCAAGGGCCGCGGCATTGGCTCCGGCAATGGCAAGACTGCCGGTTTCGGCAGCAAGGGCCAGAAGGCCCGTTCCGGCGTGAAGCACGCTGGTTTCGAGGGCGGCCAGATGCCTCTGGCACGCCGCCTGCCGAAGGTTGGCTTTAACAACATCTTTGCTACCCAGTATGCCATCGTCAACGTGGCAGACCTGGAAGCAGCTTTTGAGGCCGGTGCCGTTGTTGACACCGAGGCTCTGAAGGCAAAGGGTCTGGTCAAGAAGACTCTGGACGGTGTTAAGGTCCTGGGCAACGGCGAGCTGACCAAGGCTCTGACCGTCAAGGCCGCAGCCTATTCCGCTTCTGCCAAAGAGAAAATCGAAAAGGCAGGCGGAAAGGCTGAGGTGATGTAAGGTGTTTCAGACATTCCGTAACGCATGGAAGATTCCCGAGCTGAAAAATCGTCTCCTGTTCACGCTGGCGATCCTCGTGGTGTATCGTCTGGGCTGCGCCATCCCCGTTCCGTTCGTCACCGGCTCTGCACTGAGCCAGATGTTCTCGAACGGCAACATGCTCTCGTACCTTGATATGATGAGCGGCGGTGCGTTGTCCCGGTGCACACTCTTCGCGTTAGGTGTGACACCCTATATCAACGCTTCCATCATTGTGCAGCTGCTCACCGTTGCGATCCCCTCGCTGGAAAACATCGCGAAGGAACCGGACGGCCAGAACAAGCTGCAGCAGATCACCCGGTATGCCGGCGGCGTCATTGCTTTGGTGATGAGCCTTGGCTACTATTTCGTGGTCCGCAATATGGGCGCACTGAAGTATACGACCGGCGCGGCCGGTATCTTTACCGCCGTGGTCATCATTGCAACGTTCACCGCAGGTGCTCAGCTGATCACCTGGTGCGGCGAGCAGATCGATGACAAGGGCATCGGCAACGGCCTGTCCCTCCTGATCTTCTCTTCGATCGTTTCCAACTGGTCCTCCCTCTACACCACGGTTGCGGGTCTGCTGACCCGCGCCGCCGCAGGCGAGACCCGGTTCTACATCCTGCTGCCCCTGCTGGTCGTGCTGGCACTGGTCGTGATCGTGTTCATCGTCGTCATGACGAACGCTGAGCGCCGCATTACCATCCAGTACGCCAAGCGCGTGGTGGGCCGCAAGCAGATGGGCGGGCAGAACAGCTATCTGCCGCTGAAGCTGAACATGAGCGGCGTCATGCCCATCATCTTCGCTTCCGCTCTGGTTTCGATCCCCGGCACGATCGGCAGCTTTTTGCAGATCGACCAGGCAGCACATCCGTTCTGGTATGCATTTTTCCATACCTTCAACTATACGTCTCCGCTTTATGTCGTCATCTACCTGCTGCTGATCCTGGCCTTCAACTACTTCTATGTGGCCATCCAGTACAACCCTGTGGAGATCGCCAACAATCTGCGCCGTAACAACGGCTCGATCCCCGGCTTCCGTCCCGGCAAGCCGACCAGCGATTTCCTGACCCGCACCCTGAACAAGATCACCCTCATCGGCGCGATCTTCCTGGCTGTGGTGGCTGTGCTGCCGATCATTCTGGGCAACCTGACCGGTATGAGCATCCAGCTGGGCGGTACCAGCCTGCTGATCGTGGTCGGTGTGGCACTCGATACCACCCGCAGCCTGGACAGCTTCATGACGATGCGCAGCCACAAAGGCTTCCTCGGCTGATCTGTAAACAATAAAGCACTGATGTAAGAAAGCACTGGAAAGGAGAGCACGCTCGGACTTTTCAGTGCTTTTTTGCTTTGGTGAGCCGTTAGCCGACTCAAACAAAAATACGAACGTCCTTTTATAAGAGGAAAGGAGCCATCCTATGAATCTGATTCTGTTGGGCGCACCTGGTGCCGGCAAGGGCACGCAGGCAGAGATCATCTGCGCAAAGCTGAACATTCCTTCCATCAGCACCGGCAACATCCTGCGTGCGGCTGTGAAGGAAGGCACCGAGATGGGCCTGAAAGCCAAGAGCTTCATGGACGCCGGTGCGCTGGTGCCCGATGAGGTCATCATCGGCATCCTGAAGGATCGCCTGTCCGAGGCGGACTGTGCCAATGGTTTCATCCTGGACGGTGTGCCCCGCACCATCGCGCAGGCCGAGGCCATTGAGACCATGGGCATCCGCATCGACAAGGTGCTGGAGCTGCAGGTCGAGGACAATGTGATCGTGGACCGCATGGGCGGCCGCCGCGTCTGCGAAGTGCGGCGCAAGCTACCACATCGTCAACAAGAAGAGCAAGGTGGAAGGCGTCTGCGACTGCTGCGGCGGCAAGCTCGTCATCCGCAAGGATGATCAGCCCGCAACGGTGCTCGACCGCCTGAATGCTTACCATGAGGACCGAGCCGCTGGTGGAGTTCTACCGCACCCGCGGCAAGCTGGCTGCCATCCCGTTCTGCCCCTCCATCGAGGAGACCACGGCTGAGATCATGAAGGCTTTGGAGGCATAAACGTGATTCAGATCAAGAATGCGAAAGAGCTGGACGGTATGCGCAGGGCAAATGCTCTGAGCGCAGCTGCCCTGAAATACGGTGGTGAGCATATCGAGGCAGGCATGACCACTTGGGAGCTGGATAAGCTGATCTATGAGTTCATCGTGAAGCACGGCGGCATCCCCAATTTCAAGGGACTGTACGGTTTTCCGGGAACCGCCTGCATCAGCCTGAATGATACCATCATCCACGGCATCCCGTCGCATGACATCGTCATCCGCCCCGGCGACATCGTCAGCATCGACACCGGTGCCAAGGTGGACGGCTTCAATGGCGACAACGCCTGCACCTATGCGGTGGGCAAGATCGACCTGGAAGCCCAGCGCCTGCTGGACGTGACCAAGGCTGCGCTGTACAAGGGCATCGAGCAGGCCAAGGCAGGCAACCGCATCGGCGACATCGGCTATGCCGTCCAGAGCTACTGCGAGGACGCAGGCTTCTCCGTCGTCCGTGAGTTCGTGGGCCACGGCACCGGCCATGAGCTGCACGAGGACCCCGAAGTGCCCAACTACGGCCACGCAGGCCGCGGCCCGCGTCTGGTGCCCGGCATGACCATCGCCATTGAGCCGATGATCTGCCAGTATGACTGCAAGATCAAGCAGCTGAGCGACGGCTGGACGGTCAAGACCAAGGACGGCGGTCTGGCGGCGCACTTTGAGCACTCCATCGCCATCCTCAAGGATCACACCGAGATCATGACCCGCAGCTGGGATGACCCCGATTTTGACCCGGATACCTTCCGCTTCCAGTAAGCACAAGCGCGCTGAGACCTCCCTTCGGGGAGGTCTTTTTTGGTCTCCAGACCTGTGATTTGTGCAATTCCGACAAGTTTTGGTGAAAAAGTTTCATCCTACAGGGTGAGACGCCCGAAACACGGCACGGAAAAGGACCGGTTTTGCATCAGAGGAAATTTTTATCGGAAATACGGAAAAAAGCACTTGCAAAATGAATGCAAAAGGTGTATAATCTATAAATGGCCGTGACAGCCAGATGCTTTCTCGGTGGACAGGGATTTTCTGCCCACTTTGCGGATTTTGTGCCGCAGGAGAAGAAGTATGTGGCGGTTATCGCCGCCTGTCCGTCAATTCATGGCAAACTGAGCAGATCCAATGAGGAGGCAAATAGCTTGTCTAAAGAAGACGTTATCGAAATCGAAGGCATTGTGCGTGAAGCCATGCCCAACGCCATCTTTAAGGTGGAAATGTTGAGCGAGGATAAGAACACCGGGAAGCTCACTCCCAGCGGGCACATCCTCTTAGCGCACATCTCCGGCAAGCTCCGGACCAATTTCATCCGTATCCTGCCCGGGGACAAGGTCACCGTAGAAATGTCGCCCTACGATCTTTCGAAGGGCCGCATCACCTGGCGCTCCAAATAAGCGTCAGGGTATCAACCAAAAGGAGGTTCAACATCATGAAGGTCAAGCCTTCCGTGAAACCCATCTGCGAAAAGTGCAAGGTCATCCGCCGCAAAGGCCGCGTGATGGTCATCTGCCAGAACCCCAAGCATAAGCAGCGCCAGGGCTAATTCGGGCGCCTGGGGGTCAAGTGCGTAGAGTCCCGGCGCAGACCCCGACACTGACATGGGATGATTTTTGGAGGTAACTACTATGGCACGTATTGCCGGCGTTGACCTGCCCCGCGAGAAGCCCGTTCAGGTGGGTCTCACCTACGTTTACGGTATCGGTCAGACCACTGCCAACAAGATCCTGGAAGCAACTGGCATCAACCCCGATACCCGCGTCAAGGACCTGACTCTGGAAGAAGAGGCTAAGATCCGTGACTACATCGATCAGGCTAATATCATCGTGGAAGGCGACCTGCGCCGCAACGTAGCTCTGGACATCAAGCGCCTGGTTGAGATCCAGTCCTTCCGTGGCACCCGCCATCGCAAGAATCTGCCCTGCCGCGGCCAGCGCACCAAGACCAATGCACGTACCTGCAAGGGCCCGAAGCGCACTGTCGCTAACAAGAAGAAGTAAGGAGGATTTGAGAAATGGCAAGTGCAAATAATGCCAAGAAGGGCGCAAATGTCCGCATGAAGCGGAAAGAGCGCAAGAATATTGCTGCTGGTCAGGCTCACATCCAGTCTACCTTCAACAATACCTGTTGTTACCATCACCGACCTGCAGGGTAATGCAGTGTCCTGGTGCTCCTCTGGCTCCCTGAACTTCCGTGGCAGCCGCAAGAGCACTCCGTTTGCAGCCCAGTCTGCTGCTGAGACCGCAGCAAAGGTCGCAATCGAGCATGGCATGAAGACCGTTGAGGTCTACGTCAAGGGCCCCGGCGCTGGCCGTGAGTCCGCTATCCGTGCACTTCAGGCTACCGGCCTGGAAGTCACCCTGATCAAGTGACTCCCATCCCCCCCCACAACGGCTGCCGTCCCCGAAGCGCCGTCGTGTCTGATCGAAGGAGGAAATTGAATTATGGCAAAGAATACGCAGCCGATCGAAAAGCGTTGCAAGGCCATGGGAATTTCTCCTGCGGTCATGGGCTATGCAAAAAGAAGAATACCACCCGCAACTCCAATGGCAACATGCGCAAGAAGCAGTCTGAGTACGCATCTCAGCTGAAGGAAAAGCAGAAGGTCAAGTTCATCTACGGCGTTCTGGAAAAGCAGTTCCACAATGCTTACCTGCGTGCTGAGGCAATGCCCGGCAAGACCGGTGAGAACCTGCTCCAGCTCATGGAGCGCCGCCTGGACAACGTAGTTTTCCGCATGGGCTTTGCTAACACCCGCCGCGACGCGCGCCAGCTGGTCAACCACGGTCACTTCACCGTCAACGGCAAGAAGGTCAACATCCCCTCTTACCTGATCAAGGCCGGTGATGTCATCGAAGTGCGTGAGTCCAGCCGCAGCTCTGCTAAGTTTGCTAAGCTGACTGGCCCCTGAGGCCCCCGTTGTGGCTCTGCCCTCCTGGCTGAACCGCGAGACCGGCTCCCTGAAGGGCGTCGTCACCAAGCTCCCCTGAGCGCAGCGACATCGACTACGAAGTTGCAGAGCACCTCATCGTCGAGCTGTACTCCAAGTAATCCATTAAGAAGGCCTGGCCTTTCATGTGGATGGCCGGTTTTCGCATTCTTTTCTTTGAAAGAATTTAATAATGGGCCGATGAGTACATCGGTTTGACAAGGAGGGCATAGATATGATGGAGATTGAACGTCCCAAAATCGAAACGGCAAGCCTGTCTCCCGACGGCCGCTATGGCAAGTTCGTGGCAGAGCCTCTGGAGCGTGGCTTTGGCATCACACTGGGCAACAGCCTGCGTCGTGTGCTTCTTTCCTCTCTGCCCGGTGTCGCCGTGACCAGCGTCAAGATCGACGGCGTTGTTCACGAGTTCTCCACCATTGAGGGCGTCAAGGAAGACGTTACCGAGATTGTCCTGAACCTGAAAGGGTATCGCTGCAAAGCTGTACACCGATGGTCCGAAGACAGTGCGTGTTGAGGCAGTTGGCCCCTGTGAGGTCACCGCCGACAACATCAAGCAGGGCGACGATATTGAGATCCTGAACCCTGAATGGCACATTGCGACCCTGGGCGAGGGCGGCAAGCTCGTCATGGAGCTCACTTTCGACAAAGGCCGCGGCTATGTGCCGGCTGAGCGCAACAAACAGGCCATCGTCGAGAAGAACGATATCAACACTCTTCCCGTCGATAGCATTTACACCCCCGTGCTCAAGGTGAATTACAACGTTGAGAGCACCCGTGTTGGCCAGGCGATCGATTACGACAAGCTGACCATTGAGGTTTGGACCGATGGCACGATCAATGCGCAGGAGGCCGTTTCTCTGGCTGCCCGCGTGCTGACCGAGCACCTGAACCTGTTTGTCAACCTGTCCGATGAGGCCGCTGGCACCGAAATCATGGTGGAGAAGACCAACGACGACAAGGAAAAGGCTCTGGAGATGACCATTGAAGAGCTGGATCTGAGCGTCCGTTCGTTCAACTGCCTGAAGCGTGCCGGTATCAACACGGTGGAGGATCTGGTCAGCAAGAGCGAGGACGAGATGATGAAAGTCCGTAACCTCGGCCGCAAGAGCCTCGAGGAAGTCATGGCAAAGCTGGACTCCCTGGGCTTTAAGCTGAACACAGATGATGAGTAACTAAAATAATTAAGGAGTGAAACGGGATGCCCGGTACCAGAAAGCTCGGTAGAACCAGCGACAGCCGCAACGCTATGATGCGCGCTATGGTTACCTACCTGTTAGAGAATGGCAAGATTGAGACCACTGTCACTCGCGCCAAGGACGTTCGTTCCATGGCCGAGAAGATGATCACCCTGGGTAAGGCCAGCGACCTGCACACCAAGCGTCAGGTCTACGCCTACATCACCAAGGAAGATGTTGCAAAGAAGCTGTTTGACGAGATCAGCCCCAAGTACGCTGACCGCAACGGCGGCTACACCCGCATCATCAAGATCGGCGCTCGCCGCGGCGACGCAGCTGAGATGGCAGTTCTGGAGCTCGTCTGATCGACTCTGACTGTTTAAACAGTGTACAAAACGCTCTCTCCCAGTTGGGAGGGGGCGTTTTTTTGTGTCTCAGCGGCGGCAAAGGGCGGGGCTGTTCCCGGAAAGTTCACGGAATGGCTCTTGGATTTACCCCCGCCGCGTGCTATACTGAATACTGTATGATTCGGGAAATTTTCCACGGAGGGAGGAGAGGACTGTTGAAAAAAAGCTGGGCCGACTGCTGGCGGTCTGTGCACTGCTGGGCCTGCTGCTGACGGGCTGCAACATGCCGCTGGAGGAAAACCGGCAGGTGGAAGACCTGCTCCGCGCGCCGCAGCTGGCGGGCGATTACGGCGCCCTGCAGTCCGCGCTGAACGACTGGCTGGGGGAGAGCGCACAGCTCAAGTACCCGCTGCAGGGCGAGCTGCTCTCTCCGTTCGTTTTGCAGGATCTTGATGGCGACGGGGTGCAGGATGCCGCCGTGTTTTACACCACAGCCCAGAGCACCAATGTCTGCATCGCAATTTTGCAGAAAGATGCCGAGGGCAACTGGGAAGTGCGGCAGAATCTGGAGGGCCTGGCGGATACGGTAGATACCGTCCGGCTGGCGCGGTTACAGGCAGGAGGTTCCACCCAGCTGGTGGTGGGCTATGTGGCCTCCCGGGGGGACAACTATCTGGCGGTTTACTCCTATGAGGATGGGGAGCTCTCCGCCATTCTCGAACAATCCTATGAGCAGTACCTCGTGGAAGATATCACGGGCGGAGGCAATCAGGACCTGATTCTGATGTCCACGCTGGAAGATGGAGGGGTGCAGATCGAGCTGCTGACCGTGGACCGGGATGGTTCGTTCCAGCAGGTGGCAGTCATGGGCCTCTCGGCGGATAAATTCTCCGGCTGTGCTTCGGTGGCGGCCGGTGTCGGAGCGGATGGAAAGCGTTATCTGGTGCTGGACGGCTGGACCGGTATTTCCGGCAACAATCTGGCTACGGTCCTCCTCCACTTTGATGAGGAGAGCCAGCAGATGATCCCCGCCGACCAGATCAGCACGCAGGAGCTGTACAACGAATCCCTGCGCAACGTGTCCACTCTGGTGAGCCGGGATCTGGATGGCGACGGCACGGTGGAGATTCCCACCCAGCCGGATGAGGCGGGCCTGCTGAATATGAGCCAGAGCCGCCGGATGGACTTTATCGTCTGGATGGACTACACCAGCCCGGACCACCAAAAAGAGTTTTGGTCTGCTGGATGAGGAGACCGGCTGCTATATCGCCCTGCCCATCGAGTGGGAGGGCAACCTGATGCTGACGGACAGCGCGGAGGTGGAAGGTGCCGTGGAGCTGCGGACAGTAGACGAGAATAAGCTGGTGTTGACGGTGCGGCTGGCTTCCAACAGCGCCGATGCGGCGGGCTGGACACGGCTGGGCATGGTGGCGTCCCGCCAGATGCAGGCCAAATTTGGCCCCGACGTGACCATTGCGGACGAGACCTATCGGTTGTCCCGCTCGCTGCATCGCTTGAACTAGCCCTCCCGGCCAAAACCTGATCGGTTCTGCCAGCTCTCCCAGAGGGAGAGCCCTTGGCAAAAGGGGCAGCATTGCGCAGAACGAAAAAGGCGGAATCAAACGGAAACTTGTCAACAAAACGGAGGATATGATGGTAAAAGTACTTGTTGTAGAGGATGAAGCCAGCATTCGTGAGATGATAGCGCTGAACCTGCGTCTGGCCGGGATGGAGGCTGTGGAGGCGGACAGCGCCGAAGCGGCCCTGCCTCTTCTGGAACAGCGGCCGGGCTGTGACGCGGCCATCCTGGACGTGATGCTGCCGGGGATGAATGGCTTCTCGCTCTGCGAGACCATCCGCCGCACCGATCAGAAGATCGGCATTATCATCCTGAGCGCCAAGGGGCAGGAGCAGGATAAGATCCGCGGCCTGTCCATCGGTGCTGATGACTATATGACCAAACCGTTCAGCGTCAGTGAGCTGCTGGCCCGGGTGGAGGCGCTCTGCCGCCGTGTGGGCCGCTCGGCTGGGAACGATGCCGGGGAGAATGCCCTGTCCTCGCTGGTCAGCGGCAGCTTTGTGCTGGACGAGAACCGCCGCGTCCTGCTCAAGGCGGGCAAGCCCATCGAGCTGACTCAGGTGGAGTTCCAGATCATGGAGCTGTTCTTCCGCAACCCCGGTGTTGCGCTGGTGCGCGAGCGCATCCTGAAAGGGGTCTGGGGCGAGAACTACTTCGGTGACGTCAAGATCGTGGACGTGAACATCCGCCGTCTGCGGATGAAGGTGGAGGACGAACCCAGCCACCCGGCCCATATCCTCACGGTGTGGGGATATGGGTATCGGTGGGAGGAGTAAACCTCTCAGTCAAAGTCGAACGGCTTTGCCAGCTGCTCCCCTTTCGGCACTTGCGTGTCACCTCCCCCGGCCGGGGGAGTCTTTCCTGTCAGGGGAGCCCTTGGCAGGTCGGGAAACGGATACGAAACCAAAAAGTTTTTTTAAAACGTAAAATGCCGGGCCCTGCAATCAAGGGTGGCAAACTGGAAAGGAGGAAAATGCCAATGCGAAGCGGAATCACCCGCCGGTGGCTGCGGGGCAACCTGCTGCTGACGGTGCTGCTGGTGCTGCTGGTGGAGGTCATGTTCCTCTACAGCACCACCCGCAGCTACTACAACGGCGTCCAGCAGACCATGGTGCGGCGGTTTTCTTCCATCACGGGACAGCTCAAGATGTATACGGGCGACACGGCCCAGAAAGCTTCCGCCAGCCGCAGTGTGGCTCTCCGCCGGATGGTGGAGCAGTTTTCCGATAAGGACAAATACGAGTTTATGCTGCTGGACAGCTACGGCGGCGTCATTGCGTCCTCCAGCGGCACGGACGCTGACGGCATCGTGACCCAGAGCGATTTTGAGCAGGCACAGGATGCCGTGGACGGCATGGGGGTGGCCCTCTACAAGACCCAGAGCGGGGAGCAGGTCATGTCCGTCTGCTATCTGGTGCCCTATGCGGCGGAGGACGTGGCGGCCATGCGGCTGGTGACCAGTATGACGCTGGTGACACGGCAGCTCAAGAATGCCATTGCCGTCAGTGCGGTCATCGTGCTGGCGATCCTGGTGTTTACGGTGATGTCGGGCCTGTACTTTGTGCGGAGCATCGTGGTGCCGCTGGGCCAGGTAGAACGGACGGCCGCCTCCATCGCCCGGGGGGAGCTGGATGTCCGCCTGCCCGTGACTGGCGACCAGCGGGACGAGGTGGACCGACTGCGCGGTACCATCAACCGGATGGCCGAGGGTCTCGAGGAGACAGAAAAGATGAAAAACGAGTTCATCAGCTCTGTCTCCCACGAGCTGCGCACGCCCCTCACCTCGATCCGGGGCTGGGTGGAGACCCTGCGCACCCTGAATGACCCTGCCGACGAGAATTACCGCAAGGGCTTGGAGATCATCAACAACGAGACGGTCCGCCTGTACAACATGGTGGAGGAGCTGCTGGATTTCAGCCGTCTGCAGAACGGCCGCATCCAGATGAACAACCACCCGCTGGATCTGGTGGCCGAGCTGACCGATGCCGTCCTCTTCTGCGAGGCACGCATCCGGCAGGAGGGGATGATCCTCTCCTATCCCGAACCGGAGGAAATGATCCCGGTCTATGCCGACCCGGACCGCCTGCGGCAGGTCTTTATCAACATATTGGATAACGCCATCAAGTATTCGGCCCCCGGCGGGCGGATCACCGTCAAGCTCTGGAAAGGCCAGTACAAGGCGTTTATTGAGATCATTGACCAGGGCCGTGGCATCCCGCCGGAAGACCTGGAAAATGTCAAGACCAAGTTTTACAAGGGCAGCAACTCGGTACGGGGCAGCGGCATTGGGCTGGCGCTGGTGGATTCCATCATGACGGCGCTGGACGGTACGCTGGACATCAAGAGCACCCTGGGCCGCGGCACCGTGGTCACACTGGGACTGCCGCTCTATCAAAAATAAATCTTACAGGAGAACTCCATGAATCAACCCAACAAGGAACGCTTTAAAACAAGTGTGGGCGGGCAGGCACTGATGGAAGGCATCATGATGCGGGGCCCCAAGAAGATCTGCTGCGCCGTGCGCAAGCCGGACGGCACCATTGAGACCAAGATCGAGGATACCCCTACCCACGGCATCTGGGCAAAGATCCCTCTCGTGCGGGGAGCCATCTCGATGATCGAGAGCCTCATCACCGGCTACCGCTACATGATGTACTCGGCACAGGTGAGCATGGGCGACGACTATGACGCCGAGGCCGAGGAATCCGCCTTTGAAAAATGGGTGGGCGACCATCTGGGCAAAAAGGCCGAGGACATTCTGCTGGCGGCGGCTGCCGTGGTGGGCGGCCTGTTTGCCATCCTGCTCTTTACCGTGCTGCCCACGGTGCTGGTAGGCGGGCTGAATCATCTGGTGCCGCTGGGCCGCTGGGGCAAAGTCATCCTCGAGGCGGTGCTCAAGGTGGGCATCTTTTTGACGTACATGGGAGCCATCTCCAAGATGAAGGAGATCCACCGGGTGTTTGAGTACCACGGGGCCGAGCACAAGACCATCGCCTGCTATGAGGCGGGCGACCCGCTCACTGTGGAGAATGTGCGCAAATACACCCGGTTCCACCCCCGCTGCGGCACCAGTTTCTTGATCCTGGTGGTCATCGTCAGCGTGTTTCTGTACAGTGTGCTGCCCTGGTCCAGCACCGGGCTGCGGGTGGTGTTCAAGCTGCTGCTTCTGCCTGTGGTCATGGGCATCAGCTACGAGCTGCTGAAATGGTGCGGCCGCTCGGACAACATCGCGACCCGCATCATCCGCCAGCCCGGTCTCTGGGTGCAGCACCTGACCGTGTTTGAGCCGGACGACAGCATGATCGAAGTGGCCATTGCAGCCGTGACGCCCGTTCTGCCCGAGAACCCGGAGGACGGCAAATGGTAAACGCGGGAATGCAGCCCCGGGAGGCCCTGCGGGAGGTGGAAGCCCGCCTGACCGCCGCAGGCTGCCCGGATGCGGATTTTGACGCCCGGGAGCTGTTCCGGCTGGCCACAGGCCGGGACGCCCGGCTGGCGGACAGGCCCCTGACCGCGGAACAAGCCGCAAAGCTGGAAGCCCTGACGGCCCGGCGGGCGACCCGGGAGCCGCTGCAATACCTTTGCGGCAGCTGGCCGTTCCTGGATTTTGAGCTGGCGGTGGGTCCCGGCGTGCTCTGCCCCCGGGCCGACACGGAGGTAGTGGCGGAAGCTGCCGCTCAGATGCTGGCAGGGGTACAAGCGCCCAAAGTGCTGGACCTCTGTGCCGGTACCGGCTGTCTGGGGCTGGGGGTCAAACGCTTCTGCCCGGAAGCGGACGTCACCTGCGTGGAAAAGAGCCCGGAGGCGTTCCGATACTTAAAGAAGAATGCCGCCTCGGCGCTGAAACAGGGGACGGCGCGGGCCGTGGAGGGGGACTTGTTCCACTATTGGCAAGGCCTGCCGGAGAGGGAGCTGGACCTCATCGTTTCCAACCCGCCCTACCTGACCGCCGCCGAGATGCAGCAATTGCAGCCCGAGGTGGCCCGGGAACCGGCCATGGCGTTGGAAGCCGGGGAGGACGGGCTGGTATTTTACCGCACCCTTGCGGAACACTACCAGAACGCTCTGCGGCCCGGCGGAGCGCTGGTGCTGGAGATCGGCTGGCAGCAGCGGGAAGCTGTAACTGCCCTGCTGGCGGCAAACGGCTGGGTGGACATCGCATGCCGCAAAGACTATGGCGGCAACGACCGGTGCATTCTGGCCCGGAGATCGTACCCATAAAATTGCAAAAAGAGAACAACTTCTTGTTGTAATATCCTGGATTTGTGGTATACTAAGAGAGAAATCAGAAGAAGCGCCCGTGTCCGACGGGCTTTGAGAGCAAAGGAGCAAATCTATGGCGAAAAATCAGAACACCGCGGTCGCTTCGGCCACCCAGAAGACGGAGCCGGGCGCAAAGAAGGACGCGCTGGCAACGGCGCTGGCCCAGATCGAAAAGCAGTTCGGTAAGGGCGCGATCATGAAGCTGGGCGACAACACCGCCATGCAGGTGGACGCCATCTCTACCGGCAGCCTCGGCCTCGACCTCGCGCTGGGCGTGGGCGGTGTGCCCCGCGGACGTATCATCGAGGTGTTCGGACCGGAGTCCAGCGGTAAGACCACACTGGCCCTCCACATCCTCGCCGAGGCCCAGAAAAAGGGCGGCGAGGTGGCCTTCATCGACGTCGAGCACGCCCTCGACCCGGCCTATGCCTCCGCACTGGGCGTGAACATCGACGAGCTGCTGGTCAGCCAGCCGGATACCGGCGAGCAGGCCATGGAGATCTGCGAGGCGCTGGTGCGCTCCGGCGCCATCGACGCCATCGTGGTGGACTCGGTGGCCGCTATGGTGCCCCGTGCCGAGATCGAGGGCGAGATGGGCGACAGCCATGTGGGCCTGCAGGCCCGTCTGATGAGCCAGGCCATGCGCAAGCTCACCAGCGTCATCGGCAAGACCAACACCGTCTGCGTCTTCATCAACCAGCTGCGTGAGAAGGTGGGCGTCGTCTACGGCAACCCCGAAGTCACCACCGGCGGCCGCGCACTGAAGTATTATTCCTCTGTCCGCATCGACATCCGCCGCGTCGAGGGCCTGAAGGACTCTTCCGGCCAGTTCATCGGCAACCATACCCGCGCCAAGATCGTCAAGAACAAGGTGGCGCCTCCGTTCCGTGAGGCCGAGTTCGACATCATGTTCGGCGAGGGCATCTCCAAGATGAGCGAGCTGATCGATGTGGGTGTCAAGCTGGGCATCGTGCAGAAGAGCGGCGCATGGTTCAACTACGGCGACATCCGCCTGGGCCAGGGCCGCGACAACGCCAAGCAGTTCCTCAAGGACAACCCCGAGATCGCCAACGACATCGAGGGCCAGATCCGTGCCAATGCCGATAAGCTCTATGCCACCCGCCGCCCGGTGAGCAAACCGGCCCCTGCCGCTGCTCCCGCCGAAAAGGCTGGCGAAGCCGCACCGGCCAAGGAGCCGGTGGTCAAGGCTCCCACCCGCAGCAGCGAGAGTGAGCTGGATATCATGGTGGAAGACTGATGTCTTTTGGCTATCAAAAGCGCCGTCCGCTGACGGAGGAGGAAAAATCCTCCGATGTGGCCAAGGCCCGTGCCCGGGCACTGGAAACGCTGGCCGCGCAGGAAGTCTCCTCCGGCCAGCTGTATGAGCGGCTCTGCCGCCGCTTTTTACCGAGCAGGCCGCCGCCGAGGTGGTGGCCGAGATGGTCCAGCGGGAGTATGTCAACGACGAACGCTACGCGGAGGCCCGGGCCCACAGCCTGCTGGCCGCCCGCAAGAGCCGCCGGGCCGCGGCCCGGAACCTGCGCCAGAAAGGCCTGAGCGCCCAGCAGGTAGCAGCAGCGCTGGAGGCGGTCTACGCCCCGGATGAAGAGGGGGAGAACCCGGAGCTTTCTGCTGCCGTGGCGCTGGTGGAGAGCCGCTACCGCCCGAAGCTTGCCATGGGCCGGCGCGACTTGGTCGTGGCGGCCCTGCAGCGGCGCGGTTTTGCGTATGCGGTCGTGAAAGAAGCCATCAAGAGAGTAGAAGAAGAATAACCCCCAACTAGGAAAGAGAGTATTATCCCCTATGAAAATTGCGTGTATTTCCCTTGGCTGCCCCAAAAACCAGGTCGATCTGGACGTCATGGTGCATATCCTGCTGTCGGCGGGCCACGAGACGGTGGCCGACCTGGGCGAGGCCGATGTGATCCTGGTCAACACCTGCGGCTTCATTGAGAGCGCCAAGACCGAAGCCATCGAGAATATCCTCGAGGCCTGTTCCTACAAGCAGGCAAACCCCAACCTGAAAGTCATTGTGACCGGCTGCCTGGCGGAGCGCTACCGCAGCCAGATCGAGGAGGAGATCCCTGAGGTGGACGCCGTGGTGGGCTGTGCCTCCAACAAGGCCATTGATTCCATCGTGGCACGGCTTTTCAACGGTGAGGAGCATCTGGAGAGCTACGGCCTCAAGAAGGACTTTCCTCTGGGCGGCAAGCGCGTCATCGGCACGCCTGCCCACTATGCGTACTTAAAAATCGCCGAGGGCTGCAACAACCGCTGCCACTACTGCGCCATCCCCGGCATCCGCGGCCCGCTGCGCAGCCGCGAGATGGCCGACTGTGTGGCCGAGGCCCGCTGGCTGGCCGGTGAGGGCGTGAAAGAGCTCATCATCGTGGCACAGGACCCCACCGCCTACGGCGAGGACTGGGGCAAGCCGGGCAGCATCTGCGAGCTGCTGGACAAGCTGAACCGGATCGCCGGCCTCCAGTGGATCCGCATCATGTACGCCTACCCTGAGCGCATCACCGATGACTTCATCGCCGCCATGAAGCGGAACGAGAAGGTCCTGCCTTATCTCGACCTGCCCATCCAGCACTGCAACGATGTCATCCTCAAGAACATGAACCGCCGCTCCAACCGGGCAGAGCTGCTGGACGTCATTGGAAAACTGCGCCGCGAGATCCCGGACATCACCCTCCGCACTACCCTTATCGCGGGCTTCCCCGGTGAGACCGAGGAGCAGTTCGAGGACCTGTGCAACTTCGTCAAAGAGGTCCGCTTCGACCGTCTGGGCTGCTTTGCCTACTCGGCAGAGGAGAACACCGTGGCCGCCAGGATGGAGAACCAGATCGAGCAGGAGGTCAAGGAGCGCCGGGCCGAGCTGGTCATGCAGATCCAGACCGGCATCATGGCCCAGAAGCAGGCCGAGAAAGTGGGCCAGACCGTCCATGTCCTCTGTGATGGCATCGACGAGGAAAACGGCCTCTACCTCTGCCGCACGGCAGGCGATGCCCCCGAGGTGGACGGCAATGTCTGCGTCTCCAGCGAGGAACCGTTGTATCCGGGCGAGTTTTATGATATCCTTGTAGAGGACAGTGATCTTTACGATCTGTATGGCACTGTCGTAAAATAATGAATTGGAGGATTTTTTTATGAATCTGCCCAACAAACTGACCCTGACCCGCATTATTCTGGTCCCGGTTTTCATGATCTTTGTCTCGCTGAGTCAGTACATGACCCCGAGCTATAATCCGCGGTGGTATCTCATTGCAGGCATCATTTTTGCGGTGGCCAGCTTCACCGATTACCTGGACGGCCATCTGGCCCGCAAGTGGCACATGGTGACCGACTTTGGCAAGTTTGCCGACCCGCTGGCCGACAAGCTGCTGACCACCGTGGCCTTCCTCTACATGATGCGGGACGGCGTGTGCAGCCCTGTGGTGCTCTGCATCATCCTGGCCCGGGAGTTTGCCGTCTCCGGCCTGCGGATGGTGGCGGCCGGTGCCAAGGACGGCAAGGTGATCGCCGCCAACATGTGGGGCAAGGTGAAGACCGTGCTCCAGATGCTGACCATCATCTTCTATTATTTCAGCGTTTCCCTGACCGGGAATGTACTGGGAGCAGACTGTGCATTCGTTGCCCACTGGCTGTGCTGGCTGGTGGCAGTGGTCACGGCCGTTTCCGGCATCAAGTACCTGTGGGACAACCGCAGCTTCATCAACACGGCAAAATAAGATGAAAGAAAAGCTCTGGGCGTTCTGCCGCAAGCTCATCTCGCTGGCGCTGAACCTTTCCATCCTCTACATGGAGACCATTGCCATGCCCATCAGCTGGGATTATGGCCATGAGCTGGTCTTTACCATGTACACTGAGCTGTCCAATATGTTCAACGTTGCGGTCTGCGCGCTGGTGGCCCTGTGCCAGCTGCTCGATCTTTTCACCGGGCGGGAGCTGCCCCGCTGGGTCAAACAGCTCAAATTCTGGTCCACCAGCTGCCTGACCATGACCTTCCTGACGGTGGTCATCATTCTGGCCCCCATGTACGAGGACGGCAACGGCTGGTACATCATGCTCTTCACCGGCTCGATGCTCTACCACCATTTCCTCAACCCGGTGCTGGCCATGGTGTCGTTCCTGCTGTTTGAGCGGGAGCCCCGGCTGCCGCTGGCCAGTGTGCCGCTGGCGCTGGTGCCTACCATCGTCTATGGCGTCTACGACCTGTGGGGCAACATCACGGGCCGCATCGACGGGCCCCTATCCCTTTATGCGGGTGTATGACCAGACCATCCCGGAGACGCTGACATGGTTTACCATCATCCTTGGGACAGACCTTCTGTATGCCTTCCTGCTCTGGTGGCTGGGCGGCAACGGCAAAAAACACCGCAAAAAAGGCCCGAAACTGGAATTTATGGGCTGAAAATTACTCTATGGAACAAAAAGCGGGTGCATCGCAAGATGCACTCGCTTTTTGGTTCCGGAAATCAGAGGAGCGGGATCCCTGCCTTTTCGCAGGCGGAACGGGTCTCCGCGTCCCAGACGCTGGCCTGCACCTCACCGATGTGGGCGCTGCCCAGCAGCAGCATACACAGACGGCTCTGGCCGATGCCGCCGCCGATGGTGTAGGGCAGCTCGCCGTTCAGCACAGCCTTGTGGAACGGCAGGGCCCGGCGGTCATCGCAGCCAGCCATGGTCAGCTGCTTGTCCATGCTCTCGGGGCTGACGCGGATGCCCATGCTGCTCAGCTCATAGCTGCACTGCAGCGGCTCGTTCCAGAACAGCAGGTCGCCGTTCAGGTCCCAGTCGTCATAGTCGGGGGCACGGCCATCATGGGGCTTGCCGCTCTTGAGCGGGGCACCGATCTTCATGAGAAACGTGGTGCCGTTTTCCTTGACAAACGCGTTCTCCCGCTCTTTCGGGGTCAGGTCCGGGTACTTGTCTTCCAGCTCCTGGGTGGTGATGAACGTGACATTGGGGGTGTGCAGGGGCAGGTCCTGCAGCTGGGGGAACATGGCGTGGAGGTTCATCTCGGTGGCGCAGACAGCGGACACGATGGAGCGGACCACGTTTTTCAGATACGCCTCGGTGCGGTCCTCCTCCCGGATGACCTTTTCCCAGTCCCACTGGTCCACATAGATGGAGTGGAGGTTGTCCAGGTCCTCGTCCCGGCGGATGGCGTTCATATCGCAGTACAGGCCCTTGCCCACCCGGAAGCCGTAATCCTTGAGGGCCTTGCGCTTCCACTTTGCCAGCGACTGGACCACCTGTGCTTCAATGCCGCCGTCTTTCATATCGAAGGTGACTTTCCGCTCGACGCCGTTCAGGTCGTCGTTCAGGCCGGTGGAGGCCTCGACGAAGAGCGGCGCCGACACGCGGTAGAGGTTCAGCGTGGCGCACAGGGTGTCGGCGAACAGCCGCTTCACCGTGCCGATGGCGCGCTGGGTGTCGTACAGGTTCAGCGCGGGCGTGTAGTTTTCCGGAATGATCGTTTTGCTCATAAGGAACCCCCTCTTTTTGCGCTCCCGGCAGCCGAGTGCCGCCCGGGCAGCAGCTTTCCCTTTAATAAAGTAAATTATGGCACAAGTTGCGGGCGATGTAAAGGGGAATGGGCGAAAAAACCCTGCCGCCTTGACTTCCGCTTGGCTCCCCGCTATAATAAAACTTGTAAAAGGATAAATGCGTTTATCCGGGCAGAGTAGCGCCGCATCGTCTGGGCAGAGAAAACGGGCCGTTGGCTGGGAGCCTGTTTGCAGACCGCTGTGTGAAGTGCGCCCGGACAGCACGCTGCGGGAAATTTGAGTATCGCAGTGCGGATGGCCGCCGTTACCGGCCCTGAGCGACAAACCGGAGTGGAACCGCGATTGATTGAAAAACCGCCTCCGTTGCTGTACATTGGGTGCAGCAACGGAGGCTTTTGCTTTTTAAGCAGATCCGCAGGAGCTGCCGGCTTTGCCAAGGGCTCCCCTGTTCGGGGAGCTGGCAAAGCCGGAGGCTTTGACGGAGAGGCTTCATTGCGGCTCTGGGTTGTCCCACAAAAAGGAGTATGTCATTATGCAGATCTTTAACACCCTGACCCGCCAGAAAGAAGAGTTCGTGCCGCAGGTGCCGGGCGAGTACCGCATCTATGTCTGCGGCCCCACCGTTTACAACTATATCCACATCGGCAATGCCCGCCCGCTGATCGTGTTTGACACCCTGCGCCGCTACCTGGAGTACCGGGGCAACAAGGTCCTCTACGTTTCCAACATTACGGATATCGACGACAAGCTCATCAAAAAGGGCCAGGAAGAGGGCACTTCCATGAAAGAAGTGGCCCAGCGCTTTGAGGCCGAGTACCTCAAGGACGCCGCCGGCCTCAACTGCAAAAAGCCCACCGTCCAGCCCCGCGCCACCGAACACATCCAGCAGATCCTCGATATCGTCAAGGACCTGATCGACTCCGGCCACGCTTACGTTGCCAAGAACGGCGATGTCTATTTCCGCGTCAAGAGCGACCCTGAGTACGGCAAACTGAGCCACCTGAAGCTGGACGATCTGGAGAGCGGGAACCGGGAGCTGCGCAGCCAGATGGACGATGACCTGAAAGAAGACCCGGCGGACTTTGCCGTCTGGAAAGCAGCCAAGCCCGGTGAGCCTGCCTGGGAGAGCCCCTACGGCATGGGCCGTCCCGGCTGGCACATTGAGTGCAGCGCCATGAGCCGCACCCATCTGGGCAAGACCATTGACCTCCACTGCGGCGGTCAGGACCTGATTTTCCCCCACCACGAGAACGAGATCGCCCAGAGCGAGTGCGCCAACGGCTGCACCTTTGCCCGCTACTGGATGCACAATGGCTTCATCAATGTGGACAACCAGAAGATGTCCAAGAGCCTGCACAACTTCTTCACCGTGCGGGATGTGGCCAACCTCTATGGCTACGAGCCCATCCGTTACTTCATGCTGACTGCCGGTTACCGGATGCCGCTGAACTACACGGTGGACCTGATCGAGAGCTGCAAGAACAGCCTCGAGCGCCTGTATACCTGCCGCGAGAATCTGGACTTTACCCTGAGCAAGAGCGAGTTCGGTACCGACGAGACCCTGACCGTCAAGGCGGAAGAGGCCCGCAAGAAGTTCTGCACCGCGATGGACGACGACCTGAACACTCCGGACGCACTGGCTGCCGTGTTTGACCTGGTGAAGGACATCAACACCCTGTCCGCAACTTCCAGCAAGGAAGCACTGGAGACTGCTGCCGCCGCCTTTGACGAGATCACCGGCGTGCTGGGCCTGATGTACAACCGCAAAAAGGACGAGGTGCCCGCAGAGGTGACCGAGCTGGTGGAACAGCGTGCTGCCGCCAAGAAAGCCAAGGACTGGGCGACCGCTGACGCCATCCGTGCACGGCTGACCGAGATGGGCTGGGCGGTCAAGGATACCGCACAGGGCCCACAGCTGTCCAAACTGTAAGAAAAAGAAGAACAATTTTTCTCTGACCCGCTGATGTTCCCGCCAGCGGGTCTTTTTATGGGAAAGACTGGGCGAACCTGCCACAAAGTGGAAAAATAATGGAAAGCCGCGGATTTTGGGAAAATTTGTTTACTTTTGGCGGCAAAGAGGCGTATAATAAAAAATATCTATGGATACAGAGGAGCCTGCGTATGGAATCCGCGGGAGATTGTGAGAAAATCAGAATGAAGCGTCTTTTCAAACGAATCACTGCACTGGCCAGCGCCGCGGCACTGACGTTGAGCCTGGCTGCCTGCGGGGGCAGCGCGGTGTCCGGACCGAAGAACACGGCACCGACGAACGCCAAGCCGGTGACCATTACGGTATGGAGCTATTACAACGGCGACCAGCTGGAAACATTCAGCAAGCTGGTGGATGAGTTCAACGCCACGGTGGGCAAGGAGCAGAACATCACGGTGGAAGCTTCCAGCCAGGGCAGCGTCAACGATCTGGAAACCAATGTGCTGGCCGCAGCCGAGGGCAAGGTGGGGGCTGCAGAGATGCCCAATATCTTCTCCGCTTATGCCGACACCTGCTATGCCGTGGACCAGATGGGCCTTGTGGCTGACCTGAGCGGCTACCTGACCGATGAGGAGAAAGCGGCGTTCCCGGAGAGCTATCTCACCGAGGGCGACTTTGACGACAACGGCACCATCAAAATTTTCCCGGTGGCAAAATCCACCGAGCTGCTGTTCCTCAATGATACCGATTGGCAGGCCTTTGCGGCGGCCACAGGGGCAAAGTATGAGGACCTTTCCACCATGGAGGGCCTTGTAGCCACCGCCGGAAAATACTACGACTGGACCGACGCCCAGACGCCGGAGCCGGACGACGGCAAGGCTCTGTTCGGCCGCGACGCCATGGCCAACTACATGCTCATTGGTGCCAAGGAGCTGGGCAGCACCATCTTTACCGTGGAAAACGGCAAGATGACCGTGAACCTGACCGAGGATGTGGCCCGGAAGCTGTGGGACAACTACTATGTGCCCTTTGTCAAGGGCTGGTTTGCGGGCGAGGGCCGTTTCCGCAGTGACGACATCAAGACCGGCAATGTGCTGGCCTATGTGGGCTCCAACTCCAGCGCCACCTTTTTCCCCAAGCAGGTGCAGGTGAGCGACACCGAGAGCCACGAGATCAGCCTGAAAGTGCTGCCCAACCCCTCGTTTGCCGGAAGCGAAGAGGTGGCTGTCCAGCAGGGCGCCGGCATGGTGGTGACCAAGAGCACCCCGGAGGAAGAAGCCGCCTGTGTCACATTCCTCAAATGGTTCACCCAGCCGGAAAATAACATTCAGTTTGCCGTGGGCTCCGGTTACCTGCCCGTGACCCACGCGGCCGACGACATGACCGCCATCGAGAACAGCGGCCTGGATCTGACCGACTCCATGAAAGACGTCCTGGCAAACGCCATTGACGCGGTGGAAAACCACGAGCTCTACACCCCCAAGCCCTTTGCGAGCGGCACGGATGCCCGCAAGGTGCTGGAATACAGCCTGTCGGACCTGGCCAGCGCGGACCGCGCGGCGGTGGAAGAGCAGCTGGCCGCCGGGGTGAGCGCTGCCGAAGCAGAGGCGCTCTACCTGACCGACGAGTATTTTGAAAACTGGTATCAATCTCTCTGCACCAAACTGAGTGCTTACGAGGGCTGATGCCCGATCGTGGAGCGGAAAGGAGGGGAAAACAGGGGTGAAAAAAGAGACAGCGTATCAAAGGCGGGGCTGCTCGATCTTTTGCAAGATCCTGCACTCCCTGCTGCTGGTGCTTCTGGCAGAAGTGCTGGTGCTGATCTTTGCCATCAGCACCAGCCGGGTGACCAGCCAGCTGAATGAGAACGCCGAGGATATTCTCGACAAGCAGGTGGAGAACCGCGCCAATTACCTGCGCCAGAACCTGATCCAGGCGCAGGACCTCAATGCCATCAGCGGTACCATTGACCGCGTGACGCGGGAACTGGTGGACCAGGGCATCGTGGATCTGAACACGCTGGATACCTCCAGTGAGGAAGCCCTGCCGCTGCTCCAGGCCATTGTCCCGGAGCTGGTGAGCACCCTGCGGACAAAGCCTGTCAATGGCATCTTTGTCATTCTGAGCACTCACGACCTGAACCACCGGGCCGATGACAGCTATCTGCCCGGCCTTTACATCCGCGACCTGGACCCCAGTGCTCTTTCCACCGACCGGAACGCCGACCTGCTGGCAGAACGGGGCCCCGCAACAGCGTTTGCCCCGCTGGGCATCGCCACGGATAAGGGCTGGTCTCCGGCCATGCCATACCAGCCGGGCGGGAAAACCAGCTTTTACAAGGAATCGTTCCAGATCGCCTATACCTCCAAGAGCAAGCTTTCTGCGGAGGACTATGGCCGCTGGACTCCTGCAACGTTCCGCCTGAAAGGGGACGACCGGGACGCGCTGGCCTATGTGCAGCCTCTCATCCTGGACGACGGCACCGTGTACGGTGTGGTGGGCGTGGAGCTGCTGACCAGCTACCTGACCACCCAGCTGCCCAGCAATGAGCTGCAGAACACGGATCACGGCACCTATCTGCTGGCGACGACCGATGCAGACTTAAAACGGGATGACGTCATCAACGTCCGAACCGCATTCCTCACGGGGGAGGATGCCGACAAGAATATGCCCCAGACCCTTACGCTGTACCGGGATGGAATGGACTGGATGTTCTGGCTGGATGGAGAGGAGCAGTACGCGACGCTCCAGAAGCTGGGGCTTTACAGCCGGAACGCACCGTTCTCCGGCGAGGCGTGGCTGCTGATCGGGACCGTGGCCCAAAATGACCTCTATAGGTTCTCCCATTCCGTCCGCAACCTGCTGGTCGTGGCGGCGCTCCTGACCGCGGTGGTGGGCCTGGGGTGCAGTGTTGTGGTGGCACGCCAGCTGGCAAAACCGGTGGCGCAGCTCTCCAATGAGCTGGCCCGGGCCCAGAAAGACCATGTCAGCGTGCCGGAGTTCTCCCGCACGGGCATCCGGGAGCTGGACCAGTTTGCAAGCGCCATCGTCCAGCTGAGCCGGGAAAACGAGGAGGCGACGGCGCTGGAGCGCCGCCGCATCGAGCACGAGCGCGATTACGATATCCTGACGGGCCTGTACAACCGTCAGGCATTCCAGCGGGTGTGCGAGAGCCTGTTTGCCAAGCCGGAAACGCTGGGCCACGCCGCCCTGCTTATGACCGACCTGGACAACCTGAAAACCATCAACGACACCTATGGCCACGACTGGGGCGACCAGTACCTCCGCCAGACGGGCCGCTGCCTGGCGGCCAGTACCCCGCCGGGCACCCTCTCTGCCCGCCTCTCGGGCGATGAGTTCATGCTGCTGCTCTACGGTTACGACAGCCGGGACGCCGTGCGGGAAGAGCTGGAAAAGCTGCGCGCGGCCCTGCAGGACAGCACTTCCATCCTGCCCAGCGGCAGCGAGCTGCGCATCAGCATCTCGGGCGGCGTGGCCTGGTACCCGGAGGACAGCACGGATTTCAATACCCTGAAAAAGTACGCTGATTTTGCCATGTATCAGGTCAAGCATTCCCGCAAGGGCGAGATGAAAGAGTTTGACATCGGCATGTACAATCAGGAAGCCTACGCCCTGCAGACCCGCAACGAGTTTGAGCAGATGCTGCGGGATCAGGCGGTGAGCTACCATTTCCAGCCGATTTTCTCGGCCCGCAATGGCCGGGCCATCGCCTATGAGGCCCTGATGCGGCCGGAGATGCCCACCCTGCGCTCGCCCCTTACCGTGATGAAGCTGGCGCGGGAGCTGAACCGCCTGTACGACATCGAGCACATTACCCTGTTCAAGGCCTCCAGCGCCTTTGAAAAGCTGAAAGAGCGCGGCCTCGTCCGGGAGGACAGCCTGCTCTTTATCAACTCCATTGCCAGTGTCAGCCTGAACGACACCGACTGGCGGGATTACCGCGGCCGTTTCCCGGAACTGGCCCGGAAGCTGGTGGTGGAGATCACCGAGGAAGAAGAGCTGGATCCCGCCCAGCTGGAGCGGAAACGCACCGTGGTCGGAGCTTCCGGCGTCTTTGCGCTGGACGACTACGGCAGCGGCTACAGCAACGGGAGCAGCCTGTTGACCATCGCGCCCCGCTATGTCAAGGTGGATATCGCCATCATCCGCGGCATTGATACCAATACGGACAAGCAGCAGTTCCTCACCAGCCTGGTGGACTACGCGCGGCCCCGGAACATTCTGGTGCTGGCCGAGGGCGTGGAGACGATGGACGACCTGCGCAGGGTGTTGGAGATGGGCGTGGATCTTCTGCAGGGCTACTGTCTGGCCCGCCCGGCAGCAGTCCCGCCGCCACTGTCCAAGGAAGCCGCGGACATCATCCACCGGATGAAACGATGCTGAACCAAAACGCAAACGCCCCCTGTCTGGATGGACAGAGGGCGTTTGCACCACTAAACAGCACATCCCCGCGCAGGGATGTGCTGTGATCCGATCCGGGTTTAGTGGATCAGCCCTACAAAGAACGGGCAGAGGACGGCAGTGAGGACACCGGCCACGGCGATGGAAAGGCCGCTCATGGCGCCCTCCACTTCGCCCATCTGGAGGGCCTTGCTGGTGCCCACGGCATGGGCTGAGGTGCCGATGCCCACGCCCTTGGCGATGGGGTCGGTGATATGGAACCACTTTGCAGACGGACTCGGCCAGCAGGTTGCCTGCAATGCCCGTCAGGATCACGATGGCACCCGTCAGGGCTGCAATGCCGCCAAGCTCAGCCGCCACGTCCATGCTGATGGCCGTGGTGACGGACTTGGGCAGGAGGGTGGCGTACTGCTCCCGGGTGAAGCCCAGCGCGAGGGCCAGAGCCAAAGCGCTGCCCAGGCTCACCAGCGTACCCACTGAGATGCCCGCGATGATGGCGGCGGCATTCTCCTTCAGCAGATCCCACTTTTCATAGAGGGGAATGGCCAGGCTGATGGTGGCAGGCAACAGCAGGTAGTTGACCGGGGAAGCGCTGGCCTTGTAATCCGCATAAGGGATGTTCAGCACGCTGAGCAGGATGATGACAAAGATGCTGCCCAGCAGCAGCGGGTTAAAAATGGCCTTGCCCGTTGCCCTATTGATCAGAGTCCCCAGCGCAAAGGCGGCCAGCGTGAGCATTACACCCCAGGCGGCCGAGCCGGAAAGAAATCCGTTTAAAAGCTCAGTCATGGGCGGCCTCCTTATTTTTGCGGCGGCTGGTCAGAGCCTGGGTGGTGCGGCCGGCAGAGGCCAGCACCAGCACCGTGACGGGCACGATGGCAATGATGATCGGCAGCAGCATGTTGCCCATCTCTGCCCAGAGCTCCATGACACCGGCCGCGGCGGGAACGAAGAGCAGCGGGAAGATGCCCGTGAGGAACAGGCCCACATCCTTGACCTGCTCCAGCTTGACGATGCCAAACCGCAGGGCCAGCAGCAGTAAGATCAGGCCGTAGACGCTGGCCGGGATGGGCAGCGGCAGCACGGCGTGCAGGATCTCACCCAAAAAACAAAACGCGAGGATCCGCGCAAATTGAAACAGATATTTCGTAACAAAATCCCCCTTTGGCGGCCTGAGACGCCGCCCTCTGGTACATGGCCCGCTGCCCGTGCGGCGGCGGTACTGAGATAACAGTATAGCCCAAAAGCACTGGGGCGCAACGGCAATACTTGCCAAGAATTGTTGAGGATTCGCGGGAAAACTGGATAAAACAAAAAACGGGGCGCATCGGTGGTCAAGCGATGTGTCCCGTTTTTGTTTTCTTGCTTTTGCAAAGAGCGCCGTACCAAAAGCACTCTCCGCCGCGCGGAGCATACAGAGCAAACCATAAAGCTGTACGCTTCCAGAAAAAGAGAGAATGGAATGGAGGAATTTGCTTCCTTTTCGGGGGGCCTTGCAGGGAGCCTCCGCAGCCTTGGTTAGATTTAACTAACCTTGCCGTGACAAAAGGATATCATAGTTTGTCATGACTGTCAACCCCTGATTTGAAATTTTTTCGGAAAATTTTTGAGGGAGGAAAATCCTCGATTTTCCTCTTGCTTTTTATAAGAATGCTTGTTATTATAGGAAGCGAGCTGTTGGGCACAGGGAGGTACCCGCGCACCGGCAGCCGCTAAAAAGGCGCTGGGGGAGACCAGCGCCTTACCCCCCCAAACAAATGCCTTGAATGCCGCAGGAAACGTACGGCTTTTTCTGGGCATAATAGTTAGATGCTGCTAACTAAGCGGTGTCTGCGCAATGGAAGGAGCAAGGAGGTTCCAATGATCAATTTTGAAGAGTGGGAAGGCTTTGAGGGCCGTATCTGGAAAGAGGAAGTCAACGTCCGCGACTTTATCCAGAAGAACTACACCCCTTATGACGGCGACGAGTCTTTCCTGGCTGGCCCCACGGAGGCTACCAATAAGCTGTGGGGTACCCTGCAGAAGCTGCAGAAAGAAGAACGCGCCAAGGGCGGCGTGCTGGATATGGAGACGGAAGTGGTCAGCAGCCTGACCGCTTACGGCCCTGGCTACATTGATGAGAGCCTGAAAGACCTGGAGCAGATCGTCGGCCTGCAGACCGACAAGCCTCTGAAGCGCGCCTTTATGCCCTACGGCGGCATCAAGATGGCAGAGCAGGCCTGCACCACCTACGGCTACCAGCCCAGCGAGGAGCTGCACAAGATCTTTACCGATTACACCCGCACCCACAACCAGGCCGTTTTCGACGCTTACACCCCGGAGATGAAGAAAGCACGCCACACCCACATCATCACCGGCCTGCCCGACACCTACGGCCGCGGCCGCATCGTGGGCGACTACCGCCGTGTGGCCCTGTACGGCATCGACGCCCTGATCCAGTTCAAGCAGGAGGATCTGGCTAACTGCGGCGACGGCACCATGACCGATGACGTCATCCGCCTGCGGGAGGAGATCGCCCGGCAGATCAACGCCCTGAAGGGCATGAAGAAGATGGCCGCCGCCTACGGCTTCGACATCTCCCAGCCCGCAAAGAACGCAAAAGAGGCCTGCCAGTGGCTCTACTTCGGCTATCTGGCCGCCATCAAGACCCAGAACGGCGCCGCCATGAGCGTGGGCCGCATCTCCACCTTCCTGGACATCTATATCCAGCGCGATCTGGACAACGGCACCCTGACCGAGAGCCAGGCACAGGAGCTCATCGACCACATGGTCATGAAGTTCCGGATGGTCAAGTTTGCCCGTATCCCCAGCTACAACCAGCTGTTCTCCGGTGACCCCGTCTGGGCAACGCTGGAAGTGGGCGGCATCGGGATGGATGGCCGCAGCATGGTCACCAAGAACTGCTACCGCTTCCTCCACACGCTGGAGAACATGGGCCCCGCTCCGGAGCCGAACCTGACCGTTCTGTACTCCTCTGCCCTGCCCGAGAACTTCAAGAAGTACGCCGCCAAGGTGTCCATCAACACCAGCTCGGTCCAGTACGAGAACGACGACGTGATGAAGCCCGTCTGGGGCGATGACTACTCCATCTGCTGCTGCGTGTCCGCCACCCAGACCGGCAAGGAGATGCAGTTCTTCGGCGCACGCGCCAACCTGGCAAAGTGCCTGCTCTACGCCATCAACGGCGGTGTGGATGAGAAGAGCCACGAGCAGTGCGGCCCCAACTACGCCCCCATCACCGGCGAGTACCTGAACTACGACGAGGTGCTGCCCAAGTACGTCCAGATGCTGGACTGGCTGGCCGGCCTGTACGTCAACGTGCTGAACCTCATCCAGTATATGCACGATAAATATTACTACGAGGAAGCCGAGATGGCGCTCATCGACACCGATGTTCGCCGCACCTTTGCCACCGGCATTGCAGGCTTCTCCCACGTCATCGACTCCCTGAGTGCCATCAAGTACGCCAAGGTCAAGGTGGTGCGTGATGAGAACGGTCTGGCCACCGGCTTTGAAGTGGAAGGCGATTTCCCCAAGTACGGCAACGACGATGACCGTGCCGATGAGATCGGTGTCTGGCTGCTGAAGACTTTCCTCGAAATGATCAAGAAGCGCCACACCTACCGCAACTCCGAGGCTACCACCTCCATCCTGACCATTACTTCCAACGTGGTCTACGGCAAGTACACCGGCGCTCTGCCCGATGGCCGTGCCGCGTTCACCCCGTTTGCACCCGGCGCCAACCCCAGCTACGGCGCGGAGCAGAACGGCCTGCTGGCCTCTCTGAACTCCGTGGCCAAGCTGCCCTACCACTGGGCACTGGACGGCATCTCCAACACCCAGACCATCAACCCCGATGCGCTGGGCCACAGCGAGGGCGAGCGTGTGGAGAACCTGGTGCAGGTCATGGACGGCTACTTCGATCAGGGCGCACCCCACCTGAACGTCAACGTCTTCGGCAAGGAGAAGCTGCTGGACGCCATGGAGCACCCCGAGAAAGAGGAGTATGCAAACTTCACCATCCGCGTCTCCGGCTATGCCGTCAAGTTCATTGACCTGACCCGTGAGCAGCAGATGGACGTCATCTCCCGTACCTGCCATGCAGCTCTGTAACCCCTCGTCGGATACGTCCACTCGCTGGAGACCTTCGGCTCCGTGGACGGCCCCGGCGTCCGCTTCGTCGTCTTTCTGCAGGGGTGTGCCCTGCGGTGCAAATACTGCCATAACCCGGAAACATGGGCCGAAGGCGGCACCGAATGGACCGTGGATGCTCTGTTCCAGCGGGTGTGGCGCTACCGCAGCTACTGGGGCAAAAAGGGCGGCATCACGGTCAGCGGCGGCGAGCCGCTGCGCCAGATGGACTTCCTGACCGCTTTCTTTGAGCTGGCGCGCTCCAAGGGCGTGCACACGGCTCTGGACACCGCCGGTCAGCCCTTCCGCCCCGACGATGCAGCGTATCTGGCCGATTTTGACCGGCTGATGAAGTCCACCAGCCTCGTCATCCTCGATTTGAAGGAGATCGACCCGGAGAAGCACCGCAGGCTCACCGGCAGGGACAACGCGAACATCCTTGCGATGGCGCGCCACATCTCCGACCTCGGCGTACCGCTCTGGATACGCCATGTCCTCGTCCCCGGCCTGACGGACGACGAAGACGGCCTGCGGAAGACCGCAGAGTTCCTCTCGTCCCTCAAGACGGTGCAGCGGGTGGAGGTGCTGCCCTACCACACGCTGGGCCTCTTCAAGTGGCAGAAGCTCGGCATCCCCTATCCCCTGCCCGACGCTGTCCCGCCCACGGCGGAACAGGTCAAGCGGGCCGAGGAGCTGCTGGAAGTCCACAAGTATCCGGGCTGATGATGATTTAATATGCAAAGCGTCCCGAGAGAGAACACCCTCGGGACGCTTTTTTTTTCCACCATCATCTTAAAGCCTCTCATGGCCGAGGTCACGAATCGGCCGAAGGCGTCGCGCACCGCGTGGCGACTGCCACCATAGAAGATCCAAACTACCGTCGTCGGGCTGGTGCTCCACCAGTACATTGCTGATGAAGGCCGCGCCGAGGCCATAGAATGTACGCCACCATCGAGCGATCCATCTCCATAACAGACGATGCGCTCGTAGCTCTCGGTGTCCAGCGGGCGGTTGGTGATGACGAGGTCGAGGTCGCCCGCGTCCAACATCTGCTTGCACTGGATGGTGGATGCTTCGCTGGCCCGGAGTGTCACGTTGGGATACTTGGTCTTAAAGGCCGCGATGCGCTCGGGCACGATGTAGTCGCTGCTCAGGTTGCTGCCGCCGATGGAGACAATGCCGCTTTGCAGGGTGCGCAACTCGTCCGCCATGTCGTGGAGATGGTTTTCCAGCTCGTAAATCTGCTCGATTCCCCGGATGAACTCGATCCCGAAAGGGGTCAGGGAGACGGGCCGGGTCTTCCGCTCAAAGATGGGCGCACCGGCCTGCTCCTCCTCCTTGCGGATCATCGCGCTCAGCGAGGGCTGGGCGATGTGCAGCTTTTCGGCCGCCTTGCTGAAGCTGCGCTCCTTGTAAACGCAATAAACATACTCCATATTCCGGAACATCATTGTATTTCCTCCATGCACAGCTATCAATTATAGATTTTTATCTATATTTCTATATTTACATATATATTTGACTATTTGTCAAGAAGTTGATTAAATAAAATCATAAACACATTCGAAAAAAAGGAGGCACACAGAAAACTATGGTCGATTTACGAAGCGATACCCTGACGATGCCCGATTACCCCATGCTGGAAACGATTTTGACGGCACGGCTGGGCGACGACGGTCGAACCGACGCCAAGGGCCGAGGCGAGGATCCCACCATCAACCGTCTGGAGGATATGGCCGCTGCACTGGTCGGCAAGGAGGCCGCTATCCTGATGCCCACCGGCACCTTCGGCAACACCATCGCCGTCATGACCCACTGCCACGCGGGGCAGACCGTTCTGGTGGACGAGGAGCAGCATATGCTGCTCACTGAGAAATTCGCCTTTGAGCAGGACCTTGGCCGTCTTACCCCGGTCTGCTACCATCAGGACAGCCGCCACATGCCCGACCCCGACGAGCTGGATAAACTGCTGACTGAGAGCGGCGCGAGCCTTATCTGTCTGGAAAACAGCCATAACTTCTCCGGCGGCTACTGCATCGACCTGCCCACGATGGCGGCTATCCGCAAGGTGGCCGACCGACACGGCGTCCCCATCCACATGGACGGTGCACGGCTCTTCCACGCAGCGGCCCATCTGCACACCACGGTGAAACAGGTCTGCCAGTATGTGGACACAGTGATGTTCTGTGTTTCCAAGGGCCTCGGCGCACCCGTTGGCTCTCTGCTCTGCGGCACCGAGGCGTTCTGTGCCAAGGCCCGGGCCAACCGCAAGCTATTCGGCGGCGTGATGCGGCAGGCCGGCGTCGTAGCGGCACCCGCCATCTACGCACTGGAGCATAACGTAGAGCGCCTGACTGAGGACATTGAGAACGCCCAGTATGTCCACCAACAGCTCAGCGGTAAGCTGCACAAGGTCAGGCTTCAAGAAGAAGTCCAGACCAACATCCTCATGCTAAATCTCACCGACGCGGGCATCCTTGCCGATGAGTTCTGCAAACGGGCCAAGGAGCGCGGGCTGCTCATCCGCCCCATCCGCAACCAGTACCGCGTCCGCCTCGTCTTCTACAAAGGCATCACCCGGAAGGACGCCGAGGAGGCCGCAGCCATCCTGCTGGCGCTTGACAGCGAGTTGTAAACATTAGACAACAGAAAAGGAGGAACGTATGAATATCGTAGGTAAAAAAATCGGCCTGAGCACGCAGGTCTTCTCCGCCATGATCCTTGGCGCTGTCTTCGGTCTGCTTTTCGGCGGCGTCATGGTCAAGCTCGAGTTCATCGGCACCATCTGGCTCAACTGCATCAAGATGATCGTCGTGCCCATGGTACTCATGACCATCATCACCGGCATCACCTCCCAGAAGGACCTGAAGTCGCTGGGTCGCATCGCCGTCCGCATCATGGTCTATTATGTCCTCACCACGCTGGTGGCTACCGTCATCGGCCTCGCCACCGCTTCCGTCCTCAAGCCCGGCGTCCACGCCAACTTCACCGGCCTCGCTAGTAAGGAGGTCTCCGGCTCGACTGACATCACCATCGCGCAGTTCTTCACGAATATGTTCTCCTCCAATATGTTCGTCACCTTCTCTGAGAGCAACATCCTGCAAACCGTCGTCATCGCAGTGATGCTGGGCGTCGCCATCATGCTGGTGAAGAACGACGAGCACCGTGAAAAGCTCATCTCTGGCGCGAACGCCCTGTGCAGCATGGTCTTCTCCCTCATCGGCATGATCATGAAGGCCTCCCCCATCGGAATCTTCTTCCTGATGGGTGCCTCCTTCGGCAAGTACGGCACCAGCATCTTTACCTCCATGGCCACCTTGCTGGGCACCTACTATCTGGCCTGCATCCTGCAGGTGCTGCTGGTGTACGGCCTCGTGCTCTGGTTTGCAGCAGGCATTTCTCCCCTCCGCTTCATCCGCGACAGCGCTGAGCTGTGGGTCTACACCCTGTCCACCTGCTCCAGTGTGGCCGCTATCCCCGTCAACATGAAAGTCGCCCGCGAGAAGTTCAACGTCCCTGACAGCATCTCCAGCTTCACCGTACCCCTCGGCTCTCAGATGAACTACGACGGCAGCGTCATCCTTTACGGCTGCGTCATTATGTTCATCAGTCAAGTCTGCGGCCAGAGCGTCAGCCTCGAAATGATGCTCCGCGTCGTCCTGCTCTCCGCCATCCTTTCCACGGGCGGCGGCGGCATCCCGGGCAGTGGCATCGTCAAGCTACTAGTCATGGTCGAAGCTTTCTCCCTTCCCACTGAGATTGTTGGCATCATCGCCGCATTCTACCGCCTGTTCGATATGGGCACCACCACCAACAACTGCCTCGGCGACCTGGCCGGTACCGTCCTCGTCTCCAAGCTCGAGGAAAAGCGGGCCAAGAAGCTCGCTGCCCCCAAGACAACAACTAAGTTTCCATCTCATCTTCTTCAGAACGCCCCCTGTGCAGCAGTGCACCGGGGGCGTTTTCTTTTGGATAATAGATGGAGCTGTTACATATTGTTTTAGCCGAAAGTGCAGCATTCATTTTCAAAATCAAACGTATGATCAAACAATTCAAAAGAGTATGCGCGTCATAAATCCATCGGAAATTTCTGATTTTCGAGAAAATTTGTTGCACATGTTTTTGTTTTTGGTATTGATACCGTTTGATTCTTACTCCTATTCGTACAAAAATAGAGGCTGTCGCATATGCAACAGCCCCTCGTTCTGTACTTTAGCCGCCCAGATATGCGCTGCGGACACGCTCGTTGGTCAGCAGTTCGGCACCGGTGCCCTCCATGACCACGCGGCCCGTCTCGAGGACGTAGGCGCGGTCTGCCACGGAAAGGGCCATCTGTGCATTCTGCTCGACCAGCAGGATGGTCATGCCCTCCTTGTGGATGTTCCGGATGATGTCGAAGATCTCCTGCACCAGCAGGGGCGACAGACCCATGGAGGGCTCGTCCAGCATCAGCATGGAGGCGTTGCTCATCAGAGCACGGCCCATGGCCAGCATCTGCTGCTCGCCGCCGGACAGGGTGCCGGCCACCTGCCTGCGGCGCTCCTTCAGGCGGGGGAACAGCTCGAAGACCTTTTCCTTGTTGGGAGCGATGGTGGAAGCGGGCTGGGTGTAAGCGCCCATGTCCAGATTCTCTTCCACGGTCATGTGCAGGAAGACATGACGGCCTTCCGGCACCTGTGCCAGACCGGCCTCGACGATTTTATGAGCGCGGACGCCCTTGATGCTCTTGCCCTTGTAGAGGACATCGCCGGTCTTCGGGTGGAGCAGGCCGGAGATGGTCTTCAGGGTGGTGGATTTACCGGCACCGTTGGCACCGATGAGGGTGACGATCTCGCCCTCGTTCACCTCGAAGGAGACATCCTTGACTGCGTGGATGTTGCCATAAAAGACGTTGATATTATCAACTTTCAGCAAAGTCTGTGCCATCGCTCAGCCCTCCTTCTTGCCCAGATAGGCTTCAATGACCTGCGGGTTATTGCGGATCTCGTCCGGCGTGCCCTTGGCGATGATACGGCCAAAGTTCAGCACGGCGATGCCCTCGCAGATGCCCATGACAAGGCTCATATCATGCTCGATGAGGAGGACAGCGATGTTGAACTCGTCGCGGATGCGGCGGATGGTCTCGGTCAGCTCCGCGGTCTCGGAGGGGTTCATGCCGGCGGCAGGCTCGTCCAGCAGCAGCAGCTTCGGGCTGGTGGCCAGAGCACGCATGATCTCCAGACGGCGCTGTGCGCCGTAGGGCAGGCTGCCGGCCTGTGCATTGGCAAGGTCGGCCATGTGGAAGATGTCCAGCAGCTCCAGTGCACGCTCGGTGCACTTCTTCTCTTCCTTCCAGTAGTTGGGCAGGCGGAGAAGCGAGGAGGCCAGATTATACTTCATGGACTCATGGAGGCCCACCTTCACATTGTCGATGACGGACAGCTCTTTGAACAGCCGGATGTTCTGGAAGGTGCGGGCCACGCCCATCCGGTTGACCTGATAGGTCTTCTTCCCGGCGGTGGGCATACCATCGATGAGGATGGAGCCGCGGGTCGGCTGATACACGTTGGTCAGCAGGTTGAACACCGTGGTCTTACCGGCACCGTTGGGGCCGATGAGGCCCGTGATCTCGTTGCGGCCGATCATCAGGTTGAAGCCGTCCACGGCGGTCAGACCGCCGAAGTCGATGCCCAGCTCACGGACGTCGAGGATGGGCTTCTTGTCCTTGTCGCGGTCGGTCAGAAAGCCGCCGGAAGGGACGCTGTGTAACTTCGTCTGAAACTCACTCATGGTCTGCGCCCTCCTTATCAGCATTCTTTTTGCGGAACAGTTCGCCGTTCATGGCCTTTTCCACAATGCGGCTCATCGAGAAGTCATAGCTGCCCAGCAGTCCGCCCGGGCGGAAGATCATCATGAGGATCAGCACCAGCGAGTAGACCACCATGCGGTAGCTCTCGAAGCTGCGGGTGGCCTCGGGCAGGATGGTCAGGACGGTGGCGGAGAGGATGGAGCCAAGCATGGAGCCCATGCCGCCCAGAACCACCATGACCAGGATCTCGATGGACTTCATGAAGCCGAAGGTGGAGGGGTCGAGGACGCCCAGATAGCAGGCGTACAGGCCGCCGGCCAGACCGGCGAAGGCCGCAGAGAAGGCGAAGGCCATGACCTTATAATAGGTAGTCTGGATGCCGCAGCTCTCGGCTGCGATCTCGTTGTCGCGGATGGCGAGGACAGCCCGGCCATGGCGGCTCTTCATCATGGCGTGGATGGCGAAGCAGGTGATGACCACGCAGAGGAAGACGTTCCAGTAATTGGAGTATTTCGGGATGTTCTTGAGGCCCTTTGCGCCGTAGAACAGCTTGAAGCCCAGCACATCGTCGATGTTGTTCAGGGTGATGCGGATGATCTCGCCGAAGCCCAGCGTCAGGATGGCCAGATAGTCGCCGGTCAGGCGGAGGGCCGGGATGCCGATGAGGACGCCGAAGATGCCGGCCATCACAGCGCCCAGCGCCAGACCGATGACAAACGCCGCGCCGGAGGGCAGCGGGCTGTACTTGGTGAAGAGGGCGCAGGTATAAGCACCCACAGCCATAAATCCGGCATGGCCCAGCGGCAGCTGACCCAGATAGCCGGTGGACACGTTCAGGGACACGGCGAGGATGATATTGATGCCCACGGTGAGCAGGACTTTGTTCTGATAGGTGGAGAGGACATTCTGCGTCATGAAGGAGAGCAGAACGAACAGCAGCACCACCAGCACGGTGTTCATCAGATAGCGCACCGGCATCTTCAGGGTCTTGCGTTTCAGTTTGTTCATGTTACAGTCCCCCTTACACCTTTTCCTGCACCTTGCGGCCGAGGAAGCCCGTGGGCTTGACCAGCAGCACGATGATGAGGATGGCGAACGTGACAGCGTCCTTCCAGGCAGACAGGCCGATGGCGGAGACGAAGCACTCGCACAGGCCGATGACGATGCCGCCGACCATTGCGCCCGGGATGGAGCCGATGCCGCCCAGAACGGCGGCGACGAAGGCTTTCAGGCCCAGCATGGAGCCCATGGTGGGGGTGGCCTGCGGGTAGGAGCAGCAGTACAGCACCGAGCCGATGCCGGCCAGCGCAGAGCCGACCGCGAAGGTAAAGGAGATGGTGCTGTTGACGTTGATGCCCATGAGGCGGGCAGCGTCCATATCCTCAGAGACCGCGCGCATGGCCTTGCCGAGCTTGGTCTTCTGCACGAGGAAGGTCAGCGCCAGCATGGACAGCACCGTAACGACCAGCGTGATGATGGAGGTCAGGCCCAGAGGCACCTTGCCGACCGAGAAGGTCTTGGCATCAAAATAGGAGGGGATGACCTTTGCGCCGCTGCCCATGACCAGCTCTGCAGTGTACTCGAGGAAAAACGACACGCCGATGGCCGTGATGAGCAGAGAGATACGGGGTGCGCTGCGCAGCGGGGTGTAGGCGACCTTCTCGATGACCACGCCCAGCAGCGTACAGGTGATGATGGTGGCGCAGACGGCAGTTACCGGGCCAAGACCCAGCTGGTTCATGACGAACCATGACATATACGCACCCACCATGATGACATCACCGTGGGCAAAGTTCAACAGCAGGATGATGCCGTACACCATGCTGTAGCCCAGTGCGATCAGTGCGTAGATGCTGCCCAGCGACAAGCCGTTGATGAGCTGGCTGAAAAACACTGTCATTGTCTGATACTTCCTTTCTGAGGTCGTGGACGGATATAACAAAAAGCGGAGGCTGCCGAGTAAACCTGTTCCGGCGGTCTCCGCAAATGGGTCATTTACTTTCTGGATCTCGCTCTTATGCCGCACACCGGTGCGCAGAACCAGAGCAGGATCAGAACATCTCCTTCAGGACCGGCTTGCCGTCCACATAGGTCAGGATAGCGGTCTGCTTGACGGGGTTGTTGTGCTCGTCGAAGGTGAAGGTGCCGGTGATGCCATTGATCGTACCACCCTTGATGGCATCGATGACAGCCTGCTTGTAGTCGTCAGAGGCAGCCTCAAGACCGGCATCCTCTGCGGCCTGAATGCCGTAAACAATGGTCATTGCTGCATCGTAGCCCAGCGGAGAGAAGCCGTTGGGGTACTCCTCACCGTACTCTGCCTTGTAGGCATCCTCAAACTCGGTGTTGGAGCCCTTTGCGTAGTTCGCGCAGAAGTAAGTGTCCTTCAGCTGATCGTTGGAGGCGTAGCCTTCCAGACCATCCCAGCCGTCGCCGCCGAGGAAGGGGACCGTCAGGCCGATGCTCTCTGCCTGAGACAGGATCTGACCCACCTCCTGATAGTAGTTGGGGCAGAAGACCGTCTCGGGGGGGCTTTGCCGAGGATGGTGGTCAGCTGAGTCTTGTAATCGACGTCGCCGTCGGAGTAGCTCTCCTGATCGACGATGGTGCCTCCCTGTGCCTCGAACTCGTTGACGAAGTTCTCGGCCAGACCCTCGTTGTAGTCAGCGCCCTTCTTGAAGATAACGGCGGCCTTGGTGTAGCCCAGCTTCTGGTAAGCGTAGTCTGCCATCTTGATGCCCTGGAACGGGGCGGTGAAGGTAGCACGGAAGACGTTCTCATAGACGGTGTCGGTCTCGGCATCGTAGGTGACAGCCTCAGCGGTCGCAGAAGCAGTGACCATGGGCATATTGTAATCCTGACTCTCGGCCACGACAGCCAGAGTCGGGGTGGTGGTGACGTCGCCCACCAGAGCGGTGATGCCCTGATCGCACATCTTGGTGAAGCAGGTGACAGCCTGCGTAGCATCACCCTGCTCGTCCATCGTGATTATCTCAAGCTGCTTGCCGTTGACACCGCCCTTTTCGTTGACCTGCTTCAGGTACAGGGTAGCGCCGTTGACGACGGCCTGACCGTAGACAGAGACATCGCCGGTCAGAGGTCCGATGACGCCGACCTTGATGGTGTCGCCGGAAGCGGCAGTGGAACCGGCTGCGGAAGCAGCGGTGGAGGTGGAAGCTGCGGTGCTGGAAGAGCCGCCGCAGGCAGTCAGAACACCGGCAGCAGTCACGACACCGGCAGCAGCCAGAAAGTTACGACGAGAGATCATGTTTTTCATAAGTCTATATCCTCCTGATATTTGGAAGCATTCGTGTTTTTGGCGGCTTTCCTGCCCGGCCTGCTGCCGGTATCCGGAAAAGCCGCTAAGGAAGCAAAGTTCCCTTCCCTCAAAGCGGCTCTGCTATCTTGAGTCTTATTATAAGCACTTCGGTGCAAGTCTGCAATTCACAAATCGTCCATAGTTTTGGAGGGGTTTCGGGTAAAACTCGCTATTTTTCACAAAATCAAACGTCGCTTTTTGGTTACTTTTTCAAATTGTTCACCTAAGAAAAACAGAACATGAAATCGATTCACACGTAACAAAAAGATGACACAACTTTCCTGCATTGAAGTTTGTTTTGACTAACATTATCGTTTTCTCTTGCATCTCGGGCCGAATCATGGTAGGATAATATCGGTTAGTTAGCGTATACTATCCAAATGAGAAGAACGCATCCATTCCTATTATATATGGAGGTACAGAGTATGAACTATCTTGAGATCGTAGACGTTCTGGGCCGTGAGATCCTGGACTCCCGCGGCAACCCCACTGTTGAGGCTGAGATCACCCTCGCCGACGGCACCGTGGCCCGGGGCTGCGCACCGTCCGGCGCATCCACCGGCGAGTTCGAAGCGCTGGAGCTGCGCGACGGCGACAAGGGCCGCTATCTGGGCAAGGGCGTCACCAAAGCTGTGGAGAACATCAACACCGTCATCGCTGATGCCGTCATCGGCATGGATGCTTCCGACATCTACGCCATCGACAAGGCTATGATCGACGCCGACGGCACCAAGGACAAATCCAAGCTGGGCGCCAACGCCATTCTGGCCGTTTCCATCGCTGCCTGCCGCGCTGCTGCCACTTCGCTGGATATGCCCCTCTACCGCTTCCTCGGCGGCGTGAACGGCAACCGTCTGCCCGTCCCCATGATGAACATTCTGAACGGCGGCGCACACGCCACCAACACCGTGGACACCCAGGAGTTCATGATCATGCCCGTGGGCGCACCTTCCTTTAAGGAGGGCCTGCGCTGGTGCGCTGAGGTCTTCCACGCTCTGGCTTCCATCCTGAAGGCCAAGGGTCTGGCCACCTCCGTCGGCGACGAGGGCGGCTTCGCCCCCAATCTGTCCAGCGACGAGGAGACCATCGAGACCATTCTGGCCGCCATCGAAAAGGCCGGCTATGTTCCCGGAAAGGACTTTATGCTGGCCATGGACGCTGCTTCCTCCGAGTGGAAAAGCCCCCAAGGGCAAGGGCTTCTACAAGCTGCCCAAGGCGGGCACCGAGTTCACCTCCAGCGAGCTCATCGCCCACTGGAAGAAGCTGGTGGAGAAGTACCCCATCATCTCCATCGAGGACGGTCTGGACGAAGAGGACTGGGAAGGCTGGCAGGAGATGACCCGCGAACTGGGCGATAAGGTCCAGCTGGTGGGCGACGACCTGTTCGTCACCAACACCGAGCGTCTGGCCAAGGGCATCTCTCTGGGCGCGGGCAACGCCATCCTCATCAAGCTGAACCAGATTGGCTCTGTGTCCGAGACCCTTGAGGCCATCAAGATGGCCCACAAGGCAGGCTACACCGCCATCAGCTCCCACCGCTCCGGCGAGACCGAGGACACCACCATCGCCGATCTGGCCGTGGCCCTGAACACCTGCCAGATCAAGA
>VOFD01001207.1_pt1 | contig 45581 bp, 72 predicted proteins | sample 5384101 | NCBI WGS metagenome assembly VOFD01 (sample SAMN12384723, study PRJNA508395) | human gut metagenome | isolation source: healthy gut C | host: Homo sapiens
AGGTAACTTTTGTGGAATGGGCAGAATTTTCACAGGATGAAATCCCTTTCAGCCATATAAAAATAAATGTTACATATGGTGACAATGATGAAAGAAAATATTCGTTTGAAGGTTTTGGTTGTGATAATATTAAAATCATAGAGGAATTAAACAAATAAAATGAAAATATTAGCTTTTGATACTTGCCTGGATAAGATGTATGCCGTTTTAAAAGACGGCGACAAAATACTTTCCTCTGTAGTTATCGAAAATCAGGGCGGGAAATACCACTCCGCATTTTTAATATCAACACTTCAGGAGATTTTGAGCAAAAATAGTCTTAAGCCGGAAGATATTGATGCAATAGTCACCAATATCGGTCCCGGAAGCTTTACAGGAATACGTGCCTGTACAACAGTTGCAAGAGTAATGGCGCAACAGCTTCACAAAAAAGTGGCAGGGGTTTCTTCACTTGAAATTCTTGCCCGTACAGCAGGCAAAAATCCGCTTGTAGCACTTGATGCAAGGAAAAATGCAGCGTATCTTTATTGCGATAATGAGATCAAAGGTGCTGTCCAGTTGGATGAAGTGAAACAGCTTATAGAAAGTGGCTGCTATAATGTGATAACAGACGACAAATTAAAGCCGCTTCTTGGTGGAAAATCATATCAGCAGGAAAACGCTGCTCTTGAGAAATACTTGCGGAAATAGGTATTGAAAAATTAAAACATCAGACGGTGACTGGCATAAATTAAAACCTTTATATATACAGCCGCCGCCAATGGGTTAACTTTAAAATTTTGACAGTTACGTTTCTTCACGAACTGTCAAAATTTTTTATCAGGGGATTTTATATAATATGAGAATTACCGGAATTAGTGCATTTAATATAAGCTCAAAGAATACATTTGAGCAGAAGCGTGATGCTTCTGCTCTGAATAAATCATTTATTCAGCTTCCTATGGATACATTTAACAGACAGGCTGCGGACATATCTTTTAACGCAAACGTAATCACAAGCCAGTCAAAATTTAAAAACTGGTAAGAAAAACGCACAATGCACTGTATATACTGCAATAAAGTTCTTGTTGACGAGGATAGTATTAACCAATTGCAAAACAGAGGAGTGTTTAATGGACCTATTAATAAGTTCGTTGCACAAACAAAACAATATTATAAATCTATGCACAGAGCACATAAAACCGTTTTCAGAATAATATCTTCTTATGCAAAAAGATCTCCGCACACCACTCTTTCTCAGGTAATGCAGGACTTATACCCGAGTGCGCTTAAGCATCTGCGAAATGCCCAAAGCCCAATATTTAAAAAGATTACAAAAGCGTCGAAGCAGCTGCCTCCGGAATATAAGATAAAATTCGATCAATTTATGAGAATTCAAAACTACAGGCTGCGTGATAAACCTTATATAAACGAGTTTAGCGGTAAAGAGTTTAACTATAAGCTTATGAATATGTGTAAAACTATCGGTAATGAGCGTCTTGTCAACATGATGCTTCTTAACTCAAATTATCTTACACATCCGGCGTTTAAAAATGAAGAGCTGGAAATTCCTGAAAAGCTTCTTTTAAAATTTTTAATATTAATATAAGGCATAATAGACAAAACTTTAAAAATTTAAAAGATAAACTTCCGCAGTCAAAAGAGATTATAATGCTACACATAATCCAGAATATAAAGCAAATTGGTCAAAAACTTAGCAGGAATGATATTATTGAATTATGTAACAAAGCCCAGAAAGAAATATTCAAAATTCCAGTAAAAGTGCCATTTAGCAACAAAAGTTTCAGATATGACCTAAATGAACTTCTAACTGGACTGCCTGATAAAACATTAAAAAGAAAAATGCTGGATATAACAAAAGAGCTTCCAACTTCAATGGAAAACCCTTATTCATTTATAACAAAACACGCAACAGCATCTTCCGAAAAGTTGGTCATAACCTTCTTTTTCCTTCAATCAATTACAATTGAGCATATGCAAACAAAATTTGATAAAGGAAAAAGTGTTATGGGAAAACTATGCACTAAGCTGCGCTTTTGATAACAATTTTGTAAGTCAAAAGTATTTTAACGAAATCTTTGAAGTAGTAAGGAGCGGTGAACTTTTATTAGAAGATGTCTTGATGCAGGTAAAAACGTTTGAAAAACAAAGCGGACGAAAAATTGATACATCTGCTATTACAGACTTAATAGAGGCCTCAAAAACAATAACAATAAATCTTCAGCTTACAGATTAAGCAGGGATTGTTAAGCCGTAAAAAACATGTTATAATTAATATTGTAATTAAGGAGGACAAAAATATGCAAAACACACTTATAGCTTCAAAATCTCTGAGGGGGGGCTTAGATAGTGCCGGCGGGCGTTTTCACGCTTTGGGATTATCCCGCTCCGCGTTTACCTTAGCGGAAGTTCTAATTACTCTTAGTATTATCGGTATTGTTGCGGCTATGACGCTGCCGACTTTGATTCAAAAAAGCAGGATAAAGAATTGATTTCGATGACTAGAAAAGTTTATGCCGACATCAACAATGCGTTTTGCTATCTCAGCAGGATTACGGCGTTATTGGAGATAATTCTTTTCTATTTAATGCAACTGATAATGCTTTAACTATTGCAAACAATATTGCTAAATATTTAAACGGAGCTAAGGTTTGCGAAAAAGCCTCACAAAAAAGGCTGTTCTCAATATTATTATGATATAAAATATGCGACATTAAGAGTTGATAGTAATAATTCGGGCACAGTACAGACCAGTAACAATGATCCCAAAATCATCTTTTCTAATGGAGCTGTTCTCAGAATAACTACCAACAAAAGCGGCTGTGCAAGTAAAGAGTACACATCTAATGGAGTAGATGAATATGGACGACCTGTAAAAAATCCTGACGGCACTAATAAAACTCAAACATACTATTCTACGATATGTGCAAATTTATATTTTGATGTAAACGGAAACAAACAGCCAAATCAATTCGGGCGCGATGCGTACTGGTTTCACGTTTACAGAATAAATTACAGCCAGCAGCAGATTATTTAGGCAAAAAAAGTTTCAAAACTATCCTAACCGGCAAGGATAAATTGGAATATGAAAATTATTCAAAAGGGCAAAAATTTGAGTTTTTAATCCGGCAAGCATAATATATATGCTTGCCGGATTTTATTGAAACTAATATTAACAAATGTAAAACTTTATTACTAAAACCTGAATTTTCATGACAAATATGCCGATACCCTTAATGTTCTTAGTAAAAAGATAAGGGTATAAAAATGACAGAAACAGGTGCGTCATTTAACAGACCATATAAACCGTTCGGGTTTAACGTAAAAGTTCCGGAAATCGGCGACAGGACATTAAAGCTTGCCGAAGGAACTTTAACAAACATTGTATCAGCTCCGGTTGAGCCGTTATTTAACTTTTTAGAAGAAAATGAAAAAGTATTTAACGGGGATATTAATTTTGAAATTAACAAAGCATTTGCTGAAAGCTTTACAATCGGTAGTGCTATGCGTATGGAAGATGAAAAGATTAACGGAATGCCGCCGTCATTTGATATGCACTTTTAAGAGTTTTGCCGGGTGCAGGTAAGGGTGTGTGTAAATTGAGAGTTATGAAAAAAATATTTCTGCTATTTATAATAACAGCATTTATCTTTATAAATCAGATACAATCGGCAATATGTGCACCGCATTGGAAAAAAATGCCGATTAGAGTTTATATTGAAGATAATCCTAAAGAATACATTATGAAAAAAAGCCTTTAATAAATGGAAAACAGCTTCAAATGGTCTTGTAAGCTTTGAATTTGTAAGCTCACCCGCACAGGCAGATATATCAGTAGAGTTTACAAATAATCTTGACGGCACAGCAGTGGGATTGTGCTCATACGGAGGAGTTGTAAACGGTTACTTTACTAAAAATACAATTTACCTTGCCAGAAGCGAAAGTACATTTAACAGAGTACTTACTACAAATGAATACTACAGGATAATGCTTCATGAAATAGGTCACGCCCTTGGGCTGCCGCATTCTGATAATAGTAAGCAGTATCATGAAGCCTACTACAACACAAATTCTTACAATAACAAAAGATGACTTAAAGGATTTGAGAAAACTATATAATAACTAACAAGCATTTTAAATTTTTAAACCTAGTAATGTTCATCATCAAAAATCCTAAAATCTTCAGGAAGCTTTTCTTCAATACATTCAAAAAGCTCAGATAGTGTCAAACCGAAACCCTCTGCAATTTTCTTTAAAGTTACAAGCTGAGCCTCATTTTCACCATTTTCAATTCTCCATAATGTGGATTTTGGAATATCATTTTCATATGCAAACATCAATCCGCTTTTACCGGACCGCTCTCTTTTCGTATATTGCGAAGTGCACGACCCACATATTTACAATATGCTTTTTCTCTATCTTTCATTGTAACAAAATTCTAAATTCCTTAACATATTTGTCCCATATATGGGATTTTAGTTTATACTATTAATAAAGATTACCCATATATGGGAAGGAGGATTTATGAGATTTAAAGCATTCACATTAGCTGAAGTTTTGATAACCTTAAGCATTATCGGGATTGTTGCAGCTATGACTCTGCCTACTTTGGTGCAGAAAAAGCAGGATAAAGAACTGATTTCTATGACTAGAAAAGTTTATTCTGACATTAACAATGCGTTTTTGCTATCCCAGCAAGATTATGGCGTACTGGGAGATAATTCGTTTTTGTTTAGTGCAACTGACGATAACGTGACAATTGCAAAAAACCTTGCTAAATATTTCAATGGTGCAAAGGTTTGTGAAAAACCCTCACAAAAAGGCTGTTCCCAATATTACTACGAACTAAGTTATGCAACAAAACGGTATGGCAGTGACGATACTACAATAACCAGCACCTCAAATAGACCCAAAATTATACTAAATAATGGCGCAATTATCTCTGTACAAAGCAATCAAAGCGGCTGTGAAGCAAAAAGAATACACTGACACTAACTATGACGAGAACGGACGTCCTATAAAAATCCGGATGGAAGCGTGAGCACATACTTACTTCAACAACGTGCGGAAACCTTACATTTGATGTAAATGGTAACAAGAAACCCAACCAATTCGGAAGAGATGCTTATGGATTTTGGGTTAATAGAAATAAATTAAAGCCATCAGCCAGCCATTTAGGCGGCAATAGTTTAAATAATATTCTTACCGGAAAAGATCAACTTGAATATGAAACTTATCAAAAAGGACAACAGTTTGAATTTTAGATTAATCCTGCAAGTATAATATATGCTTGCAGGATTTTTACTTTTTAGCGTAAAGGTTCCGGAAATCGGAAATGGAACATTAAAGCTTGAAGGTATTTTAGTGCAGTTTTTAACGCTGTCATTTAATATGCACTTGTAAAAAAAATTTTGCCGACGGCAGGGAAGTGGTTAAATACAGCAACTCCTGATATAAATTGCAATTTAAAAAGTTGTACAATCGTAAAAAAATATGTTATAATTAATATTGTAATTAAGGAGGATAAAAATATGCAAAACACACTTATAGCTTCAAAATCTCTGAGGGGGGGCAAATAATCTTAGTACCATAGCTGCAAAAGTTGTCAAAAGAAGTCAGCCGCCGTAAATAGCGTGCTGATTTTTTAGTGCAAAAACCTTTAAATAATATAAGTTAAATATTGAAAAAGTATAAGTTATAACATATAATAAAAATAAAGAAAGGAACTTGCAGATATGAAGAAAGGATTCACGCTAGCGGAAGTTTTGATAACACTCGGCATAATAGGAGAAGTTGCAGCAATGACACTACCTTCTGTCATCAATAAATATAGAAGAAATGTTGTTGAAACAAGACTTGCTAAATTTTATTCTATTATGAATCAGGCATTAGCCAGATCCAAGTCAGAAAAAAGGTGAATTATTATTTGAGCAGAAAGATTTAACAGATTCTAAATATCTGGAAAGCTGGTACAGGGAGAACGTAACAAAATATATAAAAACCATCTACGAAGAAGGATCTGAAAAAAAAATAATACCTATTATAAAGCAATATTTATAGATGGCAGCGGTTTTAACAGTTACTTTTTTCTGGCACGCTCCCGGATGGAACCCAAGTTTAAATAAGTTATATATTTTTACTGTATAGACTACAAAACTGCAAAAACGGGCATTTTGACGGAATAAACACCTTTTTATTTATAGGTGATATAGAAAATGCGAGAATAAATACGTATGGTACTAACCAATCACATGAACAGCTCACAAAAGATTGCGCAAACATTAAGAGAAGCTGGGGATGTGCAACTCTTATAATGCAAAAACGGTTGGAAAATCCCCAAAGATTATCCTCACTTAAAATAAATTCAACTGTTTTTGCTTTTCAAAATGTTTTCTTAAGAACGATGGGCGGTGAAATTCGGTAAGTCCATACTTATCAATTGCCGCCATATGTTCTTTAGTCAAATATCCTGCATTCTTTGCCCAGCCATAATGCGGGTATTTTGCGTCTAACGCTTCCATATACCTGTCGCGGGTAACTTTTGCAAGAATACTTGCAGCTGCAATAGAAGCTGAAGTTCCATCACCTTTCACAACATACTCCTGAGGAGCTGTAAAGTCTTTAATAAGCTTATTACCATCTACCAGCACCAGAAGATTTTCATATCCAACCTTTTTTCAATAACCTCTTCACATGCAAGCTTCATAGCCTTTAAAGAAGCATTAGGATATTTATCTCCTCAATTTCTGCAAACCTCAATACAAACAATAGAATTTATTGTTTCGTTTTTAATTATATCGTAAATACTCTCACGCCTTTTCTTTTGAAAGTTGTTTACTGTCATTTAGAACAGCAAGTCTTTCTATCAAACTGCCGGAATTTTCAGGAAAAGTTACAGCCGCAGCAATAACTCCGCCGGCAGCAGGACCTCTCCCTGCTTCATCTGTTCCTATTATTTTTTTTCTTAAAACTGGTATCGAACTCAAATAAATTTTTACTGCTCTTCAAAGTCATCTAAAATAAATTTCCCAATCTTTCCTTCTCTAAAATCTCTCAATATATAAACAGAAGTTCTTTCTATATCAGGCTGTCCGCCTGCAATAATCCAATTTCGCTTAAATGCGATATTCTCAACTGACAAATCCTCTGCGCCAATTCCATAGTATTCTCTGACCTGTGCTGAATATTTCCTATCCAAAATCTCAAGCAGTTCATGCGCAATAATTTCATTAGTATAAGCATTTTCGGATATTGAATTTACAAAAGCTAATTTTTTAGCAGCCTCCTGATCATCCTGCCTCATCGGAATAATTCCCGGAGTATCAAGCAGTTCAAGCTGCGGATTAATACGGACCCACTGCTGCTGACGGGTCACTCCGGCTTTTGCACCGATTTTAGTTTTGAGGATTTTGTAAGTTTATTAATAATACTGGATTTTCCAACATTTGGCATACCCACAACCATAACTCTTGCCGGACGCCTTAATAAGCCTTTTTTTCATCAAAGCCTGAATTCTTGGCTCGGATAATTCAACCGCTTTTTTAACAATTATGCTTAAATCCTTTGAATTTTTGGCATCAGACAAGATAACCGGAGCATTAAACTTATCCTCAATAATCTTCGCCCACTTTTCAATTCACCAGAATCTGCCAAATCAGCCTTATCAAGCAAAATTAATCGGGGCTTCTCACCAAGAAGCCCGTAATATTTTTATAAATGCTTGATAACGGTAATCTAGCATCAATAACTTCAATCACTGCATCAACAAGAGAAAGCTGTTCTTTTAATTTTCTTTCAGCTTTAGCAATATGTCCCGGATACCAGTGAATATGAGTCTTATCTTTTTCAATTTTTTCCTTGATACGAGTTGCCTTACCTGAACGTTCTCTTAAGTAGTATAATTTAGAACGTTTAACATCACCCATGTCTTTACAACGTTAATTTTTTCAATTCTTGGAGAGTGGAGAAGGAACACACGTTCTACACAACACCCTGGAATACTTTTCTTACGGTGATAGTTTTATTAATACCTGAACCATGCTTTTTAATGATTACCTTCAAAAAGCCTGGAATTCTTTCTTTGTTACCTTCAACAATTCTTACAAATACTTTAACAGTATCACCCGGTTTACGTCCGGCACTTTTTTCCATATAAGGTTTTTCTAATTCATCAATAATAGGGTTCATTTCCAATTTCCTTTATAATTTTTACTTAATACTATTTGTTTAAATTCCTTAATCGGCTGTTAAATATTTTCCACAAAAAATATACCGACGCACGTAAGTATTTTAATAGTAGGACAAAGTAGAAAATTTTGCAAGCAGCAATTAATAAATATTTACTTTGTGCTATCATTTAATTATGAAAAGTTTTATAGACAATATTTTAAAAAACAAAAAGAAGAAATTTACTGTCAATACAGAAACTATGGGGGTAAATATTGATAAAAACGAATTTTACGAAATAAAACTTTCTAATTCTGCACACCCCGAAAATTTTGACAGAAAATAGATTATGGAGAGCTGGATATGAAAAAAATTTTATTGTACTTGTAAGTATGGTGCTGCTTTTATCGCCATGTATTGCTGCTGAAACCAACAAACGCCAGACAAAGGATGAAAATGTCATTCGCGGCATTATTAATTCTCCTTCCGGAAGGTTATCAAAACATTATGTATCGTTTAGGAAGATTATTTTCTTTATAACAAAGGTGATAAGTCATCAGTTTATTATTCTATTGTAAAACTTGAAGAGAAATACAATAAAAAGAACGCAAAAAATGCAGAAGTAAATCTTGAATATATTAACAAGGTAAAAGATTTATATGAATTTCTTGTAAAGTATCCATCTGATAAATCAATGACCACAGGATTTGTTCAAGAATTTGACTCAGAAAAATAATTATACCAGATAATGTGTACGACAAACTTGATGAAGATTTGGTGACATTTATTACTCTTGTCAATGTATATAAATAAAATATTAAAATAAGGGAAAACATATGTTTCGTGAGATGCGACGTGCAAAACAGCAATTAACCAAGGAAGAATGTATCAGAATTTTAAAAGAGAATAAAAGGTGTGTACTTGCAGTACTTGGTGATAGCGGGTATCCTTATGCGATACCTCTGAATTACTTTTATGATGAAACAAGCGGAAAAATATACTTCCATGGAGCAAAGTCCGGACATAAAATTGATGCTTTGCACAAAAACAGTAAAAGGTTTCTTTTTGCACATATGATAACGGCTATATTGAAGAAGGCGACTGGGCTTATACAGTAAAAAAGCGTGATTATCTTCGGGAGAATCCGATTTATTGAAAACCATGAGGAAACAATAAATCTTGTAAGGAAACTTGCCCTAAAAATATTATCCCACAGCTGAAGAAGTCGAAAAAAGAAATTGAAAAAGACGGTAAATTTGTCCAGGTTTTAGAACTTACTATTGAGCATCTTTCGGGAAAACGTATACACGAAAAATAAAAAATAGAACTTCTAAAAATCGCCTGCTAGAACTTAGAATTAAAGGCCAAGAAATTGGTCTTAACCCTTGCCCCGCCTTTTTTCTCAAGCTCAAAAAATAAATGGACAGAATTTGCATTCTGTCCACGTATCTGGGCCCGGAGAGACTCGAACTCTCACACATCGCTGCGCTAGATCCTAAGTCTAGTGCGTCTACCAATTTCGCCACAGGCCCACACAATATTTAATTTTCATTACCTGCGGCTCATTGCTAGACGGTCTACCTCCCTCCATAATTTGATACTTAATCAAATTACGGAGCCTTGCCACAGGCCCATATAATATTTAATTTTCACTACCTGCGGCTCATTGCTAGACGGCGTCTACCTCCCTCCATAATTTGATACTTAATCAAATTACGGAGCCTTGCCACAGGCCCATATAATATTTAATTTTCACTACCTGCGGCTCATTGCTAGACGGCGTCTACCTCCCTCCATAATTTGATACTTAATCAAATTACGGGCCTGCCACAGGCCATATAATTATTTAATTTTCACTAGCTGTGGCTCATTGCTAGACGGCGTCTATCACCTTCCATAATTTGATGCTTATTCAAATTATAGAGCCTTACCACAGCCCCTTTTGCTTTATGCAAAAAAGTTACATTATTACTCTATCTGAATAGAATAATAAAGTCAAGTGTAAGATTATAATTTTTGTAAAATTCATACCTAGTTTCTTGATTAGACAGAGTATTCCTGTTAAGTTAAAAAAAACAAAAAGGATTTTTATGCGTGTCACTCAAGTTAGCAATGTTTCAAACAGAAAGTTTGCAGTCTGTCAAATGTTGTAGAAAACAAAAATAAAACTTATATTAATAAAAATATTAACCCTGCAGATACAGTTGTGTTTGAGGGTAAACTACATTAAAGCAGTATAATCCTGCATACAGATTTTGCATGAAACTCTTTGAGCGGTCGCAAATTGCATCAAGAAGACGATTTTCTCCGCCTATAGCTGAACTAAAAAGGAAAAATAAACGAAATACAAATTCCGCTTACCGGGCGCAGAAAAATTACAGCCTATGATATTAACCCTGATAACACAGATAAATATATCATTTTTTTTCATGGGACATCACAGAATATATCAAACTGCCAGCAGATATATAATGAATTTTTAAAATCAAAATATGCAGTCCTTGCACCTGAATACAGCGGCTTTGGCAAAAACAAAACCCGAATGGCTGATGAATATACTTTGGAAGAAGATATTGCCGGATCAATTAGATATTTAAAAAAAAAGAAAATCAAACCTGCAAATATAGGAATAGTTGGACACAGTCTTGGAGGGTTTGCTGCTACAAGGGTTGCAGAAGAAATTCCGCAGGCATCTTTTCTAATTCTAATTTCTCCGGTAAATACACTAAGCTATGAAGTAGATAATATTGTCAATAATAAAAAATTCAAAATTCCAAAACTTTTCCAATACATATATAAACATTATCCAAGAATTTTAAACCCGCTTGAAAAAATTTTCAAAACAGAAGAAAGAATCTCCAAAACAAGGGTACCGTTATACATAATCCACTCAGCAAACGATAACCTTATACCGGTTAAGTCATCAAAAGCTCTTGCATTAAAATCAAAATCTCTCAGAGAATTAGTTATTCTTGATTCAGGCGGTCACAGGCTTGATGAGAGCAAACTGAAAACTATTCACGAGATTTTAAACAAAATTTAAAGCTTATTTACCTATGCAGTAATACTCAAAACCTCTGCGTTCCATTCTTTCAGGTTCATACTGATTGCGACCGTCAAAAATGACAGGATTTTTCATCAGGCTTTTAATTTTATCAAAATCAGGTCTTCTGAACTCATTCCATTCATTAAGCAGCAGCATACAATCTGCACCGTCCAAAGCATCATAAGCATTATCTGCATATGTTATCTCATCCCCCAAAGACTGCGGGCAAAATCAAATGCCTTAGGATCATAAGCTTTTACTTTCGCACCGAGAGTAAGCAGCGCATTTATAATTGTAATGGAAGGTGCCATACGCATATCATTGGTCTTTGGTTTGAATGCCAGCCCCCATACACCAAATGTCATGCCTGCAATATTTGATTTAAATCTTTTTCAAAATTTTATTTATAAAGATTACTCTCTGTTCTTTATTAACCTCATCGGCAGCCTCAAAAGCTTATAGCCGCAGTTGTTGTCTTTTGCAGTTTTCAATAAAGCTTTAACATCTTTCGGAAAACAGCTCCCGCCGTAACCAAGCCCGGGGAATAAGAATTGTGACCCTATACGCTTATCGGCGCTTTTATGCCAATTCTTACCATCTCTGCATTAGCTCCGACTTTTTCGCAAATATTTGCAATTTCATTTGCGTATGAAATTTTTTACAGCTAAAAAAGAATTTGCCGCATATTTTGTCATCTCGGCAGACTTGACATCCATAATTATTACAGGGTTTCCGGTACGCAAAAAACGGAGAATACAGCTCTTGCATAATTTCGGTTGCTCTCTGGGAGTTTGAACCTATAACAACCCTATCCGGCTTTAGAAAATCATCTACTGCAGCACCTTGTTTTAAAAACTCCGGATTTGATACCACATCAAAATCGTGCGAGGTTTGCCTTTTAATTATTTCAGTAACTCTGTCTGCAGTCCCAACCGGAACTGTAGATTTGTCAACAATAACCTTATAGCCGTTTACAGCTTTACCTATACTTTCGGCAACAGCTTCAACATATTGCAAAATCAGCTGCCCCGTCTTCACTCTGAGGAGTTCCTACTGCAATAAAACAAACTAAAGCCTTTTCAACAGCAGATTTTAAATCAGATGTAAACTGAAGTCTTTTTTTCTCTGACATTTACCTTGATTAATTCATCAAGACCCGGTTCATATATCGGAACAATACCTTTTTCAAGCTTTGACAGCTTTTCCAAATCATTATCAACACAAGTTACATTATTACCCATTTCAGCAAGGCATGTACCAACAACAAGCCCAACATATCCTGTTCCAATAACACAAATCTGCATATATATATTCTCCTTAGGCTACTCTCATAAACAAATTGTAACACAAAGAAATAAATATTTTGGCAATTTAAAATTTTTATGGAATAATGGCTATTAGTTGATTAGTTTACAGAGGGCTTAAAAATAATGTCAAATACGTACAGATTAAAAGATACAATATCTAAGGACGCATTTAAATACGGTTACCTTTTTAAAAAAGATTTGTCCATATATAAAACCGGTAATGCCAAGGGCAATTATGAACCTGATTATAGCTATCCCGCTGGGCTTGCTTGATGGTGTCGTGGCCCTGTCGCTTAAACCGTATCTTGATCTTGTAATTAACGGTGACCCGGCAAAGACTTATACAATTCTCGGGCATGATATTCATATTCAGGCAGCATTTGCTGCAATCATACCATTTGGTATTGTAGGGTTTGCATTATTTCAGGGCATTTTAAAATACGTAAGTAATTACCTGACTGACTGGACAGGAAACAAAATTTCCAACTCTTTAAAAATTGATTTATTTAAAAAGTTAACTAATCTTGATCCGCAGTTTTATGATGTAAACTCATCAGGTCTTGTTTTAACAAGATTTTTATCCGATCCTGATGCTGCTTCTAAAAAATATTATTGAAAGCTTAAAATCATTTATTGCAACAGCATTCGGGCTTGTAGGGCTTGTCGGAGTTTTGATTTATAACTCATGGCAGCTTGCAATAATCGGGGTTACAGTTATGGGTATTGCAATTACTCCTGTAACCTTAATCAGGAAAAAAGATTAAAAGCGTTTCCAATGCAAAGCATGGTTGTCGGCGGCAATATGACAACAAACTTTAACGAAACATTTGCAGGAAACAAAATTATGACTGCTTATAATTTACAGGAAGCACAGAACAACAAGTTTGAAGATCAGATTCACCAGCAGTTTAATCTTGCCATGTCGTTAACAAAACGAGTAGGATGGATGTCACCTATTATGTATTTCGTTTGTTCAATAGGTATTGCACTCGTAATGGCTTATGGAAACCACCTTATACTTTCAGGTCAGATGTCAGCAGGAAGCTTTGCTTCATTTGTAACATCATTACTGCTGCTCTATAAACCTACCAAAACTCTCGGGAATACATTAACAAGCCTTCAGGGCACCTTCGTTGCTATGGGACGTGTATTTGAATTATTTGACTTGCAGCCTCATATTAAAAATGCACCTGATGCTGTTGAATTAAAAAGGCTTTAATAATGCTATTGAATTTAAAAATGTTAACTTTGAATATGAAGAAGGCGTTCCGGTGCTTAAAAACTTTAATCTTAAAGTTAATAAAAACGAAACCCTTGCGCTTGTTGGAAATTCCGGCGGAGGAAAGAGTACTGTTGTAAGCCTTATACCTAGATTTTTATGATGTAACCAGCGGTTCTGTTGAATTTGATGGTATTGACATAAGACATTTTGAACTTCATTCTTTGAGAAACCAGATTTCATTTGTATTTCAGGATAACTTCCTTTTCTCAGGAACTATCAGGCAGAATATTATGATGGGTAATGAAGATGCGACAGAAGAAGAATTAGAAAAAGTTGTCAAAATGGCTCACCTTGATGAGTTCACAAACTCTCTTGAAAAAGGTCTGGATACATATGTAGGAGAGCGCGGAACAACACTTTCCGGCGGACAAAGACAGCGTGTGGCTATTGCAAGAGCTATGCTCAAAGATGCACCTATAGTTATACTTGATGAGGCAACCTCTGCACTTGATAATAAATCAGAGGCTATTGTTCAAAAAGCTCTTGATAACCTTATTCAGAATAAAACAGTCTTTGTGATTGCACACAGGCTTTCTACAATAAAAATGCAGACAGAATTGCAGTTGTAAACGAAGGTGTACTTGCAGAACTAGGAACGCATGACGACCTGATGAAGCTTGAAAACGGTATTTATAAAAAATTGTACGAAATGCAATTCAAAAACAGGAAGAAGCTAAAGAAACCGCAGGAGTATAATGTCACACATAATTATAAAAAATGGATTGAACCTTATGTGCTTCTTGAAACAGCTAAAAGCTGCTACTCAATGAAAGACTTTACTTTTGACGGATTTTCAAAGAAAAATGTCATGGCAGAGTTTTTACAAGCGTTGGAAAAGCCGAATACATTCGGACTATATATGAAGAATGTAAATAAATTCTACCTCTTTTCCGGAGAAAAACCTGTTGACTTAAAAAGCTTGTATAACTTTACAGACAAAGATTTTGAGCTAACTGAGGATATAGCCAAACCATTTTCTCTTGTTGATTTAGGTAAAGCAGAGGCTGGTATTATAAAAAATTAGTTAATATTTGCGCAATTTTTTTTTAAAGAAAAAACGTTTATATAAATATACAGGGGATATTTATATAAAGGGAAAAAAGTTTTGTTTGGCAGCGCACTGGTAAAAATGAATACCTCATATATTAGCAATAATACGTATGGCAGCGGATTTAATATGTCATACGGATATTCTATGCCGGCATTCTCCTGTAACTCTGTATTCGGTATGGGTATGAGTTTTGCACCTGTGAGCTTTGCTCCTGTAATGCCTATGCCAATGTTTGGAGGCTGCTGCGGAGGTTTTGGAAACTTTGGCTGGTTTGGTGCAATGCCGTTCTTGCAGAATTTTATGGATATGATTACTGCATTCAGCACTCTTAACACAACAAATAAAATTATTAACAATAATACTAATTCAACACCGGCACCATCTAGTAATACATTTACATCCTGGATGCCGACATTAAATACAAATTACTCATACAAATCTAAAAAGAAAACTTCAAACTATACATTCCATACATCATCATTTAATACCAAAAACAAATCTTCCGGCTTTGAAAAGATGTAGGGTATAATTCAGAAAAAAAGGCTATAATCTTGCAAAATCCGCAGCAGGCAATGCAGTCGGCTTTACTCATAAATGCGCAAAATATGTAAGAATTGCGCTTGAAAACACCGGTCTGTCAAACGGACAAAGAGGTGACGGTTATCAGTATGCAGATATATTGAGCAATAACTCAAACTTTAAAGAAATATCTGCAAACAATATAAATCTTTCATCACTTCCTGCCGGATGCGTACTGGTTTATGACAGAGGTGTTGCCGGATATGACAGCAGTGCTGGTCACGTAGAGATTACACTCGGTAACGGACAGGCAGTCAGCGACGGCGTAACAAATAACATAAGGCAGGGGCTCGTGTATTTGTTCCGGTTTAAGAATATATTGCTAAAAAGACTTAACCGAAATTTCAAGCTCCTCAATCGTACCATTATTATAAATCACATAATCGCAAAGCTCTTTTTTTCTCATCCTGGGACATTTGAGCAGACATTCGTTTATGTGCATATTCAACACTGAAATGATTCCTCGAAATTAAGCGCTTCTCGCGTAAACTATCATCAGTATAAATAAGAAGAGATTTGTCAAATATATTCTGCATACCGCTTTCAAACAAAAGCGGTATGCCTGTGAATACTAAATCTTCATTTTATTTTCTTCAAAAATTCTAAAATTTTCCTCTTAACCGCAGGGTGAATAATATCCTCAAGCTTCTTTTTTAGCCCCGGACTATCAAAACAATCTGCCCAAGCTTGCTGCGAGAAACTTTTCCATTTTCGACAATATCAAAATCTGCAAAGGCTTCTTTAATTTCTTCAAGTTCATCCAAGAGAACATGAGCCGTCTTATCAGTATCAAGAACTTTGTATCCGTACCGTTCAAGTATAGACTGTACTGTTGTTTTGCCGCTTGCAATATTACCTGTTAGTGCAACTTTAATCATTTTGAAGCAATCCTGTTAAGGAAGTTCCGCAATTCTTTAATCTGCTGAGGCTTAATCGGCTTGAATTGTCCTCTTTTCAAACCATCCAGACTAATTGTAGCATGTTGTATACGTTTTAAGGACTTAACTTCAAAACCCAAATGTTCAAACATTTTTTCTGATTTGTCTGTTTAAACCCTGATAAAGCGTAACCTGCATCATAGAATGTTTGTTATCAGCCTCTAAAACCATAACATCTGCATAAGCAGTCTTGCCTTTTTCTATTTCTATACCGGCAGCCATCTGATCAAGCTGGTGAGGATGAATTCTGCCGTCAATAGACACCAGATATACTTTCGGAACCTTTACTGACGGATGGGTTAAATCATTAATTAATTCACCGTCGTTTGTCAAAATTAAAAGACCGGTTGAATCTTTATCAAGACGCCCTACAGGTTTCAATCCGTACAAAGTTTCCGGAAGAAGGTCATATATTGTTTTTCTGCCTTTTTCATCATCACTGGTTGTTATATAACCGGCTGGTTTATAAAATCTGTAATATTCATGCCTTGCCGGGTGAATAAGCTTCTTATCAACAAAAAAACTTTATCTTTATCCTGTACAAGAAAAACCCAGCTCTGTAACTTTTTTTCCTGTTTACAGAAACAACACCGCTTTCTATTAATTCATCGGCTTTTCTACGCGAACATAAACCGGAAGATGCAATATATTTATTTAAACGGATACCGGACATTTCAACGCCCTTTCAAAACCTGAGAAAGAACTTCAGGCATCCTTCTGTACAGCTTGCCGGAATTAGATATTGCAACCACATCAACTTCGGCTTCAATGAAGATTTTTCCTGTTTCTTTTTGAGGTAATCTTTTGTGCAAATGTCACAGTTAATCCGTTAAACTTTGAAACGGTTGTTTCTATAACAAGTTCATCATTCAATCTGGCTGACGCTTTATAGCGGATATTAAGATTAACAACAGGAAGAACAATATCCATACGCTCAAGTTCGATAAGATTATGCCCTGTCATTTCGCACCACTCTACACGCCCCATCTCAAGCCATCTTAAATAAGCCCCATGCCATACAACTCCGTAAGCATCAGTATCAGAATAAAAACCTTTTTGTTCAATAATATTTTTCATAAGACAATTGTAGCACAAAATTAGAAAAGTATATAAAATGCAAATTTTAGAAAAATTTTATTAATAAAAAAAAAAAGCTATTGACTGAAAAAAAATGTTTGGGTTAGACTTAAGAGGTGCGCTGAATAAGGTGAATATAAATTTAACCCTTTGAAGTGTTGATAATTTAATATAACGGGATGTGGCGCAGCTTGTAGCGCACCTCGCTTGGGACGAGGGGGTCGCACGTTCAAATCGTGTCATCCCGACCATTTAAAAAAAGCTTCACTTAAATGTGAAGCTTTTTAGTTATTTAATGAACAGATAATTGTTATTTTCAAACTCTTTTTTATCTTATAACCTAATGGTTTAAGAAGTTCTGTAACAGCATTTAAGTTCCCGGTTTCCACAAAAATTTTCGGGCTGTACTTTTTTTCAAAGTATTCATAGCTCCATTTAATACACACAATTCATGTCCTTCCACGTCAATTTTTTATAAAGTCAACTCTATCTTCTTCAATTTTAATATTATCAAGCATATCAAGCTTTAATTTACCTAATGAGGATTTTTTTTAACTGAAATTCCTCCGATATTTGTTTTCATAATAAGCTGAAACATCTGCATAGCAAATTTCATCACTCAATCCGATATTAAACAGTTTTACTTTGTTTTCAAGATTATTAAGACTTATATTTTTTTGAAAGTATATCAAAAGTAGATTTCACCGGTTCAAAAGAATAAACCGTCTTAGCATCACATAACGCAGCCCAATACAAAGTGTGATTACCGATATTTGCGCCAATATCCAAAATTACGGCATCATGCTTTGGAATATACTCCAAAAAGTTCAAGAAGAATATTTTGCTCAAAAAATTTATTTCTCTCAACAATATACCTTTGTATTAAATCCTTATCATATTGAGGTACAAAAACAGGATACTTCCTATATTAGCAATTTTATCAATCTTAAGAAGTCTTTTTTAACAGCTCTACCTCATCTTCCAGCATTTTTCCTCCATACCTGATTTTTAAACTTCATCTTTACTCCCAAAAAGTTAAAAATCATATGATTTGAAGCTTTAACTTTTTCAAAATAAAACAGATTTCTAAATTTCATATCTATAACTCCATTTAAACTACCTATTGAATATATTCTATAGATTATATTCAATACAATAAAATTCAATATATTTTAAAATTAAAATATATGCAAGACCTTGATAATGATAATCAAAAATTTTATAAGGAAAAGATTTTAAACAGTCTTGGCTATATTGTTCTTGAAAATAGAAAGAAAACCGGAAAAGGCATAAATAAATTCTCGTTTGAATATGATATAGGAAATGGTCTGCTTTCTAAACTTGAAAAAAGGCTATATAGATGCAAGACTTACAACGGTCTGGAAGCTTGCTAATGCTTTTCGGAATGAAGTGCTCTGACTTTATTAAGCTTATTGAAGACAGGCTGGATAACGATTTTAACTTTTATAACTAATTAAATTCAACGGGAGCATTCATTTGACTTTACTCTTCTTTTTATAATAAAGTTTTGGAAGAATGTTTTTTTTATTTTTAATGAGGATTAGGAAATTGGATTTTGTAACTTTAACTATTGAAATATTAAAAGTGCTGGCTTCTTTTTGTTGGAAGTTACGGGCTTGCTATTGTTGTATTAACATTAATTGTAAGAGCAGCACTATGGCCGCTTAATACATCACAGCAGCGTTCTATGAGAATGATGCAGACATTACAGCCTAAATTAAAAGCAATACAGGACAGATACCAGAATAACCCGCAGGTTATGCAGCAAAAATGATGGAATTTTACAAGGAGCATAACTTCAACCCTATGGGCGGCTGTCTGCCTTTATTAATCCAGATGCCGATATTTATTCTTCTGTATTCTGCATTAATGAGCCCGCAATTCATCCAGATGGCAGGAAATTCAAAATTCCTTTTTATTAACCGCCTGGATACAACACTCAGAGCGAGTGCCGGAATTTCAAACGACGGGGTGATGGGAATTTCAAAATATGACGTGTTTGTCCCTGGTAAAACTGCACGTGTATACCTGCCGAAAGAAGTTATTGATAATGTAAAAATTAATAACCAGAAAAAAGCGCTTGAAGTTCAGGGAGAAATTAAACCAGGAGAAAATCTTGATTTAAAAATGAGCCTGGACAATTTAGGTCTTAAGTTTAACCAGCTTGATCAGATACAAAAAGCAGAAATTACTGTTACAGACCAGAATACAAGAGAAAATGAAAAACTTACATTTACCAGAAACGGCGGTTATCTGATAACTTCAATGCCGACAGTAGAAGTAAAAAAAAAATCATTCCACTGGGATGTATTTGCTCTAATAGTATTATTTGGTTTATCAATTGTACTTTCGCAAAAAATTAATGATGGCAACAACCAATAAAAACAAAGGATTCTATGGATCCTACACAGGCAGCCATCCAAAAATCAATGGGAACATTCATGCCGATTATGATTATCGGAACTTTCGTAATAATTCCTATTCCTGCCGGTGTTTTGATTTATCTAATCGTAAGCAACGTTGTTCAGGTGCTTCAGACTGTTCTTATCAACAAGCAAATGGATATGGAAGAAGCCAACAAAAAGTAAAAGCAACCGACGGTTCAAAAGTTATTGAAGCAGAGGTTGTAGTAGATGGTCAACCTCAGCCGGCAAGCCTGCTTGATAAGCTGAAACAAATTTATAAAAAATAACAGAGGCAGTAATGAAATTATCAGATTATGATTACAATTTACCCGAAGAACTGATTGCCCAGCTGCCTGCTGAAAAACGTGAAAATTCAAGAATGCTTGTACTTAACAGGGACAAGCATTCTATTTTGCATAAACATTTTTATGACATTGTTGATTTAATAGAACCAGATTCTATGCTGGTTTTAAATAATACGAAAGTCCTGCCTGCACGCCTCTACGGAATGAAAAGAAACAGGTGCCAAAATTGAAATTTTCCTTTTGAAACAACTTGAAAATGATGAATGGGAAGTGTTGATAAAACCCTCCAAAAGAGTAAAAACGGCACAATTGTCAGAATAAGTTCCGAACTTTCAGTTGAAGTAATAAAAGACTTGAAGATGACGGAGAGTGGCTTGTAAAACTCATCTATGAAGGAAATATCCTTGAAGTTCTGCACAGAAACGGAAATATTCCGCTTCCGCCCTATATTGAAAAAAATGCAGAATGAAGATATTAAAAAAAACTTGACTTTGAAAGATACCAGACGGTTTATGCAAAGATGAAGGTTCTGTTGCTGCACCGACCGCCGGACTACATTTTACAGAAGAGATTTTAAAGAAATTAAAGGACAAAGGTGTTGATATAGTATACGTAACATTAAATGTAGGACTTGGAACTTTCCGTCCTGTAAAATGTGAAAATATACTTGAACACAAAATGCACTCGAAACTTTTGAAATTACACAAGAAGCCGCCGGGGCAATTAACACAGCAAAAGCAAACGGAAAAACAATCATAGCAGTTGGAACAACTACAGTGCGAACTCTGGAAACAGCTTACAGCAAATTTGGAGAGCTGAAAGCCTGCCACGATCACTCAGAACTGTTTATTTACCCTCCTTATGAATTTAAAGTCGTTGATAAATTAATAACAAATTTCCACCTGCCAAAATCAACACTCTTAATGCTGGTAAGCGCTCTTGCCGGAAAAGATTTTATATTTGAAGCTTATAATGAAGCAATTAAAAATAATTATCGTTTCTACAGTTATGGCGATTGCATGTTCATAAATTAAGCAGTTGCAAACATGTTGAGTGAAACATTTTGACTTCCCGCAAAAATCATTAATTCAAATGATAACAGGGTAGTAGTTTAATTCTATAATATCATTATTGGACAAGGGAAGAGAATTATGTTTTCACAATTTATTCAAGGTTTATTATCAAGCGGCGGAAATCCGCAGCAATGCAAAGATATGCAGCGTTAAATAATCAGGTAAATTATATAAACAGAAACGAACACCCTGCATCTTTAAATCCGATTGATACAATTTATCCCGCAAATAATCCTAACACCATAGAATCTTTTGAAAACATTCTGCAATCAACAACAAAAAAGTAACTTTGGCACATTGCTGCTTGGTCCGCAGGCGATGAAAGTTAATGCAGATATTGTAAAAACAATTCAATGAATTCCCTTACAAATGCCCTCAGTGAAATAAACGGTACAACAGCAGCAAATGCTTACCCTTCAGCATCAGGTACCGCAAACAAAGCGCAGATACTAGGGATGGTATCAAGAGTGGCTGAAAAATACGGAGTAGATGAAAAACTTGTAAAAGCTTTGATAAAACAGGAGTCAGGCTTTAATCCTAATGCAACCTCAAAAGCAGGGGCAATGGGGTTAATGCAGCTTATGCCTGCAACAGCAAAACATCTTGGCGTCAAAGATGCCTATAACCCGGTACAAAATGTAGAAGGCGGTGTTAAATATTTAAAATCAATGCTTGATAAATATAACGGAAATATTATTTTAGCCCTTGCAGCATATAATGCAGGTCCGGGCGCAGTTGACAAATACTCTGGAGTTCCTCCGTATCAGGAAACCCAGAATTATGTTAAAAATATCTTAGCTAATTATTTATAATTTTGCATTAATATCTTTTTTCTGCTACACTTGCTTTATAATCTGTTTTAGTAAGGAAAGGTAGCTAATGAAAATATCATCATCATTTAAAGTAGGTCTTTTTAACTCTTATAGCACTGGTATTACTTGTCGGTGTTGTGTTCAGAGTTCAAGGCAGAGCCTTTTTCTTCTGCTGACAGAATTGAAGTCCAGTTCAAGGATGTTAACGGCATGCGCCCGGGTTCAGGCGTCCAGATGATGGGTCTTCGTGTCGGTCAGGTTGAGGAAATTACGCCTGTAATTAACGGTGATAACAGCTACGTAAATGTAAAATTCGTTATAACCGAACCGGATATTGAGATTCCTACAGCATCAATGTTTTCAATACAACAATCCGGTCTTATCGGGGAATTATTCCTTGAAATTACTCCTCCTAAAACAAGAACTCTGTATATTCCAATGTATAACAAGGATGTTTTGTTTAAGGATGATGCTGTACAGATGAAACTAAGCGATGAATATTATGATGTAGGTAAAATAAATAATATAGAAGTTGTTCCAAGTGATGCAATACCTTATAGCTTCAGGGACAGAATTAAAAACAAAATATGCCTATAAAGTTGATTATATTGTAAACCTCCCTGGTCTTATACTTCCTGATTTCATAAAAGGGGAAGCAGTTAATTGTAAAGATAATGTAAAAAAATTAAGGATCTCAACCCTTGATAATACTGTCCTGCCATACCCGCAGCAAAAATCAAAATATACAATTATAGAACCTATGAGAATTGCAGACTTTATGGATTGGCAGTATAAAGCAGCAGAATCCCTTACGGAAACAAACCAGAAAATTAACACTCTGCTTTCAGACCAGACTATTGCCGAACTTAAAGATACTGTTAACCATATAAATGATTTAACATTAAGCGCAAACTCTACAGTTGAAAAAAGTAAATAAACTTCTTGATGATTCAAGAAGCGATATTGACCAGCTTATGGCTCTAATGGAACAGGCAACAGCCGACTTTAACAAACTTTCAGCAAATATAAATGCTCTTATAGGAGATCCAAAATTCAAGCAGTCAATATATACTACAGCAGATTCTGTTGATAAAATGGCTAAAAACTTTAATAAGATTATGGGTAATGAAGAAGAAGCTGAACAAATTGCAAAAGACATCAGAACAATTTCCCATAACATAAATGAAATAAGCACATTTGTTAATTCAATGACCAAAGATACACACCTGAAGCGTCAACTGACAGATACTGTTGAAAATGCTAACAAAGCTATGGTTCAGATAACAACAACACTTGCAACAGTGAACCAGGTAACACCTGAAAATAAAACACAATTGCAGACACTTCTGGAAGAAACAACTGCAACAACCTGCAATTTGAGAAAATTCTCTGAAAAATTGAACAAGAGATTTTTTACTTTTCAGATTGATGTTCTAATTTGTTCCTTTTACTTTTAAACTACACATAAATTTTTATAGTGAAGGTGTTTGTTATAGAAACAATGGCAAATGAAGGTTTAGAAACTAAACTTCACCTTACAACTTAAGAACGAAATAAATTTATGAAAAATCTAAAAACTGAAATAACTAAAATACATTATGACAAAAGAAGCAAAGGGAGCTTTTGTAAAAATTTTGGAAATTGCCTCAATATTTTTTTACGGCTTCGGAAGCGGTTTAAAAAATATGTTATACGATAAACATATATTGAAACCAAAACACGTAAAGGCTTTTGTTATTTCTGTAGGAAACCTTACAACCGGCGGGGTTGGGAAAACTCCTGTGGTTGCAGAAATTGCAAAACATTTAATATCATGCGGGCAAAAACCTGCCATAGTATCCAGAGGTTATGGCGGGAAACTCTCTAATAAACAGATAAACCTTATTTCAGACGGAGAAAAAATATACTATAATGCAAATCTTGCAGGAGATGAGCCGTTCTGGCTTGCAGAAAACGTAAAAGGTGCAGTTGTGGTAACTTCAAAAACCGCTTCAAAGCTGCTATGTATGCTATAGATAACTTAAAAGCAAATTATATTATTCTTGATGATGGCTTCCAGCATAGAAAATTATACCGGGATTTGGATATAGTTCTTTTCAGACAGCGAAAAAGGCTTTGGAAACGAAAAGCTGCTTCCGGCAGGACCTCTGCGGGAAGGTAAGGAAGCTTTTTCCAGGGTAGATAAACTTGTTGTTGTAAGTAAAAATACAGACCATACCCGCGCAGAAAAACTGGCAAAAATTATGGGGAAAAAAATTAAAACTGCCGGTATTTATATGTAAAACAGAACCGGATTATGTTTATAACATAAAAGACGGAGAAATCTAAAACCGGGCAGCAGTATAACAGCACTCAGTGCAATCGGGCAGCCTGAACAATTTTATGCTTTTTAAAGGGTTATGAAATAAAAAGATAAAATAACTTTTGATGACCATCATCAATATCAGCCTGCAGATATAAAAGACATTTCCGGAGCTATTGTTACTACAGAAAAAAGATGCAGTAAAATTGAAAAGTTTCGGGTATGATAATATATATGCACTAAAACTCAAAACCGAAATAAATGTTGGAGAATTATTGAATGGCTGAACTCGATATAGATAAAGTTGTAACACTTTTTAAAAGACGCAAAACAACAGCAAAGTGATTTTGTACATTTAATGGATACGTTTAATGACCCGTATCTGGTACTTATTTCGTGTATACTAAGCCTGAGAACAAACGACAAGACCACATATCCCGCAACACTAAGAATGTTAAAAATCGGCAGAACACCCGAAGACTTTGCAAAATGTGATGTAAAAACTTTGAAAAAGCAATCTATCCTGTAGGATTTTATGCAAATAAAGCAAAACAGATAGTTGAACTGTCTAAAGAAATTGTTGAAAAACTGGATGGAAAAGTTCCTGAAACAATTGATGAACTTATTAAATTTAACGGAGTTGGCAGAAAAACTGCAAATCTGGTAGTAGCAAGAGGCTTTAATAAACCTGCAATCTGCGTAGATGTTCATGTACACAGGATTTTTAACAGAATGGGATACGTGAAAACAAAACGCCGGAAGAAACAGAATTTGCTCTTCGCGAAAAACTACCAAAAAATACTGGATTGATATTAATACACTTATAGTTACCCATGGTCAGAATGTGTGTAAACCCCAAAAACCAAACTGTGAAGTATGTCCGGTAAAAGATTACTGTCCAAAATTAATATAAATATACAAACTAGCAAAAAAAATTTATGATAGCTTTTTATCCTAAATAAAAAAGCTAAAGGAGAAATATGAAAATAGGAAAAATTATCAACAAAATTCAAAATAAAATTGATGCTAATAAAATAGCAAGTCATCAAAAAAACTATTAACCGTTTCGTGAATACAGAAGGAATGGATGCAGCATCAGAAGCATTTAACCAGGTAGAAATTGCAAAAGAAACTATCGCGAATTTTGCCAAAAAAAAAACATTGTGTAAGTGTAGATATTTTTGATACATCTAAGTCAATTTATTCTAATGATGAAGTTCAACAGAACCTGAAACAATCCTTAAAAGGGAATTTAAGTGTACGAGTTGCAAATATCATAAACGGGCGCTCAAAAGAAGCCATTATCTCTTCTGATGTAAATAAATCATATATACACTCAAAATCAAATCCAATGCTTATAACAGATCCTGAATCCGGAACTGACCATATCTTTACAAGCCATTTGTGTTCAGAAGACAACTTTATAAGATATTTATATAGACATATTGCTAAATTAACATCTGAAGTAACTTCTAAAAATAAATCTTAAAAACTTGATTTTCTATTACCAATATGCGATAATCTCACTAAGATTGTATAAGTTTGTTTTGGGTTAATAAAGATACAATCGTCGTATAAATAATATGTAATAGGAGTTTGAGATGAGTGTAGACAATCCTCAGAGAATCGACACATCCAAATTAGACGAAATTATTAATTCTTATGATTGTAAAAAGTCTAATTTAATTGCGATTCTTCAAAAAGTTCAGGAAGTGTATAAATACCTCCCTGAAGATGCAATGATTTACATCGGAACCAAAATTGAAGGTCTTTCACCTGCAACGGTTTACGGTGTTGCAACATTTATGCACAGTTTTCACTGGAGCCTAAAGGTAAATATGAAATTAAAGTATGCGATGGTACAGCCTGCCACGTTAGGGGCTCTATGCCTGTATTAAACGCAATCAAAGCAAGATTAAGCCTTACAGACGGACAAATGACAACAAATGACGGAATGTTCTCTTTGGAAACCGTAAGCTGTTTAGGTGCTTGCGGTCTTGCACCTGTTGTTGTTATTAACGGTAAAGTTTATCCGCAGATGACTTCTGATGCTATCAGAATAGTTCTCGATACACTTTTGAAAGAGGGCAGATAATATGGAAAAAACAGCTTTGAATATTGATATAAAACAAGAGCAGCTAAAAGCTCAGGAAGAATTAAAAAAAACAGGGACTTAGAGTTCTTGTTTGTGCAGGAACCGGCTGTGTTGCCAATGGTTCATTAAAAGTTATCGAAAAATTTAAAGAACTCGGAGCAGATGTTTCTACACTAACAGAATACGACAAAATGACAACCGTACCAACCGGCTGCCATGGCTTCTGTGAACAGGGTGTTCTGGTAATTATACCGGACAAACACGTTACATATGTAAAAGTTAAAGTCGAGGATGTTGAAGAAATCTACGAAAGCCATATAAAAAAATAATAAACCGGTAGAAAGGCTTCTCTACACTGATCCTAAAACACATGAACATGTACATAAAAATGAAGATATAAACTTTTATGCAAAACAAACAAGAACAGCCCTTGCAAACTGCGGACACATTAATGCAGAATGTATTGATGAAGCTGTTGCCGTAAGAGGATATGAGGCGCTGGCAAATGTTCTTGAAGCCAATAATCCCGATGCGGTTATTGAAGAAATTGAAAAATCCGGTCTTCGCGGAAGAGGCGGCGGCGGCTTCCCTACCGGCAGAAAATGGAGATTTACAGCAGCAAACAAAGGCGGAAAATCTTACGTTGTATGTAACGGCGATGAAGGCGACCCGGGTGCATTCATGGATAGAAGTATTATGGAAGGCGACCCGCATAAGCTTCTCGAAGGTATGGCAATAGCAGCATTTGCTATCGGCGCTGACGAAGGGTATATATACGTACGTGCAGAATATCCGCTTGCTATTAAACGTCTGAGAAAAGCAATTGCAGATGCAGAAGAAAGACATTTCTTAGGTAAAAATATTATGGGAAGCGAGTTCTCATTTACTTTACATATTAAAGAAGGAGCCGGAGCATTTGTCTGTGGAGAGGAAACAGCCCTTATCGCATCAATTGAAGGAGAACGGGGTATGCCAAGACCAAAACCGCCGTTCCCGGCTAATAAAGGGTTGTTTGGACGTCCTACATTGATTAATAACGTTGAAACCCTGGCGAACGTACCTGTGATTATGCTAAAAGGTGCTGACTGGTTTGCATCTTTCGGTACAGAAACTTCGAAAGGGACAAAAACTTTTGCACTCACAGGTGAAGTTAATAATACCGGTCTGATTGAAGTTCCTATGGGTACTACATTAAGAGAAATTGTTTTTGACATAGGCGGTGGTATAAGAGGCGGTAAAAGTTTAAAGCCGTACAAATCGGCGGACCTTCCGGCGGATGTTTAACAGAAGAACATCTGGATCTTCCTATGGATTATGACAGCCTTATAAAAGCAGGTGCAATGGTAGGTTCAGGCGGGCTTGTTGTAATGGCCGAAAATACTTGTATTGTCGAAGTTGCAAGATTTTTTCATGAACTTTACCCAGCACGAAAGCTGCGGTAAATGCGTTCCTTGCCGCGAAGGTACAAAAAATATGCTAAAAATCCTTGAAAAAAAATTGTTGCAGGTAAAGGGGAAATGAAAGACTTAGACACCCTTGAAGAACTTGCTTTATCAGTAAAAGAAGGTTCTTTGTGCGGTCTTGGAAAAACTGCACCAAACCCTGTACTTTCAACTTTAAAATACTTTAGAGATGAATATATTGCACATATTAAAGATAAAAAATGTCCTGCTGGAGTTTGTACTGCAATGAAGAAAGTAGTTATTCAGGAAGAACTCTGCAAAGGATGTACAAAATGTGCAAGAACTTGTCCTGTCGGAGCTATTGAAGGTACGGTTAAGCAGCCTCATCATATTAATCAGGAAAAAATGTATTAAGTGTGAAGCCTGCCTAACTAACTGTCCGTTTAGAGCGATAGTATTAGAGTAGCGGATTTGGAAAGTGCGCCTGTGAGAGTAAGCGAATCAGGCGCGCCCAGGGGAAAGACAAAGCGAACCAACGAACTGATGAGTTGTGTAAGCCTTGTCCCCAATGGGAAACCGCCAATAATCCAAGACAAAAATTATAAGGAATTAAAATTATGACAGATAAAAAAATCATTATTCATAGACGGTAAAGAAGTTGAATTTACAAACGAACCAAATCTGCTTGAAGTAATAAGAAAAGCAGGTATGAATGTTCCTACATTCTGCTACCGTCCTGACTTAACACCATTCGGCGCATGCAGAATGTGCGTTGTGGAAGTCGAAGGCAGAGGAATTCAGTCCTCCTGCACAATGCCGCCTGAAAACGGTTTAAAAATACACCTAAATACAGAAAAAACAAGACGAATTAGAAAAACAGTTTTGGAACTGCTTCTGGCAAACCATGATAAAGAATGCCTGACTTGTGAAAAGTCAGGAAACTGTGAGCTTCAGCAATATGCTGAAGAATACGGCATCAGGAAAATACGTTATGCGGAAAAACCGCTTGAAGAATATCTTCCTGTTGATGACAGCAGTCCTTCACTCGTAAGAGATCCTAACAAATGTATACTTTGCGGAGCCTGCGTAAGAGCGTGTTCGGAATTTCAAGGACATGCTGTTCTCGGTTTTGCTAACAGGGGCTCAAAACTGTTGTTCAGCCTATGAACGGCAGACCGCTCGGTCAGGTTGACTGTGTAAACTGCGGTCAGTGTGCAGCAGTATGCCCTACCGGAGCACTCACAATAAAATCCGATATTGAAAATGTTTGGGTGAAATTACTAACCCTAATAAAAAAGTGGTAGTTCAAATGGCTCCGGCTACCCGCGTTGCACTTGGTGAAATGTTCGGACTAAAACCAGGGGAAAACTCAATAGGTTTGATGAATGCAGCACTTAGAAAAATAGGATTTGATAAAGTATTTGATACAAACTTTTCAGCAGACTTAACTATTATGGAAGAAGCAACCGAATTTTTGGAAAGACTTAAATCCGGTGAAAATCTCCCGCTGTTTACGTCCTGCTGTCCTGCCTGGGTAAAATACCTTGAAGATCAGCATCCTGATATGCTAAAACATTTATCAAGCTGCAAATCTCCAATGTCAATGCTCTCTCCGGTGCTTGTTGATTTAGTTCCTAACCAGCTTGGTATTGAAAGAGAGAACCTTGTGGTTGTTGCAATTATGCCTTGTACAGCTAAAAATACGAATGCAAACGTCCGGAACTCGCACGAAACGGCAGACCTGATACAGATTATGTATTAACAACGCAGGAACTCGGTAGAATGATAAAAGAAGCCGGAATCAATTTTAATGCGCTTGAACCGGAGGATCATGATTCTCCGTTCGGAGAATACACAGGTGCCGGAACAATTTTTGAGCTTCCGGAGGTGTTGCAGAAGCGGCTGTTAGAACGGCATATGAGTTTGCGACAGGCGAACCTTTAAATGATGTTGATTTTAAACCGCTAAGAGGAACCGAAAAACGCTCAAGAGATGTTGAACTTGATTTGAAAGGTACAAAACTTGTTGTGCGTGTAGTATCAACATTAAAAGAGGCTGAAAAAGCATTAAAAGAAATCAAAGAAGGCAAAACACCTTTCAGATGCTGGAAGTAATGGCGTGCCCTGGCGGATGTATCAATGGCGGAGGACAGCCAAGCTGTGATGACAGCAGTATTAAAGGTGAACGTGCCGAAGGTTTGTATAAAAAGACCAAGCTCTTCCTCAACGCAAGTCACATATGAACCCTTATATACAAAAGCTTTATCAGGAATATTTGGAACATCCTAATTCCCATAAAGCACACGAAATATTACATACAGTATATTCAGACAAATTTACTGGTTCATACAAAGACATTTAGCAAACCTAATATCGAATTCTCAGTCTTGCCATCGGCGGGGCTGAAGCAACAAAAAAGCCTCCCTTAAACAAGGAGGCTTTTTAATAATTAAAATTAAATTTAAAAATTATTTTTACAGCTTTAATAACATTAGATGTAATATCTGTACCGCCGTAAAGTACAACGCCTTTTGCAAGAACTACATCATATCCGCCGTTTTTAGCTTCTACTGCAATTTTATCAGAAATACTTTTGTCAATTGCTGATAGTTTAGACGCATAATCTTTTTCTAATTTATCTCTTTTTGAAACAAGTTCTTTATTGTACTTATCTTCAAGAGCTTTCTTTTCTTTTCATCAGTAACAGAAGCTACATCTTTTCTTGCTTTTTCAACATATTTAATAATTTCAGAAGCTTTAGCCTGCTGTTCTTTTCTTCAAAGTTTTAACCTGAGAAGATGAAGCAACAACCTGCTGCACATCAACTACTGCAATTTTTGAAGGAACATCAGACATAGCAAAATGCTGAACTGACATACCAATAACAAATGCTGAAACACCCAAAACTGCAAATTTAATCTTGTTCATATTTTCTCCTTTTTAATATATGCGATTGTACATTCAACCTACAAAAGAAATTCTACACTAAACATATTAAATTTTACAATTACGTACTTCATTAATGTGAACTTTTTTATAAAAATCTTTACAAGGTCATGAATATACAATATAATAATAACAGCGGAATAGTGAATTTTGCTTAGTATTATAAATTTTTGTAAATTTTTTAGCAACAAAAAAATTTTCTTGGTTTTTATTATCAACAGAAGGTGAATAATGAAAAGAACAAAAAAGTATAAACTTTATAAAAGCAATACTCGGAATATCAGCCCTTTGTGTTATTGCTTTGCCTGCATCCAGCGCCCCTGACTTAGGAAATATTAATCCAACCAGTATTATACAAGATGTAAATTCTAATTATACACACGATATTAATTCTATCAGAGATAGACAGTATCAGCAGGAATTAAAAAGAAGATTACCAAAGGTATGAACAAAAACGCGAGTACCAGAATAATCCGTCTAAAGAAAACCAGATTATAAAAAATTACAATCCTAACAGCTCTTTTATGCAGGCTCAGGTAGAAGATATTGACACAAAAGGTGTTTATATCGATTCCGTTGAAGTCGCACCTTCCCAGATTTTATCAAAAGAAGAGATTAACAAAATTGTTCAGCCGATTGTCGGTAAAAATGTATTTATGAATGATATTGTTAATGTCATAAATGAAATTAATAACTTGTATGCAAGTAAAGGTTTTGTAACAGCGAAAGCATTCCTTCCGGAACAAACTGTTACAAACGGAAAAATTTATATTGAACTGGTAGAAAGTAAAGTTGGTAATATAACTGTTAATCAGAACAGATGGACAAAATCAAAATATATTACTGACAGAATGCCTCAAAAACAAAATGATTTGTTTGATATTGTTGAATTAGAAAAGGATATTCTTGATTTCAACAGATACAATGAGGGCGTTAACTTAACAGCAAACCTCAAAGCAGGTGAAGAAGAAGGTACTACAGATATTGAACTTACCGCACACGAGAACTTCCCGTTCCACCTTGTAGGTATATTTGATAACGCAGGTCGTTACTCAACAGGAAGCCTTAGAGGCGGTGCAATGTTATATGCAGACAGCTTATTCGGACGAAGAGATAGAATGAGCATCGGTTCATACTTCAGCGGAGGCGCAATAAGCCCGTTCTTTGATTACAATATCCCTGTAAACAAACGCGATGGACGTATTGGATTTTTTGTATTCTTCCAGCTTTGCAAAAATCAGATACGGCGATTTGGCTGATTTAGATTTGAAAAGTAAATCATACATGTATTCATTGTACTACTCACAGCCTCTTATCAGAAAACAAGGCTTTGAGTTAAAAGGTTATACAGCCTTAAACTACAAAAAGAGCCCGTACAAAGTGTATTTGATGATATTATTCAGTTAGGTACAGATGAAGTTACCAGTATTGATGTAGCATTAAATATGCGTAAAGATACTAAATATGGTATTTGGTACTTAAATCAGGGTGTAGGCTATGCAGTGCCGATTCTTGGAAAAGAATCAAATTATATAAAATTTCCGGTGGAGCAGTAAGATTACACGACTTCTCTCATGGTGTTATAGGTCAATTGAGAAGCAGTTATCAGGTAATTCAAACAACAAACATATTCCATACCTTGACCAGTTCCAGGCCGGCGGTCTTGCTACAGTTAGAGGTTATTCTGAAGGTTTGATGATTGGTAAAAACGGTTACTACTTAAGCGGTGAATTAATGTTCCCATTGCTTCCTAGAACAATAACAAGCCCTAGAAGCGGTGAAAAAGTTCCGTTTATCGGTAAATATGTAAAAGGTGCGGTTTTTGTTGACCACGGAGGTATATTCCCGTCAACCGGTGAAGACTACTATGATGATAATTACTTTATGACATCAATAGGTATGGGTTTAAGAGTACAATTGCCGGGTGATTTAAGCGCCAGATTATATTGGGGCTATCCGTTAATCAACCACTCTTGGGAAACTGACCACAAAATAGGCCGCTTCCACTTTGAATTAACAATGGAACCAAACTTCGATGCCTTGCTGCGCAACAGGAGTACAGTTGCCAGAGTTGAAGAAAAACACGTAGAGGCTGAACCTGTTAATAACTATGATGACATTAGACACTACGATTACTTTAACGATGGCGGCGGCGGATCGCTGTAATAAATTTAATTAACAATACTTGAAAAAATAACACCTTTAGTTCTACACTGGAGGTGTTATTTGTTGGAGATGAAAATGACTAAAGGGATATTTGTTACAGCAACCGGCACAGATGTAGGAAAGACATTTATTTCTGCATTACTGGTAAAAAAAAAGTCCGGGAGAGCGGTATTAACTGCGGATATTACAAGCCTGCTCTCAGCAGGGGCAGAGGTTATCAACGGGGAATTAATCCCGGGCGACTGCGCTTATGTTGTTCAAAAGCCGGATTACGAGGAAAGCCAGAGGATTATGCCTCTTACATATTTAAAACTGCCGTATCCCCTCATCTTGCAGCAGAAATTGAAGGGTAAAGTATTTCAAAAGAAAAAATCAAAACAGATTTTTGAAAAAAGAAAAGAAAGAATTTGATTATATTGTTGTTGAAGGCGCAGGAGGGTATCTGCCCTTTTAATCTAAAAAGAAGAAAAATTATTCTGCCGGATATTATAAAAAATGCTAAACTTAGATGTAATTGTAGTTGCATCGGCTGAACTTGACTCTATAAACAGCGCGGTAATAACAACAGAATATTTAAAACAATCAGGCATTAATATCAGAGGTATTATTGTAAACCGCTACAAAGAAGATGATTTTATGCAAGAAGATAATCTGAAAACAAATAGAAAATTTAACAGGTATAAAAGTTATTTCAGTAGTCAAAGAATACGAAAGAAGATTTAAAAATTGAAAACAGTAAGCTTTTATCCATATTTAAGGAGATATAACATGACAGTATGTGAGAAAAAAGACTGGGCTAAAACAGATTTAAAATATATATGGCATCCTTGTTCTCAAATGAAAAGATTACGAGAATTTCCTCCGATAGTAATTGACCATGGTGAAGGAATTTACCTTTACGATACAGAGGGCAGCAAATATATGGATGTAATAAGCTCCTGGTGGTGCAACCTTTTGGGGACATTGTAACCCTGTAATTAATGCCGCGGTAAAAAAAACAAATAGATAATCTTGAGCACGTAATCTTTTGCAAATTTTTCCCATAAACCGGCAATAGAGCTCTGTGAACGCTTAGCTCAGGTACTGCCGGAAGGTCTTTGTAAATTCAATTTACAGATAACGGGTCCTCTGCGATTGAAGCTGCAATGAAAGTTAGTTTTCAGTACCATGAACAAACCGGCAACCCTCAGAAAACAAGATTTATGGCGCTATCAGAAGCTTTATCATGGCGAAACTATAGGAGCGTTATCAGTCGGGGATTGCGATCTTTATACAAAGCTTTATAAACCAATTTTGATGGATGTGATAAGGATTCAAGGTCCGGATTGTTACAGATGTCCATACGGAAAAGACCGCAACCACTGCAATTGCGAATGTGCAGAAAAAGCTGCCGATACATTCAGGAAATACGGAAAAAAACTTCCGGGCTTCTGGTTGAACCGCTGCTTCAAGGGTCTGCCGGTATGAAAGTTTATCCTCCTCTGTATCTAAAAAATTACGTGAATTATGCGATGAGTATAATGTACACTTAATAGCAGATGAAATAGCCACCGGATACGGCAGAACCGGAAAAATGTTTGCATTTGACCATGCCGGAGTGTCACCTGATATAATGTGCCTTTCAAAAGGTTTAACCGGCGGCTATATGCCTATGGCTCTATTTGTAACTACACAGAAAATTTATGATGCCTTCTATGCTGATTACAATACCGGTAAAGCATTCATGCACTCGCACACATACAGCGGAAACCCTCTTGCCTGCTCAGCAGCAATCGCTGTTTTAGATATATTAAAAGATGGCACTGTACTCAAAAAGCAAACGAGAATGCTGAATATTTTACCCGCATAATTAAAGAAAAAATTCGCCTCACATAAGAATGTAGGCGACATAAAACAATAGGATTGATAAATGCAATTGAACTGGTGAAAGATAAGAAGACAAAAAAGAGCCTTTTGATTCTAAACTAAGAACCGGATACCAAATTTATAGAAAAGCTTTGAAAAAGGAGTTCTGCTCAGACCGTTAGGTGATGTAATATATTTCAACCCGCCGCTAATTATAGAAAAAAGATATGGATATTGCAACAGATGTTGCTCTTGAGTGCCTAAAAAAGTACTTCCTTCTTAAAATGAGCGTATTACACCGGAGCGCTTATGAATAAGCGTACAACTAACACTTTTAAGAAACCATACCCCCTACCTGGCGGTGAAAAAAGTTGAAACAATTTCACACTTCACTACGTCTAAAATTTTAGTTAATTAAGATTCTGTGGTTAATTCTTCCCAGATACTTGGCACTACGATTAAAAGCAGTGTACACAATGAATCGAAAAAGAATCAAATTAATAGCTTCCATATAAACTCTCCTATATAGTTTACATGTATATTATGCCCATAATTATAAAAAAAAAATGTAACGCAGTATGCTAATCTATTTAATGTAATTTTAACCTAATCTAATGTATAATAAGAAGAAAGAGGAAAGAATGGAAAAGAAATTAAAAGCACTATTTTCAAATCTATGCTGTTCTCATTGTAAAAAAGCAGACTTTGATGAGAATTCTTTCATAATAAAACGCGAAGAACCTGGATTGACAGTTACCCATCTTGTATGCCGGCATTGCGGCAAAAATTTCGGCGTAGCTTTTCTTGGCTTTTCAGGAATTGAAGTAAAAATGGTGCGGATCTTGCGCTTGAAGTACAGGAAGGTCCAGAACCAATTTCGTATGATGATGTAATTGACGCGCACAGGTTCATCAAAAATCTCGATGAACACTGGGCGGATCACCTTCCGAAATAGAATTTTATTTCCACTCTTCGAAATATCACGCCTTAGGTAATCCATGTTACCTTTTATTTAATACCCAAGCAGTACATCCTGTTCCGTTACCGCCGGAAGTTCCTTTATATTCACAAGTATACCCGTTAGCCCCCGCCATCCCAGCCGGCAAGTCCCATAGGCGTTATTCCTTTAGTTGTTATAAAAGCCAAAATAATCGACTCCTGCCTGATTTGGCTTCTGATACCCATTTAAATCTACATACAAAACCCCGCAAATATTCTTATAAGTATTGTATTCATCTTCTAGATATTTACATCCTGTTCCATGAGAAGGCATAGCAAAAGCAACACCGTTAACAAGAATGCCTCTTTGTATACATGGTATGATTTTAGGGGAGCAAATTGATAAACTCCGCCGCTTAAGGTTTTATAGTCATCGACAAAGCAGCCGTTTTCTCCTCGGCAAGGTTTTCCTGCATAATATAAGGTGCAAATATATCATATAATTTTTCAGCCCCCTCCATTGTAACGGGTTCGCCTATATCCCATGAATCCGCAGGACCGTTCTCCTGTACAGCTCTCAAATATGCTTGAAAATATAGAATAAGTCTGCTTTAAACGTTCAACACAAAACTTTTTCCTGATATTTTGAAACAATAGCCGGTAGTGTCATTGCTGCTACTATTCCTATTATTCCAAGAGTTATTAAAACTTCAGCTAAAGTAAATCCGTAGTTTTTTCATTTATACCTCCTTATATCTATTTACATTATACAACAAAGTGGATTTAAAATCCATTTTGTAATAAATTATATAGGATTATTGTTAAATGAATGAAGAAATTCTAAAAAAGATTTCGCAGGAATTTAGAACGCTTAAGGAAACGCTACGGATGTTCTTGTAAACAGCTATCAGAACTTATCGGATGCGATTCGTCCTATATAAGCAAAGTAGAAAACGGTAGAATTATTCCACCGTTAGACAAAATTATTTCTATTGCTGATTTTTTTGAAACTGAGTTTATAGAAATGTTTAAATAATAATTAATTGAACAGCACCCCTACAATTGCAGCAGACATATAACAGGTTAAAGTTCCGCAGATAAGCGCCCTTACTCCCAATCTCGCCAGATTTTTACGCTGGTTTGGTGCAAGTTCGCCAATACCACCGAGCTGTATTGCAATTGAACCAAAGTTTCCAAAACTGCAAAGCGCAAAACTTGCAATTAGGAAGCTTTTTGGAGATAGCATCTGAGGCAGGTGCATAAGGTCTACATATGCAACCATCTCGTTTAATACAAGCTTTGTTCCCATAAGGTTGCCTACTGTAGTTGCCTCATGAAGAGGAACCCCCATTAAAAAGGCAAATACCGCAAATAGCTTTCCTAAAATTAATCTTAATGAAAGCTGGTTCAGGTCAAAGCCTGCTGATGCAAAGTTTATATGCAGATATTTAACAACAGCCGCACCTAAACCGCCTAAAAACCAATCAATCATAGCAACAAGTGCAACAAGTGCCAAAATCATTGCAATAACATTTATCGCAACTTTCATGCCTTCAGATGCGCCTGATGAAATAGCATCAAAAACATTTATATAAGGTCTTTTTCTTTTACTGTAAGTTATAGAAAAGTTCTCGCTTGTTTCAGGAACATGTGTTTCAGGATAAACTATTTTAGTAATAACAAGCGCCCCGGGAGCCGCCATAATAGAAGCAGCAAGAAGATACTGTGCAGGAATACCCATCCCTATATAAATAGGCATCGTAGCACCGGAAATACATGCCATACTTCCCGCCATAGAAGCAAGAAGCTCGGAACGTGTCAGCTTTGCAAGATAAGGTCTGATCATAATCTGCGCAGCAATCTGCCCGACAAAAGCACTTGCAACATTAGAAAGTGCCTCTGCTCCGCTTACAGACATCAATTTGTTCATAGCCCGCCCAAAGATAGGCACGACTCTCTGCATAATTCCGTAATAGTAAAGAATATTCACCAGAATCATCATGAATATCAAAGATGCAATAAGCTGCAACGCAAATATATTTGCCCTGCTGCCCCAAACAAGACTAAGCCTGATATTATCCATAAGCGGTCCAAAAACAAAAGCCCCGCCTTCTTTGGCAAAATCAAGAATTTTCTGGATAAACATCCCTATATTCAGAAACAATGCTCTTCCAAACGGCACTTTAAAAACAAATACTGCGAGAAGAACCTGCAATGCAAAGCCTGTTCCTACTGTTTTATAATTTATAGCTTTTCTGTTATTAGACATTAAAAATGCAATTAAAATATAAATACTATCCCGAAAATTCCAAAAATCTGTCCATTTGTTCCTTTACTTAACTACAAAATAAATTTTACTTTAAAGTAAAAAAAAAACTTTAATTATTGAAAAAATTTACTTAACAAAACTTCACAAACAACCTCTTAACTGTTGAAAAATATTTTGTCAGCATTTTACTATATAGGCAGAAAACAAAGAGTTTCTGCAGCATGGTAAAAATAAAGTATAAAGTTTAATAACAGTCAGAAAAAAGTAAAGGGGTTCACTATGCGTATTATGCCTGTCACACAGCAAATCCAGCTTAGAGGGGGGGCTTCACAGTTTAGCCGCAACAAATTCAATTAAACAAAACAACCAAAAATACAGTTCAACAAAAACCGACATTAGTACATGTTTCATTTACAGGAGTTCCGGGGGAAAAATGTCAAACAGGGTATTTCTGTTTCAGTGGAAGACGGTTATATAGGACTTGACATGTATAAATCAGGAGGGGCAGGCGGAGTTGCAGACCAGATGCCTACTGCGCTGAACAAAGACGGATTGGATTTTTAGACATGTTGTTCCGCTGTATAGTTATAATAACCCTAAAGGACAAATAAAAGTTCTTGTTGTTCCGAAGGATGTTGAATATAACCCGCGTAAACCTATGCCGGAAAACTGGTTCCTTTCCTATCCGGAAACAATGACAAAAAGAACAGATTTCTAAACAGCTGGGCACTACAGAAGACCGAATAAAATTTGTAGTTCAGGATACGCCGGTTTCGCCTAATGATGAACTAAGAGAGTTATATAACCTTACAGGTAAGAGTGAAACAATAAAAGTTTCTGAATTTAGAGAGCTTATTCCAACAGAAACAAAAGGGTAATCAGAGAATTGATGAAAGTGATTTAAGTAAGATAAAATCAATTCCATACAAGGTATACAGAATGGTAGTTCCTCTTAGAGACGGAACACTGGATGATAAGTCAGTATATTGTATTCATACACCTGACCTTGCTAAGTTTCAGAAAGCTTATACTTATTCACCGGACTTAAAAGACCATCCGCATGTAAATTTATTTACCCGCGACTTTGGTGATGCAGCAGCAGACATGTTCCCGAAAAAATGAATACTGCCGAACATGGCAACTTCAATCCTGCAAATGTTGTTGCACACTGTAGAACAGGATTTCCGATTACAGAGTCTATAATTAACCGCTCAGTCGACAATGAATATTACAGAGGCTTTAAAATAATTGATATATTCCACAATCCTATGCCTGATTATCAAGGTACAGTAGGAAACCCTATGGACTTTTTAAGATACAAAGCTACACTAGGGGATTATATGAAATTATCACAGATGCCGGAATTTCCTGAATTGATGGCGCTTGATAAACACAGATATAACCTTTCTTCAGAAGAAGCAGCCCTTGTGGATAGAATTATAAAGCCGTTCCTTCAGCACTATGTCGATGATAACGGTAATTATAACCAGTCAATAACACCTTTACTAGCACGTAAAAAGCAAATCCGGCTGCAGTTTCCGCAAACCATGTGTCACATACATTTGCAAATGAGGTTATTAAATATAACGACATGGCAAGAGGTTTAACGTCACTTTTCAGAGAAGCTGAAGCTGAAGGAGATAAAATTCCGGGCAGACCTAACGGCTGTAATATCCAGGGTATGCAAATAAACAATCCTAAAGGGAAAATGGGTAAAGATAACGGCTTATCTGCCGACATGAGCTGGTATACAGCATACGATCCTGCAGCAGATCCAGCAGAAAAAATAGTTGCTGCTAAGAGAAAAATACCGAAGCATTCCTAAATATGGTGGGAGAAGCAACTGAAAAAAGACTGGATAAACTTGGAGATTATACAAATGCCAGCATTGATGATGCTCTTAACCAGTTATTCTACTCAAAAGATTTAATTGAAAAAAAATAGATACGTTCTCGGCGGTCTATCAAAGTTTGACCCGAAAGATATTCTGCTTATGGGCTGGGGACGTTCTGATGCACAAAAAAGGTTATCCTATAACATTAAAAGGGTTTTTGAAATTTTTAGAAAGACCAAATGTTCCTGCTGAGTGGAAAAAACATTTTAAAGTTGCCTTGGGCAGCGGTCCTGATCCTTGGAAAATGGATGATGGCGGTTCCGGAGATTTCCACTTAATAAAAGATATAATGTATAAAATCCAGCAGCTTGATAATGGGGCTTATAAGACAAACTGTATGTACGGTAACGGATTCTTCCCTAACCGCCTTGTTACCTGTGCAACTTATGGCATCTTTACCTCAAGAGGCGAGCCCAAGGGTTATCAGTACCGGAATCTCTTCAGTCAGGTACACCAAGTGCTTCCCTGAACACTGGCGGAGCAGGCGAAATGATTATAACTGTCGGCGAAAAAATGCAGAAAAAGCCAACGGATTTAAAACAGTTGATGCGTTTATGCGTGACGTAGAGGATTTGCAATGGCCGGAGGGTACTGACATTTCTAAGCTTACCGGTGATCAGATTGACAACAGGCGTATTGAATTAGCAGCAGAACAGGTTGCTGATATGTATGAAGATATGGCTCGTGTTTATTACGAAAATCATGATTTATACGCAAAAATGGCAGAAAAACGGCGGACGTTCAAAATTTGATTGGCATAATAACCATACACTTAACGGCGGACGTTCAACACTGCAATTATACACAGATAACGACCTGGAAATACCAAAAGGCTGGGCAGGCAGAGATAAAAACCAATGAGAAGACTTGTAGGCGAATTTGGCGGCAAATTTGAAAAAACTTAAACGCGTCACCAGAACAGCTGTTGAAAATGCAGCGGAAACTGCTCAAGAAACTCTCACAAAACCATCCGGTTCAAAATGGCAAAAAAATTAGCGCATATGTAATACTTGGAGCTATAGCTGTTGTTGGTGGCGGAGGGCTCTATATTCACAGACGGAACCAGATAAAAAAGCTTACAACGGCACTGAAAACAACCAGTTCAGAAAAGTTGGTTAATAAAAATAAGAAAAAACTATTGACAATAAAATTTGTTCTTGCTAAATTAATCTTACGGGGAATGAAAACCCCGTAAGAGAATAACAAAAACACTTTTTGCCGAAATAAAAAATCAAATAATATATGCGCTTGTAGCTCAGCAGGTAGAGCACTCCCTTTAAGGGAGGGATAGGTCGCGCGTTCGAATCGCGCCAAGCGCATATTTTTTTTTCGCTCTAATGAGCTCAAATGCTCACATTTTTTTATATAAAAATTTTAAGATGCCTAACATCATATGAAAAATTCTATTTTTCTGAACTAAAACTCTGCAATGTTTGCAAAAAATTTGCAAAAAATTTATTGAAACAAACAATGAATTTATTTGCGAAGCTTGTTTTCTCAAACAGGCTGGCAGCAAATCCCGCCAAGCTTGTTCAAGCAGAAAATCTCAATCGAGAAAAAGCCAAGAAAATTGTTTGCAAAACTAAAAAACAATCAAAATCTTAATGGACGTAATATTTATGCAATTCATGGAATAACATCTGTTATTAACGGAGGATGTACCAATTAAAAATAAAAAAGAGCCTTATAAAAGGCTCATTGGAATTAAGAATAGCTGGAAGTATGAAAAAGATTTAATTATATTAAACTAATTACGTTAAAAAATACAATCACCCATTTGGATATATTTTTTTATTGAAGATTAATATATTTTTTGCGCAGTCAAACATCGCGTTAATTAACGCTGCATTAGAATAAATATTCATGCCGTTGGTTTCTAATACCTGTTTCATTCTGCGTTCCCACATGTTATAAATTTCGTCTTTATTAAGCTCTAAGACCTGTGCTATCATTGTTAATTCTTTATAATCTATAGGCAGCGGAAGATTACCGCGTAAAATATCAACTATTTCAAGCCGTTTTTTGCGCGGAAAGGCTTTCAAAAAATTAACAACTGACATATCTTTAGACTTCATTTCGTCTTTTAAGTATTCAACAAAATCATCAATTACCCTTGGTTCTTGTGGAATTTTGTATTCTTCAAACTCTTCCGGTTCAATTTCCATAACAGTAGCTATACGTTCTAATGTTGTACCGCGGGTGGAAAAAGGGATAGTATCATCTATAAGGTTATACACGTATGAAAGGGTCACACCAATCATTTCGGCAAAAATCCTTTTTATGAAGTCCGTTTTATCTAAAAACTTTGCTACTTTTTTCGGAACTTTTTTCCTGAATAATGGGTTTGTCTTTTGCACACATATTTTTATCCTCACAATGTTTAAATTCATTATCAAAATAAAGCTATTTTATCATTTTGTTAAGCCGATACCTGGCAAACTAGGGCGGTAATATTTATTTAGGTTAAAATAATAAATATAAAAGGTGAAAAATATGAAATTAATAGCAGGATTAGGAAACATCGGGGATAAATATTGTTTTACAAAGGCATAATGCAGGCTTTATGGTGCTTGATAAATGGATGTTTAAAGAAAATATATCATTTAGACTGGAAAACAAATTAAGATGTCTTGTGGCGCGTTACAGATACGGCAGCGAAGATTTAATTCTTATTAAGCCGACAACTTTTTATGAATTTATCAGGAGAAGCCGTAAGAGCTGTCATGGACTATTATAAAATTGACATAAAAGATGTCTTAATAATCTATGATGACATTGCACTTGATCTGGGTCGAATAAGATTTAGAGCAAACGGCTCTGACGGAGGACATAACGGAATTAAATCCATAATAAAACACCTTGGCACAAAAGACTTTGACAGGTTAAAAAAATAGGTATAGGACCGCAGATTGGACCTTCTGAAAATTATGTTCTGCAAAATTTTCCAAAAGAGCAGACCGATGAACTAAAAGAAGTTTTTTACAAGAGCTGTAGAGGCTGTAAAATTCTATCTTGAAAACGACATGGAAAAATCCCAGAACACATATAATTAGCCTGATTGGATAAGACATAAGCTGTTTTTATATATAATAGTAAAAAGGAGTATTAAATGAGTATACAGACTGCTGAACAATATGAAGAGAATGAACAATACGAACAAGCTTACGAAGAATACAAAAACTTATATGAGAAAAAAACCTGATGATTTAAATCTTTTTTAGAGCGTCTTGGACATCTTTCAATGATGCTTGATAAAAAGAGGAGGCTGCCGGATATTACACCAGAATGCTTGAGTTTGATGCTACCAATACTCTTTGCTATGAACAGCTTATGGACATATATGTAACCACTGACAAGTATAAATATTATATTTACAGAGGCAATATGCACACTGTAAGTCATCAGCTTGAACATGCTTTATCAACGACTATAAAAAAGCTTTAAACCATGCTGAAGATGACCACCAGAAGGTTTGTACAACCCGCTTTGTGCTTGGAACCCTCTATGAGCAGACCGGAAATCCAACAAAAGCTATTGATGAATATTTAAAAGTTCTTGACTATGACCATAAACAGCAGGAAGTTTATATCAGGCTTGCAAATATATATGCCAGGGAAGATGCAGTTCCTAGTGCAGTAGAAACTCTTGAAAGAGCAATAAAAGAAGGATTTGATACTGATAATATCCGTGAAAACCTTGCCAATCTTTATCTTAAGAATAATCAGCCTAAGAAAGCCGGCGAAATCACAAGAGATGAGCTTACAAAAATAAAATGCCTTTTAACAGAAGGCAAAACGTCTGAAGCGTTTGATGCACTAACAAAAGCTGAAGAAAAATATAAAGATAATCCAAAATTATATTCTTTGAAAGCGGAGTATTACTATCTTGAAAAAGATTTTGACAAAGCTCTGGAAGCTGTTGAGCAATACGATAAATTTCAGCCAAATACCGCACTGGCATTCCAGATGAAAGCCCTGATTTATGATGAAAAAACATGACGAGTTCAACTCTTATCTTAACTGGGGAAAATATAATCTTGCGCGCGGCAACAAAGATATTGCTGTAAACGAATTTTTAAATGCTTATCAGCTTAAAGAAGATGACGTTAATCTGGTAAATACTCTGGCTGTTCTTCTTGAGCAGGTTGGCGATAAAAACCATTCAATTGAATTTTATGAAAAGCTATACAGACTGGAACCTGTAAACAAAACAGCCCTTGAAAAACTGGCTGATTTCAGAGAAAGTATAGGTGATGACAGAATGCAGGCAGAATATCTCGAAAAACTTGTTGAACTGGATAAAAGAAATTCAGGGTTAATAAAACGGCTTGCAAAACTGTATGAAAAGTTAAAAGACAAAGAAAATGCTGTTAAATATTACCAGAAATACTTATCAATCGCTCCACAGTCCGAAGAAGCAGAGAAAATCCGCCAGAAATTAAATAAACTTGAAAATACTGAAATGGTTCAGGAAGAAGGCTTGATTGATAAAATAATGAGAATGTTTAATAAAGGATAAAAGCCGGTTTAACCGGCTTTTTATTTTGGAAGATTTTTCCAGTAATCTTTGTCAGTTAAGGCTCTATATGTACAGGAATATCCGTTTGCACCATTGTTGTTGTAGCGGCTGCTGCAAGTATTGCTGACATGACCATCCCATAACGAACCGCTTTCTTCAAGAGTAGAACCTGGTCCTCCGGACGGTAATAATTTTCCCTGATCATTTAGTTCAAAGACAAACAAATCAAAACCCGCGCGATTAGGTTTTTTACCAAATCCGTTTACATCAACTAAGATATAAAGCGGCTGCCCCCAGTATTGATGAATTCTTATAAAACTTCCGTCTGCCAGTATAAAAGAGCCCCATTCATAATAAGAAGCAAACATACCAAAACTGTTCTTTCCATCAAAAGTCTTATATGGATTATTACCTTCTTCAATACAAATTCCGTTTTGATAAAAGGAACCGCGTCCGCAGTCTTTCATAACTTTAAAATAAGGCATTATTGCGTCTTTAAAAGCTTTACCGGTCACAGTGAAATCCGATTTTTTTGCCCTATCACCATTGGCTGCCTGATACATATCAAGAGCCTGAGAAATTGTTGAATAACTTTTTTTCAAACCCGCCTCCAGCTGCTTATTTTGATTATTGTTAACTATTGAAGGCAGGGTCATAGAAGCAACTACACCGATTATTCCCAGGGTTATCAACACCTCAGCAAGGGTGAAGCCTGGTTTAAGGAATGGGTTTCCGGCAGCGCGAAACGGCTTGAGGCCTGCGCCAATACCTCGTATGGAGCTTAAACTACTCGCCCCCGGAAAACCTTGTCTTTACTACGTTTCGCATAACTTAATCTCCTTTTTTATTTGTAATATTACTTTTTCTCTTTTATTCTATAAATCTTTTGAGAGCACGCTCACGCCAGCAAAAGTCGTAATTAGCTTAGCAAAACTGAGTAGTGGCGTGCCTCTGGCTTTTTAATTTGATTTATTTTTCGAAATGACTGTGACACCGCCGACCGTCACCAGCCCCCTTTTCTTAGCCTATTACGAGGGTTAGCGCGCAGAGCGTGTTCAAAAATGAATATCTTAAGTAAGAATATCTTCCGTATGCTTTTTTTATTATAACATATGCTCAATCATCATTCAATCCTAGATTAAA